>Ga0209521_10000103_pt1 | contig 50480 bp, 42 predicted proteins | sample Rifsed19ft4_FD_184016 | JGI IMG/M metagenome (GOLD analysis project Ga0209521, IMG submission 184016) | Soil microbial communities from Rifle, Colorado, USA - sediment 19ft 4 (version 2) | ecosystem: Environmental > Terrestrial > Deep subsurface > Rock core/Sediment | place: Rifle, Colorado...
CGCGTTGCCCCGGCGGCGAGCCGATTCGCCTCGATCGCGGCGATCACCCCGGATAGGGCCTTCGTGACTTTCTCCGTTCCAAGCTCTTCCAGGCAGAGGCTTCTCTCTTTCCCGTCGCACCCCTTGTTGTGGCAAGGCACGCAAGGGTGGTCGGAAGTCACCATCCTATGGGTCTCGCCGGGGACCGTCCAGGCGCGCCAGTCGGACGGACCGAAGAGGATGACCGAGGGAGTGCCCACCGCGGACGCGATGTGGGGCGCGGCGCTGTCCACGCCAAGATGCAGGGAGCTGATGCTCAACAGAGCGCTGCCAGTTCCTGGCAGGCTTTCTTCGTCCCGAAGGAATCGAGGGGATCCCCGTATCTTCCCGGTCCGATGTGCTCCGCCACATGGAGACAGGGGGCCCGGGCCGACAACCGGATTGTCGCGGACCTATTTCCCCCGGAAGCTTGCCTTTCTCTTCGCGAGGAACGCCCGGATTCCTTCCCTGAAATCAGCGGTCCTGGCGGACTCCGCGATCCCCTGGCGCTCTTCCTCCATCTGCGTTTCCAGCGGTTGGAGGAGCGCCCGGTTGTACAGCTCCTTGGCCTTGCCGTAGGCGAGCGTGGGACCGGCCGCGATGCCTGCCGCCAGCGCGGCCGTCTCCGAGGCGAAGGAATCGTCAGGAAACACCCGCTGGACAAGCCCCCACGAGGCGGCCTCGCCCGCGGAGAGCGTCCTGCCCGAAAGCGTCAGCTCCATCGCCCGGTGCGTCCCCACGGCTCTTGCGAGAAAGAACGTCGAACCCCCGTCGGGGGAGAGCCCGATGTTCTGGTAGGCCAGCGCGAAGCGCGCCGACTCGGCGGCCACGACGATGTCCCCGGCCAGCGCCAGGGAGAAGCCACCCCCTGCCGCCACGCCGTTGACCGCCGAAAGGACGGGTTTGCGGCAGCGCCGCAGGGAGGCGACGAAGGCGTGCAATCGAACGGTCAGGTCGAGAAACCGGTGGGGGGCCTCTTCTTTCATCCCTCCCATCATGCCCACGTCGCCGCCGGCCGAGAAAACCCTCCCCGCGCCGGTGAAGACGATGCAGCGCACGGCAGGGTCGGAGGCAATCTCCGCCAGGCCGGTGAGCAACGCCTCGCCCATCTCGAAATCGTATACGTTCATCCGCTCCGGGCGGTTCATCCGCAGGGTCGCCACGGCCCCTTCTCGCTCGACGATGACGATGTTCACCCTTGTCTCCCTCTTTCGGCTATAGGATCGTTCCCCATTGAAACATGTATACATGCAGAGAGGCCGGCTGCACAACCTCGTGGTCCTGCTCTACCCCATGTCCCTGTCGGAGGACGAGGAGTTCTTTTTAAAGTCCGATTTTTTCCTAAAGTTCGGAGGTCTTCCCTCCGATAGGAGATGCGAGGGGTTTGTAGACCGTCAACCCAACTTCCAACGGGGGGCCTGAAGCGCCCCCCAAATTTTTTGGTATTACCATATAATATGAAGGGCAGGGAAGGGTGATCTCCCCGGGGGTGGGACCGCGTTGAGGATCGTTTCGGCAAGGCGTTTCTACCTGTCGGTTCTCTTCCTGTCGGCGCTTCCCCTCCTTCTCCATCCGGCGATTTCGGCACCGTCTCCCCCCGAGAACCCGCACGAGTATTTCCGGCAACCCGCGCAGTGCGGGAGATGCCACGTCTACACGGATTCGAAATTGGAACCTGGCCGATTCTCCACGTCTTCCGTCGTTTTCTGCCTGGAATGCCATCTGGCCGAGGAGCGGGGCCGCACCCATCCGCTCAAGGTCCACCCGGGCAGCAAGTTCCGCGAGGTGAAGATTCCGCCGGAATTCCGCCTGGGCGACGGCGAGAACATCATCTGCCTCACGTGCCACTCCGCCCACGGCCCCTACCTCTCGAACGTCAGGACCTTCGCCGGGCAAATGCCTGTGAATGCCGATGCGGCGGGGGCTTCCCCGTATTTCAAGACGTTCTTCCTTCGGCGTTCGAACCCCGCTGACGATGGATTCGAAGCGCTGTGCGACGGGTGCCACAGGACGCCATGAGCCCACGCGCACCCCGCCGCATCGCAAGGAGAACCGTGTTTGTGAACCCCCGGCTCCAGGGGGGCATCGCGTTGTGCTTCGCGGCCGTCGTGTTCGCGGGGGCGGCGCTGTTCGCCTTGTTCTTCCATCATTACGCCAGGGGGGAACTCCGGGTCGCATCCCTGCAGGGGCACTACCATTTCCTGTCGCCGTATGAAATCATCGGCGCAGCGTTGGCCCGGCACGTGGCGGTTCTGTCCGCTGGCGTGATTGCAGCGAGCCTTCTCGTGCAGCTTCTGCTGATCCGCAGGGTCCGCGGGGGGGCCAGCAGGCTCGTGGAGGCCTTCCTGATTTCGACGGAGGGGGACCTGTCCACCCCCACGGAGGCGGCGGGGCTGTCGGACATAACGGACATTGGAGAGAAGATCGACTCGGCCCGCTCCTGGACCCTCTCCAGGATCCGTGAGATCGCGGCGGAAGCGGAATTCCTCCGGAGCGAGCCGCTTTCCGAAGAGGAATTCGCGAAGCGATGGAATGTGCTGAAAGCCACCGTCCGGAAGGTCGCCCCGTGAACTCCCGCCTTGCCGGCAAGGGGAAGCGTGCCGCGGAGTGGGGCCACGAAGGACGGTTCGCGATGCAGTTGCTGTTGACCATCGGAGCCGGGGGAGGGCTCCTCTTCCTGGCCTTCTACCTCATTTTCAACCAGCCCCTTCCGGGCACGTACGCCGGCGTCTATTTCGCTCTCCGCGACCTGTCCGCCTTCCTGGTTCCCATCCTCGCCTTTTCCATGCTGGCATACGTCCTGGTCGTTAGCGTGGTGATCGCCCTCCTCTCCGTCTACTCCTTCCACAAGATCGCGGGTCCGCTCTATCGGATGGAACGAGCGCTGGAGAACTTCGAATCGGGGCACGCCGTCAAGGCGGTGTTCCTCCGGAAGGGAGACCAGATGGTCGCTCTCGCCCGGGCGTATAACGAGTTTGTCGCGCACCTGCGGGACGACCGCAAGGAGTGGCTGTCCGCGATGGAGCACGCGGAGAGGCTTTGCCTGCAGGACAAGGCGACCTGCCGCACCGAGATGGGAGAAGCCCTTTCCCGGCTGTCGGAGATGCTCTCCCGGTACCGGTGATGGAAAACGCCTCCATTTACCAGCGCGCCAAGCGCTTTCTCTTCGGGGCTCCGCGCGATCTCTTCGATCCGAAGATCTTCCACCGCGTCTCTCTCGTCGCCTTTTTCGCGTGGGTGGGCCTGGGCGCGGACGGGATCTCCTCCTCCTCCTATGGTCCGGAAGAGGCCTACCTCGCCCTCGGGAGCCACACGGTCCTGGCTCTCTTCGTGGCCCTGGCCACGGTGGCGACGGTCTTCATCATCTCCGGGAGCTACGCGCAGATCATCGAGGCGTTCCCCTCCGGGGGTGGCGGGTACATCGTCGCCTCCAAGCTCCTGGGGGAGAGAGCGGGGGTGGTGTCCGGCTCGGCGCTCGTCATCGACTACGTCCTGACGATCACGATTTCCGTGGCCTCGGGGGCCGACGCGGTCTTCAGCTTTCTTCCCCTGGGATGGCAGACCCACAAATTTTGGTTTATCTCCTGCGTGATCCTTTTTCTCATCTGGCTCAACCTTAGAGGCGTGAAGGAATCCGTAGTGGTCCTGACCCCTATTTTCATGGCCTTCGTGCTCAGTCACATCCCGCTGGTGCTCTATGCCGTCCTGCGCCACGTGCCGGAGTTGCCCGCGGTAGGCGCCCGAGTGTCGACGGACCTCTCCTCCGCGGTGAAGAGCATGGGCTGGCTGGGGCTGGGTGCGCTCCTGATGCGCGCCTACTCGATGGGAGCCGGGACGTACACCGGAATCGAGGCCATCAGCAACTCCATGCAGACGCTCCGTGAGCCCCGCGTTCAAACGGGGAAAAGGGCCATGCTGTACATGGCCATCTCTCTTTCTTTCATCGCCGGGGGAATCATCCTCGGGTACGTCCTCAATGGGGTATCGCCCGTTCCCGGGAAGACGCTCAACGCCGTCCTGTTCGATACGCTGTTGGGCGGCGTCTGGCCGGGGAGCGGGGGCGTAGTGGTCGTCGCCCTCGTGCTCGCGTCGGAGGCGGCGCTCCTGTTCGTGGCGGCCCAGACCGGGTTCCTGGGGGGGCCCCAGGTCCTCTCGAACATGGCTGTGGACTCTTATATGCCTCACCGGTTCGCGCACCTCTCCGAGCGACTGGTGACGAAATACGGCGTCTACTTCATGGGCGTCATGGCGTTCCTCATGCTCTACATCACCGGCGGCTCGGTGAAGTACCTGGTCGTCATGTATTCGATCAACGTCTTCCTCACCTTCAGCCTCTCCCAGTTCGGCATGATCGTCCACTGGTGGAAGGACCGCGATAAGGAGAAGGCATGGAAGATCAAGCTTGCCATGAACGGCGTCGGGTTCCTGCTGACCGCCTCGATCCTCTGCTTTACGGTGTGGATCAAGTTCCCCGAGGGAGGGTGGATCACCCTGCTCATCACGGGGACGTTCATCTCTGCGTGCTTCCTGGTCCGCCGTCACTACCGGACGGCACAGCAGGCCCTCCGGAGGCTGGACGAGCTCCTGCTCCAGCTTCCCCCCGTGACGGTCTCCTCCGTGCAGGAGCCGATGCTGCGCCGCGTCGCTCCGACGGCCGCGATCATGGTGTCGGGCTACAACGGCCTCGGGATGCACGTCTTCTTCTCGGTCATCCGGTCGTTCCCGGGGACCTTCCGGAATTTCATCTTCCTCTCGGCGGGGGTCGTGGACAGCACCGTTTTCAAGGGCGCGGAAGAGGTGGTGAACCTCGGGGCGGACCTGAAGAACCAGCTCCTGAACTACCTGGAGTTCGTCAAGGGGCACGGGTATTACGCGGAGGCGCGCAGCGAGGTGGGGACGGACGTCATCGAGATCATCGGCCACCTCGCCGAAGGGGCGGCCAAGGATTTCCCCAACATCGTCTTCTTCTCGGGCCAGCTCGTCTTCCAGGAGGAGAACTTCATCACGCGTCTGCTCCACAACCAGACCGCGTTTCTCGCACAGAAGAAGCTGGTTTTCGCGGGGCTGCCGATGATCATTCTGCCGGTTCGGATCCTCTGACATCTCCGTGGCTTTCCTCGGGAACATCGCGGGAGCGGATTCGGCCGGTTGACCAGCGAGGCCGGATTCTGCGAAGATACTTCCGTATCGGAAGAATAGAAGGGGTTCCATCATTTCAAAGGAGGAGAGGAAATGGCATCCATTCGGAAGGCGGGCTGGTTTCTTGCATTGGCCTTGGTGATGGCGGGGTGGATGGGAGTGCTGGGGTCTCTTCGAGGGGTGGCCGAAGCCGGCGTGATCGCCTCCCATGGGGCAGGGGGCGACCTCCGGACGGCGGACGTTGCCACGATGCAGGTGTTCCTGGAACGGAAAGTCGTCCTGCAGAAGCTGGTGGATTACGGCGTTTCCCCGGAGGAGGCGATGGCCAAGCTCCGGTCGATGAGCGACAAGGATTTGCATCGACTCGCCTCGTTGACCGACCGGGTGGCTGCGGGGGCGGACGACGCGCTGGGCTTCCTGATCGGGGCGGCGATCCTGATCATCCTCATCATCGTGATCATGAAGCTGATGAACAAGGAAATCGTCGTTCGTTGACGGCAGGTAAACGGCTTCTCGGCGCCGCCCTGCTGGTGGGAGGCGCCGTTTTTCTTCTGGGGGGATGCGCGAGGGGCGGGCCCGTGAAGGAACAGAGGACGGACGCCCGCCCGGCGGTCGTCATCCAGGGGGTTCCTTTCCTCCCTCAGGAAGACGATACCTGCGGCCCTTCCTCCCTTGCGACGGTCCTCCGGTTCCTGGGGCAGGATGTTTCCACGGCGGAGATCCTCCGCGAGACCCGGACGGAAGGACTGAAAGGAACGCTCATCACCGACCTGGCCGACGCCGCACGGCGGCGGGGGTTCGCGGCGGAGGTCGCGGATCTGGACCTTTCCCGCCTTCGGGAGCGGATTACGGTGGGCGTCCCCGTGATCCTGCTGGTCGACCTCGGCGCGTGGGTCTGGAGCCGCCCCCACTACCTGGTGGCATTTGGCTGGATCCCGGAAGGGGTCGTTGCGCATTCCGGACGCGAACAGGGGAAGGAGATCCCCTTCTCCACGCTGGATGCCCAGTGGGCCAAAATGGGGCGGCTGGCGCTCGTAGTCCGCCGGGCGGACCGGTGATGCCGGAAAGCGCAGCGCCGGACCTCCCTTCGGCTGCGCCGCCTCGGAGGGGAGCTCCGTTCGTGGCTCGACACGCGATGCACCCGCGCGTCTGCGCACCGGCCTCCAGGGCTCCATTCCCTCAGATCCCGGCATTCGAGGGCCGCTGCATCCGCCCCGGCATCGTTGCCCTCCCTCACCGTACCGCAGCGGGTACGCTTCGGTCGGGCGCCTCGCCGGACGCGGCGCATCGACCCTCTCGGTGCACGGCCTCTGCGGGAACGGAACCCTGAAGGCCGGTCTCACTGCGCCCCCCTCCTGCGGCGGCTCCGCCGGCAGGCCTCGTTCAGACCTCACTGCTGCGGTATCGAAGACGCACCCGGCGGCGCAGCGCCTTCCGTGAAGGCTGGGCACTGCGCCTTTCTGCGCGCCTCGATGGGTCACCGTAAATGTGACGAGGGGGTTTACGCGTTGGAGAACCGGTTCCGCCTGAATTCGCCGTTCGCCCCGTCGGGGGACCAGCCGGAGGCGATCCGTACGCTCGTGGCCGGCCTTTCGCAGGGCATGCCGCGCCAGGTCCTGCTCGGCGTGACCGGTTCCGGCAAGACGTTCACGATGGCGAACGTCATCGCGGAGACGAACCGGCCTGCACTGGTCATCGCCCCCAACAAAACGCTCGCCGCCCAGCTCTTCGCCGAGTTCAAGGAGCTGTTCCCCGATAACGCCGTCGAGTATTTCGTCTCCTACTACGACTACTACCAGCCCGAGGCGTACATTCCCCAGACCGACACCTTCATCGAGAAGGACTCGTCGATCAACGAGCAGATCGACAAGATGCGTCACAGCGCCACCCGCTCCGTGATGACGCGGACCGACGTGGTGGTCGTGGCGTCCGTGTCCTGCATCTACGGGCTGGGCTCCCCGGAGTTCTACAACCGGCTGACCGTGCGTGTCTCGGAGGGGGCTCCCTTCCCGAGAAACGCGTTGCTGCGCCGGCTGGTCGAAATCCAGTACGAACGGAACGACATCGACTTTCACCGCGGTACCTTCCGGGTACGCGGCGACGCGGTGGAGCTGTTCCCCGCGTACGAAGAGGACCGGGTCCTGCGTATCGAATACGAGGAGGACACGGTCGCGCGGGTCCGTTACGTGGAGCCGCTTCGGGGGACGCGGCTGGTCGATGTCCGGGAGACAGTCATCTTTCCGGCCAGCCATTACGTGACCCCGGAGGACCACCTCGAACGGGCCGTCAAGGGAATCGAGGGGGAGCTCGCGGAGCGCCTGGAGGCGCTTTCGGTTCAAGGCAAGATCTTGGAGGTCGAGCGCCTCGGACAGCGGACCACCTACGACCTGGAGATGATCCGGCAGATGGGGTTCTGCAGCGGAATCGAAAACTACTCGCGCCACCTCGACGGCCGGAAGCCCGGACAGCCGCCGCACACGCTCCTGGACTACTTCCCCAGCGGCCACCTGACCTTCATCGACGAGTCCCACATCACCGTCCCCCAGCTCAACGGGATGTACAACGGCGACCGCTCCAGAAAGGAGACACTCGTCGAGTTCGGGTTCCGGCTCCCCTCGGCGCTCGACAACCGGCCGCTGCGGTTCGAGGAGTTCAACCGGATCACGGGCCAGACGATCTTCGTCTCGGCAACGCCGGGGACGTACGAGCTGCAGGAGAGCGGCGGGGTGGTCGCGGAACAAATCATCCGGCCGACGGGTCTGGTCGACCCCGAGGTTGAGGTCCGGCCCGCCGGCAGGCAGGTGGACGATCTGCTCCAGGAAATCCGCACGCGGGCGGCGGCGGGGGAGCGCGTCCTGGTGACGACGCTCACCAAGCGGATGGCCGAGGACCTTACCGAGCACTACGAAGGGCAGGGCGTTCGCGTCGAGTACCTTCACTCCGACATCGACACTCTGGAGCGGGTGAACATCATCCGCAACCTGCGCCTGGGGAAGTTCGACGTCCTCATCGGGATCAACCTCCTGCGGGAGGGGCTGGACCTCCCGGAGGTGTCGCTCGTCGCCATCCTGGACGCCGACAAGGAAGGGTTCCTGCGGTCGGCGCGTTCGCTCATCCAGACGTTCGGCCGCGCGTCCCGCAACGTCTTGGGAAAGGTGATCCTCTACGCCGACCATGTGACGGATTCGATGCGGGAGGCGATCTCGGAGACCGGGCGGCGACGGGAGAAGCAGAGAGCGTTCAACGAGCGGCACGGCATCACGCCGGAGACGGTGAAGAAGAACATCGCGGCACCGATCGGCCAGGTATGCGAGGCGGATTACGTCACCGTGGAAACCGGGGAGATGTGGAAGTACGCCTCCTACGAGGAATTGGCGAAGACACTCAAGAAACTGCGCCGTGAGATGGAGCGGGCGGCGAAGAAGCTGGACTTCGAGCTGGCGGCCGAGATCCGAGACCGTCTACTGGCGCTGGAAAAGCTGGAGCTTTCGGCGAGGTAGCGGGATGGCGGCCCTTTCCGACTGGAAGACGTTTCCCCGCGCCCCCGGCGTCTATCTCATGTCGGACGCCCGAGGGAAAGTCCTCTACGTGGGGAAGGCGAAGGAGTTGCGCGCGAGGCTCCACAACTACACGGTGCCAGGTGGCGACGGCCGCCCCCAGATTCCGCACCTAGTGCGCCGCATTGCCGACGTACGATGCATCGTCACGGCCACGGAGAAGGAGGCGCTGCTCCTCGAAAACACTCTCATCAAGGAGCATCGCCCCCCGTTCAACGTCTTTTTAAGGGACGATAAGGAGTACCTCCTGCTGCGGATCGACCGGAAGGAGGAGTTCCCCCGACCAGAGCTCGTCCGGCGGGTCGCGAAGGACGGCACCGCCTACTTCGGGCCGTATTCTTCCGCCCGGGGGATCCGGGAGACGCTGCGCCTGCTGTTCCGGCTCTTCCCTCTCTGCTCGTGCTCCCCGAAGAAGTTCGCCTCCCGGCGCAGGCCGTGCCTCAACTACCAGATGGGGCGGTGCGGCGGCGCGTGCGCGGGGAAAATCACCCGGGAGGAGTATCTCCCCGTTGTGGACAACGCCATCCGCTTTCTGAAAGGAAACTACCGCGACGTCGCGAAAATCTGGAAGGAGGAGATGTTGCGGATGGCGCGGGAGAGGAGGTTCGAAGAGGCGGCGAAGATCCGCGACCGGATCGCGACCGTGGAGGGGACGCTTGTCCGGCAGAGGGTGGTCCGCACCGTGCCCGGGGACGTGGACGCGATCGGCTGGCACCGCGAGGGTCCCGAGGCGACCGGGGCGGTCCTCCACGTGCGCTCCGGGCGGCTCTCCGACGCCCACAGCTACTCGTTCCGAGTGGAGGGGGCCGAGGACGAGGCCCTCTCCTCCTTTCTCCTCCAGCATTACGCCGAGGGGGCGTACTTCCCCGGGGAGATTCTCCTTCCGATGGAAATCCCGGACCGCGAACCCCTGGCCTCGCTTCTTTCCGACAGGGCCGGGAACCGGGTCCGGATCAAGGTTCCCGGCGCGGGGGAGCGTGCCCGCCTGGCCGCCCTGGCCAATACAAACGCCTTGGAAGCGCACCGGATGCGGAAAGAAAAGGAGGCAGCCTACGAGGAGCTGTCCTCCCGCCTGGCATCCTTGTGCCACCTTCCGAAGCCTCCCCTGCGGATCGATGGGTTCGACATCTCGAACCTCTCCGGCACGGAACCGGTCGGGTCTATGGTGGCTTTCGTCGGAGGCAAGGCGGCGAAGAAGTGGTACCGGAAGTTCGCGGTACGGGGGATGGAGGGACAGGACGACTTCGCGATGATGGAGCAGGTGGTCCGACGCAGGTTCGCGCACGACGAGGACTTCGCGGGGATGCCGGACCTGATCCTCATCGATGGGGGAAAGGGACAGCTTTCCTCGGCGATGGCGGCGATGAGGGGTGCCGGCGTGGGTTTCCTCCCCGTCATCGCCTTGGCCAAGGAGCGGATGCGCGGCGGTACGAAAGTCTTCCGCGACAGGATCTTCCTGCCGGGCAGGAAGAACCCCATTGTCCTACCCCCCAACGATCCCGTACTGCTCCTGCTGATGCGCGTGCGGGACGAGGCACACCGGTTCGCCCTCGCGTTCCACCGCGCCCGCAGGACGAAGAGGGCGTTCCGGCTGGCGACGACTTCAACGCATGGATTTTCAAAATAACTTTGTCTGAAGTTCGGGGACGTTCTTAAACTTTTTTCGCGATGGCGACAGCGATTTAAAAAGTTTAAGAACGTCCCCCAGACAAAGTTATTTTGAACGTCGCCGGATTAAGTCGTCGCCAGCCGGAACGGGGGTTGCACTCCCCCGGGGATGGATTATCCGTTCCGGGGACACGGCCCCATCTTCCTTCTCCTTCTGGCCTACATGGCCGGGCTGTTCCTCGGGCTTGCCTCCGGGCCCGCCTGGCCCTCCCTGGCGGCGGGCGGCATTCTCCTCGCCTTCCTGTGCCTGCCGTTCGGAAAGTTCCCCCTGGCCGCCGCCCTGTCGGTCATGGCCCTGTGCGGCTCCCTGGCAGCCGGCAGGATCCCCCTCGTGGAGCCGGCGCAGCTGCGAGGGTTCCTGGACAATGAGGTGGTCCTGCGGGCGGACGTGGAGGAGGTGAGGCCCAACGATGCCGGCTGGAGCGGCGTGGCCGGGAACGCCTCGGTCTCCCGCCTGGACGGCTCCGGCTCGGTCGTCCTGGGAAAGGTGCTTCTTTCCGTCCGGACTCCGTACGGTGCCGACGGATTGCCGTTCGAAGTCCGGGCCACTGGCCGCCTTCATGCGATGAGAAGCCTCGGCAACCCCGAAGAGCTTCCCAGGGAGTGGAGCGCGATGGCGATGGGTATCCAGTACGTGTTTTCGACGGAGGCCTCGCGAGCGGTGTTCCTGCGGCAGAAAGAAGGATGGGGCGGCGTATGGAGCGTTTTCCGGAGCGCCCGCGAAAGGACGTCGCGCTGGATGGGTCGGCACGCAGGACGGTCCGACGGGGCCCTCTACCTCCTCTCCCTGACGACTGGGGAAGTTCCCCCCTCCTCGCATCCCATGGTGACCTTGCTGAGAAAGACGGGTCTGGCGCACCTGCTGGCCATTTCCGGGATCAACGTCGCGATCTTCTTCATCACCCATTCGTTCCTGGTGCGGGGCGTGATCTGGGCCTTCCGGCGAAGGCAGGGAACGCCGGACCTCAATCGGATTTCGACGCTTCTCTCCGTCCCCGTCTGCTGGGCGTACGTTTTCATGGCGGGTGCACCGGTCCCGGCCGTCCGATCCGCAGGGATGATCACGCTGGCCGTGCTTCTCTGGAACGTCTGCGGCATCCGGAGAGCGGACCTGGGGTGGTCGCTCCTTTTCTTCCTGACGATCATCGCATCTCCCTTCCAGATCGTTTCCCCCTCCTTCCTCCTGTCCTACGGGGCGACCTTTTTCCTGATCGCCGCCTTTGCCGCAAGACCGCAAAAGGCCCGCTCCCGCTCACCGACGCGCTGGCTGGCGGAGTGGGGAAAGGACGCTCTCGTTGCCTCCGCGGTCGCGTTCCTGGGAACGCTGCCGATCAGCGCCGCCTTTTTCGGGGCCTTCCCCGCCGGCGCCGTTCTCTGGAACCTGGCATTCGGACCGCTCCTCGGGACGGCGGGGGTCATGGGTGCATTCCTCGCCGCGGTGGCCGGGTCGCTCTCGATCGATGCCCTGGGGGTGCCCGTCCGCCTCGTGGCGCAAGGCCTCACCGCGTCCCTTTCCTTGCTGGCTAGCCTCTCCGGCGAAGGGTGGGGATACTTTCCCCTTCCTCCGGCGGGAACGGCCGCTCCGTTTTGCTGCATGATGGCCGCCGTATGGGGGACGATTACCCTCAGGAAACTCGGAAGAAATTCGTGGCCTGCTCCGCTGGCCGCGGCTTCGGCCTTTCTGGTGTGGATTCACCTGCCGTATGCGGCTCTCCCCGATCCCCGACTGAGCGTCACTGCGCTCAACGTGGGAAAAGGGGCCGCGCACGTCATTTCCTTCCCCGACGGGCGCCACATGGTCGTCGATTGCGGCAGTGCGGCGCACGGGGATGCGGGGAGAAGAATCGTCTCGCCCTTCCTGAGAAGCCGAGGGGTGCGGAGAGTGGACGTGCTGGTCCTCACCCACCCCCACGAGGACCATTTCGGTGGAGCTGCGTCCCTCCTCGACGGGTTTCCCGTCGACGAGATCTGGATTCCCGGAGAGGTTCCGCTCTCGTCCTTCGGGGATGCGGTCGTGCGCAAGGCCTGCCTCGTGCGGCGGAAATACGGAGGGGAAGTCTTCTCCGCTGGCAGGGCGGAAGTCTCCGTGCGCAGCGCCGGGAGAAGCGGGAACTCCACCGGCATCAATGAGCTAAGCCTCGTCCTCGAAATCCGCCATGGCCGGCTTTCCGTGTGGCTGCCCGGCGATGTGGAAACGGGGCCCGTTGTCTGGGGAAGGGTGGAGGGGAAATGCGATGAAGAAAGGATTCTCTTCCTTCCTCACCACGGTTCTCCGGGCGCGGCCCCGGCATCCTGGATCGCCGCAGCCAGGCCCTCCGTCGTCATTTCCCAAAATAGAATTTGTTTCGGCAGGGAAAATCTGCTAGCCTCGATGGGATGTTTTCTCTTGGAAAACGGGGCATTGACTGTGCTCTCGGACGGTGTTGCGGTATACTGCGGACAGGAGGGCGGACCGCGGACCTGGAAACTTTTGTGGCGCCTGCCTTGATAGCGACAGGAAAAAGCTTACCTAACTACCTTGTCCGAATGAGGAAATGGCAAAACAGCGCATACTGATCATGGCTCCTGATCCGGGGGCCATCGCATTAAAGGTACGGAAGTCCGCCTTCGCCGACATCCCATTGACGGTTCTCTCCGATTGGGACAAGGGAGTGGCTGTTCTCGCCAAGGAAAACTTCTCGGTGATCGTCTCACGGAAGTTCTCCAAGCGGCAAAGCGCCGAGGAATTCGTCCGCGGCATTCTCCGGCTTGCCCCCAAGACCCCCCTGATCCTGATCCTGCCCAAGAAAGGCGGGCCGTCCGTTCTGGGGGCCTTGCGGGGGGGGGCCTCGGAAATCCTCTTCGATGAGGACCTGGACGGGGGGCTGATTTCCACGTTGGAGAAGTATCTCTTTCAGGGGTATGGCCTGCTGCGCAAGACTTCCTACGACGAGCTGTTCGACTACTGCTTTCCGGTCATCACCACCACCGACATGGACCTGCTGTCCCTGACCGTCATCGAGATGTTCAAGGAGTCACTCGGGGGGTCCTTCGGCGTCCTGTTCCGCGAGCAGGAAGGGAGCGGGCAGGGCTATTCCATCGTCGCCGCTGCGGGCTTCCCCGACGATTCGCTCGCGGGAATCTTCCTGCTCCGCTTCGGCGGGGCCCTGGTCCGGAAGAGCGGCCCGGTTCCGGCGGTTTTTTCGGCCGACCTGCTGGGGTCCCTCCGGCCGGAGGATGATGCCGTGTTGGGAGAGAACCGGACGTTCTTCACGATCCGGTTCGACCTGTCCCCGGGCTCGCAGATGTATGTCGTCCTCACCATGCGAGGCACCCCCGGTATCGACGTCCTCGACAGCCCGTTCCTGAACTTCTTCTACCGCCAGGCCCGGTTCGCTCTGCTGAACGCCGAGCGCAGCGTCGAGACGCAGAACCTGATCTACATCGACGATCTCACGAAACAGTACAATAGCCGCTACCTGAACGTCGTTCTGGACAGGGAGCTGAAGCGGTCCGAGCGGTACCGGAACTTTTTTTCGGTCCTTTTTATGGACCTGGACTTCTTCAAGCGCGTGAACGACGCCTACGGCCACCTGGTGGGCAGCCGGGTCCTGGTGGAGGTCGGAGCGGTATTGCGCTCCTGCGTCCGCGAGACGGACACCGTTGTTCGCTACGGGGGGGACGAGTTCGTGGTCCTGCTCGTGGAGACGAACGCCGAGGATGCGCTGCTCGTCGCGGAAAGGATGCGCAAAATGGTCGAAGGGAAGACGTTCGGACAGGATTTCGGCCTCGCCATCCGCCTCACCCTCTCCATCGGGATCGCGGCCTTTCCCGAGCACGCGTCCACCAAGCAGAACCTCCTCAGCATGGCCGATCAGGCGATGTACAGGGGAAAAGATTCCACGCGCAACGTGGTCTATCTCGCGACCCCGCAAAACGTGTCATGACCGTCCCCTCCGTGCGGGGGATGAAGGACATTCTTCCCCCCGAGTCGGCAAGGTGGGCCGCCCTTGAGGCCGCGTATCTCGCGCATGCCGCGCGTTTCGGCTTTCGTCAGATCCGGACCCCCATCCTGGAGAGAACCGAGCTGTTCGCCCGGGCCGTGGGGGAGAGCACCGACATCGTCGAGAAAGAGATGTATTCCTTCACCGACCGCTCCGGAGAGGGCCTCACGATGCGGCCGGAAGGGACTGCGCCGGTGGTTCGCGCCCTCCTCGAGCATCGGGCCGGGCTTGCGGAATGGCCGGTTCGCCTGTGCTACGCGGGCCCGATGTTCCGCCACGAACGTCCCCAGAAGGGGCGCCTGCGCCAGTTCCACCAGTTCGGAGCGGAGCTGTTCGGCACCGACTCGCCGTACGCGGACGTCGAGGTGCTGACCTTCCTCTCCGGGTTTCTCGCGGAAACAGGGTTGACCACCGTTTCCCTGGAGATCAACTCCCTCGGGGACCCCGCGTGCCGCCCGCAATACCATCGGAAGCTTTCCGCCTTCCTTGCCTCCCGGGAAGGAACCCTGTGCGAGGACTGCCGGCGCCGCCGCGTCCAGAACCCGCTCCGGGTGATCGACTGCAAGTCCGACCGGTGCATGCAGGCCACGGCCGGCGCGCCGTCGATCCTGGATTCCCTCTGCGACGACTGCCGGCTCCACTTCGAGTCCGTCGAGAAGGAGCTCGCGGCGATCGGGATTCCGTTTTCCCGGAATCCCCGGATGGTTCGCGGGCTCGATTATTACCGGAGGACCACGTTCGAATTCGTCATCCCCGGGATGGGGGCCCAGAACACCGTGGCCGCGGGAGGACGGTACGACGGGCTGGCGGAAATGGTCGGGGGGAAGGAGCGCATCCCGGCCATCGGGTTTGCCATCGGCGTGGAGCGCCTGCTGATGCTGCTGGGGGAAGGGGAAGGCGAGGGGCGTGCCGTGGAGGTCTTCCTCGTGACGTCGAATTCCAGATTTCTCGACGAGGCGTTCCGGTGGAAGATGGAGCTGATCGGGAGGGGCGTCCGCGCCGAGATGGACTATGAGGGACGCAGCGTCAAGGCGCAGTTCCGGCGTGCGGACCGGTCGGGGGCGAGTGCCGTTGTCGTCTTTGGCGATTCCGAGGACGCCCGCGGCGCCGTTGGTTTCCGCGACATGGCGGCGGGGAGCCAGGAAGAGATCCCCAAGGACGAAGCGATGCGCAGGCTCATCCGCCTGACAAAGGAGGAGTGACGGTGGACGCGTTCCTTCCGGAGCATAAACGGACCCACTACTGCGGGCAGGTACGCCCCGACCACGTGGGGAAGGAGATCGTCCTTTGCGGATGGGTTCACCGCCGCAGGGACCACGGCGGCCTCGTGTTCGTCGACCTGCGCGACCGGGAAGGACTGGTTCAGGTGGTGTTCAATCCCGGGGATTCCCCGGAGGCGCACGAGAGAGCCGATGGGCTGCGGGTGGAGTACGTCCTCTCGATCCGTGGGACGGTGCGGAGACGGCCGAAGGGAACGGAGAACCCGAACCTTCCCACGGGGGAGGTCGAGGTGGCGGCCGCATCGCTGGCGATCCTCAACGAGTCCAGGCCGATCCCGTTCGCGCTCGAGGAGGAGACCGACGTCGCCGAGAACGTGCGCCTGAAGTACCGGTATCTCGACCTGCGCCGCCCCTCGATCCAGGGCGTCTTCCGGTCGCGGGCCGTTCTGGCGAGGGCCGTCCGGGAGTACTTCTTCGAGAACGGGTTCTTCGAAATCGAAACGCCGGTCCTGACGAAGAGCACCCCGGAAGGGGCGCGGGACTACCTGGTGCCCTCGCGCGTCAACCCCGGGATGTTTTTCGCCCTCCCGCAGTCCCCGCAGCTATTCAAGCAGATCCTGATGATCGCCGGGTACGACCGGTACGCCCAGATCGTGAAATGCTTCCGTGACGAGGACCTGCGCGCCGACCGCCAGCCGGAATTCACGCAGATCGACGTGGAGATGTCGTTCATCGACCGGGAGGATCTCTTCCTGATGATGGAGGGGTTGATGGCGAGGATTTTCCGGGACGTCCTGGATGTACGGATCCCTTTGCCGTTTCCCCGTATGGGCTACCGGGAAGCGATGGACCGTTTCGGGGTCGACAAGCCGGACACCCGGTTCGGCCTCGAGATCACGGAATACACGGACCTGCTCAAGGACACCGAATTCCGGGTGTTCGCAGAGGCGGCGGTCAAGGGCGGCGTGATCCGCGGGATCACGGTCCCCGGCATGGGCGAGGCGAGCCGCTCCGAGCTGGCGGCGCTGGAGGAGGTGGCCAGGATCGGCGGCGCACGAGGCCTCTCCTGGTGGAAGGTCACCGCGCAGGGGCTTTCCTCCCCCCTTGCCAAGCATTACAAGGAGGAGCAGCAGAAAGGCCTTCTCTCCCGAAGCGGCGCCAAGCCGGGGGACCTGATCCTCATGGTAGCGGATGAATTCCTCATCGCCTGCGACTCCCTGGGGCGTCTGCGGCTTCACCTGGGCGAAAAACTGAACCTCGTCGACACGTCCCGCTACGACTTCCTGTGGGTCGTCGATTTTCCGCTCCTGGAGTGGGACAAGGAGGAGAAGCGGTACGCGGCGATGCACCACCCCTTCACCGCTCCGCTGGACGGGGATCTCCCGCTCCTGGACACGGATCCGGGAAAGGCCCGCGCAAAGGCCTACGACCTGGTGCTGAACGGCTCCGAGATCGGGGGAGGAAGCATCCGGATCCACCGGCAGGACATCCAGTCGAAGATGTTCCGGCTTCTCAACATCGGCCCGGAGGAGGCGAAGGTGAAATTCGGCTTCCTTCTGGAGGCGCTGGAGTTCGGCGCGCCGCCCCACGGCGGGATCGCCTTCGGCCTGGACCGCCTGGCGATGATTCTCTCCGGAGCCCGGTCGCTCCGGGACGTGATCGCCTTCCCGAAGACACAGAAAGCGACCTGCCTCATGACCGACGCCCCGTCGCCCGTGGACAACCGGCAGCTGAGGGAACTTCACATCCGGGTGACCGCCCCGGAAAAGAAATAGGGAGATCGTCACCTTCCGCTGTCGAATTCCGCCTTCGCGATCTTGGTCGCGTTGGCGTCCAACCGGTCGGCCTGGCTCTTGGTCAGTTGGCGTTTGGCGCACCCGGAGGCCTGGGAAACCGCAAGAAGAAACGCCAGGAAAAGAAGAAGATGTCGATTCCTCATTTCGCGCCCCTTCCCGCAAAGCCCTCCTTTTGGTTTTTCCCTACCATGAAGCAACAAATAAGAATACATTTGCTCCTGTGATCCCGGACGAGCTGTTTCACCCGAAATCCGTCGTCGTCGTAGGGGCCTCCCGAAAGCCGGAGAAGGTCGGCCACGGCGTGTTCGCCAACCTGATCCATGCTGGTTTCCCCGGCGAGATCCACGGGGTGAATCCGGGGGGAGGAGAGGTGCTCGGACGGCCCATCCATGCCTCCGTCGAAGGGATCCCCGGCCCCGTCGATCTGGGGGTCTTCGTCGTTCCTCCCCTGGCCATCCTCGACGCCCTCCCCCGGCTGGCGGAAAAGGGGATGAGGGCCGCCATCGTCATTTCCGCCGGATTCAAGGAAACCGGCGGGGAGGGGGCGGTCCTGGAACGCGCTCTCCGCGAAACCGCGCGGAGTTCGAAGGTCAGGGTGCTGGGGCCCAATTGCCTCGGCCTCATCAACACGCACGCCCGGCTCAACGCATCCTTTGCCGCGGGAACCCCTCCCACGGGCGCGATTTCCTTCTTCTCGCAGTCCGGCGCCCTGTGCACCGCCATCCTGGACTGGGCGATCGGCGAGAACGTCGGCTTTTCGAAATTCGTCAGTCTCGGCAACAAGGCGGACATCTCGGAATCGGATGTCATGGAATACCTGTCGAGCGACCCGGAGACCCGGGTCATCCTGGGATACGTCGAAAGCATCGACGACGGGATCCGCTTCCTGCGCGTCTCGCGGGAGGTGACGGCAAGAAAGCCGGTCATCCTCGTCAAGGCAGGATCCACCGCCGCGGGGGCGAGGGCCGCATCCTCTCACACGGGAAGCCTGGCCGGTTCGGACCGTGCCTACGCGGCGGCGTTCCGCCAGGGGGGAATCCTGCGGGCGGAAACCGTGGAGGACCTGCTCGACTTTGCCCTCGGGTTTGCCCTGCAGCCCATGCCGCGAGGCGACCGCCTGCTCATCCTCACCAATGCCGGGGGGCCCGGGATCCTGGCGGCGGACACGGCGGAGAAACTCGGCATTCCCCTCGCCGAGATCTCCCCGGGACTGCGGGGGCGGCTTTCCGGGAAGCTCCCTTCCACGGCGAGCCTGGGAAATCCCGTGGATATTATCGGGGACGCCCGGGCCGACCGGTACCGGGAGGCCTTGTCCGCCATCCGCGAGGATCCCTCGATCGACGCCGTTCTGGTTCTTCTGACCCCGCAGGCGATGACCGAGCCGGAGGGAACGGCACAAGCCACCGTCCAGGCTCTTGCGGGATCCGGCAGGACCGCCTTCGCCTCGTTTCTCGGCGAAGCCTCCGTGATGGAGGCCCGAAGGATACTTTCCACGGGCGGGATTCCCAACTATCCCGTCCCGGAGAGGGCCGTGCGGTCGTTACACGCCATGCTCCGGTACCACAGCGTACAGGGAGGGGTTCCGCCGGACTCCTCGGAACTGGCGGGGATCCGGCAGGCGGAAGCGCGCGCGGCGATCCGGGCCGCGCTGGACGCGGGGAAGAAGACGCTGGGCGAGGAGGAGGGCCGCTCCATCCTGGAGGCCTACGGATTCTGGTTCCCGAGGCACGCGTTTGCGCAGACGAGCCAGGAGGCGGTCCGGGCGTTCGAGGAGCTGCGGCGCCCGGTGGCGATGAAGATCGTCTCTCCGGACATCCTGCACAAGACGGACGTCGGGGGGGTCCGGCTGAACCTGTCGGACGCGGAATCGGTGGCCCGGGCGTTCGTGGAGATCACCTCCACGGCGCGGCGCATGGTCCCGTCCGCCTGGATCGCCGGCGTATCCGTCCAGGAGATGGTGACCGGAGGCCGGGAGGTGATCCTGGGGATGAGCCGCGACCCGCAGTTCGGCCCCCTTCTCATGTTCGGCCTGGGGGGAATCAACGTGGAGGTCCTGAAGGACGTGTCGTTCCGGGTTGCGCCGTTGTCGCGGCGGGACGCCGTGGAGATGGTCCGGGAAATCCGGGCCTATCCGCTGCTCTCGTCCTTCCGGGGAAGTGCCCCCTCCGATGAAGGCGGGATCGTCGACGGACTGCTCCGGGTTTCGCGGCTGTCCCTGGATTTCCCCGAGATCCAGGAACTCGATCTCAATCCGGTTCTGGTGATGCCGAAAGGGCGCGGCATCCGGGCGATCGACTGCCGGATGACCATCGCGGAGGCGAAAACATGAAACTGTACGTGGCGTCGACCTCTTCGTTCGCAGGGAAAACCCTCGTCGCGCTCGCCCTGGCGAAGCTTTGGGCGCGCGAAGGGGTTGCCGTCGGATACGTCAAGCCTCTCGGGAAAATCCCGGTGGTGGAGGGGGGAAGGGTGGTCGATGAAGATGCTTCCTTCCTCGCGTCCGAACTCGGCCTCCCGGGTCCGCCGGAAGCCGTCTGTCCGGTCGTCATCACCCAGGACCTCGTTATGGCAGCGTACCGGGGCGAGCCTCTCCGCCTCAAGAACCGCATCCTGGACGCCGTCGAAAAGGCCGCCTCCCGCACCGACGCGCTCCTGCTCGGGGGCGCGGCCAATCTGCGCGACGGTGTCTTCCTGGGAATCTCCCCGCTGGCGCTGATTTCCGAGCTCGACTGCAGGGTCCTCCTCGTGGACAGGTTCTCCGGCGAGAAGTCGATGGATCAGATCCTCTGGGCCGCCGGCGAGCTCAGGGAGAGGCTCCTGGGAGTGGTGCTCAACCGCGTGGCGAAGGCGCAGGAGGCGTTTCTCCGGGAAACCGTCCTCCCGTACTTCGCTGCGAGGAACCTCCGCGTGTTCGGCGCGATGCCGTCGGATGCGGTGCTCGACAGCGTGAGCGTGAAGACGCTTTCCGAGAGCCTTTCCGCGGACGTCGCCTGCGGGGAGGAGGCCCTGGGCACGATGATCGAGCGGTTCTGCATCGGGGCGATGGATGTGGACAGCGCGCTGCGCGTCTTCCGGCGCACCCCCCGGAAGGCCGTGATCACGGGGGGGCACCGGGCCGACATCCAGCTCGCCGCCCTGGAAACCGACACCACCTGCATGGTGCTGACCGGGGGCGTCGCCCCGAACGAGCTCATCCGTTCCCGCGCGCAGGAGGCGGGGGTTCCGATCCTGGTCGTTCAGGAAGACACGCTCTTCACGGTGGAGAAATTCGAGCGCCTGATGGGCCGGCTTCGGATCCGGGAGAAGGAAAAGATCGAGCGGGGAGTCAGCCTCGTCGGCGAACGGGTCGACACGGCGGGGATTCTCGCGGCCCTTCGGGGGAGCGGAACGAAGCGAAAATAGCGGCGAACCGCCGCTGCTTCGCCAAGCGGGAAATCGCTCGGTTTTACTTGACATCCCCAACCCCATTGTATACTGTATGCTCGGTCTGGGGGAAGGATCACCCATTCCGGTTAGAAATCACCCCTTAATTTCCATTGCCGGCGGAGGGCAAGATGGCCCCGTTCAAGACCTTGGTTCCGCCCAAAGATGGAGAGAAGATCCGCCAACCTGGTCCACAAGGGGAACACCAAGAAGTTCACCGAAGGGGCCTCAAGGACTGGGGATATTCCCTAGCCGCCCGCAAGTACCGCAGGTAGCGCAGGCGGTGCCGTGAATCCGTCTGACAGGTTCAAGGGAGGATTCCGATGAGCCGGAAGAAGATCACCGTGATCGGCGCCGGAAACGTCGGGGCGAGCACCGCGCAGCGGTTGGCGGAAAAGGACTTCTGCGACGTGGTGCTGGTCGACATCGTGGAGGGGATGCCCCAGGGGAAGGCGCTCGACCTGATGCAGTCCGGCCCGGTGTACGGATACGACAGCAAGGTCACCGGCACCAACGGCTATGACGATTCGGCGAACTCCGACATCGTCGTGATCACCTCGGGACTGCCCCGGAAGCCGGGGATGAGCCGTGACGAACTCCTCAAGGTCAACGCGGGAATCGTGAAGGACGTCACCCTGAAGTCGATCGCGAAGTCCCCGAAGGCCATGGTCATCGTGATCTCGAACCCCCTCGACGCGATGACCTACGTCGCTTACAAGCACAGCAGGCTGCCGGCGAACAAGGTGATGGGAATGGCGGGGATCCTGGACTCCGCCCGGTTCCGCTGCTTCATCGCGATGGAGCTCGGTGTCTCCGTGAAGGACATCACCGCGTTCGTGCTCGGCGGGCACGGCGACACGATGGTGCCGTCCACGAAATACACGACGGTCGCCGGGATCCCGGTGGAGGACCTGATCCCCAAGGCGAAGCTCGACGCGATCGTGGAGCGCACCCGCAAGGGCGGCGGCGAGATCGTCGCGCTGCTGAAGACCGGCTCGGCCTACTACGCCCCGTCGGCGGCCGTGGCGCAGATGTGCGAGTCCATCGTCCTCGACAAGAAGATGATCCTGCCGTGCGCCGTTCTCTCGCATGGCAAGTACGAAGGGTGCGACGGGCTGTTCGTCGGCCTCCCCGCGAAGCTGGGACAGGACGGCATCGAAGAGGTGGTGAAATTCAAGCTCGCCGCCGAGGAGTCCGCGGCGCTTTCGAAATCGGCCGAGGCGGTCAAGGAACTCTGCGACGCCGTGGACCGGATGGGGTTCTAGGGAAGTCTTTTGCGCGGATTCCGGCCCTCCGCTATAATAAGTCCCATTTGGGCCCCGTCGCGCTGATCCAGGCATTGCGGAACATCCGATAACACTCTATCCGGGAGGAACCGAAGGGTCATGAACATTCACGAGTATCAGGCCAAGTCGGTACTGGCGAAGTACGGTGTGGCCGTTCCCAGGGGCAAGGTGGCGGACACACCGGCCGAGGCGGAGGACATCGCCAAGGAGTTCGGGACACCGGTCGTAGTCAAGGCGCAGATCCACGCAGGGGGCCGCGGCAAGGGCGGGGGAATCAAGCTCGCCAAGTCGCACGACGAGGCGCGGGAGTTCGCCAAGCAGATCATCGGGATGAACCTGGTGACCCACCAGACCGGCCCCCAGGGGAAGAGGGTGAAGAGGGTCCTCGTCGAGCAGGCGAGCGCGATCAAGAGGGAGCTCTACCTCGGGATGGTCATCGACCGCGCGGTGTCGCGGGTCGTCATGATGGCGTCGACCGAAGGCGGCATGGAGATCGAGACCGTCGCCGCCCGGACTCCGGAAAAGATCCTGAAGGAGCACGTCGACCCGGCCATGGGGCTCATGCCGAACCAGGCGCGAAAGCTGGCCTTCGGCCTCGGCATTCCCCCGGAGCTGACCGGCAAGGCGGTGAAGTTCATGACGGGGCTCTACAACGCGTTTGTCGATACGGACTGCTCGCTTGCGGAGATCAACCCGCTCGTGATTACCGAGGGCGGCGACGTCATCGCGCTGGACGCGAAGATGAACTTCGACGGCAACAGCCTCTTCCGCCACAAGGACATTCAGGCGATGCGCGACTTCGACGAGGAGGACCCCACGGAGACGGAGGCCTCCAAGTACGACATCACCTACATCAGCCTCGACGGCAACATCGGGTGCATGGTCAACGGCGCCGGCCTCGCAATGGCGGCGATGGACATGATCAAGATGTCGGGCGGATCCCCGGCCAACTTCCTCGACGTCGGCGGCGGCGCCAGCACGGAGCAGGTGACCAACGCCTTCCGGCTGATCCTCTCGGACCCCAAGGTCAAGGCGATCCTGGTCAACATCTTCGGGGGCATCATGCGGTGCGACGTGATCGCCGAGGGTGTCGTCCTGGCCGTCAAGACGCTCGGCCTCAAGGTGCCGCTGGTCGTCCGGCTCGAGGGGACCAACGTAGAGAAGGGCAAGGAGATCCTCGCCGCATCGAAGCTCAACATCATCTCCGCGTCCGACATGAGGGATGCGGCACAAAAAGTCGTGGCCGCCGCCGGCCAGGCGAAGTAGGGGGGACGAACATGAGCATCTGGATCAACAAGGAAACCAAGGTTCTCGTCCAGGGCATCACCGGCGCGGTGGGGGCTTTCCACACCAAACAGATGCTGGAATACGGCACGAAGATCGTCGGCGGCGTCACCCCGGGGAAGGCCGGCTCCAAGGTGGAGGGTGTGCCCGTATTCAACACGGTGGCGGATGCCGTCAAGGCGACCGGCGCGAACGCCACGGTCATCTACGTCCCGCCGGCCTTCGCCGCGGATGCGATCTGCGAGGCGGTCGACGCGGGAGTGGACCTCACCGTCTGCATCACCGAGGGGCTCCCCATACTGGACATGGTGAAGGTAAAACGGTATATGGAAGGGAAGAAGACCCGGCTGGTCGGCCCCAACTGCCCCGGCGTCATCACCCCCGGCGAGTGCAAGATCGGGATCATGCCGGGTTACATCCACAAGCCGGGGACGGTCGGGATCGTCTCCCGCTCCGGAACGCTCACCTACGAGGCCGTGCACCAGGTGACGATGTTAGGGATGGGGCAGTCCACATGCGTCGGGATCGGAGGGGACCCGGTCAACGGGACGAACTTCATCGATGTCCTGTCGGCCTTCCAGAACGACCCGAAGACCGAATCGGTCATCCTGATCGGCGAGATCGGCGGGACCGCGGAGGAAGAGGCCGCCGCGTTCGTGAAGGCGAAGATGAACAAGCCGGTCGTCGGCTTCGTCGCGGGCCAGACCGCCCCGAAGGGGAAACGGATGGGCCACGCGGGTGCCATCATCTCCGGCGGGAAGGGGACTGCGGCGGAGAAGATTGAGGCGTTCAAGGCGGCCGGGATCTCCGTGTCCGAGGCACCGGCGGACCTCGGGATCACGCTGGCGAAACGACTTGGAAAGAAAGTCCATTAATCAAGGAAGGACGGAGGCAATGGCAAACGTGCAGGCGACGACGGCGGAAAAGATCGAGACAACAGAGAATCCGGAGGTCAAGATCAGCATCATCCCGCGCTACTGCAAGGGGTGCGAGATCTGCGTGAAGCTTTGCCCCACGCTGGTGCTGGGCATGGAGATGTTCCTCGTGAAGGTGATCGACATCGACAAGTGCAATGCCTGTATGTTGTGCGAGCTGCGGTGCCCCGACTTTGCCATCTTCATCGACAAGAAAATCATCGACAAGAAAATCGTCGACAAGAAAACAACGGAAGAACAAGAAATCCCAAAAGGAGAATAACGGTGGGCACGTTCAAACTGCTTCAAGGCAACGAGGCGTGCGCGGAAGGGGCGCTCTACGCGGGGTGCACCTTCTTCGCCGGGTACCCGATCACCCCCGCCACCGAGGTGGCGGAGTATCTGGCGCGGAAACTCCCGTTCATCGACGGGGTCATCCTGCAGATGGAGGACGAGATCGCGTCCGTCGGCGCGATTATCGGCGCGTCGCTGGCGGGCAGGAAATCGATGACCGCCACCTCCGGGCCCGGGTTTTCGCTCAAGCAGGAGAACATGGGTTTCGGGATGCTCTGCGAGGTCCCGTGCGTCATCGTCGACGTGATGCGCGGCGGGCCGTCGACCGGGGTCCCGACCGGCCCCAGCCAGAGCGACATCATGCAGTGCAAGTGGGGGACGCACGGCGACCACCCGGTCATCTGCCTGACTCCGGCGTACGTACAGGAGATCTTCTCCGAGACGGTGCGGGCGTTCAACCTCGCGGAGAGGTACCGCACCCCCGTGATCGTGGCCTACGACGAGGTCGTGGGCCACATGCGGGAGAAGATCGAAATTCCGGACAAGGGGGTCCTGCCGCTGGAGAACCGCCGCCGGCCGACCTGTTCGCCCTCCGAATACAAACCGTTCGACGAGACCAAGGGGGATGTCCCTCCGGTGGCCGACTTCTTCAGCGGGTACCGCCAGCACATCACGGGCCTGAACCATCACTCCGACGGGTTCCCGGTGAACGCCGACCCGCGGATCCATACGGACGAGCTGCGCCTCATCCGGAAGGTCGAGGGGAACAGGAAGGACATCATCCGGTACGAAACCGTCATGCTCGACGACGCCGAGGTGGCCGTCTTCGCCTACGGCGTCTCCGGGCGTTCCGGCAAGAGCGGTGTGGAGCTCGCGCGGGCTGCGGGGATCAAGGCGGGGCTCTTCCGGCCTCTCACCATCTGGCCGTTCCCGGAGGAGGAAGTGGCGGCGCTGGCCTCCCGCGTCAGCGCGATCGTCGTGCCGGAACTGTCGCTGGGCCAGATCATTTACGAGGTGGACCGGTGCGCGAAGGGGAAGTGCAAGGTGGAGGGGATCTACCGTGTCGACGGCGACCCCATCACGCCCACCCAGATCCTCGATAAGATCAAGGAGGTCAAATAGATGTCCTTCAACTACGACCAATATATCCGGGGGGGGAAACTCCCTCACATCTGGTGCCCCGGATGCACCTACGGGATCGTTTTCAAGTCGCTTCTCCGGGCCGTCGACTCGCTGAAGATCCCCAAGGACGACATCGCGCTCGTCTCCGGGATCGGGTGCGCCTCCCGCCTCCCGGGGTACGTCGACTGGAACACGCTGCACACGACGCACGGCCGCGCCCTGCCCTTTGCGACAGGCCTGAAGATGGCCCGGCCCGACAAGAAGGTCTTGGTGGTCAGCGGCGACGGCGACGCCACGGCCATCGGCGGGAACCACTTCATCCACTCCTGCCGGCGCAACATCGACATCACGGTCATCGTGCTGAACAACTTCATCTACGGCATGACCGGGGGCCAGCACTCGCCGACCACCCCGATGGGGCACATCGCGACGACGATGCCGTACGGCAACGTCGACCCGGGCTTCAACATCCCGGAGCTCGCCAAGGGCGCCGGCGCCACCTGGGTGGGCCGGGGGACGGCGTACCACGTCCCTGCGCTCGACAAGCTGATCATCGAGGCGATCCAGCACAAGGGGCTGTCGGTGCTCGAAATCATCAACGCCTGCCCCACGACGCACGGGCGGCGGAACAAGTTCAAGAGCCCGACCGACATGCTCCTGTGGATGAAGGACAACTTCCTGCCGATCACGGCGTTCGGCAAGCTCCCCCCGGAAAAGACTGCGGGCAAGTCCCCCACGGGCGTACTCTTCAAGAGGGAGGCGCCGGAGTTTTGCGAGATCTATTACGGTATGGTGGAGCGCCTGAAGAAGCAGAGAGAGAAGGGGGCCTGATACGATGAGCGACCGTTACGAAATCCGCTTTTCCGGCTCGGGGGGGCAGGGCCTGATCCTTGCGGGGGTCATCTTCGCCGAGGCGGCCACGATCTACGACAAGATCAACGCGGTCCAGAGCCAGTCCTACGGCCCCGAGGCGCGCGGCGGCGCCTCCAAGTCGGAGGTGATCATCTCCGACGAGGTCATCGATTTCCCGAAGGCCCAGGGGATCGACCTTCAGCTCTCCCTGACCCAGGAGTCGTGCACCAAGTACTACAAGGACATCAAGCCCAACGGGACGCTCCTCGTGGACGAGGACTTCGTCCGGGACATTCCCAAGGGGAACTTCAAGGTGATCAAGATGCCGATCATCCGGACGGCTTCCGAGGAGATCGGGAAGGCGTTCGTCGCCAACATCGTCGCGATCGGGGCCATCACCGCCCTCACGGGTAAGGTTCAGCTCGAGTCGGTGGAAAAGGCCGTTCTCTCGCGGGTTCCCAAGGGAACGGAAGAACTGAACAAGAAGGCCCTCCGCGCGGGCTATGAACTGGCCAAGTCGAGAATGAACTAGTGCCCCACAGGAAGGGGGGGAAACAGCGCACCCTTTCGATCGTCAAGCCGGACGGCGTGAAGAAGGGGGTCGTCGGCGAGGTGATCCGCCGGTTCGAGAAGGAAGGGATCCGGGTCGTCGCCATGAAGATGCTGCATCTGACGAAGAAGCGGGCGGAGGGGTTCTACGCCGTTCACCGGGAGCGGCCGTTCTTCGCGTCGCTCACGGACTTCATGTCCTCGGGCCCCGTCGTGGTGATGGTGCTCGAGGGGGACGACGTGATCGCCCGGAACCGGACGATCATGGGCGCCACCGACCCTTCGATGGCCGACAAGGGAACGATCCGGGCCGACTTCGCCGGCAGCATCGAGCAGAACATCGTCCACGGCTCCGACGCTCCGGAGACGGCGACAACGGAAATCCGTTATTTTTTCAGCGAGATGGAGATTATAACGTAAGGGATGACGCAAGTCTGAACGGAGGGCCCCCGGCCTGCCTTGATAAGGTACGCCGGGGTTTTTGTTTCCGCCAATTGTCAGGATGAAAACGATGCGCGCGGATCGTACGGACCTCAAGGGGATGTCACTGCCGGAGCTCGAGACGTTTCTCTCGCGCTGGGGGAAGGAGCGGTACCGGGCGCGGCAGATTTCCCGATGGATCTATCAGCAGTTCGCGGAGGAATTTTCGGCGATGACGGATCTCTCGAAAGATTTCCGCGAGGAGCTGACGAGGGGATGCCGCGTCTCCTCTCCTCCCGCGGAAAGAGTGGAAGTGTCCGCGGACGGAACGGAGAAGTGCCTGTTCCGCCTGGAGGACGGCGAGACGGTCGAGAGCGTCCTCATCCCGGAAGAAGATCGCAGGACGCTGTGCATCTCGTCGCAGGTGGGGTGCGCCCTCCGCTGCGGATTTTGCGCGACCGGCGCGACGGGATTCCGCCGGAACATGACGTCGGCAGAGATCGTCCACCAGGTCTGCTTCGCGGTGAAGCGACTCACGGAAAAGGGAGAGCGCCTGACCAACGTTGTCTTCATGGGGATGGGGGAGCCGCTGGAGAACCTCCCGGAGGTCTCCCGTACGATCGGGATCCTCCTGTCGCAGTTCGGCTTCGGCCTCTCGGGGAAGCGCGTCACGGTCTCCACGGCGGGTGTGGTCCCCGCGATGCTTGCGCTGGCGAAGGAATTTCCCGTGAGCTTCGCCGTGTCGATCAATGCGCCGAGCGACGAGCTCCGGTCGAGGCTGATGCCGGTCAACCGGAAATACCCGCTGATGGAACTGGTTGCCGCGATGAAAAAGATCCCCCTCCGGAGCGGCCGGAAAGTGACCGCGGAGTACATCCTGCTTGGGGGAATCAACGATTCGAAAGAAGATGCCAGCCGCCTTGCTCGTCTTCTCAAGGGAGCGCGGGTCAAGGTCAACCTCATCCCGTACAATGCGCACGAGTACGGGGATTTCACCTCACCGTCCGCGGAAACCGCGGACCGCTTCCGGGATGTCCTCCTCGCCGCCGGGATCCAGGCGATCCTCCGGGAGCGTCGCGGAGCGGACATCCGCGCGGCGTGCGGACAGTTGAGAGGAATACAGGAGCGGGGCGAAGAAAGATAGCCGCTTGCGGCTGAGCAGCCCCCCTGCGATGAACAGGAGCCGGATATTGGATGTCGCATAGGTTAAAAAGCCCTTGAGCGCATGGGTGGTTCTCCCTATATTGAAGAGAACCTTATTTCCGCGGAGAGAAAGGGGAGCATGCCGGATATCATGGGGGTCATCGGGGGCTCCGGTCTCTACGAGATGGAGGGGCTCAAAAACATCCGCACCGTTTCGGTGAAGACGCCCTTCGGAAACCCTTCGGATGCGATGGTGGTAGGGGAAATCGACGGTCGGACGCTGGCCTTCCTCCCCCGGCACGGCAGGGGGCACCGGGTTCTCCCCTCGCAGATCAACTACCGCGCGAATCTCTATGCGCTGAAGAAAGTGGGCGTGAAGTGGGTGCTCTCCATCTCCGCCGTGGGGAGCATGAAGGAAAACATCCGTCCGGGAGATATCGTGGTGGTCGACCAGTTTTACGACCACACCCGGATCCGCCCGAACACCTTCTTCGGGGACGGTGTCGTCGGGCACATCCCCTTCGCCGACCCGGTCTGCCCGAAGCTGGCGGACATCGCCTATGCGGCGGCAAAGAACGTCGTGAAGCGGACGCACCGGGGGGGGACCTATCTCTGCATGGAGGGCCCCGCCTTTTCCACCCGTGCCGAGTCCCGGATCTACAGAAAGTGGGGGGTGGACGTGATCGGGATGACGAACATGCCCGAGGCGAAGCTGGCCCGCGAGGCCGAGCTCTGCTATGCCACGCTGGCCCTCGCCACCGATTACGACTGCTGGCACGAAACGGAACAGGACGTTTCGATCGAGGCGATCCTCGCCATCCTCCGGAAGAACGTGGAGAACTCGAAGCGGATCATCCGCGAGGTCGCCCTCCATCTTCCCGAGAAAGGATCGTGCGGATGCGGCGAATCCCTTAAATACGCGATCCTCACCGACCGGAAGCGGATCCCTGCGACGGCCAGAAGGAGGCTCTCCCTCCTGATCGGTAGATACCTATGAAGACCTGGAAACTCATGGTGGTCCTGGGCGCGGGGGCGGTGCTCCTCGGATGCGCCACGCCTTCGCCGGAGAAGAGAAAAGAGGCCTCCGCGCGCATGCAGATGGGGTTGACCTACCTGGAGCAGCGAAACGTTCCGGCCGCGATGCGGGAGCTCACCGCGGCCTCGGAGCTCGACCCGGAAAACCCGGAGATCGACATGTCGCTGGGACTGGCCTACCAGACGCGCGGCGATCTCGGCATGGCCGAGAAGCACTTCCGGAACGCCGTCCGGAAAAAGCCGGATTACGCCGAGGCGCACAACAACCTCGGGATCGTCCTGAGTCATCTTGGCCGCGGGGACGAGGCGATCCGGGAGTTCGAGGCCGCCGGGTCCAACGTCTTGTACCCGACGCCGGAGATGGCGTACTACAATCTGGGCGAGGAGTACCGCCGCCGCAAGGATTTTCGGAAAGCCGAGGAGATGTACCGACGGTCCATTGCCCTGAACGACCGGTATGCCGACGCGTATTTTCGCCTGGCGCTTCTTTACGGGGACCGCGGGAAGTGGGCGGAGGCGGCAGGGACGCTGGAAGCCTGCATCGCGGTCGCCCCCACTTACGCGCCGGCGTGGCTGGACCTCGGGCGGGCCTATCTCTCGCTGGGACGGAGCAAGGACGCGCTCAACGCGTTCCGGAACGTCCTGGCGAACTCCGCCGACCCTGCCTTGAGGAAGCAGGCAACCGATTCCATCAACGCCTTGGAACAGGGGATGAGGTAATCGGACGCGATGGGCGCCGGGGAGGCATGGAAGAGGGAGCGGGAAGCGAGGGGGATGACCCTCGAGGAGGCGGCTTCTGCGCTCCGCATCAGCGGGAAGTACCTCCGCGGCATCGAAGAGGGGAATTATTCCGGATGGCCGGAGCGTGTGTTTTCTTCCGGTTACATCCGCGCCTATGCAAAGCTTCTGTCGCAGGATCCCGAGCCCATCCTCTCCGAATGTTATCACCGCCTGGAACAGCAGGCGGTCGAGCAGCCGTCAACTCACGTCAAGCCCGATTGGGTGGAGCGGGAACGTCAGCGGGGGAGCCGGAGGACCACCTACGCGCTGGCCTCCGCCGTGGTCCTGCTGATCGGGTTAATCCTGGCATGGTACGGCTCGAGGACGGCCACGCGGTCGGTGCCTTCTCCCATACCCGCACCGGAGGAAAACGCCGCGAAGACGGCACTCCCCGGCGGTGTCGACAATGCGACGGCGGCTCCTGCGGAAGGCATCCCGGCGGGGGGAGCCCCGCCCGCGGCAGGCGCCGCGCCGGCCGGACCGGTCCCCCAAACCTCGGTTTCCACCGTCGGAGGGGTCGGGCCGGTGAAATCGCCCTACCAGCTCTTTATCGAGGCCAGTGAAATGACCTGGATGATGTACACGCTGGATAACGAAACCCCCGTAGACGTCATGCTGTACCCCGGGGACAAGATCAGCATCCAGGCACAGAAGAAGATCTTGTTGAAACTGGGGAATGCGGGAGGGGTGGAGGGGACCCTGAACGGAAAGCTGCTGCCTCCATTCGGGGCCAGTGGTCAGGTGAAAGAATTCCGTTTCGGGGAATAGGAGCCCGTGCGGGGTCCGCGACATCCCCTTGGAACCTCCGCCCGACGGAAGGGAGGACGAATTCCCTCGGCGGGGCCGCGATCCTTCCGGTCCGCACGCGCCTTCCTGGTCCGTTCGGTCGACACGGGGGATACCGACAGGCGGATATCCTTCTTCACCGAGTCCGACGGTCTGGTTTCGATGGTGGCGAAGGCAGCGCGCAGGAGCCGGAAGCGGTTCGGCGGAAGTCTCCAGAAGTACTTTCTCCTCGAAGTGGCCTGGACCGCGGCGCCCGGGCGCTTGGCGGTGCTCGATTCGGTCTCGCTCGTCGCGAGTTTCTGGGAGATCGTGGCGGATTGGGAGAAGGTCCGCCACGCCGATTACCTGCTCGAACTGGCCGCGGCGCTCTTCCCCCAGCCGGGCCCCAAGCCGAAAGCGTTCGGGGTGCTGCTTTCCGGGATGCGCTCCCTTGCGCTCGGGGACCCGCCTCCCGCGCTGGCAAGGAAGGCCGAGGCGGCTATGCTTTCCGTGGGGGGGTGGGGACCCAACTTTTCGGCGTGTCGCCGATGCGGGGACCCGATCGGCGCATTCCCCGCGAAGCTCCATGGACGGTCCGTGCGGTTCGTGCTTTCGGAGGGAGGGATTCTCTGCGGGAACTGTTCGGGGGGTGGGGTGCATCTTTCCCTTGGGGCGGTGAAGACCTGGAAGGCCCTGCAAGCGTCCTCACCGAAGGTCCTCGCCCGGGTGCGCATTACCGATACAATTTTTGAAGAATTACAACTTGTTATACCGAGATACTTAGAGTATTGCTTGGGGAAATCTCTGCGCAGCCTGGGTGGACTCCCCTCTTCCTAAAGCTCGTAAACCCCCTGTATTTAAAGTGATTTTTCTTGACACTCCGGTCCGCGGAGTGATATGTAACCCTATCACTTTCCTACCGGGAGGGAGTTGTGCTATTCCAGGACCTGGTCCTTGCCCTGCAACGTTTCTGGGCGGACAAAGGGTGCGTCATCCACCAGCCATATGATATCGAGGTCGGCGCCGGAACCTTCAACCCTGCAACATTTTTAAGGGCCCTCGGGCCGGAACCGTGGAACACGGCTTACGTCGAACCTTCCCGCCGGCCCACGGACGGAAGGTACGGCGAGAACCCGAACCGCCTGCAGCACTATTACCAATACCAGGTCATCATGAAGCCTTGTCCCTACAATTATGTGGAAATGTACCTGGACTCCCTGCGGGCCGTCGGCATCGACCCCTTGAGGCACGACATACGATTTGTCGAGGACGACTGGGAGTCCCCGACCCTCGGCGCCTGGGGTTTGGGGTGGGAGGTGTGGCTGGACGGCATGGAGATCACCCAGTTCACCTATTTCCAGCAGTGCGGCGGGATCGACCTCAAGCCCGTGTCGGGGGAGATCACCTACGGCATCGAGCGGATCGCGATGTACCTCCAGGACGTGGAGAACGTGTTCGACCTGAAGTGGGTGGGGAACGTCACCTACGGCGACGTGCATCACCGGGGAGAGGTGGAATTCTCGAAGTACAACTTCGAGGCGGCCGACATCCCGATGCTCTTTTCGCTGTTCACCATGTACGAGAAGGAGTGTCTCCAGCTGATCGATAAGAAGCTCGTCCTGCCCGCCTACGATTACTGCCTCAAGTGCTCCCACACGTTCAACATGCTGGACGCCCGCGGGGCCATCTCCGTGACGGAGCGAACGTCCTACATCGGCAGGGTCCGAACCCTGGCCAGGTTCTGTGCGGAAGGATTCCTGAGGTCCCGGGAGGAGATGGGCTTCCCCCTGATGAACAAGTTCTCCGCCTGACATTCCGTCTCGAAGAAGAGGGAATATGGAACGCGATTATCTGTTGGAAATCGGATGCGAGGAAATCCCGGCGGGGTTCGTCGGACCCGCGTTGTGGTTCGGCGGGCAGCAGTTCGACGAGATGCTTAAAAAGGCGCGGCTCTCCTTCGACCGGGTCGACATCTACGGGACCCCTCGCAGGCTCACCTATATCGTGAGAAATCTTTCAGACCGCCAGGAGACCTCGGAGGAGACGGTGCTGGGGCCGCCGAAAAGCGTCGCCTTCGATAGGGAGGGGAACCCCACCAAGGCAGCCCTCGGCTTCGCCAAGGCACAGGGGGTGGACGTCTCCGCGCTCCAGGTATTCCCCACCACCCGAGGGGAATACCTGGGCATCAAGAAGGCGCTGCGGCCAAGGCCGGTAAGCGAAGTGCTTTCGGAACTGGTTTCCGCCTGGATCCCCGCCATCCCCTTCAAGAAGACGATGCGCTGGGCCGACCTCGATGTTCGGTTCGCCCGCCCGGTTCACTGGATCGTCTCCCTGTACGGGGAGGAGGTGATCCCGATCTCCTTCGGCAACGTGACGGCCGGCAAGACGACGTTCGGACACCGGTTCCTCTCCCCGGGCGCGATCGTGCTGTCTTCCCCCGCGGGGTATTTCGACAAGCTGGCGGCGGCGGACGTGTTCGTGGACCTCGAAGTCCGGAAGGAGAAGATCCGCGCCGGCATCAAGGAGGCGGAAGCGCGGATCGGCAGGAAGTGGGTCGAAGACGAGCCGCTGGTGGAGACCGTGGCGAACCTGGTGGAGTACCCCGTGGTGCTGGTGGGACGATTCCCAGAGAAGTATCTCGCCCTCCCGCGGGAGATCCTCATCACCTCCATGCGTGTCAACCAGAAGTATTTCGTGTTCGAGGACGACCGCGGGAACCTGTTCCCCGGCTTCGCCTTCGTTTCCAACATGCGCGTCCCGGACAACCGCGTGGTGATCACCGGCAACGAACGCGTCCTCCGGGCACGCCTGTCCGACGCCGAGTTCTACTACGGGGACGACCTGAAGAAGCCCCTGTTCGACCGCGCCCAGGCGTTGAAGAACGTCCTGTTCCAGGCGGACCTCGGGATGTACTGGGAAAAGATCGAACGGATGACCGAGATCGCCGGGTATGTGGCGTCGATCGGGTTCCCTGCCAAGGAGAAGGACTGCCGGCGCGCCGCGGTCCTCACCAAGGCCGACCTGACGACGGGCGTGATCAAGGAATTCCCCGAACTGCAGGGGGTCATGGGGCGGCACTATGCCCTCAAGACGGGGGAGAAGGAGGAAGTCGCCCAGGCCGTGTTCGAACACTACCTCCCCAAGGGGCAGTCCGACGAGCTGCCTGCGACCGACGTTGGGGTTGCCGTGGCGATCGCGGACAAGATCGATATGGTATGCGGTTGCTTCGGGGTCGGGCTGATCCCGACCGGGACCGCGGATCCGTACGGCTTGCGGCGCCACACCCTGGGGATCCTCTCCATCCTCGAGACGAAGGGTTTGCGGGTTCCCGTCGAGGGGCTGGTCGACCGGTCGCTGGCCACCCTTTCGGGCAAGCTGAAGTCCCCCGCCGCCGAGGTGAAGCGGAAGGCGATGGAGTTTATCGGGGGAAGGCTCTTCAACCTCTGGACCTCCCAGGGCACCCCGGGGGATCTGGCCGACGCGGTCATCTCCGCCGGCCTGACCGACATGGTGGACCTGCGCGCCAAGATGAACGCGCTCGTCGTGTTTCGTTCGGAGGCGGCGTTCGAGCCCTTGGCGGAGGTGTTCAAGCGGGCGATCAACATCACCAAGGCGTACACCGGGCCGCTCGCCGTCTCGGAAGCGCTGTTCGAGCATGACGAGGAAAGGGTGCTCCACAAGGCGGCCGGCGAGGTGTCCGGCAGGGTGGCGTCCGCCGCGAAGAGCGGGAAGTACGGGGAAGCGTTCGGGGAGATGGCCCGGCTCCAGCCTCTGGTGTCGGCGTTCTTCGAAAAAGTGTTAGTGATGGCCAAGGACGAAAAGGTGAAGAACAACCGGCTGGCTCTCTTGAAGAACCTTTCCAGCATGTTCGCCGGCGTGGCTGACTTCTCCAAGGTCAGCGCCGCCCAGCCGAAATAAAGAAAAGCGGGAGGAATATCGGATGGCCACCAGGCGCGTCTATTTCTTCGGGGGAGGAAAGGCCGAGGGACACGGCGGGATGAAGGACATCCTCGGCGGCAAGGGAGCCGGGATCGCGGAGATGACCAATCTCGGCATCCCCGTGCCCCCCGGGTTCACGATCAGCACGGAGGTGTGCAACCTCTACTACAAGAACCGGGGGAAGATCCCCCCGGATGTCAAGAAGGAGATCGCAGGGAATCTCTCGAGGCTCGAGAAGTTGGCCGGGAAGAAATTAGGCGACCCGAAGAACCCGCTTCTGGTCTCGGTCCGCTCGGGCTCGAAGTTCTCCATGCCCGGGATGATGGACACCGTCCTCAACCTGGGGTTGAACGACAGGAGCGTCGAGGGCGTCGCGGAGAAGACGAAGAACCGGCGGTTCGCCTACGACTCCTACCGCCGCTTCCTGATGATGTTCTCGGGCGTCGTGCTCGGGATCGACAAGGAGCACTTCGAGGAGATCTTCGACCAGAAGAAGCGGGAGCGCGTCGTGTCCAGCGACATCGAGCTCACCGCGGAAGACCTGAAGGATTTATGCGGGAAGTTCAAGACCCTCGTCAAGGAGCGCCTGAGGAAAGAGTTCCCCCAGGATCCGCTGGCGCAGCTGGACCTGGCCCGCGACGCTGTCTTCAAGTCCTGGAACAACGATCGCGCGAAGTATTACCGGAAGGCGCACGGCATCCCGGACGACATCGGCACCGCCGCGAACGTGCAGGCGATGGTGTTCGGCAACATGGGCGACGACTGCGCGACGGGCGTCGGGTTCACGCGGAACCCCGCCACGGGAGCGAAGGAGTTCTACGGCGAGTACCTCATCAACGCCCAGGGCGAGGACGTGGTGGCCGGCACCCGGACGCCGCAACGCATCACCGACATGAAGAAGGAGATGCCGCGGGTCTTCGACCAGCTGGTGAGGATCACCACCAAGCTGGAAAAGCATTACAAGGACGTCCAGGACTTCGAGTTCACCGTCGAGGGCGGGAAGCTCTACATGCTCCAGACCCGGAACGGGAAACGGACCGCAACGGCGGCGGTGAAGATCGCGGTCGACATGGTCAAAGAGAAGCTCATCTCCCGCGAAATGGCGTTGATGCGTCTTGAGCCGCAGCAGATCGACCAGCTGCTCCACCCCGTGATCGACCCCAAGGCCAGGCTCGAGGTCCTCGCCAAGGGGCTTCCCGCCTCTCCGGGCGCGGCGACCGGGGCGGTGGTGTTCCACGCCGACCGGGCGGTGGAGTGGGCCATGGAAGGCAAGGCGGTGATCCTGGTCCGCAAGGAGACGAGCCCCAACGACATCCACGGGATGGACGTGGCGCGGGGGATCCTCACGGCGAAGGGAGGGATGACCTCCCACGCCGCGGTTGTCGCCCGCCAGATGGGGAAGACCTGCGTCGCGGGGTGCGAGGCGATCGAGGTGGACGAGACGACCAACCGCTTCATGGTGGGGGGCCGCGTGATCCGCGAGGGGGAGTTCATCTCTCTGAACGGCAGCACCGGCGAGGTGATCCTGGGCCAGGTTCCCCTCATTGCCCCCAAGATGACCGGCTCGTTCGGGACGCTGATGTCCTGGGGGGATTCCATCCGCCGGCTCAAGGTCCGCGCCAACGCGGACACGCCGCGCGACGCCCGCACGGCGCGGGAGTTCGGTGCGCAGGGGATCGGGCTGTGCCGGACGGAGCACATGTTCTTCGCCGAGGACCGGATCCCGCTCATGCGGGAGATGATCCTCGCCCGCACGATGGTGGAGCGCGAGACGGCCCTCGAGAAGCTGTTGCCGCTGCAGCGCGAGGACTTCAAGGGGCTCTACAGGGAAATGAAGGGGTACCCGGTGACCATCCGGCTCCTGGACCCGCCGCTCCACGAGTTCCTTCCCAGGCGGGAGGATCTGATGGTCGAGGTCACCAAGATGGAGCTGCTCCGGGCGGACCGCTCGATCCTCGAGGAGAAGAAAAAGCTCCTCGATCGGGTGGAGGAACTCCACGAGTTCAACCCGATGCTGGGCCTGCGGGGATGCCGCCTGGGGATCCTGTATCCCGAGATCAGCCGGATGCAGGCGCGCGCCATCTTCGAGGCGGCCTGCGAGATCATCCGGGAAGGGATCCGGGTGCAGCCCGAAGTGATGATTCCCCTGGTCAGCATGGTCCAGGAGATGAAGGCGCAAAAGGACCTGATCGTCGCGGTCGCCGAGGAGACGATGAAACGCTACAAGAAGAAGTTCCCCTACACGGTGGGGACCATGATCGAGCTCCCGCGCGCCGCGGTGACCGCCGACGAGATCGCCCGCGAGGCGGAGTTCTTCTCCTTCGGGACGAACGACTTGACGCAGACCACCTTCGGGTTCTCGAGGGACGATTCGGGCAAGTTCATCCAGTACTACATGTCGCGGTCCGAGCTGTGCCCCCAATGCGGCACCAAGCTGGAAAAGAATCTCTCCTGCGCCTCCTGCAAGGTGACGTACACGGAACGGCCCGAGAACATCCTCGAGTCGGACGTGTTCGCGACGCTCGATCAGACAGGCGTCGGGCAACTTGTTCAGATGGGGGTCCAGAAGGGGCGCGCTACCCGGCCGAACCTGAAGGTGGGGATCTGCGGGGAACACGGGGGCGATCCGAAGTCGGTGGAGTTCTGCCATCGCGTCGGGCTGGATTACGTTTCCTGCTCCCCCTACCGGGTTCCCATTGCCCGGCTGGCGGCGGCGCAGGCCGTGCTGAGGGAGCGTCCAACCGCGAAACCGGTAAAAAAACAGTAGGATTCAGTCCTGTTTTCAAACGGCGGTCTCTCCCGGGACCGCCGTTTTTTGACTTTACATTTGCCGAAAAACACAATATATTGCGTCCAACGGGGTAGTGTATACATTATATGGAGGGTTTTGTGCGCAATTCCGGGCCAGTGACAACAAGGGATCGATGAAGCTAAAAAAACTCGAACTTTTCGGTTTTAAATCCTTCTACGACAAGACGGTTTTCGAATTTTCCGACGGGATTACAGCGATTGTCGGCCCCAACGGGTGCGGGAAGTCCAACATCGTGGACGCGATCCGCTGGGTGCTGGGGGAGCACGCTCCTTCCTATCTCCGCAGCAAGGCGCTTGAGGACGTCATCTTCGCCGGGTCCGACGCCGCCGGGCCGCTGGGAATGGCCGAAGTTTCCCTCACCTTCAGAAACGACAACGGCGCGGCCCCCCCGGGGTACGAATCGTATTCCGAGATCCAGGTGACCCGCAGGACTTTCCGCAACGGCGAGAGCGAGTTCTTCATCAACAAGGTCCCCTGCCGGCTCAAGGACATCGCCGAGCTCTTCCTCGACACCGGCGCGGGAGCCCGCGGATACGCCATCATCGAGCAGGGCAAGATCCTGACGATCGTCAACGCCCGGCCCGAAGAGAAGAGGATGATCGTCGAGGAGGCGGCGGGTGTGGCCAAGTTCCGCGTCCGGAAGAAGGAGGCGGAGCGGAAGATGGAGAATACCCGGGCGAACCTGGCGCGGGTGAAGGATATCCTGGACGAGGTGAAGCGTCAGCTGGGCAGCCTCGATCGGCAGGTGCGCAAGGCGGAAAGATACAAGGCGCTGAAGAACGAGCTTCGCGGCCTCGACCTGCGGATCGCCGCCAGGAAATTCCGCGACCTGTCGCGGGAGCTCGCATGCGTCGGTTCGGAACTTGCCGCCCGGGAGGAGTCGCTCCATGCGGTCCGCGCGGAATTCTCCCGTCTGGAGGCGGAGATCGAATCGCATCGGCTGCGCCGGACGGAAACGGAATCCGCCCTCGGCTCTCTGCGCGATGCCCATGGAAAGCTCAAGGAAGAGGTCGTACGACGCGAGACCGAGTACAACGGAAACCGGAAGCAGGTCGAGGACCTGCAGGACATGATCGCCGAGGTGGACGGCGCGACCGCCGCCGTCGAAACCGAAATTTCCGATCTCGCCCACCGCCTTCAGGAATCCGAGGCGGCGGCAGGGCAGCGGCGGGAATCCGTTGCCGCGGCGTCCGCCCGGTGTGCGGAGCTTAAAATGGCCGCTGAGACTGCGCGGGAGGAGTACCTGCGGTACAAGGACCTGTCGGACCAGGCCCGGTCCGACCTGATCGTGCGCGTGAACCTTCACTCCAACGCCCGTTCCAGCGCGGATTCGTATCAGAAGATGATCGAGGACAAGGAACGGGAACGAACGCGCCAGGCTTCGCTGCTCACGGAAGCCAGGTTCGCCGCGGAAAAAGCAGGGAGGGAGTTTGACGTGGCGCGCGCGGCGGAAGCGTCCGCGGGGGAGGAACGGACGGCCACCGAGCGGGTGTGGGAAGAGACCGGCGCGCTCCTTGCCGCGGCGGCTTTCCGGCTCGACGCGGTGGTGGAGGCCCGTCGGAAGGTGGAAGGGATCCTCCAGGCGTCCTCCTCGAGGCTGGTTGCGATTTCCCGGCTCTATGAGCAGAAAGACTGGACCTCCTCGGGGGTCCGCGCGGTCCTGCGCCATTACAATGGCCAGGGTAACGGCGGGAGCGTCAACGGAGACACCGGAATCTACGGGGTGATCGGGGACCTCGTGGAAACGGATGCTCCGTACGAGAAGGCCGTCGAGGCGGTGCTCGGGGAAAGAATGCAGTCCATCGTCGTGCGGGATCACAACGAGGGACTCTCCGCGCTCCAATATTTGAAGGAGACGCGCGAGGGGAGAGGCTCGTTCGTCCCCGTGTCCCTTCGCACGCGCAACGAATCCCCCGTTTACGCCGGAGAAGACGGGGTGATCGCTCCCCTGACCGAGATCGTCCGCGTCCCTTCGGGGTGCCGCGATCTCGTGAGAGGCCTGCTCGGCGGAACGCTCCTGGTGCGCGACTTGGAATGCGCGCTTCGCCTCTGGAACCGCAACGGGGTCTGGAACACCTTCGTCACTCTTGATGGCGACGTGGTGACCGCCGAAGGGATGTTGGCGGGCGGCGCGCAGGCCGACGGCGGGTCGGGGATCCTCTCGATCAAGCGGGAGATGCGCGACCTGGAAATGGAAATCGCGGGGCTTACGGAAGAACTGGCGCGGCTCCAGGCGGACGAGGAGGAGGTCCGCGGGGCCAAGGCATCGTTGGAAGGGCGGAAGGAGGAGGTGTTCCGCCGCTGCCAGGACTGCACGGCCGCTCTCCACCAGGCGGAGCGGCAGCGGGCGAGGTTCGAGGAAGCGCTGACGCAGGCACGGGAGAATCTGGACCGGCTGGACCAGGAGCGGGAATACCAGCAGGGCGAACTGGCGAGGATATTCGATGAGTACCGCGCCTCGAAGGAAGCGGCACAGCTCTCGGAGCAGGCCAAGGGCGAAGAGGAAGAACGGGTCCGGCAGCTCCTGACGGTGCTTGAGGAAAAGCGGCTTGCGGGGGAGGAAGCCCAGGAGCGGTCCCACGCGGCCGAGATCGAGTTGACCGGGCTGACCGGGAAGAGCCAGGCCGAGGAGCAGTTCCTCGCCGGCTTGGTCGATACGCTCTCCGGGAAGCGAACCCAGGCCGATGACCTTCGGCGGCGAAGGGCAGGGTACGAGGAGAGGTGCGCGGTCCTCGCGGAAGCGATCGAGAGGGGGCGGACGGCGGTCGAGGAAGGCGCGGCTGCGCTTTCCCGGCTGCAGGAAAACGTCGATGGCCTGCTGGGGAAGAAGGCGGCGATCGACGCCGACGTCGAATCATTGGAGAGGATGTCGAAAGACGTGCGCCGCCGGGAGTCGGAAGCGTCGGAACGGATCTCCGACCTTCGAGTCGCCGTCCAGCGGGTAGAGAAGGATCTGGGGATCCTCGATTCGCTGACCTACCAGCGGTACGAGGCGCACCCCGCGGACCTCCCCGCGCCTACGGTCGGGGCCGATCCGGAGGTGGAAACCGAGGGGCTGGCCGCATGGGAGTCCCGCGCCGGAGAGATCCGGGACCGCATCGCAGGCGAAGGCGAAGTGAACCTGGCCTCGCTCGAGGAGCACAGGGAGCTGTCCGAGCGGTATTCCTTCCTCTCGGCGCAGAAGGGGGACCTCGAAACGTCGCTCGACGACCTGGCCAAGGCGATCCAGCGGATCAACCGGACCACCCGCGAACGGTTTTCCGAGACGTTCGAAAAGATCAACGAAAGGCTCGCGGAGGTGTTCCCCAAGCTCTTCCTGGGCGGACGCGCATTCCTCACCCTTCTCGATGAGGAGAACCTGCTGGAAACGGGGGTGGAGATCGTCATCCAGCCGCCGGGGAAGAAGTTGCTGCCCCTGAATTCCTTCTCCGGCGGAGAGAAATCCCTTGCCGCGGCCGCCATGATCCTTTCCATCTTCCTCGTCAAGCCGTCGCCGTTCTGCCTGCTGGACGAGGCGGACACCTCCCTGGACGACGCCAACATCGACCGGTTCAACGCCCTCGTCCGCGACATGTCGACCCACCACCAGTTCCTGCTCATCACCCACAACAAGCGGACGATGGAGCTGGCCGACTCGCTCTACGGGATCACGATGGAAAAGCCGGGAATCTCCAAGGTCGTCTCCGTCAAGTTCAACGCGTGACCAAACTTCCGGATTCCTTTTTCTCCCGCCTGAAGGCTGGGCTCGGAAAAACGCGCGAGCTGCTCTTCATGAACGTGGAGGCGATCGCGCGCGGGATCGGCCCCGTCGACGAGAAGGTCCTGTCCGACCTGGAGGAAGCGCTCATCCTGGCGGACACGGGGGCCTCGCTCGCCCGGGAGTACGTCGAGGAACTGCACGCGATGTGGCGCCGCGGGAAGCTCCCCGACACAGAGGCCCTCCGGGCGGCGCTTCGGGCGATGATCGCGGATACGCTTGCTCCCCGCATGGTCCCCCTGGAGGTGAAACCCCCTTACCCCTTCGTCGTGCTCGTGGTCGGCGTGAACGGCGTCGGGAAGACGACCACGATCGGGAAGATCGCCCATTGGCTGAAGGGAGAAGGGCATCCCGTCCTGCTGGCCGCGGGGGACACCTTCCGCGCGGCGGCGATCGAGCAGCTGAAGATCTGGGCGGACCGCGTCGGCGCCGACCTCGTCCAGCACAAGGAGGGCTCCGACTCCTCCGCCGTGGCCTTCGATGCCGTACGCGCCGCGAAGGCGAGGGGAGCGCATGCCGTCCTCATCGACACCGCAGGGCGGCTGCACACGAAGGCCCCCTTGATGGAGGAGATGCGGAAAGTCGTACGCGTCGTCGGGAGGGAGATGGCCGGGGCGCCCCACGAGGTGCTGCTCGTGCTCGACGCTACCAACGGCCGCAATGCCGTCGCGCAGGCGAAGACCTTCCAGGAGTTCACGGGGGTAACCGGGCTGGCGCTGACCAAGCTTGACGGCACGGCGAAGGGCGGCGTGGTCCTTTCGGTGACGCGGGAAATCGGCGCTCCGATCCGGTTCATCGGTGTCGGCGAATCCGTCGACGACCTGCGCCCTTTCGACGCCTCGGCCTTCGCCGAGGCCCTGTTCTGAACCCGCCGGTACCATGATCGACACCCTCTTCCTCCAAGTGATCGGAGGGGCGTTCCTGCTCCTGTACGGGGTCCGCATTACCGGGCAGGGGTTCGAGCTGGCCTTCGGGGAGCGCCTGAGGGGGTGGTGGACCGCTCCGGGCAGCAGCCGGCTGGACGGATTCGGGGCCGGCGTTGTCGGGACCTCCCTGCTCCAGAGTTCCGGTGCGGTCGTCACTCTCCTCATCTCGTTCGCCGAGATCTCCCCGCTCCCGCTGGCCCAATCGCTTTCGATCGTCCTGGGCGCCGACCTCGGGAGCACGCTGACCGTCCAGGTGCTCTCGTTCCGGATCTACCAGTACGCCTTCCCTGTTCTTTCGGCGGGGATTCTTCTCTTTCTCTGGGGGAGGAGGCCCAAGGTTCGAGCGATCGGGCAGGGGCTGGTCGGCGTCGGGTTCATGCTCCTTGCGCTCAAGTTCCTCTCCGGCGCGGCGAGCGAGGTCGGCCAGGTGGCAAGCCTGCGCTCCCTCATGATGGACCTGGGTGGGGCGCCCCTGTTCGCCTTCGTCTGGGGGGTGGCCCTGAGCGCCATGTTCCAGAGCGGTACGGCGGTGATGATCCTCCTGATCGCCTTCAGCCAGCAGGGGGTGCTCCCCATCCCCGCCGTCCTCCCCCTTGTGCTCGGGGCGAATGTCGGCGGCACCTCGGTGGCGTTCTTCGCTGCCTCCGGCCTCGCCGCCGAAGGCAAGCGGGTCGCTTGGGGGCACATGCTGATGAAGACCACCGGCGCCCTCCTGTTCCTCCCGTTCTTTCCGCTGCTCCAGGGGTTCCTCATCTCCCTGGCGCCCGACCCCTCGCGCATCGTCGCCAACGCCCACACGCTGTTCAACCTGACGCTGTCGGCTCTTTTTTTCCCGCTGGCCCCGCGCGTGGCCTTGATCCTTGCCGGGATCATCCCCGAGAGGAAGGAGCATGCGCCGAAGGGCAAACCGGTCTACCTGGACCGCGAGCACCTGCCGGTGGCCGGGGTAGCCCTCGGTCAGGTCGCCCGGGAAATCGTCCGGATGGCGGACATGATCCAGGAGATGCAGGGGGCGGGTCTGCTGGCGATCCGCCACGTGAATGAAGAGCTGGCCGAACGAATCCGGCAGATGGACGACGACGTCGACCAGCTGACGCGGGAGATCAAGGTGTTCCTCTCGGTGTTGGGGGAGGGGTCGCTCGATTCAGCGCAGACGAACCGCGCCGTGGCGTACATCGCAATCGTAACCGACCTCGAGAACATCGGCGACTTCATCGACAAGACGCTCGGAGACCACGTGCGCAGAATGGCGGAAAGGAAGCAGCGTTTTTCCGAAGAGGGGGCGATCGAGCTGGAGTCCTTCCTCAAGGAAGTTGAGGAGATGTACCGGGAGGCGGTCTCCGCGTTCGTGACGCGCGACGGGAAGGCGGCCGAGATCGTCATCGCCCGGAAAGAATCGATCGGCCAGATGGAGAAAGGGCTCCGGCACGCCCATATCCGCCGTTTGCAGAAGGGGACGCCCGAGTCCCTGGAATCGAGCGCCGCCCACCTCGACATCCTCTCCGCCGGGAAGGGGATCGCCTCCCACTGCGCCGCAGTTGCCTACAGCGTCCTCCAGATGGAGGAATAGCGCGTTGATTCACGAGGGGCTCCTTGGTATCCTGAACCATCCGATTTCATCCATTCCTGGAGGGATCGTTGCCATTCGAGAAAATCGTGTCCGTGTCGCTTCGGCCGTACGGGAACCGATATGCCTACTGAGGGGGGAACCGGAAAAATGGCGGAAGATCCATTTGTCCTGATCGAGAAAAGGATCAACGACCTGGTGGGGCTGGTTTCCACGCTCAAAAAGGAGAATGCGGCGATCTCGGCCCAGCTGGGGCAGAAGAGCTCGGATGCCAAGGAACTTGCCCGCAAAGTCACCGAACTGACACGGGAGCGGGACGAGATCCGGGGACGGGTGGAAAAAATCCTGTCTCGTCTCGAAACCATTGAGTTATAGCGCCCCGGTTGTATAATGGGAATGTAGAAGGGAATGAGTAAACGGTACGACGTGAACATCGCCGGTTACGCACTGACCGTTAAGACCGAACGGTCGGCGGAGCACATGGAGCGCCTGAGCGAACTGCTGAACCAACGGGTCCGCGAGGTGCAGAAATCCGGCGCGACGGCGAATTACCTGAACGTCGTCATGCTGGCGGCGATGAAGCTGGCCGACGAGGTATTGGAGCTTCGGGGCGAGCGGGAGGACGTGAAGAAGGGTCTCGAGCAGAAAAGCCGGGCCCTTCTGAGTGCGTTGGACAGCGCTCTCAAGGAACGGGGCTGATGGGGCCCTTTGGCCCCTGCCGTGCGCGTGATTGGCGGGCGAGTTAGAGCCAACACATGAAGAAAGGGATCCCTTCCTGCCGGTGGTGAGCATGCCCCGAAGGGGGAAGCCTGAAGCCGGCATCCACAGGGAGCCCACCTGGTGAAAACCAGGTTCGACTCAAGCGCCGACACGGCACAGAGCAGGGGCTTTTCCCGTAAGTTTCCGCGGGAGGCCGCGTTTACATAGATTCGGGTGGCAGGACAAAGGGTTTGACGACGTTCGACGACGAATAAGGTACGGTTGTTTCGCCATAGAGGACGGTTCGTAGCGGTGCGAGGTCTTTGCGGTTCGCCCCCTCGCCTTATTCGCGGTTTCTGCCTCCCTCGTTATTCCATCTATCGGCAGGTTGTTCATGCTCATGGCAGAGCGGAAGGCCCAGCTTCGCCGGACCGAACGCAATCGCCGGCGCCTGTGCGGGCAGAAGGAAACGTTTGCGGGGAAAAGCATCGCGGCGCAGGAGAAGTTCCTCGCCGCCTTCCCGCCCGAGTCGGGCGGGAAGGCGGCATTGTACGCGGCCGTCGGCGGGGAGGTCGGCACAGAGCGGATCCGCGCCCGGTATCTCACCGCAGGGGCGCTTCTGTTTTATCCGCGGGTCATGGAAGACGGAAACCTCTCCTTCTTCCCCGATGGGGGCGATGACGGCTGGGTGCGCGGAAAGTACGGCCTCCTGGAGCCGCGGGTTCCCCCGGGGGTCGCGGGTCTGCGGAATGGGTTCGACCTGGTCGTCGTTCCCGGAGTGGCCTTCGACGCCATGGGGAGGCGTCTGGGAAAAGGATACGGGTACTATGACCGTTTCCTGTCCGGCCTGTCCAAGACGGCCGTGACGGTGGGACTGGCGTTTTCCCGGCAGCTGCTGCCGGAAGTCCCTGTGGAATCCTGGGACATCCCGGTGGACGTGGTGGTGACGGAGGATGGCATCATCGGGCTTTCCCGGGAGCACCTCGATGGGCACACAAAATAGATGCGGTACCGAGGAGGAATCCTTTGGATACGAACCTGATCGTCATGGCGGCGCTGGCCGTTCTCGCGGCGGCGCTCGGGCTGGTTGTGGCCAATCTGCTCACGAAGAAACGCTCTGTGGAGGACCGGGCGCGCGCAAGTTCGGCGAAGGCCGAGGAACTGATCCAGAACGCGAAGAAAGAGGCCGAGAACATCCTCAAGGAGGCGACGCTCCAGGCCAAGGATTACCAGCTGCAGGTCAAACTCGATTTCGAGCGGGAGACGCGCGACCGGAAAAACGAGATCAGCCAGCTCGAGAAGCGGCTTCTCCAGAAGGAGGACCTGCTCGACCGGAAGACCGATGCGTTGGAGACGAGGACGCAGGAATTCGGCCGCAGGGAGAAGGATCTCGCCGAACTCTCGAAAAAGCTCGAGGCGCAGCAGGCCGAGCTCCTGGATGCGGTTCAGAAGGCCAGCGAGAACCTGGAGCGGATCGCCGGCGTCACGGCCGAGCAGGCGAAGGCCGAGCTGGTGGAGGTGGTCGCCAACGAGGCGAGGCTGGAGGCGGGGAAAAAGATCCGCTCGATGGACGAGGAGTTCAAGGAGGAAGCGTCCCAGAAGGCCAGAAAAATGATCTCCCTTGCCGTCCAACGGTACGCAGCGGACTACGTCACCGAGCACGTGGTCACGGCGGTGCCGCTCCCCTCCGAGGAGATGAAGGGCCGGATCATCGGCCGGGAGGGGCGCAACATCCGCGCGTTTGAGGCGGCCACGGGAATCGACGTCATCATCGACGACACGCCCGAGGCAGTCATTCTCTCCGGCTTCAACCCGGTGCGGCGGGAGGTGGCCCGCATTGCCCTCACCCGCCTGGTTCAGGACGGCCGCATCCATCCCGCGAGGATCGAGGAGACGGTGGAGAAAGTGACCAAGGAGGTCGACGAGCTGATCCGGGAGGCGGGGGAGCAGGCCCTCTTCGATCTCGGGCTGCACGGGATCCATCCCGAGCTGGTCAAACTGATCGGCAAGCTGAAATACCGAACTTCGTACGGGCAGAATATCTACGCCCACTCCCTGGAGGTGGCATTCCTGTGCGGGATGATCGCCTCCGAGCTGGGGCTGAACGCAAAGGTCGCGAAGCGCGCCGGGCTCCTGCACGACATCGGCAAGGCGGTCGACCACGAGATCGAAGGGCCGCACGCCCTCATCGGAGCGGACCTTGCGAAGAAGTACGGGGAGTCGGGTCGGGTGGTGCATGCCATCGCGGCGCATCACGAAGACGAGTCGCCGCAAGACGTCCTGCCGATCCTCGTTCAGGCGGCAGACGCCCTCTCCGGAGCACGTCCCGGAGCGCGGCGGGAGATGCTGGCGAACTACCTGAAGCGCCTGGAGGATCTTGAGAAGATCGCGAAGTCGTTCGCCGGCGTCGAGAAGTCCTATGCCATCCAGGCGGGGCGGGAGGTGCGCATCATCGTCGACAACCAGAAGATCGCCGACGACGCGGCCACGATGCTGGCGCGGGACATCGCGAAAAAGATCGAGACGGAGCTGTCCTACCCCGGCCAGATCCGGGTCACGGTGATCCGGGAAACCCGGGCCGTCGAGTACGCGAAGTAATGCTCCTGTACCTCCACCTGTATTTTTCCCCGAAGGTGCGTAACGCCGCAGGGGGGGCCGGCTTCGCTGCCGCAGGAGGGGGGCGCAGTGAGGTAAAGCGCAGCCGTGCGGGTCCACCGCACGGCGAGCCACGAACGGAGTCCCCTTCCGAGGCGGCCGCGGGGGCCGATGGCGTGATCGCCGAGGCTGATGCGGTCTGGCGAAGCGCATTCGGGGAGGAAGGTTGGGGGGCTGCACGGTAATGTGGGTCCTCTTCTTCGGTGACATTGTCGGCAAGCCCGGCCGGAAGGCCGTCCGGGAGTTCCTCTCCCGGCTGAGCGGGCACCGGGACATCGATCTCGTCGTCGCGAACGGGGAGAACGCCGCCGGCGGCGTCGGGGTGACGGAACCCGTCGTGCGGGAGCTCTTCGAGTCCGGCGTGGATGTCCTGACCAGTGGCAACCACGTCTGGGACAAGCGGGAAGGGATGTCCCTCCTCCGGGGGGACGGACGTGTCCTCCGTCCCGCCAACTATCCGCCGGGTGCGGATGGACGGGGGTGGGGCGTTTTCCGGGGGCGCAGCGGTGCCCCCTATGCCGTCGTGTCGCTGATCGGAAGGGTCTTCATGGGACCGTACGACTGCCCCTTTCGCTGGATGGATGCCGCCCTTCCCGAAATCCGGCTGCTGGCGGCCGCGGTCCTGGTGGACTTCCACGCCGAGGCGACGTCCGAGAAGCGGGCGATGGCGTTCCATCTCGACGGCAGGGTGGCGGCCATCGCCGGGACGCACACCCACGTCCAGACCGTGGATGCCCAGGTCCTTCCCGGAGGGACGGGGTACATCACGGACGCGGGGATGTGCGGCGCCTCGCCTTCGGTGATCGGCATGGACCCCAAGGGGGTTCTGCGGCGATTCCTCCTCCAGGTCCCCACGCGGTTCGAGGTGGCGGCGGGGGAACCGGAGGCCGCCGGCCTGTTTTTCGACATCGACGCGGAAAGAGGCTTCTGCAGGGCCGTTGAGCCGTTTGTCATGAGCGAAAGCCGGATGAGGAGCACGGACGAATGGATGAGATTCTCAAGTCCCTGAAGCGCGGCACGGTGGACGTTATCACGACGGAGGAGCTGGAGCGAAAGCTCGAGCGCTCCGCGAAGGAGAGGCGGCCGTTGTGCGTCAAGGCGGGATTCGACCCCACCGCGCCGGACCTGCACCTCGGCCACACCGTCCTCATCCAGAAGCTCAAGCACTTCCAGGAGGCCGGCCATCAGGTGGTCTTCCTGATCGGCGACTTCACCGGGATGATCGGCGACCCCACCGGGAAGGCGGAGACGCGGATGGTCCTCACGCGGGAGGACGTCGAGCGCAACGCTGCGACCTACAAGGAGCAGATTTTCAAGATCCTCGAACCATCGAAGACCGAGGTCCGGTTCAACTCCGAGTGGCTCTCCGGTCTCCCGATCGAGGAGCTGGTCCGGATCGCCGCGCAGATGACGGTGGCGCGGATGCTCGAGCGGGACGACTTCCGGAGGCGGTACGAGGGGGAGCGCCCGATTTCCATCCACGAGTTCCTCTATCCCCTGTTCCAGGGATACGACTCGGTGGCACTTCGGGCGGACGTGGAGCTGGGGGGAACCGACCAGAAGTTCAACCTCCTCGTGGGGCGCGACCTGCAGCGGATGTACGGACAGGAGCCGCAGGTGGTGATGACCACGCCGCTGCTCGTGGGGCTGGACGGCGTGAACAAGATGGGCAAGAGCTTGGGCAACTACATCGGCATCACGGAGCCGCCGGAAACGATCTTCGGGAAAATGATGTCCATCTCCGACGACCTGATGCTGGAGTATTACGAGTTCCTCTCCGACATCAGCGTGAGCCGCCTTACGTCGCTGAAAAAAGGACTGGCCGACGGCGCCCGGCATCCGATGGAGGCGAAAGTGTCCCTCGCGGGGGAGATCGTCGCACGCTTCCACGGGCAGAAGGCCGCGAGGGATGCGGCGGAAGGGTTCCGCAGGAGATTTTCCGGCAAGGAGTTCCCCGAGGACGCACGCAAAGTGCCGGGGAGCGCCCTGGGCGGCAAGACCGACCTGGTCTCGGTGGTTTCCCTGGTTTCGACGTCGTTCACCTCCAAGTCGGCCGTGCGGAGGCTCATCGAGCAGGGCGGCCTGGAAGTCAACGGCGAGAAGGCGGCGGACCCCGCCCGGGAGATCGCGCCGGAAGGCGAAATCCGCTTGAAAATCGGAAAGAAAGAGTTCGTGATCGTCTCCTTCGGGTAGGGGGGCGTAAGGGGTCACTTTTTCCTTGCATCGTCCCCGGCGTTCGGATATATTTCCAAATCCCTCATGGGGTTGAAGGGACATTTCCCCCGGTAGTAGAATGGATATCGGAGGGGGGGAAATACCCTTTGACACGATATTCGCTTTTTCGTATAATTATAAGTCCGCCTTGAGGGTCTCCCTTCGGGGCGAATCAGCGGATCTTTGAAAACTGAACAGGGAATGCGGAAGGTGCGTAAGGATCCTGTCTTTTCTGTTTTTAAGTGGAGAGTTTGATCCTGGCTCAGAACGAACGCTGGCGGCGTGCCTAACACATGCAAGTTGAGCGCGAAAGGGAGGGGCAACCCTCCCGAGTAGAGCGGCGCACGGGTGAGTAACGCGTGGGTAACCTGCCCCCGGGCGGGGGATAACTACTCGAAAGGGTGGCTAATACCGCATGAGACCACGGGGTCTTCGGACCTTGAGGCTAAAGGCGGCGCCGGCTTGCCGGCGCTGTCACCTGGGGATGGGCCCGCGTACGATTAGCTAGTTGGCAGGGTAACGGCCTACCAAGGCTACGATCGTTAGCTGGTCTGAGAGGATGGCCAGCCACACTGGAACTGAAACACGGTCCAGACTCCTACGGGAGGCAGCAGTGAGGAATATTGCGCAATGGGGGAAACCCTGACGCAGCAACGCCGCGTG
>Ga0209521_10000104_pt1 | contig 50411 bp, 45 predicted proteins | sample Rifsed19ft4_FD_184016 | JGI IMG/M metagenome (GOLD analysis project Ga0209521, IMG submission 184016) | Soil microbial communities from Rifle, Colorado, USA - sediment 19ft 4 (version 2) | ecosystem: Environmental > Terrestrial > Deep subsurface > Rock core/Sediment | place: Rifle, Colorado...
CCTGGTCAGAGCGGGTGACTGTAGAGTGCTCCCGCGCACACGGCGTGCGCGGTGCCCGCTGCCATCATCAGGCCCCCGGTTCAAATCCGGGAGGCGGGACTCATCTTTCCCAGCCACGGGGGTGGCGCATTCGCAGACCATAGGTATATGTTCATATACTATATGAACCCATACCTAGCATCGATGCAAGCACCGCCCATGCCCCCAAAGTTGGAACACAAGGGGCCTACCCTGGAAACGTTGCACATGGTTGAGTCCGTCCTTCGGAAGTTCGACGAGCCGCTTAGCCTCAACCGAATCAAGAGCCTCCTACCACGAAAGATGATGCACGCCGCCCTTCGGGAGGCCATCGATCACTACAAGCGTCTGGGCTGCGTAGCTGAAGGCTCGAAAGGCGTCATGTGGACTCTGAACGTCGAGCCCGAGTTCTGGAAGGTCGTGGGGACTTGGGAGGCTCGTTGACCTGGCTCGTTTTACCGCAAGCGGGGTCCGGTTGGGACCTCGCGCGCTTTCCGCCGAGGCGAGCCTTCAGCCAAAACAGCGAAAGAAGCTTCAGTGGTGGGTCGCGCGTCTAAAGCAGGACGTATTCGCGGGAGACCAGATACCGAAAGACCGGATTCCGCTTCAGCTCGCGACACGTAGCGGTCTTCTGTCTCCGATTGGGAACGCGTGGCGGTTCGAGCTACCGCTGGCATACCGCGGCGTCTACACCGTTCAATCCGCACCGGGTGCTGGCACCGTGGTCCTGATCCTCGAGATCCTTTCCCACAAGGAATACGATCGGTTGTTCGGATATCGTTAGGTCCGATGCACGAATGGGCCGCTCAGGCCATGGGAAGTCCCAAGTACCCGTGCACGTCGGCGAAGGCGCCGGCGTATCGTTGCGAAGTAGGCGGGACTCCCTCCCCCCGTCGCGGGTCGCATCGTTCAAGTCCTCGACCCCGATTACGAGTTCATGTCGCACTTCCCTGAACTCTTCGAGCGGATGCCCGAGGTGGACGCCGCCTTCCACGGGATCCGGATGCGTCTTCTCCGCGGGCCGACCGCCTCCGCCATCTTCGTCGAAGCCCGGACGGCCGCGATCGTCCCCGACCATTCCCACGGCGCCCAGTGGGGGATCGTCGTCGACGGCGAGATGGAGCTCACGATCGGTGGGACGACGCGGACCTACCGGAAGGGCGACGAGTACACGATTCCCGCAGGGGTCGTCCACGCCGCGCGGTTGCGCCCCGGGACCCGCGTGATTGACGTGTTCGACGATCCGAACCGGTATCGCCCGAAGGCCTGAGGGGTCGGGTCCTATCCCAGTTCGCCCCGAGCCCTTGCTCCGGCACCCTGCCGGGCCGTTGGAGAACGGGCGGCAGAAACGGATAAGTGCCGGCGTCTGCTTACCGGGGCCAGGGAGGGGAGTTCTTGGGTTTCTGTCCGAACTGCGGTTCCCCGGTCGCCGACGAGAATGCGTTCTGTCCGAAGTGCGGGAAGCCGCTGAAGGCGGCCTCGCCGCCCCTTGCCGCGCCGCCGACAGCCCCGCCTCCTATGGCCGCCATGCCTCCCGTCCAAGCGCCTCGCGTGCCCGCGTACCCCCTGGGATACGGCCCCTCCGATGCGCCCGCGTACCCCCCGACCGCGCCCGCGGGCTCCCCCTTCGGGTCCGGCGGTTCCACGGTCATGAACGTCGTGGGGTTCGTGTTCGTGATCCTCGCGATCATCGCGTCCGTCATCGCGTTCTTCCTCTCCGATGAAGGCTCGTACGAGTGGTCCGCGGGGATCTACCTCCTGTCCGCGTTCCTCTTCGTCATCGCAGGGGTGTTCTTCTTCCTCGCGCGGCGGCCTGCATCCCCTCCCCGGCCCCCCGGGATGTGACCTCCGGCTGCGGACCCGCGGGGGATTTGTCAATCCGACCGGTCGCCCCCAATGTATTAATAGCCAGCCGCGCCATGGGGAAAATGTCAGACAAAAGTCCGACTGACCCCAAGGGATGGGAATGGGACTACTCCGCTGGCTCCTGTGGCCGCGGCGCCGCCGGGAGGACGACGACGAGGAGGGGCCCGAGAAGGGATCGCGGTCGCGCCGGAAGGACGCCCATGGCGTCTACCGGATCGAGGTGGACCAGGAGGTCGGCCGCTTTCACCGGGACGGCCCCGCCTTCTCCTTCTGGTCCTCCTCTCGGATCATCCTCATCCTCTCCTTCCTCCTGTGGTGGATCCAGCCCGCAGGGCCGATGATCGCGGGTTACGTCGGCGGCCGACGGGCGGGGTCCCCGTGGAAGGCCGTCGTCGCCGCGCTGCTCCCGGTGTTCACGATCCTCCTTGCCAACTACGCCTACGCGCACAATTTCGCCGCGCGCCAGCTCGACGTCGTCGGCTCCCTCCCGGTGGCGGCCGGGGACGGCGTCGCGGCCCTCCTGCCGTTCCTGGCGCCGTACAAGGACTTCCTCATCGCCTACATCCAGGGGTTCGTGGACGCCCTCCGGGCGACGTTCGGGATGGGGACGAACGGGTACCTCATGGTCATCCTCTTCGCGTACATCGGCGGGCTCATCGCGGAACAGACCCGTCGCGAGCTGGCGTACCGGTCCGGGTCCGGCACGTCCGTCGGCCTGAACCTCGTCCAGCCCATCCTCCACCCGCGTGGCTACGCGGACGAGGAGGACGACGAGGGCGAGTACGAGGAAGCCCCGCGAAGGCACCGCCGTCCCTCCCGGGCCCGGGCGGCTCCCGTCGCGGGACCGAAGCGCCGACGCTCCCACCGCGGTTCTCCGGACCGGTTCGAGGAATACCGCCAGGTCGACGCGGAGGCCCTGGGGTCTCGCGGGGAGAGCCGGTCCACCCGGCGGCGCCGGGCGGAGGCCGACAAGGCCTCGGAGGACGACGACGAGGGGGACGAGGAGGACGCGCCCATGCGCGCCCGCCATCCCTCGAGGGCCCACGCGACGGGCCGTCACGCCCACGAGCATGAGGTCCCCGCGGAGCGGGAGCCTCGGGGGGAATCCCGCGAGCGGAGGCCCGCGAAGCCCCGGAGCCACGACGAGGAGGTCGCGATCCAGCGGTTCGTCGAGCGGGCCCTCCGGAACTACGACCACTCGAAACTCTGAGCGCCCCCCCTCCGGTCCCTCCCCGGAAAAGCTTTTTATCGCACGCTCGTCTCACGCCAGGTCCGTCATGTTCTGTCCGAAGTGCAGTTCTCTCATGTACCCGGCGGACGGGAAGCTCCGGTGCAGCACCTGCGGCTTCGAGCGCTCCTTCTCCGCGAAGGACGCAACCGTCACGAAGGTCGGCCGCGTCTCGAAGGAGAAGCCCGCGGAGACCCTCGTCCTCGATGAGATCACGGACACCCTCCCGCGGACCCGTGTGGAGTGCCCCAAGTGCGGGCACTACGAGGCCTTCTGGGTCATGCGCCAGACCCGGGCCGCGGACGAGCCCACGACGCGCATCTACCGTTGCGTGAAGTGCAGCCACACCTGGCGCGAGTATTGATCCGACGACGTCGGGCCGACGCGCCCCGGGAACCTTTATTATGGAAGGTAGGATATCCGGCCGAATCTTCGGGGGAGATGGATGTTCGAGGCGAAGGTGAAGGCGGAGGTTCTCAAAGAGGTCGTCGACGTCGTCTCGACGCTCGTCGACGAGGCGAAGTTCAACATCGGGAAGGACGCCGTCACCGTGAAGGCCGTGGACCCCGCCCACGTCGCGATGGTGGACCTCTCCCTGGACCGCGCCGCCTTCGACGGGTACAAGGCGGATGAGGGGGAGCTCGGGATCGACATGGACAAGATGAAGGAGATCCTCCGGCTCGCGAAGTCCGGGGACGTCATCTCCCTCGTCCACGACGAGGAGAAGAACCGCCTCGTCGTCACGGTCGGCAACACGACCCGCCGGATGTCCCTCGTCGACACGGCGGGGATGTCGGACCCCAAGGTCCCGAGCCTGAACCTCCCCGCGAAGCTCGCGATCCGCACGGAGGAGCTCCGCCAGGGCATCCGGGCGTCGGAGAGCATCAGCGACCACATTGCCCTCAAGGCGTCGTCCGCGGGCTTCGAGATCGTGTCCGAGGGTGACACGGACAGCGTGAGCCATGTCGTGCCGAAGGAACTCCTCGAGGAGCTCCAGTGCAAGGACGCGGTCCGCTCCCTCTTCCCCCTCGACTACTTCTCGAACATGGTCAAGGCGATCGGCTCCTCGCCCGCGACGACCCTCTTCCTCGGGACGGACTACCCCGTCAAGATGGAGTTCAAGATCGCGGGCGGCAAGGGCGAGGTTCGGTTTCTCTTAGCGCCGCGGATCGAATCGGACTAGGAACGCCGTCTTGGAACCAGAGGACGCACGCGCCCCGTCGAGTGCAGGGCCGACCTATCGGCCTTTAAGCCCGAGGGTCAGCAGCGTGTCGGCCGCGTGCTTGCAGAAGTCCGTCGCGTTCTCGATTCCCTCGAGGAGGTCGTTCAGGATCACCACGATCCCCGGGTTCGTGTGGATCTTCACGAGCACCTTGCGGTTCTCGAAGTAGATCTCGTCCACGACGTTCTCGAGGCGCTTGACCTCGTCCCGCGCCTTCACCATCCGGTCGTAGTCCACGCCGTACGCGTCGATCATCCGTTTCAGGGCGCGCGTGCAGTCGAGGGCGTTCTTCGTCATCTCCTTGAAGGACGACCAGACGGGCGGCGGGATCTCGATCCCCGTCTCGAGGAGGAGGTCGATGTTCTTCCCCGACACCTTGAGCCAGTCCGCGACCGTGTCCACGGAGGAGACGAGGCGCATGAGGTCCTCGCGGTCCTTCGCGGGCAGCTCGCCGCGGCTCAGCTCCTCGACGAGGGCGATCTCCACGTTGTCCGCGGCCTTCTCGTTCATCGCGAGGCGCTTGAACGCGCTCGCCATGTCCTCCTTGCGCCCGTGGATTGCGGCCTCGACGAGGCTGTCGAGCTCCGAGGCTGTGTCCACGACCTTCGTCATGTGATCCCGGGCCATCGTGAGGGCTCTCGATTCCCGGCGGCTCCGGAACCACTCCAACTGGCTCTTCTCACTCAAGCTTCAACGCCTCCTGGAGTCCCGCGAAGGGGCGGGGGTACACCAGGATGTTCGCCTCGTTGAACGAGACCATAACATCCCGGCCTGTATTAAGACTTTGAGAGGAAGGGAGGTCCACCGCGACGACATCGTCCGTGAAGAGCCGCACGAGGATCCGCTGGGTGGCCCCGAGGAAGCGGCGGCCCTCGACCCGACCCGGCAGGACGTTCCCGAAGCCGTCCTTCACGAGCGCGAGCCCCTCGGGCCGCACCGCGAGGACGACGGCGTCGCCGATCATGAGGCCCGGGGACGGGACGCGGAGCTGGAACCCGTTCCGGAACTCGACGAAGGCCCACGTCCCCACGGTCCGCTTGACCGACCCCTCGAGGAAGTTGTTCTCCCCCACGAAGTTCGCGGTGAACAGGTTCGCGGGCCGGTCGTAGAGGTCCTCCGGGCCTCCCGCCTCGACGATCCGTCCCTTCCGCATGACGACGACACGGTCCGCGACGGACATCGCCTCCTCCTGGTCGTGGGTCACGTGGATCGCCGTGAGGCCGAGGTCCTTCACGATCCTCCTCAAGGCGTACCGCAGCTCGAGCCTCACGCGGGTGTCGAGGGCGGAGAGGGGCTCGTCGAGGATCAGGAGCTTCGCCCGGTTCGCGAGGGCCCGGGCGAGGGCGACCTTCTGCTGGGAGCCGCCGCTCAGCTCCCCGGGGAACATGCCGCGCTCCTCGAGCATGTCTACAAGCTCCAGGACCTCCTTCCCGACCGCCTCGACGTCCGCCTCGGGGCGGGCGTGGACCCACGGCCCATACGTCGCGTTCCGCCAGACGTCCATATGGGGGAATAGGACGATGTTCTGGAACACGTAGCCGAGGTCGCGTTCCTCGACGGGCACGCCCGTGACGTCCTGCCCATCGACGAGGACCCGCCCCTCCGTGGGTTCCCACAGGCCGGACAGGATCTTGATGAGGGTCGTCTTCCCGCAGCCGCTCGGCCCGAGGATCCCGACGTACTCCCCGTCCCCGATCACGAGGTCGCACCTCTCGAGGGCCGTGATCCGGCCGAAACGCTTCGTGACCCCGACGGCCTCGACCCGCGGCACGTCACTCGACCTCCAGGGCACCGGCGACCCCTCCGGGAGGCAGCGGGAACAGGAGGAGGTGCTCCGCAGGCATCAAGACGAAGACCTCCTCCCCCTCCCGCGCCCACGTGCCCAGGGCCGTGAGAGGCTTCGCCTTCACGGGTCCGAGGCCCGGGGTCTCGACCTCGAGGGAGATTCGCCGGCCCATGAAGAGGCGGCGCTTCACGACGCCCTCGACGCCCTGGCCCGCCCGCCAGTCCGCGGGGGCGATCCCGCAGGCCTCGGCCCGGATCCCCGCGAGGACCCGCCCCGTCAGCCCCTTCTGCGGGAGGGCCACGAGGTTCGTGCCCCCCGCGACGAGCCGGAGCCCCGCCCCGTCCGGTGTCGCGACGGCCTCGAAGAAGTTCATCTCCCCGAGGAAGTTCGCGACGAACGGCGACGCGGGGGCCGAGTAGACGTCCTCCGCGGGCCCGACCTCGAGGAGCCGCCCGTCCCGGAGGACCGCGATCCGGTCCGCGAGCATGAGGGCTTCCTCCTGGTCGTGGGTCACGTGGATCGTCGTCGTCCCGACGTGCTCGATGAGGCTGCGGAGCTCGTTCCGGAGCTCGATCCGCAGGCGGGCGTCGAGGGCTCGAAGGGGCTCGTCGAGGAGGAGGACCTCCGCGTCCGCGGCGAGGGCGCGCGCGAGGGAGCACCGCTGCTGCATCCCCCCGCTGAGCTCCCGCGGGAGGGCGTCCGCCCGCTCGATGAGGTGGACCATGGAGAGCATCTCCCGGGCCAGGAGGTCCCGCTTCTCGTCGGGCCAGCCCTTCACGGACGGGGAGAAGATCGCGTTCTCCCACACGGTCAGGTGGTGGAAGAGGGCGTACGTCTGGGGCATGTAGGCGACCTGGCGCTCCTCGGGCTGCATCCGGGTGACGTCCCCCCCGTCGAGGAGGATGCGGCCCTCGTCGGGGGCGATGAGGCCCGCGACGGCGCGCAGGAGGGTCGTCTTCCCCGCCCCCGTCGGGCCTAGGACGACGAGGTATTCCCCGTCCGCGATCCGCAGGTCGACGGCGTCGAGGGCCCGCTTCGCCCCGAAGCGGACGAGGGCCTTCTCGAGGACGACCTCAGCCACGGCGGCGCCTCCTCTGCACGACCATGCGCAGGCCGAGGATCGCGGCGAAGGAGACCGCGAGGAGCGCAACCTGGGCGATCGACGCCTCGTAGAAGGACCCCGAGCGGATCAGGTTCACGATGAGGACGGGGATCGTCACGGTCTCCGTCGACACGGAGACGGTCGCCCCCGTCTCCCCGACGGACCGGGTGAAGGCCATGATGGCCCCCGCGAGGATCGCGGGGCGGACGGAGGGGAACACGACCCGCCGGAACGTTTGGATGGGCTTCGCGCCGAGGGTCCGCGCCGTCTCCTCGAGGGCGGGGTCGAGCTGCTCGAGGGCGCCGACGACGTTCCTCACGACGAAGGGGAACGTGAACGCGATGTGGGCCATGATCACGAGGACGAGGTCCGACGGGACGAGGGTCCGCTGGGCCTTCCAGAAGAGCCCGAGGGAGATCCCGAGGGCCGCGCTCGGCACGATGTAGGGCACGTTCACGAGGGCGTCGAGGAGCCGGCCGAGCCAGCGGACGCGGCCGCGGGTGATGAGGATCGCCATGGGGATCCCCGCGGCGAGGTCCACGGCCGTGGCGAGCCCGCCCACGAGGAACGAGACCCCGACGGCCCCCCAGAACCCCCGCCAGTCGAGCCCCGCGGCCGGCGTCCCGACGACCCCGTACAGGAGGAAGAAGAAGGACGGCACGAGGATGAACCCGACGAGGAAGCCGATCGCGGCGAGGTTCCTCAGGGTCGGGACGGAGCCGCGGCTCAGGCGGCCCTCGACCCCCGGCCACACCCGCCGCAGGGGGAAGTGGAGGCGCTGGGCGACGTACTTCAGGACGACGAGGAGCGCGAGAGAGAGGGCGATCATGAGGGCGCTGACGAGGGCGAGGGCCGGTGTGAACTCGGGCCGCAGGGGGTCCGCGGAGAGGTTCTTCCAGTAGTTGATGAGGCCCGTCCCGTTGCAGACGTCCGTCGAGGGACCCCCGCTCCCGCAGGCCCCGATGAGCCCGAGGGCCGCGAACGCGCCGCCCGTGTCGCTGAGGGCTTTCGCGATGACGAGGATGAGCCCCGTGGCCATCCCGGACCGGAACATGGGGAGGGTGATCGTCCGGACCGCCGTGAGGCGGCTCGCGCCCGCAGCCCGCGCCGCGTTCTCGTACTCGATCTCGATCTCCTCGAGGATCGCTGCGAGGGACCGGACCATGTAGGGGAACGTCGTCGTGAGGTGGAGGAACATGAGGATCAGGAACGCGTCCGAGGTGAGCCCGAGGGCCCCCGGAGGCGGGACGATGGAGGAGCCCGAGGCGGCCCAGGGGATGCCCCAGAACAGGACCACGCTCAGGCCCAGGCCCGCCGTTGTCACGGCGAGGGGCGAGTCGATGATCGTGTTGACCCAGTCCTTCCCGCGGAAGTCCTTCCGGACGAGGAGCCAGGCGAGGGGCAGGCCCGCGACGAGGTCGATCCCCGCGACGGTCAGGGCGACCCCGAAGGACAGCCAGAGGGCGGGGCCGATGGCCCCCACGAGGGTTGGGTTCGGGAGGACGAGATCCTGGATGAGCCCCCAGCCCGAGATGACGTACCAGAGGACGTAGAGGGTCGGCGCGAGGATCAGGACGACGAAGAACGCGAGGAGGCCTGCGTACCACGCCCGGATTGTCCCGCGGCGGGAGAGGACCTGGAGGAGGCGCCGCCGCCGGTCCGCGCGAGCGCCCGCGCCGGGCGACGCGCCCCCCGGACCCGGGCCCGAGGCCTCCTCTTCCATCGCCCAGGCCTCCGGGTCAGCGGGCCTTCGCGACGATGTCCTCGAGGATATTCGCGACGTCCTCGCAGCGGTCCGTGACGATCTCCAGGGTCTCGTAGATCTCCTTGAGCTTGATGATTCGGATGGGGTCCTTGTCCTTGAGCAGTTCCGCGAGGGCCGCGGTCAGGACGTCGTCCGCGAGGTTCTCGAGGCGGTTCGTCTCGATCGTGCACGTGATCACGGCGTCCCGGCCCTTCGGATCGGGGATCGCGGCGATCCCCGCCCGGAGCTGCTCCACGGCCTTCAGGATGATGTCCGCGAAGTCCCGCATGGGCTTCGTCGGCGTGCCGATCTCGTAGATTGCGAGACGGGTGGCCGTCGCGTTCATGTAGTCGAGGACGTCATCGAGCTTCGACGCGAGGCCCCCGAGGTCCTCCTTCGAGAGCGGGGTCACGAAGGAGCGGTTCAGGGCGTCGTAGATTCGGTGGACGATCTCGTCTCCCCGGTGCTCGATCTCCTTGATCCGCTTACGGTACTCGGGCAGTTTCCCGAAGTCGTCGAAGAGGGCGCGGAGGGTCTTCGCGGCTTCGAGGGCGTTCTCCGCCTCGGCCGTGAGGTCGGTGAAGAATTGGCGTTCCTGGGGCGCGATCCATCCCCTGAGGTCCAAGGGTCTTCCTCCCCCCCGGAAGATGGCCTCCCGCTATATAGGTTCGCGAGGGGCCCGCGTTCACTTGTCCTCAAGCTCGCCGAGGTCGACCCCGCTGTCCGCGAGCTGCTTGAGGAGCTGCCGCCGCATCTTCCGGTTCCCGGCGAAGCCCTTGATCGCCTTGCGGGACATCTCGTAGTGGCGGAGGAGCTCCTTCACGTCGCGCGGGGCGACCCCGGCCCCCCGGGCAATCCGCTGGACCCGGGACGCCTTCACGGACTTCGGGTCCGTCATCTCCTCGTCCGTCATGGAGTCCATGATGACCCTGAACCGCCGGAGCTTCGCCTGGGTGTTCTCCATCTCCCCGTCCTGGACCTTCCCCGCGACCCCCGGGATGAGGGAGGCGATCCGCTGCATGGGGCCCATCCCCGTGAGCATGTCGATCTGCTCGTACATCTCATGGAGGGTGAACTTCCCCGCCATGATCTTCCTCGTGAGCTCCTCCGCCTTCTTCTCGTCGATCGCCTCCTGGGCCTTCTCCAGGAGGGACTCGAGGTCCCCCATCCCCAGGAGGCGGGAGATGAAGCGCGGGGGCTCGAACCGCTCGAGGTCGTCGATCTTCTCCCCAACCCCGACGAAGACGATCGGCGCCCGGACCTCGGCGACGGCGGAGAGCGCGCCGCCCCCCTTCGCGGTCCCGTCGAGCTTCGTGACGATGACCCCCGTGACGCCGACCGCGTCATGGAACGCCTTCGCCTGCGGGCCCGCCTGCTGCCCGATCGTCGCGTCGATCACGAGGAGCCGCTCGTCGGCGCCGAGGGCCTTCCCGACGGCCACGATCTCCGCGATGAGGTCGGGCTCGAGGGCGTGGCGGCCCGACGAGTCGACGACGAGGACGTCCGTCCCTTCGAGGGCCTTGAAGCCTGCCCTCACGATGCGGACCGCGTCCTTCTCCTTCCGGTCCCCGTAGAAGCCCACCTTGATCTGGTCCGCGAGCTGCTCGAGCTGGTCGTACGCCGCGGGCCGGTGGACGTCCGCCGCGATGAAGCCGACGGAGAGACCCTTCTTCTGGAAGTACTTCCCGAGCTTCCCCGCCGTCGTCGTCTTCCCCTGGCCGTACAGCCCGACGAGGAGGATCTTCTGCTTCTGGATGGGGACCTCCCGGGCGGTCCCCAGGATCCGCACGAGCTCCTCGTAGATGATCCGGACCACGTGCTCCCGGGGGCTCATCCCCGCGGGGGGCGCCTCCTCGAGCGCGCGCCGCTGGAGTTCCCTCGTGATCGAGAGGGCCAGTTTCACGTTGACGTCCGCCTGGAGCAGGGCGCGCTGGATGTCCCGGACGATGTCCTTGATGAGGGCCTCGTCGACGTAGCTCGCCCCCGCGATCTTCCGCAGGGCCGCGCGGAGGGAGTCGCCGAGCTTCTCGAGGACCATGGCGGGCACCAAAGGGGGCTTCGGCTTAAAGGTTGTCCGTGGCTGGCAAGAGGTTTTGCCATCCGATTCCACGTTATGAAGGCGTAAGCGCTGCGACGCTCGATCTACCTTTGACGCGACAGTGGGGGGACAGCCCTCAGCCCATCCTCACGAGCAACGAATCGGGTTCTGAGACCCTCCTCCAGCGGGGTCGCGGTCCACAGAACCGACGAAAAGCTTTCAATCTCTCCGGGCACTCGGAGTGCGGGGTGCTTGGTGTCCACGTGTCCTAACTGTGGCAACAAAGGCGCGCTTCTCGCACTCAGGCAATGTCACACATGCGGACGCCAGGCGTGCGGCAGATGTATGAAGCTTGTAGGGACGAGCTTCCCCGATGCGTATGGAAACCGGCAGTCATACAAGTCATGTGGATGGCCATGCCTTGACAGGGCCGTCCGAGATCAAGTGTCCCATGGGGTCACGGTCGGACAGTGGGGTGGTGCGTACACATTCCGCGGCATGGTGCTAAGCTCTGAAGCCTCGTACATTGCACTCAAGATTCAGGCGGAGACTTTTGTGGTCGCAGAACGCCGTGAAGATGCGGCGACGACCTACGAGAAGATTGGGATGTGGAAAGAGGCGGGCGAGTTGAGGAGGAAGATTCGATCGCAGGTCGTCACTCAGGTCCACGTGAACATGAACGACTTAATTGACCAGCTGCGCCAGATGGGGCTGTCCGCAACCTACGCCTGTCCCTCGTGCCGAAGTCCGATTACGGTCAATGGAAGCACCTCCCCCGACAAACTGGCGAAGTGCCAGTTCTGCGGCACAGTCTTCTCGTCCACTGATCTCATGGAAGCCATAACCAGGGTTGTCGGTCATCACTGAACGCCGAGAACGGAAAGGGTCGTGCTCACGAGGGCGCGGTCTGGGCGGGCCCTGAGGGCGCTCAACTACCGACGCCGATCGGAATGGAGCGCCTGGCGCAAGACTCGGGAAGGGACGCCTTGTTACCGCGCGCCCCTATGAAAAAGAGAAGGGAGGGCTAGCCTTGTCAGAAGGGATGGGATGCACTCTAACGAACTAGCCCAAAATTCCCCCGAAAATGTCATGGCCAAACGTGTATATAAGAATTTGTAAACGCGGGACCTTTACAGGTAGCCCGACTTCTGGAGGGTCATCAAGTCCTCCGTGGAGAGCTTGTCCCCCTTCTTGAACCGTTCGAAGATCATCTCTGCCTCGCGCTTCGCGTCGACGACCTCCTCCTCCCCGTGGACCCCCCTCTCCTTCATCCAGATCCCGTGGATGATCTTGTCGTAGTCGTGGACCTCCCGGATGTGCTCGATGTGCTTCCGGTGCTCCTCGTCCGCGAGCATCTTCGTCTTGATGAACTCCTCTTGGGCGAGGTCCGCCTGCCGCCGGAGCTCGTCGCTTTTCTCGTAGAGGGCCGTCATCTGGTCGTGTTCCTTTTGAGCCATCTCCGCGAGCTCGGAGACGCGCTTGTGGGCCGCCTCCGCTTTCTCCCGGACCTCCCGTAGCTCCTCCCCGGCCTTCCGGACCTCCTCGTTCTCCTCGAGGGACTTCTCGAGCCGGCGGACCTCCGCCTGGATCCTCGCCATCTCCTCGATGAGGGCTCGTTCCTTGTCGACCGTGAGGACGGACGTCATCTGCTTGAACTCGAGGGCCTTCAGCTCGCGCTTGAGCTTGCTGAGGGGGATAGCCCCCTTCGGCATCTTGCGACGGCGCAGGTCGTTGAACTGGTCGAGGAGCTCGTTCACCGTGCGGTTCCAGAGGTCCCGCTCCTCCTTCGCCTTCCGGACCTCCGCGTTGAGCTCGTCCCGCTTGATCCGGTGGCCCGTCGCCTCCTCGACGAGGGCCCGCACCTGGCCGTTCAGGGTGTCCCGCTTCTCGACCCAGTCCCGGGTCCTGTCGTTGAGCTCGTCCCGCTTCCGGCGGTGCCTCTCCGCCTCCGCGTTCTCTCGCTCTCGCTTCAGCTTCAGCTCATCCAGCAAGGGACGCGCCCGCCCGGTGGATTTGTGCGAAGCGGACCTTGCCATATAAAGGTTCTCGCGTTCCTCCTTGCAGAGGCTCGGGACCGGGTCCGATAATACGGGAGCAAAGTCCATGAGTGCTCGGTCCGATGGAACGTCGGAGAGCGTGCGCGCGCGGGTCCTCGTCTTCCTCCTCGTGGCCGTCGCCGTGACGGGCCTGGCCCCCGATGCGGGCCCGCGCAGTCCGCCCGACGTCCCCGTCGGGGCCCTCGCGCCGACCGCCGGCCTCGCGATCGTCGCGAACGAGTCGTTCGCAACCCTCGGAGACCCCCTCGCGTTCCGGGCCTGGGTCAACCTGACGGGCGGTGGGTTCCTCCCCCGGACCTGGCTCAACCTCACGTTCCCCGCGGAGCTCCGGCCCGATGGCGGGAACGCGAGCTCCCCCGCGGGGTGCGTGACCGTCGGGAACCTGTCGTGGCAGTGCAACGGGCTGCGCGCGGGGTCCTACCTGTGGATCGTCCCCGCGTCCGTCGCCCGGGACGCGGCCGTCGGGGCCCCGTACGCCGCGACCGCGGCCGGCGCGACGTACGACGCAGGCGTCTACACGACCCTGGACCCGGTGTCCGCGGCCGTGATCGTCACGGGGGCCAACATCGAGATCACCCTCGCCCTGAACGGGACCGCCTCGGCCGGAGGCCTCGTCGTCGTCACCGCGATCGCGATCAATAGCAACCGCTTCTGCCAGAACGACACGTACTGCGAGGCCCGGGACGTGCGCCTCCGGGCCGCCGTGGACCCCCTCCTCGCCGTGCGCGCGGGGGACCCCCTCTACCTGAACGCGACGAGCATGTCGAACGGGAGCGAGGTCAGTCTGACGTTCGCCGTCATCGTGCCCGCGGACGCCGTTGGCGGGGCCCTGTTCTGGCTCGACGTGACCGTCGAGTACCGGGACTTCGACGACCGGCCCCTCCCCGTCGAGCGCGCGTTCGCCGTCGTGCGCGTGGAACCCGGGCCGTTCCCTGCGGACCCGTGGCTCGTCCTCGTCGTCGCCCTGGGCGCCGTCCTCGGCACCCTCGCGGTCCTCCTCGTCTGGGGCCAGCAGGCCCTGCGGATCGAAGAGCTGTTCCTCATGCACAGCAGCGGCATCCTGATCCGCCACATCAGCCGTGCGGCCGGACTCGCGAAGGACGACGAGATCGTCGCGTCCATGCTCGTCGCCGTCCAGGACTTCGTGCGCGACTCGTTTCGGAGCCAGGCGACCCTCGACGAGTTCCGTTTCACGGGGCGCCGGGCGGCCATCGTCCGGGGGAAGCATACGATCCTCGCCGCGATCGTCTCCCGCGGGGATGTCCGGTACCTCGTCCCCCAGCTCCGGGCGGCCCTCGAGGACCTCGAGCGGGCCCACGGGGCCGTCCTCGCGCGGTGGGACGGCCGCATGTCGCGCCTCGAGCGGGCGGGCCCCATCTTCGATCGGCTCCTCCGGGGAGGGTACCGCGGGGTCGGCGCGCTCGCCCCCTCTGCCCGTGGGTTCCTGGAACGGCTGCGCCAGGGACGATGACACGCGAGGACGGATTCGCGACGACCGTCCCAGAATGTTTAACTCCCGCCCCTCGAATGGGGGATGGCGGTGGGGCGTCTCGGGCCCCGGTCCCCTCGACTGGAGGAAGGCGCGATGACCTCGGAAGTCCGTCCCGATACGGCCGTCCTCGTCCGGGAGCGGCTCTCCCGCGATGCGGACGACCCGGACGCCCTGTTCACCCTCGCCGCCCTGCGGGCCAACGACGGCGACCTCGACGAAGCCCTCCCGATCCTCGACCGCGTCCTCCGGATCGACCCGCGGTACCCGGGTGCCTGGATCCTCAAGGCGAAGCTCCACGGGATGCGCGGGGAGCCCGACGCGGCGGCCGCCGCCTCCGCGAGGGCCCAGGAGATGGGACCGTGAGCCCGCCCGAGGAGCGCCCGGAGGTCCTCAAGCTCAAGGTCTGCATGGCGGGGGAGGCGATGGTCGGGAAGACGTCCCTCATCCGGCGCTTCGTCGTCGACGAGTACGACGACCGGTACATCGCGACCCTCGGGACGAAGGTCACGAAGAAGGTCATCGCCGCGAAGGACCCCAGGACGGGCGGGCCCCTCGACGTCCACCTCCTCCTCTGGGACGTCATGGGGACGCGCACCCTGCGGGACCTCCTCAAGGAAGCGTACTACCACGGGGCCCAGGGGATCCTCGCCGTGGCCGACCTCACCCGGGAGGACACCCTCCTCGAGCTCGAGGCCTGGGCCTCGTCGATCCGGCTCGTCGCGGGGGACATTCCGACCGTCGTCGTCGTGAACAAGGCGGACCTCGAGGCGGAGCGGGCGATGGACGAGGCGTCCATCGACGCGTACTGCCGGGTCCGCGGCTGGCCGTGGTCCTACACGAGCGCGAAGACGGGGGCCGGCGTCGAGGCCGCATTCCAGGGCGTCGTGGACCGCGTCCTCGCGTCCCCGCCCTGAGGCTCAGGCGAGCCGCCAGCGGCGGTGGGCCTCGGCCCCCGGCGTGAAGCAGAAGTGGACCGTGTTGAACTCCTTCCGGAGCGCGGCGACGTCCTTCGCGACCCGGTCCGGGGCCTCGCCCTTGACGACCACGCGGGCGACGAGGTCCGCGACCTCGCGCATCTGGGGCTCCCGCATCCCGAGGCGGGTGAGCTCCTGGGTCCCCACGCGGATCCCCGACGGCTTGACGGGGGACGTGTCCCAGGGGAGGAGGTTCTTGTTCGTGATGATGTTCGCCCGCTCGAGGTCGAGGGCGAGCTTCGCGCCCCCGCCGAAGGCCGCGACGTCCATCGCGACGGTGTGGCTCTCCGTGAAGCCGTGCCTCTCCGCGAGGACCTGGATTCCCCGCTCGTGGAGGGCCTGGGCGAGGGCCTTCGCGTTCCGGATGATCTGGTCCGCGTACGCACGCCCGAACTCGAGGTGCTCTGCGAGGGTCACCCCGAGGGCGGCCATCGCGTGGAGGTGGTGGTTCGAGAGGACTCCGGGGAACACGGCCCGCTGGAGCCGCTTGATGAACTTCTCGTCCCCCGAGTCGGAGAGGAGGATCCCGTGCTGGGGGCCTGGGAGGGTCTTGTGCGTGGACCCCGTCATGACGTCGGCCCCCTCGTGGAGGGGGTCCTGGAACTTCCCGCCCGCGATGAGGCCGAGGACGTGGGCGCCGTCGTACCACACGGTGCAGCCCGCCTCCTGGAACGCGTCCCCGAGCTCCCGGAGGGGGACGGGGAACAGGAAGAGGCTCTGGCCGAAGGCCGCGACCTTCGGCTTCACGAGCTTGAGGAGCTTCGCGGTCCCGTCCACGTCGATCCCCATCCGGTCCACGTCGAAGGGGTAGTTGACCGTGTTCACCCCGCGCATCCCCGCGGCCCCGAACCTCGCGCTGCTGATGTGGGCCCCGTGGCTCAGGGCGACCGACGTCATGATGTCCCCGGGCTCCAGGAGGGCGAAGTAGACGGCCATGTTCGCGACGGTCCCGCTGATCAGGCGCGGGTCCGCGTGGCGCACGCGGAACAGCTTCCTCGCGAGCTCCGTGACGCGGATCTCGACCTCGTCCGTGAACAGGTTCCCCTGGTAGTACCGTTCCCGCGGGAGGCCCTCCGCGTAGCGGTCCCCGAAGTCGCTGAGGAGGAGCTCCCGGGCGAGGGGGCTGATCACGTTCTCCGAGGCGATCAAGGGGAGGCACGTCGCGAACCACGCGTGGTGCCGCTCGACCTGGTCGTAGATGAAGCGGACGTCGTCGTCCATGGGTCTCGACCGGGCGCGGGATGAAAGGGTCGGGATAAATACGTTCGTCCGGGCTGGCCCTCGATGACGGTCGAATGCGCGGTCAGAAGACGCGGGCCTTCCCCGCGACGAGCCGGTCCGTGAGCTTGTAGATCTTCGCGAGCTCCTCGTCGACGATCGCCTCCGCCTCCTTGCGGATCGAGGCGATCTTCGTCCCCTTCTCGGGGATGATCTGGGCCGCCGCGGCCTGGGGCTCGTCGATCGGCTTCCCGATCTGGGAGACGATACGGACCCAGACCTCCTTGACCTTCCCCTTGTTCTCGGCGACGATGCGGTCCGCGATGTCGAACGACAGGATGTTGTACAGCTTCCCGACGTGGGTCACGGGATTCTTCCCCGCGGCCGCCTCCATCGACATCGGGCGGTACGGGGTGATGAGCCCGCTCACCCGGTTCCCCCGGCCCACGGAGCCGTCGTCCCCGTTCTCCCAGGACAGGCCCGTGACCGTGAGGTAGAAGATCCCCGCGGCGGGGTCGTCCCCCGTGTTGACGTCGACGGTGACCCTGCGCTTCGTGTGCCGCGCGGCGTGGTCGATGACCCGCTCCCGGAGCTCCTCGATCACGCTCGCGTAGTGACCCTTGTCCGGGACGTAGCGGTCCACGAGGGCCGCCGCGATCGTGAGGCGGATGGAGTCCCCTTGCCGGACCCCCATGACCTTGATGTCCTGGCCGACCTCCTTGAGCTCCTTCTTCAGGGGCCCGTTGATGAGCTCCTCCGTCTTCAGGACGAGCCTCTCCGTCTCCGAGAAGGGCGCGAAGCCCACGCCGAAGGACGTGTCGTTGGCCAGGTGCTTCTGGGTGTCGTACAGGCCGCGGAGGTCCACGGAGCCCTGGCCGATCTTGCAGTCGAGGGTCACGTCCGCGTCGACGTTCAGGTTCGTGCACGTACGTCGGAGGTAGTCTCGGGCGGCCTCCATGGCCGTCGTCCGGTACGGCAGGCGTTCCCCGTTGACGACCGTCGTCGCGCGCCCGACGAGGAGGATGTAGGCGGGCTCGAGGAACATCCCGCCGCCGAACTTCGGCGCGCTCTGTCCGCCGACGACCTCGACCTGGTCCGTGTTGTGGTGGAGGATCCGCCCGAACCGCTCGAGGTACATCCGGGAGAGGGCGCGGGACACGGTCTCCGCGAGCCCGTCCGCGACGCTGTCCGGGTGTCCGATCCCCTTCCTCTCGACGATCTCCGTGCCCTGCTCCTCGATGGGCGTGTGGACGAGCTCCTCGACGAAGATGTTCCGCGGCACGGCGAGCCCCCGGGCGTCGAGGCGTCGGAACCCTCGGGCGGTTATTAGTCTTTCGTCAAGGGTCGGCCGGATCCTGTGGGGGACCTTCCGGGGAGGCATACAATATTCCCCTATCGGAATAACCGCGGTCGCGGCCATTCATACGGAGGCCGTGCCAAAATTCGGAAAGGAATATGTACCTCTTGGCCCGTCCCCCGGGGCGATGCTGCCCGACCTCGACGAGATCCCCCGGCTCCGGAAGGCCCTCGGCCTCACCCAGACGGCCCTCGCCCGTCTCGCGGGCGTGAGCCAGTCGACGATCGTGAAGATCGAGAAGAAGCAGATGAACCCGTCCTACGACGTCGTCCGCCGGATCATGAACTCCCTCCAGACGGAGCTCAAGAAGCAGGAGAAGAAGGCCCTCGTGGAGCAGATCCAGACGAAGAAGGTCCAGTCCGTCGACGCGAAGATGCAGCTCGACGCGGCGGCCGCGGAGATGCGCCGCTGGAAGTTCTCCCAGATGCCCGTGTTCCACAACGGCCACTCCGTCGGCTCGATCTCGGACAAGGTCATCAACAACCTCATCCTCTCGGGCCGGGACCCCCGGGAGCTCGCCCACATCCGGGTCGAGGAGGTCATGGAGCCCGCGTTCCCCCAGGTCGACTCGAAGGCGCCCGTGGAGCTCGCCGCAGGCCTCTTGCGGCACTACAATGCGGTCCTCGTGAGCCACAAGGGCGACGTCACGGGGATCGTGACGAAGTCGGACCTCATGAAGCTCCTGTGATGCCACCCGGAAGCGGGCCCGCGCCCCTGGCAGGCGTCAGATCGCGCTGTTATCGTTAAACAACGATAACTTGATGAGGCGCCACGCCGTTCCCCCCGGGATCCCCATGATGGCGGGCTGCGGTTATTGCGTGAAGAGGATCCACGACCGCCCGTACCTCTACGTCTGGCACTACGAGACGCGCGGGGGCCGGCGGGAGCAGGTCGAGGAGTACGTCGGGCCCGCGGGATCCCCGCGGGCGAGGGAGGAGGTCGCCCGCCTCGTCGCGTCGTACGTGGACCGGGCGGGGACCGAGATGGCCCGGTTCCTCGCCGGCGTGCGGGCCGAGATGGCGTCCGCCTGATCCCTCACTCGGGGTACGGCACGTCGATCTCCGCGAAGTCGTCCGCCACGCGGACGTTCCCGAAGACGGCCTTCGCGTCCGCGAGGAGGGTCGCGGGGTCCTCGTACCGGGGGCTCAGGTGGGTCAGGACGAGGAGGCCCACGCCGGCCTCCTTGGCGATCTCCGCGGCCTGGCGGCTCGAGGAGTGCCCGTAGCGGTTCGCCTTCTCCTCGAGGGCCGCGTCCGAGGTCGCATCGTGGATCAGGACGTCCGCGCCGCGGGCCATCCCGACGAGGGTCGGGCTCGGCATGGAGTCCCCCGTGTACACGATCTTCCGGCCGCGGCGCGGCGGGCCCAAGACGTCCTCCGGGCGGAACGTCCTCCCCAGGACCGTGACGGCCTGCCCGTCCTGGAGGCGGCTGTACAAGGGTCCCGGGGGGATCCCGAGGGCCTCCGCCCTCTCCCGGTTGAACCGCCCCGGTCGGGCCCTCTCCTCGAGGACGTAGCTCAGCCCGGGGACCGTGTGGGCGGCCTCGAACGCGCGGACCTCGTAGTCCCCACCGTCCACGGCGTCCCCGGGCCGCAGCTCCCGCGCCTCCACGGGGAACCCCGGGGTGAAGTAGCCGAGGGAGAGCAGCTCCTGGACGAGCCGCTCGATCCCCTGCGGGCCGTACACCTCGAGGGGCGCCTCCCGGCCGTTCATCGACATAGACTGGACCATCCCCGGGAGGCCGAGGAAGTGGTCCCCATGGAAGTGGGTGAGGAAGACGCGGGCGACCTGCATGAAGCTCAGCTTGCTGAGCATGAACTGCCGCTGGGTCCCCTCCCCGCAGTCGAACAGGAGGACCTCGGGTCCCCGCTTGATCGCGATCGCGCTCACGTTCCGCTTCGGCGTGGGCCACGACCCCGACGTCCCGAGGAAGACGATCTGCATGGGCGCGCGGACATGCGCCGAAGGCGCTTAACGCCTTTGGGCGCGACCGGAATCTCTTTCTACAGGGGCGCGATGCGTGGCCCCGGAGGCAAGGTCGTGCGCCGGCTCGCGGTGCCCGGTTCGGTCGTTTCCCTCGTCGTTCTCCTCGCCCTCCTCGGGGCCGCCATCCCCGTGCAGGCGGAGTCGGAAGGTCTCCTGTCTCTTTCCCTTTCGACGGAGTGCACGGAGACGATGGCGTTCGAGGCGGCGACGGTACGCGCCTTCCTGTCCGTCGACGGCGTCGGCGTCGAGGGCGCGCGGCTCGCCGTCCGGTCCTCCCTGGGCGGCAACGCGAGCGATCCCGTCGATCTGGGCCGAGGGCATTACGGATTCACCTGGACCGCGCCGCGCGTCTCCCGTCAGACCTATGCGATCCTCTACGTCTACGCGCGCGATCCCTCGCACGGGAACGCCACGGCGCGCATCGCATTCATTGTGGACCCATCCATGGCGAACCGGCTCAGCCCGACGGCGACCTTCGTCCTCGTCCGCTCCTCCTCGTCAACTCTGCGCCCGGGAGCGACGATCGGGGTCGTCGTCCATGCGTACACGGTCGAGGGGTACCTCATCCAGGGCGCGGTCGTACGGACCGCCGTCTCGAACAGCACCCTCGCGACGGCCGGAACGCCCTTCCGGAAAGGCTGCGGATACGGCTTCACCGTGACGGCCTCCTCGACGATCACGACGGACACCGGCGTGCTCATCCGCGTCGACGTGATGAAGCCCGGATACCTCCGCGGGACGGCCCGGTTAGGCCTCCTCATCGTGGCCTCCGGCTGAAACAGCCCGCCCCGCGCCAAACCTTTATCGCCGCCCCGACCATGCCCGCGCCCGGGGGCGGCTCATGATCTCCCTCGACGGGCATCGTCTCGACCTCGAGGACGTCGCGCGGGTCGCCCGGGGGCGGGAGGAGGTCCGCCTCGCGCCCGCGGCCGCGAAGCGCGTGGATGCGTCCCGGAAAGCCCTCGAGCGGATCCTCGCGAGCGGCTCCCTGGCCTACGGGATCAAAACGGGCTTCGGGGAGCTCGCCCATGTGTCGATCCCGGACGAGGACGCGCGGCGCCTCCAGCTCAACCTCCTCCGGAGCCACGCGGTCGGCCAGGGTGAGCCGTTGCGGACGGACGAGGTCCGCGCGACCGTCCTCCTCCGGGCGAACACCCTCGCGATGGGCCACTCCGGCGTCCGCCGGGCCCTCGTCGTCCGTCTCCTCGAGATGCTGAACCGCGGGGTCCAACCGGTGGTCCCGAGCCGCGGCTCCCTCGGCGCGAGCGGGGACCTCGCGCCCCTCGCCCACCTGGGCCTCGTGACCGTCGGCGAGGGTACTGCGGAAGTCCGCGGGCGGGTGCTCCCCGGGGAGGAGGCGCTCCGGCGGGCGGGGCTCCCGCCCCTCGTCCTCGAGGCGAAGGAGGGACTCGCCCTGATCAACGGGACGGCCGCCTCCGCGGGGGTCGGCGCCCTCGTCGTCCACGACGCCCTCCGCCTCCTCAAGGACGCCCAGGTCGCCGCGTCCCTGTCCTTCGAGGCCCTCCGCGGGTCCCCCGTCCCCTTCGACGAACGGATCGTCGGCCTCAAGCCCCAGGCGGGGGTCCGTGAAGTCGCGGGGAACCTGCGGAGGCTGCTCCGCGGGAGCGAGATCATCCCCTCCCACAGGAGCCCTCATCGCGTGCAGGACCCGTACACCCTCCGGTGCATCCCCCAGGTCCTCGGGGCCTGCCGGGCGGCTGCGGCCCACGCGGCCGGCGTCGTCCGGATCGAGATGAACGCGGCGACGGACAACCCCCTCCTCGTGGACGGGGAGAGCCTGAGCGGAGGGAACTTCCACGGCCAGGCGATCGCGATGGCCCTCGACGCCCTCGCGGTCGGGATGGCCGTCCTCGCGGGCTTCTCGGAGCGACGGATCGCGAGGCTCGTCGACACCCGCCTGAGCGAGCTCCCCGCGTTCCTGACGAAGGAGGGCGGGCTGAACTCCGGGATGATGATCCTCCAGTACGTCGCTGCGGACTACGCGAGCCAGAACAAGGTCCTCGCCCACCCCGCCTCGGCGGACTCCCTCCCGACCTCCGCGAACCAGGAGGACTACGTCCCCATGTCGATGGCCGCGGCCCTCAAGGCCCGGGCGGCGATGGAGAACGCGGCGCGCGTCGTCGCGATGGAGTACCTCGCGGCGGCCCAGGGCCTCGAGTTCCTCCTCCCCCTCCGCGCAGGCCTGGGCCCCCGCGCCGTCCGCGCTCGGATCCGCCGGACGATCCCCGCCCTCGCGGAGGACCGCCCCCTCGCCCATGAGGTCGAGAGGATCCTCGGCTGGATGTCGTCCGGGGAGCTCGTCGCGGGCGCAGAGGCCGCCGCGGGCCGGCTCGCCTGATCACTCTGCGGCGGCCCCGAGGGGCCGGAAGCACACGGGGCACCGGCCGACGCGGGACGCGCACAGGTCGTGGAAGTCCCGCCCGCAGCCGCAGCGGAGGACCTTGAAGCCCTTCTTGATGAGCCCCTTGCAGATCGGGCAGCGGGACTCGAGGTCCGCGACGAGCCGCTTGGGCTTGTCCCGGGCCTCCTCCGCGACGTCGACCTGGGCGATCATCTCCCGGGTGTACGCCTTGTCGTCGAACACCCGGTGGGCGGTGATCTGGATCGCGAGGGGCACGGACCCCGGCGCGGTCATCTTGATCCGGAGCTTGAGGGTCTCCGACCCCTTCGCCCGCACCGCGGCGACGGGCGCGAGGCCCTCCGTCTCCGCGTCCCCGAGGATCTTGACCTGGACGTCCTTCGCGAGCCCCTTCCCCGTGTTCGTGAGGGTGAGGGCCGCGTCCGTCCACTCGTTGAGCCTCGCGGGCCCGATCTCGAGGGACGCGTCGAGGCTCGGCGCGAAGGCCTCCACGGCCTCCCACGCGATCCGGTACGCCTCCTCCGCCGTGCGGATCGCCTCCGAGAGGTCCGACTTGCGGAGGCCCATGGAGTCCGCGAGGCGCTTCTCCGCCGCCCGCATGTCGATCCCGAACTTCTTCCCGTTCCGGATCGTGGACTCCGCTTTGTAACTGAGGTCAACGAACCGCTTCTCGACGAGCTTCACGCTCTCCACGTGCTCGAGCGCCCGCTCGACGAGGCCGAGGGCCGCGTCGTACTCCCCCTGGGCGATCCGCCGGTTCGCATCCCGGAGGCGCTCCTCCGCCTCCCGCGCGTCCGTCCCCAGCTTCTTCGCGTGGGCGATGCTGCTCGCAGCCTCCGCGAGGGTCGCGTTGAGCCGGGCCCCGAGCGCCGCCTCCGCGACGTGTCGCCCCTCGACGACCCGCATGTAGGCCTCCGCGAAGTCCCCCGTCTCGATCCGCGTGCGGGCCTGGGCGAACTCGTTGAGGGCGGAGGTCGGGTCGACCCCGAGCTTCCGGCACGTCGCAACGGTCTGCTCCGCCTTCGCGAGGACCCCCTTGAGGTGGTCCCGGAGCAGCCCGGCCCCCCAATCCTGGGCCTGGGCGTAGGCCTCCTCCGCGCCCGCGTAGTCGCCCGCGGCGAACGCCTCGTCGGCCTCTTCGATCATCCGCTCGAGCTTGACCGCGTCCGCGTCGAGGTCCTTCGCGTTCTGGAGGAGCCGATGGGCCCTGTCCCGCAGGGCGGCGGCCTCGTCCATCTCCTGCCTCGCGGCCCCGAAGGCGTCCGTCGCGCGGATCGCGGAGTCGAGCGCCTTCACGTAGTCCCCCGAGGCGAGGGCCGCCCTCGCCTCTGCGACGATCTTCGCGACGTCGGGGATCGGCGAGCCGAGCCCCTGGAGCTTCCGCTCCGCGGTCTGGACGGCCTGGGTCGCGAGGCCCTGCTGGAGGGCGACCCGCTCCGCCTCCCCCTCGCTCTGCATCGCGATCGCGAGGGCCTGGCGGTACTTCTTGCCCCGGAGGAACTCCCGCGCGCGATCGAGGAGCTTCTCCGCGGACCGTGTGTCCGTCCCCTCCCGCTTCGCACGGGCGATCGTGTCCTCGAACCGCCGCATCGTCGCGGCGATCCCCGCGTCCCGCTCCTTCACTGCCTCCGCCTCGGCCTCCGCGAGGAAGTCGAGGGCCTCCTCGAACTGGCCCATCTTGTACGCGCGGTCCGCCTTCTCCATGAGGCGGGCCGTCGCGGGGAGCTCGACGTCCATCGCCTCGACGTCCGCGACGAGGTCGCGTACCCGCCTCGAGGCGGCGTCCGCCTCCGCGGACTGCCCCTTGAGCCTCCCGAGGTGGTCCCGGAGATGGAGGGCCGACTCCGCGGCGGGCGCGAACCGGCCCGCCTCGAGGGCCCCCTTCGCCTTCCCGATCTCGTCCGTCAGGGCGGCGAGGTTCACCCCGGGGACGGAGGCGACGACCGCCTCGGACTGGGAGAGCATGGACCCGATCCGCTCGCGGATGAGGCCCGTCGTCTCCTCCTCCGCCTTCGTCGCGGCGGCGAGGGCGCGCTCGTAGTCCTTCGCCTTCATCGCCTCCTTCGCCTCCGTCAGGGAGTCGCGGAGGTGGGGCACGTCGATTCCGAGGCGGGCCGCGAGGTCGAGCCGCTCCCGGCTCGACAGGATCTTCTGGGCGGAGGTGTAGAGGACCATGAGCTTCTCCGTCTCCCGTCGGGTCTGGGCGGCGAGCTCCATCGTCCGCTCGTAGTCCATCCGCTCGAACGCCTTCTTTGCGTCGAGGAGCATCTCGAGGACCTTCGTCACGTCGACGTCGCGCTTCCGCGCCTCCGCGACGAGGGCCGCGGCCCCCGACAGGGCGGACTGGGCATGGCGGTGGATGGCCGTCGCCTTCCCCGCGCGGTCGTTCGCGTCCTTGAGCCGCGCGAGGCCCTCGTGGTAGTTCTCCACGCTGAGGGCGGACCTTGACTGCCGGAGGAGCCCGAGCATCTCGTCGATGTCGATCTTGAGGTCCCTCGCCTGGGCCACGCGGACCTTGACGAGGTTGAACAGGGCCTCCGAGGCCGTCGAGAGGGCGGGCTTCACGCGGTCCCGCGCGGCGAGGACCTGCTCCGTACGGCCCGCGCCGAGGTGCGCGTTGACCTCCTTGAACAGGGCCTCCACGCCTGCGACGTCGGACCCGAGGTCGACCCCCATCTGGACGACGAGCCCGAGGTCCTCGACCGCCTGCTTCGCGGCCACGCGGGTGTGGCCCTCGATCGCCCGGCGGCCCTCCTCGAGGGCCCCGAACGCCCCGTCGAAGTCCCGCGAGGCGGACGACGCCTCCCCGCGGTTCACGAGGGCCTTCACGGCGGCCGCGTCGTCCCCGAGGTGGGGCAGGGCCGCCCGAAGACCCGCGGTGCCCTCCGAGAGGTGCCTCTGCATGGCCGCCTCCGCGGAGGCCTGGGCCTTCCCCGCGAGCTCGAGGGCCTTCAGGAACTCTTGGGCCTTCGCGCCGAGGATCGCCTCCTGGAGGGTCTGGGACGCCTCGTCGAGGTCCACCCCGTTCCGCTCCCCGAGGGTGAGGACGAACTCCGTCTGCTCGATGACCTGCATCGTGCGCTCGCGCTCCGCCTTCCGGAGCTCCTCGAACGCGGTCCCGATCGCGGACTCGAGGCCCGCGGGGTCCCGCGCCTGGTACGCCTCCCGCGCACGCTCCGCGGCCCTCCGGGCCGACGTCGTGTCGACGCCGAGGGTCTCCGCGTCCGCGAAGGACCGGTGGAGATCCCGGAGCCGGTCCTCCGCCGCCCGGTAGCGGCCGACGACCGAATCGACCCCCTCGTCGGCCTTGCGGGCCGCGTCGAGGGCCTCCCGGAACGCGTTCCGCTGGAGGGCCTCCCGGGCCTTGTTCAGGTGAGCGATGGCCCCCGACAGGTCCACGCCCAGGTTCACGGCGGCCACGAACTTCTCCCGGGAGGCCGCGATCGTCTGGAGGACCCGCTGGAACTGGGCCTGCTGGAGGGCCTGGAACCCCTGCTTCGCGGCCTGCCCGCCCTCCGTGAAGTTCCGCTGGCGGATGAGGGCCTCCGCCCGGGCGAAGTGTCCCTCCGCGGCGGCCGTGTCCGCCCCGATGTCCCGCCCGTCCTGGATGAACTTGGAGAAGTCCGCGATCTTCCCCTCGAGGGTCTTCTGGAGGGCCTTCTCGGACTCCCCGCGGCTCTGCTTGAGGGAGTTCCGGGCCTTCTCGAACTCGAGGTTCGCGATGTCCCCCCGCGCCCGCCCGATGAGGCTCGCGGGCCGCGTCGCGTCGGCCCCGAGCTCCTGGGCCGTGCGAAGGAGGTCCTCCGCCTCCTGGACCTCCTTCTCGAGGACGGACTTGAGGTCCTCCGTGATCGTCTCGAGGCCCTCCTGGGTGAACCCCAGGGCGGCGGGGAAATCGCTCCCCTCCATCGCGCTCCGCGCGCGGGACAGGAGGTCCTCCACGGGCCCGACGTCCCGTCCGAGGTTCTTCGCGCTCAGGATGAGGGCCTGGGCCTTCGAGAAGGAGGAGGAGAGGTGCTCGAGGAGGACCTTCTCGCTCCGCTTCCACGCCTTCTTCGCGTGGTCGATCGCCCCGGTGACATCGTCGGAGTCGAGGGCGTCCCGGGACCGCCTGAGCGCGGCATCCGCCTCGGAGACGTCCCCGCCCACGCCGCGGGCGAGGTTCGCGAGCTCCTCGCTCGACCCGAGGATCGTCCGGGCCCGGTCCCGGTAGATCCGGGTCCCCCTCTCCTTCGCCTCCTCCGCCTTCTCAGCCGCGAGCTTGTAGTCCTTCGCCCCCATCGCGGACTCCGCCTCTGCGAGGGGCTTCATCGCCTCCGTCACGTCGGCGTCGTTCCGCTTCGCGGCGTCGAGGACCGCGCTCGCCGCCTTGATCCCGTCCTCCGCGGCCTGCCGCGTGCGAGTGGCCTCTTTGACCTTCTCCTCGAGCTGCCGACGCAGCTGGTTGTCGCGCAGGTAGCCGCTCACGGTCCGGGGCTCCGCTGCCTCACGGGGATGGGGTGGGCTCGTCCTCTGAGGGCGGCGTCCGAATGGAGGCCCCTGAGCTTATAAAGGGGTTGGCCCGCGGTTCTCAACGACGATATTTGCCAGATGATGCTCTGGCGGATCCCCGAGACCATTAAGCCTCCGGTCACCTATGGCATGGCCGGCTCGCGGGGATCCCGCGGGTGGAGGGACACGATGGCCGCGCCGGGAGTGACCCCGGTCCAACCGACGTCGCGACGGGACTTCCTGAAGTGGGGGGCGATTGCGGGCCTTGGCGCGGCAGGGGCCCTCGGCGGCTTCTGGGCCCTCTGGAAGTACGCCCTCAACCTCACGTACCCGCGCTATGTCCCGCTCAAGCCGTGGGAGCTCGAGCCGGGCGTCGTCAACTACGATCTCGTGCGTGCGTACGGTTACGGCCCGGCCGAGCTCGGGTTCGTGAACGACATCGGGGACGCCCCCGCGGAGAGCCGGATCCTCAACGTGGCCCAGTGGTACGACTACTGGCCCGGCCGGATTGTCGCCGAATTCGGTCCCTATATGTCTTCGCGGTGGGGCATCGAAGGCGTTTCCGTGCGCTGGACCCCGAACATCTTCACATCGAACGAGGAGCTACTCCAGTGGGTGCTCGAGGACGGGCGGACGTTCGACGTCATGTTCCCCGCAAACTACGCGGTCGAGGCCCTGGAAAAGGCCGGCGCCCTCGTGAACCTGAACCGGGAGTGGATCCCCGACTACGTGAACATCCTCGGACGTTTCCCCGCCTCGTGGCCCCCGGGATTCGAGCCCGTCCGGAGCGATCTCACGCACTTCCCGTCGTACCCGGATTCCGGGAACGGGTACAACAACGACATCGCCTTCGATCTCCGGGATCCTGCGGCCAACGCGTACGCGTACCGCATGCCCTCCTCCGTCTACCCGTCGCCCCGGGGGATGTCGCACGTCACGTGGGACGAGGCGAACAGCCTCCTCGCTGTCCCCTACCAGTGGATGACCACGGGCATTGGCTATCGGACGGACATCTTCGACCGGACCGGCATCGAGGCGCTGGGATGGGAGGTGTTCGAACTCACGTCCTACTCGAACCCTGTGTCGGGGGAGACGCACCCGCTCGCGAACCGCAAGATGATGCTCGACGAGATGCGCGAGGTCTTCGGGGCGGCCCTCAAGGCCGTCGGCGGGAAGCGTCAGGTGGATGCAGGCCTCCCCCTCACGGGGATCCCTCGGAACCCGGCGTCGCCGTGGAATGGGGAGTACCAATGGTCGACCAACGAGACTGATCCCGCGAAGACCCAGGCGGCCGTCGATTGGGCCCGCTCCATCCGGGACTCCCTCTGGGGCTTCAACACCCCGCAGCAGGGTCCGTGGCTCGTCAACGGCACGATGTACGTCGACCAAGCGAGGTCCGGCGACGTCATGTACGCGATCCGGCCGAACAGCAACCAGTTCCTCCCGGTCGACTTCTTCGTGCCCTTGCAGGGTTCCTCGCGCGTCGTCGACGCGGCCGTGATCGGCCGGTCGTGCGACAGCCTCTGGCTCGCTCACGAGTTCCTCAACTACCTCCTGCAGCCTGACGTCGGCGCCGACATCTCCTCGTGGAACCTGTACCCGACCCCGAACGCGTGGTCGTTCAACCTCCTTCACGCGGATCCCTCGTACTCGTACTACGGGCAATACCCGGATGGCTCCCCCTACGTCTGGAATCCTGCTGAGGACGCGAGGCTCTACGCGGACCTCGCCTTCGGCTACGCGGGGCCCTCGGTCCTCGAGCGCTGCGAGCTTCAGCACGACCTGGACCCAGACACGACCTTGCGCTACGAGACGGCCTGGGAGGACATCCGGTACTGACGCGAGGCTCTAACCGGTCAGCGGGACCGCAGGTCCTGCGGGTGCCTCCGGCGGGGTCTCGGCCGGCGGCGCAGGCGCCGCGGGCTCGGGCTCGTCCTTCGCCTTCTCCTTGTACGTGACCCCGGCCTTCTGGGCCATGAGTTTCCGGATCCCTTCGCGGTCCGTGGCCTTGAGGCCGAAGAATTCCGCGAAGTACCGGGTCGTCGTGAGGGTGAAGGAGTGCCCCGCGGGCTTCCGGTTGATGAGGCCGAGCCCCTCGAGCGACTTCGTGTGCTCGTAGACCTTCTCCCCGATCATGTCGAACAGGTCGCTCTGGAGGAGGGGCTGGTGGTACGCGACGAGGGCGACCGTCTTGAGGAGGTCCCGCGCGAGTTCGGGCGGCGCGAAGGCCCGCGCCCGGTCCGTGTACTCGGACCGGATCTGCATCGTCCACTTCGTGCCGATGGGGGCGACCTCGAGGGCGCTCCCGCGGGCGTCGTAGTCCTTCGCGAGCTTCCGGAGATGCTCCTTGACCTTCCCGGAATCGAAGCCCGTGACTTGGGACAGCTCGTCCACGCTCAGCGCTCGGCCCGCGGAATAGAGGGCCGCCTCCACGATCGCCTGGTCCTTCACGGTCGGACCTCCTCACGGGCCGCCGCGGGGGGTCCCACGCGGGGCAGCCCGACGAGCTCCTCGGGGCTGATCGCCTCCGCCTTCGAGAGCCGCTTCACGTAGATCTCCCCGTGCGGGTACCCCTTCTGCCAAACCTTGACCTTCTCCATGTGGGCGAGGAACAGGAGGGACATGAACACGGTGACCTCGTCCCACACCCCGCCGAAGACGAGGGAGCGGAGGGGCACGGGGTCCCCGTTGAACTGGGTGAGGCGGGCCCACACGGACCCGATGTCCTCCGTGAGGTCCTCCCCGTGGACCTTCTGGTGAAAGTTCGGCGCGATCCGCTTCATCGCCTGCTCCCGGAGGGCGTTGACCTGCATCTGGATCTCTGCCTCCCGCCGAGCCTCGTCGAAGGCGTCCATGAGCTCCATGAGGGTCACGGCCCGCCGGCCTTCCCGCCGGATCGCCTCGTTGAGGGGCATCGCGCCGCCCGCGAGGACCGCCGCGTTGTAGTCCACGTCCTCCGGCTGGCCGTACATCCCGAAGTCCCACGCGTCGTCCCCGGGGGCCGCCTCGGGCGGCATCGCGGACAGGAGGACCTTGTCGCTCTGGAGCTTGAGGACCGACCACGCGAGGAAGACGAGCTTCCCCGCGGTCACGAAGTTCACGGTCCCATCCTTCCGGACCTTGTCCATGTAGAGCTTCGTGAACTCGATGAGGTCGATCTCCCAGGGGTCCAGGGAGCGCTCGAGGACGAGCTCGAACGCGGCGACGACGCTCTTCTCGAAGGGGTCCCGCACGGCGACGTAGTGGCCCTGGTCGATCTCGCTCAGCATCCCGAGGTACCGGTTGATCCGGGCCCCCGACTCCTCCTCGCTGATGATGGCCTTGTGGAAGAGGAGGTGGTTGAGGACGGCCTGGTACGTCTCCTTCATGCGGGGATCGCCTCCGTGGGCTTCTCGTCCTCGATGTCCGCGAGGTTCACCCGCATGATGATCTCGCTGATCGAGGTCGGGGTCATCGTCACCCCGACGATGTGGTCCGCCTCCTTCAGGGTCACCTTGCGCAGGCTGATCTGCATGAACTGGGCCGCGTGGCTGTTCCTCTGGATCATCCGGGCGACCTTCTCCGCGTTGACCGCGTCGAGGTTCTGGTCGATCTCGTCGAGGAGGTAGAACGGCGAGGGGTCGAACTCCTGGATCGAGAAGATGAAGGCCATCGAGACGAGGGACTTCTCCCCGCCGGACAGGGCCTCGAGCCGCAGGACCTTCTTGTGGGGCGGCTTCGCCTTCACGATGAGCCCGCCCAGGAACGGGTCCGCCTCGTTCTCGAGGATCAGCTCCGCCTCGCCGCCCTCGCTGAGTTCCGCGTACACGCGCTTGAAGTTCTCGTTGATCGCGGTGAAGACCTTGTTGAGGCCGTCCTTCTTCTTCTCCGTGAGCTGTCCGACGAGGTTCAGGAGCTCCTGCCGCTGCCCCTCGAGGCGTGAGAACTCCTCCTTCAGCTCCTCATGCCTTGCCTGGTGCGCGTCGTAGTCCTCGAGGGCCCGCAGGTTGATCGGGCCCAGGGCCGTGATCGCCGCCTCGGAGTCCGCGATCGTCCGCTTGAGCTCCTCGAGGCTCGGGAGCTTCCCGCGGACCTCGACGCTCAGCTCGCGCATCACGCGCTCCGCCTCCGCAAGCTGCTCCTCCTGGACCCTCAGCTCCGTCTGCATCTTCAGGAGGAAGTCGTCCTTCGTCTCGAGCTTGTGGCTCGCCTTGTCGAGGGCCGCCTCGACGTCCGTCTTCTCCTTGTACGCGGCGTCCCGGGCCTCCTGGAGGTCCTTCATCTTCCGGGACATCTGGGCTTCCATCTTCTCGAGGGCCCGGAGCTCGTTCTCGAGCCGGCTGAGGGCCCCCTCGAAGGTCGTGATCCGCTTCTCATGGTCCTTTCGCTGCGCCTCAAGGGAGGCCAGGCGGGCCTCGACCTCCGTGCGCCGCTCCTCGAGGATCCGGGTCTGGTCCGCCATCGCAGCGAGCTTCGACCGGAGGCCGCTGAGTTCCTCCGCGACCCCTGCCCGGCGGGCCATGAGCTCCTTCATCCGGGCCGCGATCTGCTGGGGGGTCGCGTCGAGGACCGCCTGCTTCCGCTCGTCCCGCTTCGCCCGCAGGGCGTCGAGCGCTTTCGTGAATTTCGCGAGGTCCTCCTGAATCCGCTCCGCGGTCGTCTTCGCGTCCTCGAACCGCTGCCGTCGGTCCGCGAGATCCTTGTCGGCGGCCTTGAGCTTGATTTCGAACTCCTTCCGCTTCGCCTCCAGGGCGCTCGCCTTCACGTCGACGGCCCCGGCCTTCCCGCCGTAGTCCTTGAGCTGTCCCTCGAGGTCGAGGATGTCCTTCCGGACCTCCTCGAGCCGCGCGGCGACGTGCTCCGCCTGGGCCTGGACCTCCCGGAGCTTCTCCCCGACCTTCTCGATCTCGCCGGGGCCCGACGCGCCGAACTTGAGGGCGGACCGCTCCGCCTCGCCGCCCACCATGGCCCCGCTCGCCTCGATGAGCTCCCCACCGAGGGTCACGAGCCGGACGCCGCCCATCCACTTCCGGGCCTCGTCCAGGGTCTGGACGACGAGGGTGTCCCCGAAGACGTAGAAGAATGCGTCCCGGTACTTCTCCTCGAACTGGCAGAGGTCGATCGCGAAGCCGAGGCACTCCTTCGCGACGAGGATCGCCTTGCCCCTCGGCTTCCCAACGAGCATCTTGTTGAGCGGGAGGAACGTCGCGCGGCCAATCTTCCGCTTCTTGAGGAAGTCGATGCACTCCGCGGCGACCCCGTCGTCGTCGACGATGATCGCCTGCATCCGCGAACCCGCCGAGGTCACGATGGCCGTCTCGTACCTCGGGTCCACGTGGGCGAGCTGGGCCACGGTCCCGTGGATCCCCTTGATCGTCCCCGTGTCCCGGGCCTCGAGGATCGCGGCGACGGCCCCGGAGTACCCGCGGCGCATGTTCTCCGCGACGTCGGCCTCGGCCTTGAGCTGGGCATACTGCCGGGTGAGGGAGAGGATCGCGTTCTGGAGCTCCGTCTGCTGCTTCGACAGGTTCGCCTCTTCCCGGCGGCGCTCGTGGAACTCCTCCTGGAGCCTCTGGACGGACTTCCCCGACTCCTTCGTGTGGGCCTTGAGCTCCCGGAGCTGCCAGTCTGCGTCGTCGAACTCGACCTGGTAGCCCTTCCGGGCGGCCTCGATCTGGCCGATCTCCGACTCCAGGCGGGCCATGGACTCCTTCGTCCGGTCCCCCTCGAGGACGAGCCCCTTGAGCTTGTCCTCGATTGCGTCCGCCTGCTTGTTGAGGGCGACGATCTCCTTTTGGATCGCGAAGACTTTCGCGTCACTCTTCGACGCGACCTGGTCGACCTCCTTGAGGTCCTGGTCCGCGGCCTTCAGGGCCTCGTCGAGCTCCGCGATCCGCGCCTCGACCTTCCCGCGCTCCCGCTCGAGGGCCTCGATCTCCTTGAGGGCCTTCCCCCGTTCCTTCGCGGCGTCCCCGGTCTCGGCCTTGAGCTGCCGGAGGACCTCCTTCGACGTCTCGATCCCGTCCGACGAGCGCGCCCGCTCGATCCGCAGGGCGTCGAGCCTCTCCTTGAGCTGTTTCGCCTCCTCCCCGCCCCGGTCCGCCATCTCCTGCTCCAGTTGGGACAAGCGAGTCTGGGCCGCCTCGAGCCCCGTCCGGAGCTCCTCCTTCTGGGCCAGCAGCTTCTGCCGGTCCGCCTCGTGCTTGGCTATCTGCTCCCTGGTCCCGGAGATCTGGGACTCGATGAGCTCCCGGTTCTTGTACGCGAGCTGGGCCCGCGCGGTCGAGAGGCGCTCGTTGAGCTCCTTGTACTTGAGGGCGCCCTCCCGGTCCGCTTCGAGCTGGGCGAGCTGCCTCTCGATCTCCTCGAGGATGATCCGGATCCGCTCGAGGTTCTCCTCCGTCTCCCGTCGCTTGCCTTCTGCCTGGGAGATGTCGTCATCGAACTTCGTGATCCCCGCGATGTTGTCGAGGATCCGCCGGCGGTCCACGTTCGACATGGAGACGATCTTCTGGACGTCCCCCTGCTGGACGAAGTTGTACCCCTCCGCGGAGATCCTCCCGTGGGCGAGGAGGCTGTCGAACTCCGCGAGGGACGACTTCCGGTCGTTGATGTAGAAGTAGGAGTTGTAGCCGCCCTCCACGGTGGGGCTCAGGCCGACGTATCGCGTGAGCTTGACCTCGTCCGCCTCGACGGGGATCGTCCGGTCCGAGTTGTCGAACAGGAGGCTGACCTGGCAGGATCCCGCGCCCTTCCGTTCCTTCCCGCCGTTCCAGATGAGGTCCGTGAGCTTGCCCGCGCGGATCGCCTTCGAGCTCTTCGGGCCGAGCACGAAAAGGATCGCGTCGGAGATGTTGCTCTTGCCCGAGCCGTTCGGCCCCGTGATCGACGTATAGCCCTGGAGGAAGGGAATCGTGATCTTGCGGCCAAAGGACTTGAAGTTCTCCATCTCGATTTCTTTCAAGTACAACGGTCTCACCCGCTCGAGGGAAGGTGAGCACTGAAGGCGTCTACTGCCATCCCATCAGTACCCTTCTGACGTCCGACCATCGTCGGACGAAAGGGCGGAAGGCGGTGATGGCTATAAAAACGTAGCGGGGGTCAGAGGCACGAATTGACAAACGGAGCTTCCTCGAGGGGGCCCGGGAAGACGAGACGGCCGCGACATCTGACGACCGCGACATCGCGGCCCGCATAAGATGCCCATGTCCGGTCCCGGATCGGCGGGGTCATCTGGTCGACGAGAGCCCTCGTTGCGGCTGTCCCGGCTTCGGGTCGCGGCCCGAATCTTGCGCGCGCATAGTCCGAACCCCCGCTCCTCGGGACTGCGCCTGGAGCCGCTCGAAATCGGCACCCAGGGTTCGGCGACTTTATGAGGAAAGCCTGGGTTGCTTGATCCCAAGCACGTAAGGCCTGAACTCCATCGGCACGAGGTCGAACGACGCGTGCCGGAGGAGCCCGAGGACGTCCTCGTCATTCTGGGATATCTCGACGATGACGCCGTCTGCCCTGTCGAGGGTCTTCCTCGCGCCCGTCAGCACTTCCCGTTCGGCCCCTTCGACGTCAATCTTGATTAATCGGATGGACGGGATGCCTCCGCAGATTTCGTCCAACGGGACGACATCGACTTCGGTCACCCGTCCCTCCGCCGGTCGCCTCGACGCGGCCAGTCCGTATGCACCGGGGGGGTTGGAGAGCCGTGCGCGTCCCCGCGAAGAACCGCATGCCTTCATGACGAGAGCGGCGTTCGGAGTCCCGTTCAGCATCAGATTGGTGCGCAATACCTCCGCCGTGGAGGGAATCGGCTCGATGGCTATGACCCGCCCCCTTTCCCCCACCAGCCGTCCCGCGACGACCGAATAGAATCCGACGTTTGCACCGATGTCGACGAATACGTCTCCCGGCCGGAGGAGCCTCTCTAGCGACTCGCGTACTCCAGGTTCCCGACCGGGAGTGCACGAGTACAGGTCGTCAGTCCCTTGACGAATATGGAAGCGGGCAAGCCCCGAACTCCCGATTCGGAATACCACGACACCGCTCACATACGTCTTCGGCGACGGGGCCCGGGCTGGCGAGACGAGGAATCGGAGCAGGTCGAGGGCACAGGAAGCGAGGAGTCCCGATTCCATGCGGATCCCTCCTCGAGCGCGCAACATGCGTTGCCACGCGGTGACTCTACCTTGCAGCTCGCGCACCCGACGCTCCGTTCTGGTCGGCTTTCCCACGCCGTTCATCCCCGTGTTCCGTTCATCAGCGAAGTCGGGACCGCTGCGCCTCTTCATAGATGCCGACGGTTCTGGCTGCGACTCGCTGGGCATCGTGGAGTTCCTGAACATATCGTCGGCCCAACGATCCCCCCCGTTCGAGTTCATCGGGATGCTCAAGCACGCGACGGAAAACGTCGGATGCGTCGGCGTGCGAGAAGTGAATGACGGGGCACACCTTCGGGTACATCTCCACATCGTAGGAGGAAATGGCGGCACGGCCCAGCGACATCGCCTCGAGGGAGACGAGCCCGACGGGCCCCAGACTCGACAGATGGTCGACGATCGCGTCGCACGCGCGCATCAAGTCCAGGACGGTCTCGTGGGGAAGCCCCTCACCGACGACGAGGTCCGCGTGACCCCACGTCCACCTCCGGACGCCCGTTCGAACTTCCGACACGGCGCCCTCCTTACGGATGGCTCTCCTCATCGAATCCAGGATCGCGGCCGTCCCTTTCACGCGGCGATCGGATGGAAAGTGTCCAAAGACGACGGGCCCATCCCGAGGCCGAGGCGGGACGGGGTCCGGAAGCCGGACTGGATTCGGTAGCCATTCGGCGGACGGAACGAGCCGTCGGAGGTCGGGCGTCGAACACAGGACGGCGTCGGCCAGCCCCAGGTGGTGGAGCCCTTTCCCGGACCGCGTCTCCGATCCGTGGAGGTGGATCACCCATGCGGCTTTCGGGCTTCTTCGCCGGAGGGCATAGTAGTAGAGTTGGGACCGCCAGATCCCTGCGTGGATGTGCACGGCGTCGAGGGCCTCCCATTCCACATCGAGATGCCGCATGGCCCGGTTCCATCCGATCGGGCCTGAATCCGGCAGGACGGCGTCTGCCTCCTCCTTGAAACGGTCCGCGCGTACGGCGATCACGCGGACGTGATGTCCGAGCGATCGCTGGGCGTCGGCGAGGGTTCGGGCCACATTGGCGGTGTTGCCGAGGTGGAGGATCTCGATGGAGGTGACCGCGCTGCGGTAGCCATCGGCGGGTATTTACCGTTGCGTCGAGTCGCGCGGTTCGCACGCGCGATCCCGTGCCCTTCACCGGGCCGCGCTCGGAGCAGGGAACTTGAGCTTGGCTACGACGTCGCGGAGCGTCGCCTCTTGTAGTTCCCATGCGAAGTGCTCCAAGTAGGCCGTCCGGCCGCGCTCGCCGCGACGAGATGCCTCCCCGCTGCTCTGCGCACGGCGAAGGACCTGGGCGAGCGAGTCGGCATCCACACGGTCGACCGTCCAGCCGCATTGGTGCTCTCGAACGAGGCTCCCCAGGACCGGATAGTCGGGTACGACGGACGCGACCCTGTGCCCCATGTAGTCGAAGAGCTTGTTCGGCAGGGCCCGCCTATGGTTCGGGCGGTCGTCGAGCAGGATCACGCCGACGTCCATCGCGGCATAGTGGGGCGCGAGCTCGGCGAAGGGACGGTACGGGTCGAGGCGCACGCGACCCGCGACACCCCGGTTCGCAGCGAGGGCCCGCAGGCCCTCCAGCTCTTCCGCAGGTCCTCCGACCACGAGGACCTTGACCGAATCCGGCAGCCTCGCGAGTGCCTCGAGCAAGACCTCGAGACCCCGCCCGGGTCCGAGGGCCCCCGCGAACCCGACGACGAAGTCCCCGTCCTCGTACCCGAGGGCCTTCCGGGACCCCTCCCGGTCCGCGAGATGGATCTCCGACGTCGGCCTCGCGCTGTAGAGTACGGTCGTCTCGCACTTCCATCCACGGAACTTCGCCCCGATGGGCTCACTGACCGTGATCACGTGGTCCACCCGCTTCGCAAGGCGCCGCTCCTGCCATCCCGCGATCCGCGCCTCCCTCGCGCTGTTCTCCGCGATGAGGGCAGGCCAGTCCTCGTGGCTGTCGTAGACGAGGGGGACTCGGGCCGCGCGCTTCGCAGCGACCGCCGCCCGCAGGACCTCGAAGTCATGGGCCACGAGAAGGTCCGGCGCCTCGTCCGTAGCGGCCGTCGCGAGGTCCCGCGTCGCCCGGAGGAACGCGAGCCCGCGCCGCAGAAGGCCCTCCCCCAAGAGCGGGACGGGCGCGTGGACCCGCCGGACCCGGAACGCGGAAGGTCCCTGCGGAGGCGGGGCTTCCGATTTGATCCACGCCACGAAGGAGACGTCCCAGCCCCAATCGCGAAGGGTCTCGGCCTCCCGGAGGGCGCGGAGGGCGGGCTTCGGGTGGAACGGGTCCGTCTGGAGGAGGAAGACCGCCCTCACCGGATTTCCTCCAGGATCTCCGCGAGCTCTCGCGCCTGCCTCTCCCGGCTGAAGGCTGCCCGGTAGTCCCGGAGTCGCGGGGAATCCGGGGGGGCCCGGCGATCGGCCCGGATCGCCCTCCGGAGGGCGGCGACCATCGCCGCGATGTCGCCCGGCGGGATGACGTCCACATGCTCTCCCCATTCCGCGAGGAACCGCCGGCACTCCCCTTCCGGGATCTCCGCGAGGATCGGGTTCCCCGTGGCGAGGTACGTGAAGAGCTTGTCCGAGAGCGCCTCCCCGAAGTGGGCGGGCAGGAGGAGGTACAGGAGGTCCGCGCGGGCTGCGGCCTCCGTCGCCTCCCGGAGGGGCCGGAACCCCCTCAAGTGGACGATCCCCTCGAGGCCCCGCGCCCGGATCTCCGCCTCCACGGTCGCCTCGGGCCGCCCGAGGAACTCGACCTGGACGCGGTCCGCGGACACGGCCCCCTCGGCGCGCAACCCCTCGAGGGCCCGGAGCAGGGTCGAGGGCGGGGTGTGCGGGTAGAACGAGCCCGTGTACGTGATCGTGAAGGGGCCTTCCCCCGTGGCGGGGACCGACGGCACGTCGTCCGGATCGAAGCCGTTGTACAGGACGCGGATCTTCGGGGCGAGGTCCGGATAGCGCCGCCCATACCGCTCGGCGATCGTCCTCGTGACGACGGTGACCCGCGCCGCACGCTCCCAGACGAGAGCCTCGAGATCCTCGTCGATCGTCCGATGGGCGGGGGTCGGGTACTTCGTGTCGGGATGGATTGTCCAGCTGTCCTGGAAGTCCGCGACCATCGGGAGGCCCGTTCGCCGCTGGGCAAGGGCCGCCGCGATGAGCGAGGAGTAAGGCGGTCCCGTCCCCATGAGGTGGGTCGCCCCCCAGCGCCGGGCGAGCCGGGTCGCGGCGCGCGGCGCCGTGGCGAGCCAGCCCGCCTGAAACTCCGGGACGACGACGCCTCGGCGGCCGAGGCCCGCTCTCGCGCCCACCGCGGGATCGCCGCCGCTCACGAGGACCCTTCGGACCGCGGCCCCTAACCGGTCGAGCCGGACGGGGTCCCACGTCCGCGTGACCTCGACTCCCGCGGGCATCTCCGCGGGCCCGATCATCCGCCACACGTCGGGGTTCGACACGCTCAGGACGTGCACGGCCCATCCGAGCCGGACGAGATACTTCGCGAGCTTGATCGTCCGGAACGAGCCGACGTCCGCGATGGGCGGGTAGCTGTACGACACGAGGAGGAGGCGCCCTGGCATCTTACGCCCCCAGGAGGTCGCGGTACGCCGCGACGAGGCGCGCCTTCTGGGTCTCCCAGCGGTACCGCTCCTCGTACAGGCGCCGCCCGCGGGCGCCCATCTCCCGGCACCCCCCGGGATCGAGCATGAGCCGTTCGAGGCTCGCGCGCACGGACTCCGCGTCCCCGTACCGCGCGACGACCCCGAGGCCCTCCCGTCCCACGAAGTCCCCGAGGCTCGTCCCCTCGTTCGTGAGCACGGGCTTCCCGAGCATCATCGCCTCGAACAGCTTGTTCGGCGACGCGAGCCGGTTGTTCGGGATCCCCGGGTCGTACAGGGCCGCGACGGCGTCGCAGGACGCGGTCCACTCGAGGACCTCCGCGTAGGGGAGATTCCCGACGAACTGGGCCGCGGGGGACGACTCCACGAGGGGGACGAGGACGTCCTCGTCGGGCCCATGACCCGCGACCACGAGACGCGCACCCGTCGACTCGCACGCGCGCACGAGTTCCGCCAGACCCCGGTCCCTCGCGATCTGTCCGCCGTAGAAGAGGGTGAAGAGGTTCTGGGGCCTCCCCTTCACGACGCTCGCCTCGGGGACGTTCATGACCTCGATGATCTTCGCAGGCCGTTCCTCTCCGAAGAACGCCGCGCGGGCGAGATCGGGGAGGATGACGAGGTCCGCGCGCATCGCCGCCTTCCGCTCGAACCGCTCGAGGCTCCGCCGGACGAACCCCGGGATGCTCCGCGCGATCATCGGCGCGTAGAAGTCGAAGACGTCGTAGACGACCCGGACCCCGAGCTCCCGGTTCGCCCGGAGGGCGGGCCACAGGCTGTCGAAGTCGATCGCGTGGATCACGTCGGGACGGAGCCGGCGGAGCCTCCGGCGCACCTCCCGCCCCCACCGGGGCATGCGGAGGAGGAGGGTCGCCTTCCCCTCGGGCGCGCGCATGCGCACGCGTTCGATCCGGTACCCGGGCCGCGTCTCCTCCGCGGGATGCTCCAGGGTCCGGTCCCAGAGGACGACGTGGACCTCGTGCCCGGCCTCCGCGAGGGCCCTCGCCTCCTTGTCGATTCGGGGCTCGATCCCCGCGGGGCTCTTCGATCGCAGGAAGACGACGCGGGCGGCCATGTCATCCCAGTACCGCGTCGACCCGCGCGGCGATCTGCTTCGACGTCGTGCCATCCCCGTACGGGTTCGGCCACTCCCGGGGGGTGTCGAGCTGCCGGCGGGCGGCCGCCTCGATCCTCGAGGGATCCGTGCCCGCGAGGGCGTTCGCCCCGATCTCCAGGGTCTCCGGGCGCTCCGTGCTCTCCCGGAGCGTCACGCAGGGGACGCGGAAGAAGCACGCCTCCTCCTGGAGGCCGCCGGAGTCCGTCATCACGAGGGCCGCGTTCTTCTCGAGGACGAGGAGGTCGAGGTACCCAAGGGGCTCGATCCGGCGCAGGCCGCGGACGGACGCCACCCGGGCCTGGAGGCCGAGGGCCTCGAGCATCTTCGCGGTCCTCGGGTGGACGGGGAACACGATCTCGAGCCCCGTCCCGCGGGCGACCCGCTCGAACCCGTCGAGGGCCGCCGCGAGGGGACCCGGGCGGTCCACGTTCTCCTGGCGGTGGAACGTGAGGAGGACGTACTGGCCCTTCGAGAGCCCGAGGTCCCGGAGGATCGTCGAGCGTGCCTCCGCGGTCCGGATGTTCTGGGTCAGGGCGTCGATCACGCTGTTCCCGACGACGTGGACGCCGCGGGTCACGTTCTCCCGCCTCAGGTTCGCCCGCGCGGTCTCCGTCGGCGCGAAGAGATGGTCCGCGAGATGGTCCGTGACGGTCCGGTTGATCTCCTCCGGCATCGTGCGGTCGAAGGACCGGATCCCCGCCTCCACGTGGGCGAGGGCCTTTGCCTGCTTGTTCGCGAGGACGGCCCCCGCGAGGGTCGTGTTCGTGTCCCCGTGGACGATGACGAGGTCCGCGGCGGAGGTCACGGGCGCGACCTCTCGGATCGTCGACGCGACCTGGGAGGAGGGCGAGCGGTCCTTGAGCTCGAACTGGTGGTCGGGGGCCCGTAGGCCGAGGTCCCGGAAGAAGATCCGATCCATGAGGAGGTCGTAATGCTGCCCCGAGTGGACGAGGACGTGCTCATGGCCCAGGCCGTCGAGGGCCTGGACGACCGGGGCCATCTTGATGATCTCGGGCCGCGTCCCGATGATCGTCACGATGCGGACCATGGGCGGGTCGCGAGTATCCGAGGACCGCTATAAAAGATGGCCCGCGGGGCCGCGCTGCCGTCCGCGCGCGCAGGCACGCGCCGTGCGTCCCGAAACCATGATAACCGCGCGGACCTTACGCGCCTCCCGTTGTTGATCACCGCCGTCACGACGGTCCGCAACGAGGCGCGGAACATCGCGGCTCTCCTCGACAGCCTCGTGACCCAGGAGCCGCCCCTCGAGGTCATCGTCGTCGACGCGGGGAGCGAGGACGCGACCCGGGACATCGTGCGGCGGTACGAGCGGGACTACGACTTCGTCCACCTGTACATCCGCGGGGGGACCCGCGGGGCGGGCCGGAACTTCGGCGTCTCGAAGGCCCGGGGCGAGGCCGTCGCCTTCATCGACGGGGATGCGATTGCGAACCCCTTCTGGATCCGGGAGCTCCGGGAGGGCCTCCGGACCACGGACGTCGTCGCGGGCCGTACGATCCAGATCGGCTACCGGCCCTTCGAGGACCTCGAGCGCGTCGAGCTCATCGTCGAAGGCTCCGACGTCACCCATCCCTCGACGAACCTCGCCTACCGGACGTCCGTCCTCCGGGAGGTCGCGGGTTTCGACGAGTGGTTCGTCACCGCGGAGGACATCGACCTGAACCTCCGCGCGGTGCGGGCCGGCCGTCCCATCGCCTTCCGGGTGGGGGCCATCGTGTACCACCGCACCCGCGGCTCCGTGTACGACTTCCTCCGTCAGGCGTTCTGGAACGGCGCGGGGAGGAAACAGCTCACCGTGAAGCACGGCGCCCTCTGGCGACACTACCGCCCGCTCGCGATGTTCCGTCAGCGGACGACCGCGTGGTCCCTCCTCCGCCTCCTCGCGGCCCTCCTGGGCTACCTGGGCTACAAGCTGTTCGGCCGCCCCCGACCCGGCTAGGCCGCAAACGCTTTACCCGCGGCCCTGTATCGCGCGCGTGTGCCCGAGGTCTCCATCGTCATCCCGACGATGAACGAGGGAGCCTCCATCGGGGCCGTGATCGACGAGGTCCGGGCCGCCCTCTCCGGGCGGGATCTCGAGATCCTGATCGTCGACACGGACTCCCGGGACGGGACGCGGGAGATTGCGGAGGGAAAGGGCGCGCGGGTGATCCGGGAGCCGCGCCGCGGCTACGGGCGCGCGTACAAGGCGGGCTTCGCGGCCGCCCGTGGCCTGTATGTCAGCACCCTGGACGCGGACCTGACGTACCCCGCGGACCGGATCCCGGACCTCCTGCGCCCCCTCGAGGAGGGCCGCGCGGACTTCGCCACCGGGGACCGGCTGACCCGCCTCGACCCTGCGGCGATGTCGGAGATGCACCGGATCGGGAACTCGATCCTGAACGTCGCGTTCCGCGCCCTGTTCCGCCACCCCGTCCGGGACTCCCAGTCGGGGATGTGGGCCTTCCGGAGGGATCTCCTGCCGTCCCTCGAGGTCGTCCACGACGGGATGGCGTTCTCCGAGGAGCTCAAAGCGGAGGTCCTCCGGCGCGGGCTGCGCCTCCTCGAGGTGCCGGTCGATTACCGCGCCCGGGTCGGGGAGAGGAAGATCCGCAGCTTCCGGGACGCCGCGGAGAACCTCGCCTGGCTTTTCCGGAAGCGCTTCGGGTGGACCCGGCGCCCCGTGTGATCACTCCGCGAGATCCTCCGCGAGCCGCTCCCATTCCCGCTGGATGCGCTTCGCGTCGAACCGCCCGCCGACGTATCGCGCAAGGGCCTTGTGGAACCCGGGGTCGATGTCCGCAACGAGGAGCTGCCAGGCGTCCCAGTGCTCCATGGACTTCCATGACCAGCCGCCATCGAGGTCGAGGTGGTGTTCCTGGCCGTCGTTCCACGTCACGCGGACGATCCCGAACTCCACGGCGAGCTCGTAGAGGACCCGGGCGAGGAGGATCGACTCGTCCCGGGGCATGTCGATCGTCGCGCCCTTGCGGAGGCGCGGGGGGTGCTGGACCCGGAGGGCCGCGAGGCCCTCCGCGGCCGCGAGGGACGCGTTCGTCTTGTCCATCGTGAGGAAGAACACGCCCTTCCGGAACTCGATCCCGCGGAGGAACGCCTTGAGCTGGTCCCGGATCATGGAGTCCGCGTTGAGGATCGTCATCCCGTCCGCGCTGAGCTGGAGCTGGTGGGGGTTCGTCTCCCCCGCGACGAGGACGCTGAGCCCCTGGAACCCTTCCGCGCGGTTCAGGTTCGTGATCTCCTGGAGGGCCCGGTAGCCCCGCCGCCCGACGTGGGTGAGGTGCCCGCCCTTCTTCTGGTTCGCGGCGTTCTCGATCTCCTTCATCACGACGCCGGGGATGACGAGGAGGATCCAGTTCACGCTCTCCCGGTACGGCCGGACGTGGACGCGGGCGAACTCGTCGAGCAGGTGCTCCCCGAGGATGCACGCGTACAGGACGTTCGTGTCGATCCCCAGGACTACGTCCTGGTGGTCGGCGAGACGCCGGACGAGGGCAGACAGCCCCGCGGGCTCCACCAGGCCCGAGCACAGGAGCGCGCTGTTGAGCCAGTCGAGGTACTCCTTGTCGTCGTTCTGGACATGGACGCGGAACCGGGAGGGCGGGCCCGTGAGGTCGAGGAGCGGCACGTCCTCCTTCTCCCCGCCCCCGAACCCTCGCGAGCGGACGGAGATCCGGTCCGCGCGTCCCTTGATCGCCGCGAGGGCGAGCTGGAGGATCGGGAAGTCGACGACCTCGCCCTTCTCGATGAGGCTCTGGAACGACACGTCACTCCTCCTTGAACAGGCGATCGACCATCCACTTCGCCTCGAACCGACGGATGTCCGCGTACGTCTGGCCCGTGTTCAGGAAGACGATCGGCTTGCCGATCGTGTGGGCGATGGACAGGGCGGCGCCCCCCTTCGCGTCCGCATCGATCTTCGTGAGGATGACCCCGTCGATCCCGACGGCCTCGTGGAACTGCCGCGCTTGCTCGACCGCGTCGTTCCCCGCGAGGGCGTCCCCGACGAAGAGGACGAGGTGGGGCTCCGCGACACGTTTGATCTTCTTCATCTGGTCCATGAGGTTCTGGTTTGTCTGCATCCGCCCCGCCGTGTCGATGAGGACGACGTCCCGGGACCGCGCGCGGGCGTGCTCGATCGCATCGTAGGCCACGGCTGCGGGGTCGGAGCCCGCCGTGTGCTTGATGAGTCGGAACCCGACGGCCTCCGCATGCCGCTCGAGCTGCTCGATGGCCCCCGCGCGGAACGTGTCCGCGGCCGCCACGACGCACGTGTACCCCTTCTTCTGGATGTGGTGGGCAAGCTTCGCGATCGTCGTCGTCTTCCCCGTCCCGTTCACGCCGACGAACATGACGACGAAGGGCTTGGGCGTCTTCTCGAGGAGCCCGAAGAACGCGAGGGGCGGGATGGCGAGGGCCTTCTCGACGGCGGCTCGCAGGGCGGCCTCCACGGCCTTCTCGAAGGACACGTCCCGGGCGACCCGCTTCCCCTGGAGCTCCTCGGCCACGCCGTCGACGATCGTCTTCGTCACGGGGAACGCGACGTCGTTCTCGAGGAGGCCCACCTCGAGGTCGTAGAGGACCTCGTCGAGCTTCTTCGGATCGATCTTCCGCCCCGTGTCCCCGATCGCCTCGGGCCCCGCTTCGACGTCCGCCGTCTCCCGCCACTGCTGGAGCCGCTCACGGAGGGACTTGAACATCTACGACCGCTCGCCCTGCTCGCCCTGGAGGCGCGCGTACAGGTCCTGGACGAAGGCCCCCTGGGCCTCCGCTCGCTCCTGGACTTCCCCGATCCGCTGCCCGATCGCGTTCGCGGCCTCCGAGATGGACTTGATCCTGGCGTCGAGGCGCTCGAGCTGGGCGGGGATTGCATCGTGGACGATGAGGTCGGAGCCGATCCCGACGAACGCCCTCTCGGGGTCCCGGGCCTCGGCCACGACGAAGGAGTTGGCCCCGACGGGCATGAGGACCTCGGCCCCGGCTCCCGCCTTCTGGTACCGGAGGAGCGTCTCCCGGGCCCGCATGTGCTCCTCGAGGCTGATCCGGATGATCTCCTGCTGCTGGAGGAGGGCCTCGAGCTGGGACCGGTACTGGTCGAGGACGGCCATCCCGCGGCGGAGGTCCGACTCCCCCGCGCTCACAGCTCCCCCTCCACCGCGTACTGGACCGCGTGGTCCTGGACCTCCGAGGCCGGGACCTCCGCGGCCTTCGCGATCTCGATGTACTTCCGCGCGACCTTGTGCTGGCTGCCGAGGATGGACAGGAGCTTCTCCCGGGCCGCGGCCTCGTCCTCCGCGGCGACCTCCTTCGTGAAGGGCTGCCAGGCGCGGCCCATGCGGAAGCGGCCGCTGATCCGAAACGCCTTCATGGAAACCGGATGGCAAAGGGGACGCCTACATAAAGGCTTGCCGGGACGTCACAGCCGTACGCGGCTGTGCTCCCCCAGGACGAGGCGCGTGCCCTTCGGCCGGGCGTGCTCGTCCTCGTCGATCCGCGTGTGGCTCCCGATGAGGCTGTGGACAATCTTGTGGCGCGTCGCGATGTGCGCGTCCGTCAGGACGATCGAGTTCTCGATGTCCGCGGGCTCGAGGACGCTCCGGTCCCCGATCGCGGTGTACGGGCCGACGTACGTCCCCGCGCCGATCACGCAGTCCCGGCCGATGACCGCGGGACCCGCGACGACGGCCCCGGACCGCACGAGGGTCCCCCGCCCGATCGCCACGCGTCCGGAGACCTGGGCCCCCGGCTCCACGGTCCCCTCGACGTTCGACGCGAGCTCGTCGAGGACGAGGCGGTTCGCCTCGAGGATGTCTTCCGGCTTTCCTGTGTCCTTCCACCATCCCGTGACGACGTGGGCGAGGATCGTGCCTCCCGCCGCCCGGAGGGCCTCGAGCGCGTCCGTAATCTCGAGCTCGTCCCTCCACGACGGCTTGAGGGTCCGGATCACGTCGAAGATGGAGTCCCGGAGGAGGTAGATCCCCACGAGGGCGAGGTCGCTCTTCGGCTCCTTCGGCTTCTCGACGAGCCCGACGACGTGCCCCGCCGCGTTGAGCTCCGCGACCCCGAACATCTCGGGGTTCGGCACGCGGCAGAGGGCGATCCCCGCCTCCGCACGGCTCCCCTTGAACTCTCTGACTATGGCGGCGATCCCCCCCTTGAGGAGGTTGTCCCCGAGGTACACGCAGAACGCGTCCCCTCGCAGGAAGGACTCTGCGCACCCGATTGCATGGGCGATCCCCCTCGGCGGGCCCTGGACGACGTACGTGATCCGCACCCCGAAGTCCCGCCCGTCCCGGAGGAGCTCCCGGACCTTCTCGGGCTGGTTGTCCCCGAGGATCACCCCGATGTCGACGATCCCCGCGTCCCGCAGGTCCTCGAGGCAGTACAGGATGTTCGGCTTGTTCGCGATGGGGATGAGCTGCTTGGGCCCCGTGTGGGTGAAGGGGCGGAGCCGCGTCCCGGAGCCGCCCGCCAGGATGAGCCCCTTCATCGCGTCTCCCTCATGTCCTCGAGGCACGCGCGGAATCCCGGCATGTCCCTCTTTAACGTTTCCTCGACGCGCCGCACGATGAGGCACGGGGCCCTCGGCCTCGGGGCCTTCAGGGCGACGGACGCCATCGCGACGGGGACGAGCCGCGCCCCGGGGATCCCGAACGCCTCGACGACGGCATGCCCCATCTCGACGCGGGAGAGGCAGTCTCGGCAGGCCACGTGGAACGTCCCGCGGGCCTTCGCGGCCCAGAGGTCCAGGGCGACCCCGGCGGCCGTCCCCGCGTACGTCGGGGTGACGCGCTGGTCCGTGAACAGGGGGACCTCCTGGCCCGCCTCGACCTTCTGGAGGATCCACGTCACGCTGTTCGCCTTCGGCGACACGCGGTTCCAGCCGAAGACGGCGGACAGCCGGAGGATGAGGCTCGCGGGGTACGCCTTCCGGACGAGGACCTCCCCCTCCCGTTTCGTCCGGCCGTACGCGGACAGGGGCCGCGGTTCCGTGTCCTCCGTCGCAGGGCCCTCCCCGTCGAAGATGTAGTCCGTCGAGGCGTGGACGAAGTCCGCGTTCGCATCCCCCGCGGCCTCCGCGAGGATCCCCGGGGCGACCGCGTTCACCGCGCGGGCCTCCTCGGGCCGCGCCTCGCATCCGTCGACGTCCGTGAGGGCGGCCGCGTTCACGACGAGGTCCGGCGCGGCGTCCCGGACGGCCTGGCGCAGGGCGGCCCCGTCCCTCAGGTCGATCCCTACCCAGGGTCCCGCGAGGGTCGCGGGCGCGGCCCCGCGGCACGTCCCGATCACCTCGTGGCCCCGCCTCCGGGCCTCTCGGAGGACGTACTGCCCGAGGAGCCCGGCCCCGCCCACGACGAGGACCCGCGCCACGGGCCCCCGAACGTGGGTCGCCGCCTAAACCCTTGTGGGACCGCGCCCGGGGGGAAGCCTTTGTATGGAGGCCCGCGTATCCCGAGCCCGGTGCGCGGATGAAGCTGATTGAGGGCGTGACGGTCCGGCCGCTCAAGCCGATCCACGACGAGCGCGGGTACCTCCTGGAGATGATGCGGCCCGACTGGCCCGAGTTCGAGAAGTTCGGCCAGGCCTACGTGACGATCGGGTACCCTGGGGTCGTGAAGGGCTGGCACTACCACAAGCGGCAGACGGACCATTTCGTCGTCGTCAAGGGGGCCGCGAAGGTCGCCTGCTTCGACGGACGGGACGGCTCCCCGACGAAGGGGACGGTCAACGAGTTCTTCCCCGGCGAGAAGAATCCCATCCTCCTGAAGATCCCGCCCCATGTCCTCCACGGGTTCAAGGCGATCGGGGGCGAGCCCGTGTACGTCGTGAACTTCCCGACGGAGATGTACAATTACCAGGAACCCGACGAGTTCCGGGTCCCCTGGGACAGCCCTGACATCCCCTACGAGTGGGACGTCCAGATGAAGTGATCCCGGATGGCGCGGCTCGTCGTCACGGGCGGCATGGGTTTCATCGGCAGCGCCTTCGTCCGGCGCCGCCTCGCGTCGACCCGGGACGAGGTCGTCGTCGTCGACAAGCTCACGTACGCAGGGAACCCGAACAACCTCAAGGAGCACAGGGACGACCCCCGCCTCACGTTCGTCAAGGGGGACGTCTGCGACGGCGGCCTCATGGATCGCGTCGCGAAGGGCGCAGACGCCGTCGTGCACTTCGCGGCGGAGACCCACGTGGACCGATCGATCCTCGATGCCGGCGTGTTCGTCGAGACAGACGTCGTGGGGACGTTCCGCGTCCTCGAGGCGTGCCGCCGGGCCGACGTCGGGCGGCTCGTCCACATCTCGACGGACGAGGTCTACGGGGAGGCGCACGGGGCCCCGTGCACGGAGGACGCGCCCCTCGTCCCGAAGAGCCCCTACGCGGCGAGCAAGGCGGGCGCGGACCGCCTGGCCTACTCCTACCATGCGACGTACGGCCTGCCCGTCGTCATCTCGAGGTGCACGAACAACTACGGTCCCTACCAGCATCCGGAGAAGCTCATCCCCCTCTTCGTGACGAACGCCCTCGAGGACAAGCCGCTCCCCGTGTACGGGTCCGGCGCCTCGATCCGGGACTGGATCCACGTGGACGATCACTGCGCGGCGTTGGACCTCCTCCTCGAGGCGAAGGGCATCGAGGGCGAGGTGTTCAACATCGGGGCGTCCCAGGAACGCGACGTGCGGGGCGTGGGCGAAGCGATCCTCCGGATCCTCGAGAAGCCCGCGGGCCTCCTCCAGGCGGTCGCGGACCGCCCGGGGAACGTCCGGCGGCATGCGGTCGAGTGGTCTAAGATCCGGGCGCGGCTCGGATGGTCCCCCCGGAAGGCGTTCGACGAGGGGCTGCGGGAGACGGTCGAGTGGTACCGGGGGAACGAGTGGTGGTGGAGGCCCGTGAAGACGGGGGCCTTCCAGGGGTACTACGAGGTCCAGTACCGCGGCCTCGCCTGAGCCCTACTTCGCGGGGACGAGCTGGTCCCGGAAGTGCTTCACGAGGTCCTGGGCGAGCTTCCGCGGGATCCCGCGGACCCGCATGAGGTCCTCGACGCTCGCCTTCGCGAAGTCCTCCCTCGTCCGGTAGCCGGCGGCCACGAGGGCCTTCGCCCGGGAGGGGCCGACCCCCTTGACGTCGTAGAGCTCCTGGAGGACGTCGGCCTGGACGGACCGTGCGGACTCGAGCTCCTTGATCTTCGCGAGCGTACCTTCGTCCCCCGGGTTCAGGCGGAGGGCCTGCGCGTACGCCTCGAGGGCGTCGTCGTCGCGGCCCATCTCCGCGAGGACGTCCCCTTGGCCGACCCAGGCCTCCTCGTCCCCGGGGGCCGTCTCGACGAGCCGGTCGAACACCTCGAGCGCGGCGTCGAGGTCCCCCTGCTCGAAGAGGATGTGCCCCCGGTTCAGGAGGGCCGCCTCGTTCCCGGGCTGCATGCTGAGGACGAGGTCGAGGCAGTTGAGGGCCTCCGACGGCTTCCCGTTCCGGCGGTACGCGACGGCCTTGCCGATGAGGGCGTTCACGTTGCTCGGCTCGACCTCGAGGATGTCGTCGAACAGGTTCAGGGCGTGGGCGTAGTTGCCCGACGCGGACGCGATAAGGGCGCGGCTCATGAGGCCCGGGACGTCCACGCGGGTCTCCTCGATCTTCTGCCGGACGTTCTCGTCCCGGGGATCGAGGGCCTCCGAGCTCTCGTACGCCTGGAGGGCTTCCACGCGCCGCCCGAGGTTGATGAGGACGTCCCCCCGCATCTCGAGGAGCCGCGCGTCGTTCGGCCGGAGCCGGAGCGCGTCGTCCGCGGCCTCGAGGGCCTCCCGCCAGCGGCGCTCCGCGACGAGGATCTTCGCCGCCCCGCGGGTCGCCTCCTCGTTCCTCCGGTCGATTGAGGTGACCTTGCGGTACGCGTCGAGGGCATCCCCCGGCCTCCCGAGGGCTGCATGGGCCTTCGCCCTCGCCAGGAAGGCGGGCACGTAGGACGCGTCCAGGCGGAGCGCCTCCTCGTATGCGAGGAGGGCTGCCGCGGGCTGCCCCGTCCCCAGGAGGACGTCCCCCCGCTCGAGGAACGTGGCCGGGGTGTCGGGCCTCGGGGGCGGGGCCGTCTTGGGCGGCGGTCTCGCGGGGACCGCGGGCTCGAGGGCCGCGGGCGCGGGGGGAGGGGGCGGGGCCGCCTTCGGCGGTGGAGGCGGTGGCGGGGGCGCCAACGCCGCCGGCGCCGTGTCCCGGACGGGGTTCTGCGCATAATCGATGTAGAACCGCTCGTCCATCGTCCTCTCCGTCTCCACGCCGCCGCCGTAGACGGCGGCCGCCTTCGTACGCTCCCGTAGCGGTCGAAGTCCGATCCACCAGCCCATGGTGGCCACGCCGTAGAGGATGAACAGGAACGGGATGAACGAGTACAGAGAGGGCCAGACCCCCTTGAGCAGGGAGAGGGCGACGGTCGCCGCGGGGCCGCCCGCGTTTCTCAGGGTGACGGTCCAGTTCTCGAGGTGCCCGTCCGACGGGTAGTCCGCGGCGAAGCTCGTGGGCCTCCCCACGTCGACGGTGTCCGTGTGGACGGACCGGCCGTCCCTCAGGATGACGA
>Ga0209521_10000105_pt1 | contig 50402 bp, 63 predicted proteins | sample Rifsed19ft4_FD_184016 | JGI IMG/M metagenome (GOLD analysis project Ga0209521, IMG submission 184016) | Soil microbial communities from Rifle, Colorado, USA - sediment 19ft 4 (version 2) | ecosystem: Environmental > Terrestrial > Deep subsurface > Rock core/Sediment | place: Rifle, Colorado...
GGGACCGCGTGCGGGACTGTGTGTGGGGCCGCGTGTGGGACCGCGTGTGGGCCCACGTGCGGGTCCGCGTGGTGGAGCGCGTGCGGGAGCAAGTGTGGGGCCGTGTGTGGGACCATGTGCGGAGGAACATGACATGATTGAATTAGGACGGGAGGTGGGAGATCGAGTGTGGTACAACGTGTGGGCCCGCGTGTGGGTCCGCACGCGGGCCAGCGTGCGGACCAACGTGCGGGACCGCGTGGAGGGCCGTGTGTGGAGCCGTGTGTGGGACCGCGTGGGGGAGCGCGTAGGGGTCCGCATGCGGGACCGCATGTGGAGGAATAGGACATGATTGAATTGGTGAGTGGGGAGGAACAGCCCCCCCCCTTACTAGAGTACTATTGTATTGTCGGAAGTAATGATTGATAATAATGATGAGAAGGGAATTGGATATCCATGATGCCCCGGCTAACAGTCGATATCGATGATGTCTTGGCTGATTTTGTTGGTGGTATGAAGGTGCGCTTTGGAAATCCTGAGCATCGTGTGTTGTCTCCACTATGCCAGACATGGCCGGATGTAGATTATGACACACTCTTCCATGATGATGAATTCCATCTTAGTCTACGTCCCATTCCCCTATCACAACATGGGCTGCAATCTCTATCCAAGACTCACGAGATCTACTACATATCAGCCCGTCCCCCCTCACTGCTCTCTATTACCCTCAAGTGGCTTTCATTGCACTCCTATCCAGAGAGCTTTACGTATTGTTTGGGAGAGAGGGACAAGGCGAATTTTCTTTCTTGGCATACGACAGATATTATTGTAGATGACATGCCACACTATCTGGTGGCTGCCTATGCGCCCATGAAGTTGCTCTTCGAGCGAGAGTGGAATGAGATGGATACGACATTCCGTCACGTATATGATTGGTTGCGCATTGTGGAAATCATTTCGTATGAATGATAGGGCGGAATTTCGCAAGGCGATCTTGGCCATGTATCATAATCGCTGTGTGGTTTGTGGTACTCCATCCCGTATTGTTCACGAGATCATTCCCAGATCTCGCCTGCCCAGGACGTGGGCAATGATAGATAATGCAGTGGTACTGTGCAAAAGATGTCATGATGAGGCGCACGAGAGCACAGTGAAATCTGAGAAGATGCTAAGATATGTGGCAGAGAGAATGAGAGAAATCTATAGCAAGGAGGGAAGTACATGCCCGAAACACCAGTAGATTACAGGGTTCGCATCACCGCATCTAGTACAACTGTGAGAGAATCCTTCAAGGCTGTGTCCCAAAATCTTGGGCGCATTCTGCAAGGAACGACCGTCTCTGTTGTGGCTGTATACAAGGGATGGCTGAAGATTCATTGGGGCAATATAGACTATGAATATGCTTGGATTGAGGAGCGGGCGACAGAGCGGGTCGATGGTCCCGCCTCTCCTGTCGAATTGCCTCGCGATGTCACCGACCAAGAAATGCTAGCAGCAGTGAAGACACTGCTGAGGTGGGCGAGAAATGTTTGAGGCCCTGTTCATTCTGGTGCTCGTAATGGGCGTGGCCTCATTGCTATATGGGAGAGAGCAATGAATCACCTGAGATACGTCTGGTACAGCTCTCATCTATGGCATTGGATATTGAGGCTGCGCGGGCGGGTTGCCTATGGCTATAGACTTGGGTATTCCATCAGCCTAAAGGAGGCAAGGGAGCTCGCCCCTCCTGGTTGGTCAGGACTGATTGATGGATGCTTTGGGCTGTGCCTCATGACTGGTGCTGGAATCAGCCAAATCAAAGATAAGTACGGTGGTCTGAGATTCTATGCGTGGAATACATCTCCAAGTCTCCTTGACATGATTGATGCGGCTGAGGCATACTCACTAACAATGTGTGAGGAGTGTGGGAGGCAGGCCAAGCAGTGGGGGAGTGGATGGATCAGAACTCTGTGTGACGATCATGCCAAGATAGAGGGATTATTTGAGGGCATGGACGGTATCATCTCAGATGAATATGGCAACACATGGTCGGCATACTGTGCCATGTGTGATGAGGAGACAATGAGTATTGTGCGGCCCGGCGAAGTTCAGTGCGCTAATTGCGGATAGGAGATTGCTATGAGGCGAGTAACAGCGATTGTACTTGGTGTGCTGGTTGGTATCTTAGTCTATCTTGGCCCATTCCAGAACATCGACTGGCCACGTGTTGCCTCTTGGTCAGAACAAAACATTCCCTTCTACTACCGATTCTTTCCCCCAGATGATCCGATCAAGAGATTTGTTTGGGACTTAGAGAAGAAGTATGATGCCGTAGATGTAGCTTGGGTCAGCCACACATATACCAATCAGGGATTTGGAGTGTGGTCTGTAGGCTTGATGTGGGTAGGTCAGCCAAACATGGACGAACAGGAGATTGTGCGGCAGGTCAATGGCGTTCTAGATGATGTTATGTTGTGGTATGTTGGGATTGCTGCTTACCCCGATGCCGTCTTGATCGTCTGGGGATCACAGGAGAAATCTCCCAATCCCGGCGGACTATATCGTGGCATCCTGTGTGATGCACGTGAAGTCCTCATACTGAGATACACAGATTCGTTCCACTGCCAGGCCATCTCCGGTCCTGATGAGGGTATACGGGTTATTGTCAAAGGCCCTCTGTGGGTAGGACGCCTGAGATTTAGGGAAACCTTCTTGTCTCCTCCTGTATCAATGCCAGTCCCAGATGGGCCACGGGAGTAGACTGATGAGAGTCTGGCTGGCAGACCGCATTGCTGTATTGTACTGGATCAAGGATTTCTTGCAGTCGCACCGTAAGTTGACCAGGATGATCCTCTGGATCATCGCAATAGTAGTTTATCTCAGCATCGCCTATCCGGCGACGTTGAGGACTATCCTTCAGTTCGTCTTTCAGATTGCCTTCGCTATCTCATTCATGGTCGTGCAGTTCGGGGCGCTGTTCTGGTTCATCTCCCGAACCCGAACGACGGTGTTGCGGCCCGGAGACCCGAAGCAGATCACGTTCTCCGACTATCGCGGTCAGCCCTACTTGCTGACCCGTGTTCGGGAATGGCTGGCCCTCCTCAAGGACCAACGGGGTGAGTTCAAGGCCATGGGCGGCAGACAGCTAAGTGGCTTGCTCTTGACGGGACCGCCCGGAACCGGCAAGACACTACTCGCCAAGGCCATGGCCGGAGAGGCTGGGGTGGCCTTCGTGGGAACCGAGGGTTCTGGATTCCGTGGCATGTTCTGGGGCATGGACCCGTGTCCTCTAGACAGCCTGATTCTTACTCCTACAGGGTGGACAACAATGGGAGAAATCGGGGAGGGAGACAAAATCATCGGGCGAGATGGCTTTGCATATAACGTAACCGGACTGTCGCATGTCAAGATTGCTCCTATGTATCGTATAGAGATGGTGGACGGGGCTGTGGTCAAGGCGTCGGACACTCATCATTGGACTGTACGTAATGCTCATTCAAGAATCATTGGCGATCCGTATTATGGTGAGGAGAGAACGAAGTCCACTGTCGAGTTGCGTTCCGGGAAACATCACGATGTTATCCCATTTCCGGACCCGATACAGTTTGGGGAAAGGGAATTCCTTATCCCTCCCTACACGATGGGGGCGCTTCTTGGAGATGGAGCACTTTCCGGCGTGGCTAGAATAGACGGAGCGGATCTTGAGGTTCTATCCAGGGCACAATCGGAGTGCAGAGATCTTTGGAAGCAAGAGTTCCAGATTAGGTCATATCAGAGAAACTTTTACAGAATGTATTTCTCGTGGGATAAGCATGGCCCACTCGAAACACCTATTGCTTACGCCCTAAGAAGTCTTGGTCTCCGTGGCAGAAAGGCCAAAGACAAGTTCATCCCCGCTGAGTATCTCTTCGGATCTGTTCCACAACGCGAGGCTCTGCTTCAGGGATTGTTGGACACCGACGGCACCGTTGGCATTACCAAGGGCAGAGGATATGTCAGTTACTGCACAATCAGCGAGCATCTAAGAGATGGGATGATCGATCTTGTTTCCAGCCTTGGTGGTAGGGCATCTTACTGCCAGTCGAAGAGAGAGGATGGCGGTACATGCTGGCAGATCAATCTCTGGGTTCCGCCCAGTATAAAGCCATTCTATCTGAAGCGGAAGGCCGAGAAATACCGCGGTGATCATCCGCGTGTTATGGGCCGCGCAATAAAATCTATTGAGTACGTGGGCGATGAGCCCTGTCGCTGCATCGCGACCGATGCCCCCGATCATCTTTACGTCATGGAGCACTACGTTCTTACTCACAACACGATGAAGATGATTTCGTTTGTGTCCAAGGCGCGCAAGCTGGCCCGCGAGTTTACCGCCTGTATATCGTATATCGACGAGCTCGATGCCGTTGGGATGTCTCGCGGCGGTGTCCAGGGCGGGCAAGTTCAGGGCGGCATGATGGGCGGCATGATGGGCGGCGGAATGATGAATGGGGCTCTGACCCGCCTGCTCTATGAGATGGATGGCATCGGGGAGTTCTCGGTGCAGGACCGCGCCCGCAACAAGGCCCGGCGGCTCTTGGGGTTGCCCGATCTGGAATTGGGCACCGTGCTCTTCATGGGTTCGACCAACCGCCCCGACTCTCTCGACCCGGCTCTTGTGCGGGCTGGCCGATTCGACTGGGTAATGCCGGTGGACTCGCCCGACCGCAAGGGACGGGAGGATGTGATCGGCTACTACGTCGGCTCTATCAAGTCCGCGGCTGTCGATGTGCCTGGCCTGGCTTCCTTGACGGCCTGGGCCACTCCGGCCCAGATCATGTCCGCCATTACGAAGGATTCCGTCCGCCGTGCGTTGGTCGAAGGTCGGCCCGAAGTGACGCAGCGCGACATCGAGCGTGCCCTTCAGGAACAGGTGGTTGGGTTACAATCTCCCATCTCAGACCTAGATCCTGAGCAGAAGCGCCAGATTTGCGTCCACGAGGCGGGGCACACTGTCGCCCAGTACCATCTGCGCAAGGATGAGCGTATCGCCTATGTGTCGGCTGTCCGCACATCGAAGTCCCTGGGGTACATGTTGCCGACGCCCGTTACCGACCTTTACTCCATATCGTTCTTGACGCTGAAGCGTGACATCATGATCGGGCTCGCCGGGCACATGGCGGTCATTCAGGTGATGAAGCAGCCGTGGTCTGGTGCATCGGGGGACATCCGGTCTGTCCATGGCACCCTGATAAAGATGGCGAACAACGGCGCATTCGGAATGCCCAAGCTTGATGGGACCCCGACGGCTGCTGTGGAAGAGGCCGTCGCCCGTCTACTGAAGGACTGCGCATCAGAGCTGGAGGACCTCCTGATAAAGTACCAATACCAAGTTGAGGCTGTGGCCGCTGCCTTAGAGGATCAAGGCGAGATTAGTGGTAATGAAGCCGTACAGATTATCGAGGAAGCGAGGAAAGCATGAGCGAGGGGGTGAGTGAGATGGGTGATGAATTGTACGTCAAGCTCTATGAAGACTGTGAGGTATGTGGCGGTGCCGGTGTGCTCAAAGAGATCGACATATATGATTATCAATGTAATGCTTGTCAAGGAACAGGAAAGGCTGCGGTCTACATTACACCAGAGGAATTTGGGGAAAGAATTGCTGCTGGGATGATGAGGAGGATAAATGGTTAGCTCAATCAAGATGTTCAAGGAAGCATTGGGGGCGGAATCGTTTGTGATGGCAGTCGAGGAGGCTTTGGATGGTGTGTCGCCCCATGATCGCCGTAGGATCGAGGAAGCCATAGCCAAGTTCCGGTCTTTCGGCATCGAGAGGGACACTGCCACAGAGCTTTTGGCCGCTATTGGTATTGAGATCATGCGTGCCGACCAGCGCAAGATGTTGTCTACTACAGGCGTCAATCTGAGTGAGAGCATTCTTTCATAGGAGACATCATGACTGACAATCCACAAGAGCAGAAGCGCAGCGTCCTGGTTTTCATTGCGGATCTGCATACCAACTCGAAGTATGGCATACTTAGTCCAGATACGATCATCACCGAGGAGGATGCTGAGGGAAATCTTGTAGACCGGGCCGTGTCCCTGAATCCATTGCAAAAGCAATTGTGGGAATGGTACTTGTCCGATAAGGCAGATGTATCGAAGCTGGCAGACGGAGCACCAATCAACTTATTTGTCGTAGGAGATATCTCGCAGGGCACATTCTTCCGGCGCGGGTTGATCTCGACACGTGATGCAGATACCTATGAAATGGCATTTCGGGCACTTGAGCCATGGCTGGGTCTTCCCAATCTCAAGCGGGTACGAATGGTCAAGGGCACAGAAGTCCATGAGCAGGGCGAGGGTTCTGTGCCAGAGGTTTTGGTGCGGCGTATTCGAGATTCTTATCCGAACCTCGACATCTCCGCCCCCTATCATTCCGTGGTTATGGGCATCGATGTGTCACATCATGGACCTCAGCCCGGATCGAGGAATTGGCTGAAGGGCAATGTTCTGCGTCTCTATGTGCAGGACATCATGGATGCGGCGCTCAAGAATGAAGAAGATCCTCCGAAGCTGGTTGTGCGGGCACACTATCACACCTATACGTCTGAGGTCGTAACCAGAAGGGCCAGAAGAAGGACGTGGAGGACGGCAGGTATTATCTTGCCAGGCTACAGCGGCATTGATCCTCATGCCCGCAAGGTTGCACAGTCGAAAGATAGCATCGACGTTGGCCTGATCGCATACGAGATCGTTGATGGACTAATCACTCGTGGTTTAGAATGTGTACGCACGGTCGATATCCGCACAAAGGAAGAATGGTCATGACACATTCTCCATCGGAAACATGGCTGGCTCAGGTTGGTAATGTGCATGAGGTCCCCATGGATGAAGACGTGATAAAGTTCTTGCGTAGAAGTATTGGGGAGTTGGAGGCCCCCCAGATTCCAGAGGGCGGATTTACTCGGCGTCAATTTCAGAAGGAGTTCGGGGTAGGAAAGGCCACGGCGATTCGGATCTTGGGATCGATGGTCGAGGAAGGAAAGCTACGGCTTGTGCCATACGTGCCTGTTGGCCATAATACAACAACATTCTATGTTCCAGTGAAGGAGGATGAGACATGAAGGTAGCTGCATTCTTGTTGATCTTAGTGCTGGCTGTGACAGTGTGGGTTGTGGGTGTTGGAGCAAACAACACACAGTATCTAGATCCGATCTATGTGTTGACTTATAATGACCAGAATGTACCAGTTTGGTCCTTCGAGGTTGGAGGGCAGACCTATGTCTACATGGACGGCAACCTTACACAAATATGTCCTTGTTCCTGTCCAGATCGTGGTCCTGGCATTCCTGTTGCTACTGCGACATTGGAGAGTACCGAGGACACTCCTGTTCCATCTGAGACACCTGCTGCGACAGTGACAAGTCTTGCTTCCACAAGTACACCGCAAGCGACGCGTGTAGTTGATCCCAACAAAACTCCCAAGCCTACGCATACGGATAAGCCGGACTGCAATTCGGGTGTCGGCAACGGCAGCGAGGGATGCGATCCAGGTAATTCAGATCACGACGGAAGTAATGATGAGGGAGAGGATGACGAGCCGGGCAATCCTGGACATCGGGGAGGACCTAATCGATGAAGGAGAATGTAAGCATGAAGGATGAAATTGTAGCCAAGCTGGACAGCCTTGCGGAGTTGCGGGCCAAGAGGATTCTCCTCAACGGAGAATTGCAGGCCAAGAAGGACGGAATCTTGACGGCGGAGCTCCGCGCTTCGCTCTCTTCACTTGACGCCGAGTTTCGGAGATATTTTTCCGCCCTCGATGCGGAGGAATTTCTCCTAGAGGCGGTGATCAAGGACCGCGTGTTGGCGGATGGCTCGTCTGTCAAGGGGGCGTACTTGCAGGCCGTCCTGTCGGCGGGACGAGTGACCTGGGAGACGAAAGCACTTGATGGCTTCATCGTGTCTTATCCAGAACTTGGGAAGTTCCGCAAGGTAGGCCAGCCATCGGTCGCCATTCGCAAAGTGTAAAGAGAGAGAGAGAGAGACCATGGACTTGAAGCTTATCGTAACCGACACCGATCTCACACAGGAGGAACTGACCGAGGGCGCGATGCTGGTCGGTAGTCGAAGAGCCATCTCTTACGCATTCTTTCGGTTGATCGACGAGCTTTTCCACGCCCTTCCATTTGCCGCGGGGTGGATGTATAACTTCTGCCAATGGGCCAACCGCTATGAAATGGAGGAACGATGAAGCTCTATTTTGATGTGCAATCGCTCAAGCCTGATGGTACACAGTACAAGGGTTTTGATGTACAATTGGTTCCTGCGTCCTGTCTGCGGGTTTGGGTCGAGGTGCCGGATGATAAGATCAAGTACAATGAAGATGCCGAAACCCATATGACAGACCTGGAGACGCTGTTCCGTATCGCATCCCAGATCAACATTGCGACGAGAGTTGTGGAGGTGGAGCATAAGGACAACCTAAACAAACGAATGCAGAATCTAGCCAGATGATCACTGAGTAAATTTACTAAGTCAACTGAGTAAAATGGAGATGAGACAATGCCACTCAATACTGAACTACGCAAACGATATGGACCGACTGGTTTGGGAGAAATCAAGTTTCTGAAGGATGGTAGCGCGAAGATCATTTCCTCGGATGGAGAGACATGGACCTTCCCTCCTGATAAGATCTGGGATAGTGTAATCAGGACCAACAAGAGGGGCATCTGCTACGGAATTTCTGAGGATGAGACAACGCTTCAATCCGTGCGTCCGTGGGAAGGATCTCACTATGCCTGCTTTGCTGGCTTCACGAAGCGCAAGCTACAGGATGGGACGGAGGAGCCGAAGATTGGTACACAGCCAGGACAGATGCGCACGAACAAAGGCGGAGGCCAATACTGGCAGGCGGAATACCAGAAGTTCACCGTCCTGATCAAGATTGTAGCGGGCGATTTCAAGGAGTACATCCTGATCTACCCGCTGCAATATGCTTTTGAGCCGGGGCCGGGCAGCGTATGCAAGATCGCCAGCCGTTCTGCCCGTGTCCTACAAAAGCTGGAAGGCTTCCTCGATGCGGCGGGATTTGATCGAAGGGCGGAGGACATTCCCTACTCCAGCAATGTGCTGGCCCACCTAGAGCCATTGCTGCTGGCGAGGGCGGAATCCCATCCCTTTGCGGTCGTCGTAGAAAAGGGATGGATCAACGCGATCAACAGGATGCCTACGGGTATCACACTGTCCTAGGCGTCGGAGGCTGAGATGGAGCGGAGAAGGTTGGAGGACTTTGCATCGCGCCTGGCATCTGGTCGGCTTCATTCAAATTATGTCACCGGCCAGTGTGTCTTCCACGATGATCACAATCCCTCTTTGATCGTATACGCGGATGGTTGGTTCCGGTGCTTTGGGTGCGGTGCTCGTGGTAAGTGGTCAAAGCTATGGGACAAGATCTCTGGACGACCGGCGCGGCTCTCCGCTCCATCAAATGCTGTAGCACGTCTGGGCAATCTTGATGATTTTGCATACACGGCACATCAGGCTCTCAAGAACTCGGAGGGTCTGATGTGGCAACTTGAGAGAAGGAAGTTGGAGGAAGCAATTGATCGCTTCATGTTGGGATGGAAGGAGGGATGGTTCGTCATTCCTGTCTTCAGCCGCGAGATGGAAGTACAGGGCATCGTCTTCCGCGCCGATGATGAACAGAGCAAGATATCTGTGATTCGGTACAGGACACCAGCGGGCCAGGAATCGATGCTCTATGTGCCAGACTGGAAGCTGCTTATGCAATCAGATGGTCCGATGTTCGTGGCATTTGGCATGTTCGATGCCATCACTATTGCATTGATGGGCTTTCCTGCTGCTTCTCCAACGGGGGGCCAGAACAGTACCAAGGCTGAATGGTTCGATGAGATGCGTCGCAAGATCGTGTTCGTGCCCGATGATGGAGAGGAGAATGCCGCACATAAGGCAGCGAACAAGCTGGATTGGAGGGGGGCAGTCATGGCTATTCGCCATCCTGATGGTTGCAAAGATCCGAATGACATGGTAGTATCTGGTCATGAGCAAGAACTGCTTCGATTGTTGGAGGAAAGCAGTGATGGCTAGACGGTGCTGGGCTTGTGGATCGAGCGATGGCCTGTCCTATTTCTACGCAGATGATTGGATGCGCTCACTCTATAGGGAGGGGAGATTGTTTTTGAGTGACGGCATATATCTGTGTGCTGAGCACGCCACCGATCCTGTCACAGAGAAGATGGAGAAGATGCACAATGAATTGGCGCAGCGCGAGCGAGATCACGGCAGGCTGCATTCTTCGCGGAAGACTCGGCGCTCTGGAGATTGATCCGAGTGATTTGTGTGAGCCTTATGACAAGCTGGTGCGTTTGGTTGCTGAGGGAGCAGAGGAGGTTGATCTTCTTGAGCATCTATCCATACAATCTATTCATCATGCCAAGACTGCTGCCGACAATGTAAAGGGCGATCCACAGACGTATGCTGAGGCGGCGCGGCGGGCGGCGGTAAGGGTCAATGCAGGCGAGCGCATGCACCCGATTGTGCAGAAGCTACGCTCTGGTGAAGACGCGGACATTACTCCGGTCCATGAGGCGATGAATCTCTTGGGCAGCAATCTGTCTGACTTCGTGCCCCTGTCGGATGTTGAACCGGAGCAAGTGATCTTCACCCCGTCGTACTATGGGCCACTAGATGAATATGTTGGGGGCTACCCGAAGTCCGGCCTGACAATTGTAGCGGCTCTTCCTGGGTCGGGAAAATCCACGTTCCTTATGGCGCTTGCCAAGTGTGCTGCTCGCAAGAAGAAGAGATGTGCTATCATCTCGCTCGAAATGACCCTGGGGCAATTCGCCTATCGTATGTTGGAAATTGATCCGGAGCTGTCACAGGTGGACAAGAAGCGCATTTTGATGAGCTCTAGCAGCTATGATACCGACGAGGTATTTGCGGCGGCATCCCGGATTGCGGCCAAGTATCCCGATCTACATTTCATTGGCATAGATTATGCCGATCTCATGGTCTGGAACAAGGAGCAGGATGAGGGCAACATGGGGCGGGCATACAGCATGATGGCTGTCCTTGCTAAAAGGATAAATGTGCCCATAATTCTCCTTGCACAATACCGTCGCACAGATGGGCAGGTACCGGCAATTGACGATATCCGTTACTCAGGAAGGGCGGAGCAGGCGGCCACACTGATCCTCCTGCTGCACAATCCTGATCTTACATGGTCAAAGGCCACGGCCAACAGGCAAAACGGGAACCATGGTAAGATCGAGTACATTCCTGGCATGGCAGATATCATTGTTGGCAAGAGGAGGTTTATGGGGGGGACGAAGAGGGTAGCGCGGGTTGGTTCAATCAAGGTACAGTGGGATGATAGTAGGGGGGCGTGGGGCGAAACCGGAAGCTGGATCGATATGAGTGGGAGGTGAGAAATGAAGAGCAGGATCAGTAAGCGAGATAAGTATTGCCCATTGTGTGGCGCACTATTGCACGTGAGAACAGAACAATTCTTGTTTGATAAGAAAACAGGGAAACGGAAATACGAGGTATTGAAGAAGCTGTGTCCCGACAAGTGTTGGGCGGTCGAATGTACGTGGAGGGTTCCAGCTGTAACGACAGTTCAGGGGAGGTGGTAAATGACGCTTCCCCGTCCAGCCAAGAAGGGGGAGATGGTGGCGCTCGATCTGGAGATGTTTGGCCAAGACGTGAAGCGCCTGCATCGACCACACGGCACATTTGCCTGCCTAAGCATTGCATACAGCGCGGAGGAGCATTACCAGATTACAGACAAGGCCGACTTGCCAAAGGCTCTTGAGCGGCTGAAGAGTGGCATGTGGATCTTTCACAACGCGTTGTATGATCTGCGCCAGTTGCGCGGTTTGTGCAACACCCCCCCAGTTAGCAAAGTATGGGATACTATGCTGGTTGAGCGGGCCATGTTTGGTGGCTACTATAATGATTTTAGCCTGGCAGGCCTGACACGGCGTTGGCTACATGTTTATCTTTCCAAAGAGCAGCAAAGTGAATTTGGGCAGGCAGAGCACATGACTACAGAGATGGCAGAATATGCAATCCGAGACGCCATCTCGACTCTGCTCATAGCTCAAGCACAGAGGCATCAGTTGGATGAGAGTGAGGATCAGCTTCGTTCGTATTGGGAAGTAGACGAGCCAGCTATCTGGGCATTTTTGGATCTTCAGCCAGTCGCTATTGATGCCGACGGCTGGAGAAAGCTGGCTGAGGAGAATGATGCAACCGGCGTGAGCATACAGCTTGATCTGGGCTTCAATGTGAAATCTCCCAAACAGACAATTGAGCATGTGGAGAAGATGACGAGGGTACATCTGCAAGATAGCACAAAGTTATCTCTTGAGCAGCTTGCTTTGGGCATGCGATCTGAGGGCTACGACAGCGCCGCAGAGTTCATTGAGAAGATCTTGGAGGCCAGGTCATATCGTGATGCGTCGAGCAAGTATGGCATGAAGTGGTTGGATGAGTATGTGGAAGAGGAAAATCTTGTCTATCCAGACTTCAAGGTATCTGGCACGGAGACCTCCAGAACGTCCTGTTCCTCGCCCAACGTGCAACAGATACCCGTCCGCAAGATGCCAAAGTTCCGCGAACTGTTTGTCTCGCGCCATCCTGGTGGAAGTATCATCATTGCGGACCAAAACCAACAAGAGCTGCGCTTTCTGGCTTGGTTCTCCGGGGACACCGTGCTGAGGAAGGCACTTCTCGATGGGAGAGATTTGCATCAAGAGGTGGCAGACGACTTTGGCCTAACAAGGCGCAAAGGCAAGGACATCAATCTAGGATTGGGCTATGGCATGAGTGCTGCGGGTCTTGCTTCGCGTGTTGGTATCAGCATCGAGGCGGCGGAGGCCGGTATCCGCAAGCGCAATGCTCGATATCCACTTGCGGCAATCTGGTCATCTAATCAGAAATCCAGAGGAGCGGCACTCGGCTATGTAACATCTGCTCTTGGGCGGCGCATGTGGATCAACCCATATCTTGAGCAATGGGAACGAAATGCCATCAATAGTCCTATCCAATCATCGGCGGCGGAGCAAACGAAAATATGGCTGCGGCTTATTTTTGATGAGGCGAAAGCCCGCGACCTGCCGTTTGCTGTCACAATGCTTGTGCATGACGAGCTTGTGGCAGATGTGCCAAAGGGCATGGTAAGGCAATATGCAAAGCTTCTGAAAGAGACGGGCATCGAATCGGGCAAGATGGTGGCACCTGATATGGAGTTCGATGTCGCCGTAGCATACGGACCAAATTGGGGAGCGAAGGCATGACAATCCTGGCATGTGCATCTTCAATCTCAATGCCGCTTGCTGATGAGTCGGTCGATTGTATTGTGACCTCCCCTCCTTACTGGAGGCTTCGAGATTATCAGGTGGGTAAGTGGTTTGGTGGCGATCCAGAATGTGCCCATCTGGTCGGTCGCTTTGCCTATACTATAAGTGAGAAACAGGCCAGTAACTTTGGATCATCATCACAGGCTGAACATGTATGTTCTCATTGTGGGGCCACAAGAGAGGGCAATCACCAGCTGGGTCAAGAGGACTTACATGATTGTTTGGGATGGGCAACCGGACAGGACTGTGGCGAGTGCTTCGTCTGCCATACACGGCAGTGGGCACGCGAGGGATGGCGCGTCCTGAAATTACGAGGTACAATGTGGCTCAATCTGGGAGATACTTATGGCGGATCGGGGGGCGCTGGCGGAGATTACAATCATGGCGGCCTGCGTGCAGGACAGCCAAAATTCCGTGGCACACAGGGGGTCAAGACACTCAAGGTAAAGGATCTCGTGGGCATTCCTTGGCGTTGTGCGTTGGCTCTCCAGGCGGACGGGTGGTATCTTCGTTCTTCCATTATCTGGGAGAAGCCAAACCCAATGCCGGAATCTGTGCGAGATCGCCCAACGCGTGCGCACGAGCACATCTTTCTGCTTACGAAATCTCCCCAATATTTCTACAACGCGGATGCTATCAAGACTCCGGCGAAAGAATCTAGTGTGAAGAGGATAAATAGCCCGACGGAGGCTATATATGGTGGGCGCAATAAGCATGCCGGATTCGGAACCCGCATTAGCAGTGGAAATGAGGATAATAGATCATATATCCAGAATGGTGTGAATGCGCGCAATGTCTGGAGCATTGGAACGCGAGGATTCAAGGGGGCACATTTCGCTGTCTTTCCAGAAGCCTTGGCCGAGAAGATGGTCTTGGCTGGATGTCCCAGAGGAGGCGCCGTCCTAGACCCATTCTGTGGCAGTGGGACAGTGGGTGTGATCTGCAAACATCACGGCATGGAATTCATCGGCCTAGATATCAGTACTGTGTATCTGCAAGATATTGTGGGACCGAGAATCGCTGATGCGGAGGAAATATATGACGCCTAAAGCATTCATTGCTAGTATGAATAAGCTATGCAGGAAATGGCGGGCCACGATGGGCTTGGGTTATTGGGATGTCAGGTTCCACTATCACATGGAAATACCAGATGAGCATGTCGGAACGGGATGCGTTGCCTGGACGGTTACAGTCTGGCCATATCACATGGCCGATGTCCATTTCATTGTTCCAAGACTGACAATACAAAGTGACAAAAAGATTGAAGAGATCATTGTCCATGAGATGCTGCACATCTTGGCGGCTGAAATACAAGATACAGCAGAAGAGCCCGATAGCCAGAAGCATGTTGAGCGTGCAGTCACAGATTTGGCATCGGCAATGTTGTGGGTACGTGACGCGGCCAGGAGGGGGGACATCTAATGCAAAGGCGTAAATGTCCAATCTGTAATACACGAATTATCATCGACGCTCGCGGACCAACGGGCGGCATTCTCTTGGCAGGAGAGTTTCCTGGCTATCTCGAAAAGATACAGGGCATGCCTTGGGTCGGCCCAGCGAGCAAGGTATTGCGCTCCGAGATGGCCCGCATCGGTATGTCGATGGACCAATGCCGCCTGACAAATCTCTGGTTACATGATAAGACTGAGGAAGAGGGGGAGATGAATTGGCACTTGAAGCAATTGATCGAAGAGATGAAGCAGGCCAGGGCTGTTCTGTTGATGGGCAGCGAGCTTGCCCCACTACTCTTCGACCATCCTGTGTCCGAGATCACGGGCCTGACGAATCTACCCTCCTCTCTCATACCAAAGAATGTGAAGGTGGTTGGCGTCTCAATCAATCCTGCATCAGTCATTGCGGGGAACGATGGTGGGGTTGTGGGGGAATTGAGATTGGCTCTCCGAAATTTCAACCGGGCGTTGGCGTCCAACGAATCCGGGAGAGAATCGCTCTATGGATGGTAAACGGACCAAGAAGCCAGTTCTTATGGAAGCTGGGCACTCTGATGAATTCAAGACACCATCATGGATCGTGGATTTATTGGGCCCGTACCTCCGTCATATTGGATGCAACACAGTATGGGAGTGCGCCTATGGAAAGGGCGTGATGGCCAAGGCGCTGCAAGATAATGGCTTCGCTGTGATTGGTGATCCATCCATGAATTTCTTGCTCTCCCAAGCCGGGGCCCGGTTCGATGCAATTGTCACCAATCCCCCCTATAGTCTCAAAGATGAATTTCTCGAACGATGCTATGGATGGAAGAAGCCATTTGCTCTGCTTATGCCACTAACTGCACTGGAAGGGAAAGTTAGGGGCAGATTATATGCTGAGCATGGCATACAATTGCTGATCCCCAACAAGCGTGTCAATTTTGGTACACCGTCTGGCACAGGTAGCGGATCTTGGTTCGCAACGGCCTGGTTCACCTGGGGTCTTGAATTGCCCCATGATCTAAACTTCATTGATGTGGAGAATCTGAATGGGCGATAATCTGGTTTCTGATCCGCATGATGCAGCAATCGCAATTGCTCATGATGTCATGCGAGAATTGAGAGATGTTGATCTGATCGTTGCCGATGCCGAAAAGCACCGGGACGCAGAGATTGCATTCAGTTATGCGGCCAAGATTCGGCGCACACGGCAAGTGCAAGGCTATGCCCTGGCGAAGCTGCTCTATGAGATGAATGAGCGGTGGGGCACAGCGTTTATCAGTGATGATGATTTCACCACCTATGCCGCCATACGCATGAACTACTCGCCCAATACGATCCGCAGGTATCTCAAGGTGTGGACGTGGGTCTTCGTAAAGCCAGAGCACGGCCCTGATCGTATCAAGAAGCTATTGGGCCATGAGTTAGATGCTGTCTATCGTTTGGCGGCGGCATCGAAGGAAGGAGAGCTGACTGAGGAGGATTGGCAGGAGGCAGAGCGGGCACCCAACAAGGAAGCTCTCATGGAGATCCGTGATCGCATTAGGGGCAAGCAAACATCCAGCGGCTCGGCCCTAAAGCTCATGTTGGATCGCGACGGCACCCTGCGAGCACGAAAGGGAGAGAGTGGCTATATTCCATTCGGATTTCTCAATGTGGACGAGGAGGACAATGACGAGATTATTGCCGCTGCCATAGAACGGATCGTCAATTCTGCCGGTCTATTCCGGCGTTAGGAGGTATAGTCATGTTAGATCAAGAGTTCATTGATGAGTTCATTGCAACTTACCTAAGTGACGAAGAAATTGCATCGATGAGCAGAACTGATGCGCTCCGCCTTGCACGTCAAAGAGACGAGAACGCGGCCTTAGATTTGGAGGAAGAATTCCAGATCTGGAATGATGCTTCCGACGAGGACAGTCTGGATGATGCCCCCATAAGAGATTGGGATCTGGTTGAGGACGACTACCCCTGGGATATTCCGCCAGAAAGAACCGGGTGGGACTAATGACTGTAGAGATAACAGGAGGTGCACCTTCTGTGGTGCGTGTGCCGACGGGATTGGCGAAGCTCGATATGGCTCTGGGAGACGGCAAAAGTCTTGGCCTGCCTATTCGGTGTGGTGTGGAGATCTATGGTCCGCCAGAAAGTGGCAAGTCCACCTTGGCCTATTATCTATCTGGCCGAGTAAGGGGGTCGGGCACGATTGCGCTCATCGACCTTGAGGGGGCGGGCAGCTCTGAGTATCTGGTCATCACGCTGAATTCTGCGGGATTTGATGGTAGGCTGCACTATGTCGAGTTCAGAGAGCCGGATGGCAAGGCCCGCACACACGAAAGAGTTCTGAAGATCGGAGCGGACATGCTGTTGGAAGATGATGTGCATGTCTTGATTCTCGACAGTGCAGCGATGATCCAGCCCGTGCTGGAGCGCGAGGCCGAGATTGAAGAGGTAGTGTGGGGCCGCAGGGCGCAGGTTCTTGCCCGCTGGAGCAGGCGGTGGTTGGCCTGGCTCAATCTGATGGAAGATGCGCCCAAGTCGGTCTTCATCATCAATCACAAGTTGAAGGGCATGGATGGTCCATATAGTGTTGTGACGCCCGGAGGGGATACAATCAAATTCGGGTGTGCTGTGCGCCTGAATGTGACACGTTCGGAGACATTTGATGATGGTTCATTCGAGGCAGAAATAAGGGTAGATAAGATGCGCTTCGGAGGCAAGAACAAGCATCGTCTAGGGCGCATGATTGTCCTTCCCGGCATGGGCATCTCAGTAGATATGACGACCGCATTTGACTGCATGGAATTTGGCTTTGCTCGGCGTAAGACATCCGTGCAGGTTCTTACCAGCAAGGATGCAGATCCGAAAGATGATGGTTCTTGGCAGAATGTAGCCAAGTTGGCTACACTTTTGGATGATGCCAAGGATGGCAAGAAGGAACGCTTTGAGGCATTTCACGAAAGGATGGGATGGTACGATGCAGGTGAATGACGTTCTAGCACAGATTGATGGATCAATCAAAAGCCAGGAGAGGCTCATCAAGTTGTTCAGTTCTTTCTATCGCGAGGAGGCGCGCTGCAAAGTTGCAGTAGACCGGGCTGAATTGAATTTTGAGCATGAGAAGGATGCACTGAGTCGGGCACATCGCAGCCGATCATTGGCAATGATGGGAGAGGCTGAATATCAGCAGGCATCAGAACAGCCAGACGATGTGCGCCAGATGATCTTGGATCACATGCTCCAGGATGATGTTGATTTTTCGGCTGCTATCGGAAAATACTATCAGGCACAGGAGGCTTTGCTTGATGCCAAGGCAGAGCTAGTTCAGGCGTCTTCCGAGGCTAGGAGTCTGGCAGAGGAGATTGGCATTCTGCGCAGCCGCTTGGCAGTTCTGGCCGCAGTCCTAAACTATCTTTCCGGGGTTGATCGTGATTGAGTGGTCTCGCGTAACCGTTCCTGTTCCCCAGGAAGTGCAGTCCCCGTGGAAGATCCGCCTCTATGAATTCCTTCTTCCAGAACTCAATGGCATACCGCGGCACGTTATGGGTATCGATCCTGGGCGGAATTTTGGCGCGGCTGTTATCTGGCCCTCCGGCTTGGTGCGCATCCTATACGGCAATCTGCACAGAAGGCGGGATGCGTCCTACGCAGAAGATGGCTGGGAGGCTTACACGCTAATCAGGCTATATTGCTATGATGCGCCGTGGAGCTTGGCAGTCGGGGTGGAGGGAGCAGCCCACTCAAATCATTATGGTCAGGCAAATCTGGCCTACATTAGGGAGGGCTTCTATTTGGGCGTTCAGAGTCTAAGAGCAGGATTAGCTGAAATTCAGATGGTGCCTGTTCAGGCCGCGCGCAAGGATGCTACTGGATCGGGAAACATACCAGTCTGGAGGCTCCTGCCGGATATGAACGAGAATGCAGCGGATGCTCTGGGCATCGCTGTTTATCTGGCCATGAAGGATTTGGAGGAGGTGACGCATGACAAAGATTCTAAGAAATAGGGCCAGGTGTCTTGGATGCGGGAAGACAATAGAATCACTGCACGGGTATGACTTTGTGTCTTGCTACTGCGGGAACTTGGCTGTGGATGGTGGAACAGACTACATAAAGCGATCATACGAAGATTCCAGTCTTGTGGAAGAACTATCTGAAATGGAGGAGGAACAGAATGCAAAATCTACTTAGTATGATTTATCTAGGGATATGGGTCTGGTTCTTGGAAAGAGAGATCGCCTTGTTGTGGCTATTGAGATGGGGATGGCTGTGGTTATCTCCCCAAAAGCAAAGAGCCTAGCACTGCTAGGCTCTTTCCGTCTGGGCGTTGCTCACATAGAGGAAGCCCAGAAATATTTGCCCCGTCTATAGTTTGACGGGCTGCTTGGTGAAGAAGCGCAGGATGATGTTCACCAGAGCAACGATCACCGGGACGAAGATACCCCATCCCGCCGGAAGTTCGCCGGTGTAGCCAAAGTTGGCCAGAACTGCGATGACGAGGGCGATGACGTTGAAGATAACTGTTTTGCTAACATAGAACTTCTTTGCTTCCATCTGTGCCTCCTGAGAGTTTGGTCTATTCTACCACTAATTGAGCTTTATGCCAAGTATCCCCGCGATCAGTGCGCAGATGACGGTAAGGGCGGCCAGACTTCTGTCCCAGATACGCAGGGAGTGGATCTCCTGATCTGCATCTTCCACTTTTTCAGCTAGGTAGGTGGCCTGTGCGGCTAATTTGGCAGCTAGTTCGTGATAGTCTTTCATGCTCTTTTGGATGTTGGACAGTGTTGCGGCAATGCGGCCTTCTACACTGCGTATCTCGTCAAAGAGCTGCTTCTGTGTTACCCTGTCGCCGGATGGTTCTGCCATAAGATCCTCACCTTTTCTTCAATCGATAATGGTCTTCCTCCTGTCATCTGATAGAGGGCATTCGCGTCCCCGTTGAAGTAGTTCAGGTCAATGTTGCCGGTCGCCCCCATAAGGCGGCCCGTGCTGGTCCACTGCCAGAAGAGCCATTCCGTCCAACCAATGGGTAGATAGGGCTTGATGGGCTTCTTCTGATAGTTGGCTACCCAGAGTGGATAGGTTCCAAGTTTGTGGTTTGGCATCCTGGGCCTGATATACCAATCTGCGGTGTAGATAATTGGTTTTCGTTCCCATAACACTTCAATCTCTTCCAGGCAAGCACGGACGCGGGACTCTAGGTCATTGCCTTTGCGCAGAGCCCCTGTGTCTTCAAGATCAAGGCTTGGGGGCAGATTACTCCCGCTGCCCCCCGCCACATTATAGAAGTGTCGGGCTTGGGCAACTGGATCAACAGCATCACGATAGAAATGATATGGAGCCTGTGCCAGGCCGATACTCGATGCATCCACAGCACCTTGCTCGTAGTATGGACTGGCATAGCCGATGCCCTCGCTGGCCTTGATGAAGACGAAGCGTAGATCTCTTACATCATAGCGCACATCTTGCCAGCGCAAGCATCGCTTGTTTATCTGGTCGATCTGCCACCCACTTATATCGAAGCCTTCGATGTATGCCATACTTATTCCTTTGGCTTTTCTGGGGCAGATTGCCACTCGATGTACAGTGGGCCACTCTGCTGATCCTGCATCACGACGAAGTTGCCTGCGTCATCCTGAGCGCCCAGGTGCTTCAGTCCGAGGTCCTGCACGATCTGGTTGGTGTACTGCTGTGCCTCCTGAAGAGCGGCCTGAAGCCGGTTGCCCTCCATGACCATCGCCTTGATGCTGAAGACTTCGGCGTCGTCCAGTCTGCGTCGTTCGGGACTTGCTTTCTTGGACATAGTTGTTCTCCTAAGTGACTATTATAGCACCGTATACGCTTTGTCACCAGTGGTATACAAATCAGGCGTTGGGTATGCGCTCGTAGCCTGTATCTTTCTCGTAGTTCCCAAGGACCTTCTTGACGATCTGGCGCAGGCGGTTGATGTCCTGTTTATCAGATTCCGCGTCGATTGCGATTTGCTCCCGCCCCATCTCCCTCAGGTCACTCGTGTGAACTGACACCAACAGCATAGCGATAGGGTTGTCGTCGGCATCAACCGTGATGTCGAACGAGATGAAGCGGTACTTCTTGGGAGTGAAGTCCTTGGCTTGCGGTCTTGGCATCTTGGTCTCCTAATGCTCTAGCTTTTCAATCCGCGCATCTAGTTCCTTGATGGCTCCAATCATAATGGACACCAGGGCTGTAAGCTCGGCTCCGTCGTCACCCATCTTATCTCCGGGGCGAAAACGCAATCTTGATTCACGGTCAGGCCCGGTCTCGTATACAGCCTCCGTAGCAATGGGCGCTGGGCGAAAGACATGCCGGGGCATAGTCGAGTAGTCTAATCTAGGAGCGCCAGACCCAGTGCGAAGCGTTGGGTGCTTTTGAATATGATGGAGCGCCGCAACGTCGCTCACCAATGTTCCGTCGGGCATCTCCACCCCATCGTCGTACCATCCGAGACACCCCCGGTCGGTAAGGGTCTTGTAAGACACATCGCCCCAGTAGTCGGACGCGTTGCCCAAGTTCTTTGTTCCTGCGCCCGATGGGAGGAGTTCGCTTCCATAGAGCGTCACCGTCCGCGTCGTCTTGGCAATACTCAATGCGGTGGCGATCCAGCTTCCAATCGTGTTGGCCTCCGAAATGTTGAACGCTCCGTCCTGCGAGAAAAAAATCCATCCCCCATCAGTGGTGTCGAACATGACAAACTCGGCATTGCCGGTGCCTGTGGCCTTGGCTATAAGGCGGGGGTTGGTATTCACCTCCTCGATGATCAGGTCGTTGGTCATCGTGTCCCCGGCCTTCTCAACCCAGATGTCGCCCGCTCCCCCTGCCACGAGACCCAGGTTTGTCCGCGCGGTGGCCGCGGTGCTTGCCCCAGTGCCGCCGTTGACAATCGCCAAGTCGGTGTCCAATGTCAGCTCGCCCGCGACATGGAGCTTCGTGCTCGGCGTCGCCGTCCCAACACCCACTCGGTCGGTTGATGCTTCTATAAAGAGCAGGTTGACATCGTTGTCGCCCTCGAGGCGGGTGTCTAAATCTCGCCCGTCCTCGTTGAACACGAGGCTGAGTGGCGCAGACAATCCCTGAACAGTCATGATCGCCGCGCCGGAGGCATTGATGTCTGAGTTGGACGCTAGTTGAAAGAGGGAGGAAGTTGTAATGCCAAGCGAGTAAGCGTTGTCAATGGAGAGCCATGATTTGCGGTTGGTATAATCATGCCAGACAGAAAAGGCCAATGACCACGAGCCAGCCTTCCCTGTAATTAGAGATAGGGCCTCATCATAGGTAGTCGTATCCCCCTGCGCCCATAGGACAAGGTATGTCTGCCAATCACTGGTGGTGCCATTGGACAGTGCCCCCAGTTCCAGTAGGCCGTTCTTGAATCCTGCAACATATCCATCATCGGAATTAGACAAGAGAGATGTCCAGGCCGTACTGACGGCTGTATTTAGGTGTGTGAAGATGATACCTAGCTCACTGGTAACATAGTCCTTGTCGTAAAAGTGAATAGATGCTTCGGCATCTCCGACATCTCGCACTTGCTGATAGAACGATAATCCAGTATTGTTGAGCTTGACTGCTCCCGCCCCAAACACCGCTGCGCCCGTGGTATCGACATAGCCTTGCGTGGTTGTGCCGCCGCGAAATTCAATCTGCCCGTCCGATACATCCCAGAGTAGGTTGGCCTTGAGGTCCGAGTTGTCTCCCAGCAGCACGTCGCCAGCCCCCATGCTCTCCCAGTTGTAGGTCTGGGCATTGGAGAAGATGACGAAGGCGGTGGTTGCTGGCGCTCCAATGTTAGAGCCGAAGAAGGCGTCACCGTCCGACTGGAGATTGATTCGATCTGCCCCACTAGAGGTGATAAGCAGTCCGCTGCTGTCTAGGACGATATTGCCTCCCCCAAATACAGCTTTGCCATCCGTGCTACGAATACCGAACTGGAGGACATCGTTATTGACGCCTACGACATTCCAGGTAGCACTGCTATAGCTGAAGGCGGGCCAACCGATGCGTGTTCCAGTAAAGCCGTCGCCTGGCTCGACATTTGTCCCAGCACGAAACTCGCCCGCACGAATGAGGCCGAAGTCTGCCACAAGCTGGTCAAGGGTACTGACCTGTGTTTGATTGGGTGTATTGATCAGAAGCGAGGGCAGCAGATCGACCTTGACATCGATCTGTTGAGCAAGACCAAGAACCATATCTACTGTGGATTGTGATCCGCGATCTGGCAAGATTATAGTCATGCTACTCTCCACGACCCAAGCATGCGTAGCAGGTCGTCAACCCTCGAATCAATGTGTACGAAGAGTGCATGGAGTTCATTCAGGTCGGCAGGATCAACAATGTGCTCTCGATCCGCCTCGTGTGTGCCAAGAGCGCCCCCGCTTCCACCAACGCTGGATGCCAGATTGAATGTGCGTCGCGCCCATTCCTCAAGGGCATATTCATTGTAGATAGTAGTGTCATCAATATCGACGATACGAAAGCCCATCTCTTCCAGGGCCATGCGCTGTTCCTCGTCCTTGCGCACAACAAGAAATTGTCCGTGCGTCGGCCCCTGCACGCGGACGATCATTTGCAGACTTTGTATGATGAAGTCTGCTACGATGCCCCCCAATTCCAGGCGGCCCCCGCTGAGACTTGACTGAAAATCCACGTCCGCCGTGCTGAAGAATAGGCGCTCAATCAGATAGCGATACATGATGCGCTCTGGCAAGGTGCCGGGCACTCTCTCTTTCGAGTAGGCCCTAGCTTCGAGTGGATCTTCCCCAATTTTGAGGCGTCGCGGCCCTCTCTTATGGATTGTCATCCACCACGGATTGGGTTGTATCAGTTGCCAGCGCACCAGATCACGGCCCTTCAATTGCAGCGGGCGCGCAAAGATCTTCTCGGAGGTCCTCTTGAGCTTCTTGCCTATCCTTACTTCGACATTTTTGGTGCGCTTTACAAATCGTTTGGCCATCACGATATCTCCACAAAGTTGACTGTGATGGCATTCTCGATATCAGGGAAGTCCTCTCTTGTCTCAAGGCCATGGCGAGTGATCGCCCGCCGCTCAATTGAAGAGAGGTATCCCTGATGTGATTCACCCATAGGATCAACGAAGGTGATGGGCGACACAGATGCCCTGGCTGTCTCAAGAGCAGAATAGATGTCCCGCGCGGTCCTGTCCGCAAATGAGTTGCCGACGCGCATACGGTCGCTGGCCGGTATGGTGAAGAAGTGGCCGTAGAGTACGTTGGGTCGCAGGATGAAGCGCAGTGTGATGCCTTCTAGGATGGGCGATTGTGTGCCGCTGTCTGTCACGAAGTCGATGCGCAGCTTGAGATAGTAGTATTCGATGGTTGAGTTGGCTGTGCCCAGAGGATTGACAAGTTCGGTCACGCCATTGCTGGTGATGCGCCCATTACCAGAGCCGCCCCATTCTGTGAAGGAGCCGCCATTCAATGAGTAATAGACGACGAGATAGCGCGCTGATGTGACATTGCTGGCCTCGATAAACATGGACGGAGTAGATTTCTGTATGCGGCGAAAGCCCATGTCGATGCGAGGCGATAGCAGGTTGTGGGTGCCAGATGTCTTGAAAGCTGCCTTTGGATAGTCGGAGAAATTCTGGAGCGGAATATACCAGGTCTGATCTGCCGAAGCATCATCCTCATGGAACCAGAGATAGTTGTTCTGTACGTCGTAGGCCATCATGGAGATCGTGTCGGAGCTGGTGAAGCCATCATTCAGCTTGTGCCATCCTGTGCCATCAAAGGCCAGGATGTGTTCATTATAGGTGGCCTCGTTCGTTCTAGCTGTACAATAGAAATATCTGCCGACAGATACGAAGTTATCGAAGCGTCCGTAGGTTGTATACGGAAAGGTATCGGTGAGTGGTGGGGGCGTGATCTCAGACAGCGAGGCACCATTCCACATATAGAGCGCATCTCTGATCGGAAAGATGATCTTGTTATTGAAGACGGCCATCGAGCGGAAGTTTGCAGAGGATACCTCGCCGGAGTAATCTAGCACCTTGCGGGCAACAAGGTCTTGTCCAATCTCCCACAATCCATCCTGCCTAGATACAAAGAGCCTACCCCATAGCGAAAGTGCTCCGATAGTGGGGAGCAGGCCGCCGATTATGATCTCGTCCGTGTCATCAACCACATCACCAGGCAGTGTGCTAAGATCAGACTGATCGTCTCTGAAGATGATCGAGGAATTATCTTTGCCTGCATAGATGAAGCCGCCGTGGATGATGGACCACCTATAGTCGGTTGAGCTGGCGTTCACTCCAGTAACACTGGCTGCATCAGACGTGCTGAGCTTCTCTACTCGCGCTCCGTCAGGAAAGATGAAGAGATAGTCGCGAGTTGCAAGGGCAAAGTTCACAGTGCCATAGTCGCCCCCGGCAGCTTGGGCAATATCTGCCCAAGACGAACCATTGAACTTGCGTAGCCCACTAACCGTGCTGCCCCCGGTGCCCCAAGCATAGGCCGCTCCGTTGAAGACTGTCAGGCCCTCCTTGGGCTGGTTGGCAGTATCGCTCGATGTGGCGGTCGTCATCCGCATGACGATGCCGGGATGTCGGGTATCCATCTCTCCTGTCGTGGCGAGATAGCCCATTGGATCGGTATGCCATTGGAAGCCAAAGCCATGCCGCCAATCCGTCATCAGATAGGGCTGCAAGATGCCCAACTCTGAGTGAATCACACTTCCGCCCGGTGTGGCGGCCCGCGGGGCGAAATCTACGATATCCTTCACTCGCCATGATTCGAGCAGGATGCGGTATGGCTCGCCATTGATGGAAATGTCGCCGAGTTCCGGGTCAACAACTGTCATGCTCTACCATCCCATCGGATTGTCAATGCCAGATCCCGCCCCGTATGCGGTGTGATCTTCCTCGGTCCACACTTGCCGAGAGGGCAGGTTGGCCCGGTGATCTGCAATGTAGGTCCTTGCCAGGTTCTCGTAAGTCTCGACCAGTCCTGCGTTCTCAGAGCGGTCCAGGCGCGAGTCGGCCAGCAGACTGGTGTAGAGATAGGCGAGCGACTTGAAGAGAATGTAGTCTTCTGGCACTCTCGTCTCATCGCTGTCCGCGGCCAGATCACTGGATTGTGCCTCATATTTGATTCTGAAGCGCAGGCCCTCTGCCGCAGGATAGGTTTGTGTCAGATACATGAGATCCGGATTGTCTGGCGAGTCAAAGCGCAGCCCAGTCATGGGATACCAGTCGGTTGTCTCCTCGCCTGCACCAACCTTCCAGATTGCATAGAATGATGTCGTATCTGGTCCAGGAGCCATGGCCGTATCCCACGCGATGCGGCCATCAGATGACCAAGACGTTACTTGCCGCAACTGGCCCCTGCCTGTTCCTGCATAGATTGAGACAAGCCAATCGCTAGAGGCTGTGGTATCTGGCTCTGTGTCGGTATCATCCAAGGCATAGATAGCAGTGCTGATCACTTCCGCAGTAACTTGGCCACGTTTGACATTATCGCTGCGCTCAAGCCAAACGCTCAGAATGCCTTTTGGATTTGGATAGTCGTCCTCAGATTGTTGGTTGAAGTCTGATGCAGCAAGGCCATAGACCAGCTTATCTTCCTGAACGATCATCGTCTCTGCCGTAACGATATTGGGCCAGAAGTCGTTGCCCTCTCGGATCGCGCGGTTGATCGCAAGATGGATTAAGCTTGGCGGCCAAGTACCCCATATTTCGAGTTCATCATCCGATGTTGGGGCAGCAGATAGGGGATAGTCTAGCAGAAGTTCGCCGTCGGAGCTTGATCCGACGATGGGCCTCTCCTCGCTGTCTGTGACGACGTATGCCCACTTGCCCTTCCAGTGATCCGTATCCTGTAGTAGATGATCCGAGGAACGGATGATGGTGGTTGTATTCGTTGAGCCAACAGGATCGGTGATGGGCAGGACACCGTTCAGGTTGGCAAAGCGCAGATAGGATTCTTGGCGAGTGACCGCGCCAATATTTCTGCGGAGTGCCTGACGCGTCGTTATCTTTTCTGCCATAGATACCTCACTCAATCCGCATTTCTATTGATGCCGATAGGCGGCATGGATGGCTGCCATTGAGCAGTATAGCACTAACCTTGATATCCGCTGTTGCCGGAATAATCCTCGGCTCTATAAACACACGGGAGGAGGGACCATCTGAGGCGATGATAATATCCTGAAAGATAAAGGTTCCAGGCAGGATGGTACGGTCCTTCCAGGCACAGGTTGCCCTCAAAAGCATGAGGGCGATAGACTGTGATTGTGCCCCAGAGACACAGGGTCCCCAAGACAGAATTTTGCATGTTCTATTTCGAGGAACAGTGTAATGAGCTTGCAGAGACATATTCACGCCGGGTCCTATGGCATTGTAGGTATGTTCTCCAGAAAGATCGTAGATGCCTATCAGGCCCACAGACGCGGCTCCGGGCGCACCAACGTCCCTCGCGTGCATAGCATTGATCCTGCGATAAGACAGAGCTGTATTGACGGGGGTTGTCCCATTGAGAGCCAGTGTTTCTTCAATTTCATTGAAGTTGTTATCCAGACCATAAATATCTATGGCTCTTACTCCGCTCCCGTGGGCTGAATCCCGATTGCTGGTGGAATTGACCTTCATCGGAATAGCAACAAGAGGTACAGGAATGATATTCTGGTCTGTTACCGTGACATCATTTTGCTGCCCTGAAGTAGTTTGCGCCCTGTACCCAGCAACGAATATGGAATAAGCAGGCGGCATGGCTATCTCCTAGTTGGCAGTACCTGTGAGCTGCCGCCTCTCGCCCCTCTGCTCAACAAGCATCTGGATGATAAGATCATCTGGGGTAGCATCACTGCCAGGATTGGCAATGGCCCCATTGTCAAATATCCGCACAGCAAAGCCTTGGGGTAGAATGATATTAGAGGGCAACGGAGAGCTGAAGAAGTCCGTGTCCCTCGCGGATGTCAGATCCATCATATCTGGTGCAAAGAGATAGTAGCGAGTTACACCTGCCGCCTGCACCGCGCCAGAGTGGAGCTCTGCAAGGATATCACCAGCAGTGTCCTGAATCTCAATCTCAAGCTGCCGATTGCCTGTAGTAGCCGAAGATGTCAATTCGGCCCAGATAGACAATAAGTGCCATGTAATCCTATTTGGCACGTTCAGGGTCTTGTCACTGGAGCCTGTCGATTCATCTGCGATCAGGCTTGGTCTCCATTCTAGATTGGCCATTTTTGTCTCCTTATGTGAGCGCGGGAGCTTCCCGCCCCACTCTATATTTATCGTCGATGGCTCTTTGAGCCAATTCCAGCGCCCCCGCCTCCATCCCAAGGCCCTCTTTGGACATAGCAGCCTTGCGCTCATCCTGTTCTCGTCGGCTGATCAGGATTTGCTCATAGCGGTTGGCCACAGTTATGGGCACAGTATTTGCTCCTGGCTTTAGGACGAAGGTGCGGTGCAGGATGCGAATGATTTCCGGTCTCAGAATGTTCTGCATGCCATCATTGATCCGCACCGTCTCCCAAATACCGGCTACCTGTATTTCTACTTTTGGTTCATGATCTAGCTGCCAATCGAGTTGCAAGTGTCTGGCAGCCCTCTTCGCCTTTGCTTTGGCAATTGCATCCTGAAGCTGTCGAGTGACTTGCACCTTCATGCGCTCGGCCTGATCTCCTACCATCTTGTTCTTTTCGGCTGTGGCTATCGTGCCCTCGACAAATCCCTCTTGGTCGTTGGCGTAGTCTTCCTCAGCCCTGTCCCTGGCCTCGGCAGTCTCTCTCATCTTTTCCAGATTATCGGCAAGGGTGGGACTTTGCAGCAGCGACGCATCGCCGCGCACGAGATCTTGCAAGAGCAATGATGCCTCAAGACGCTCTCTGTTATTCTTGGCCCTCATCAGTTGAGCGAGAATGGCCTGAGCCTTTGGTGAGGCAAGGACGGCCTGATTGTGGGCCATCTCCAGCTCTTTGGTAATGTCCTGGCGGCTTGGATCAAACTGTGCCCCCGTTGGCATCTGCCGTCGTTGGTATTTTCTTTTCTGTGTACTCATGCCAATCCTCGCAAAATGGTTGCTGTGGGCACAGTGCGATCTTTCTTAGCCAATGTCTCAACCAATTCCGTCGCCTCTTGATCAGACATCGGACCCCGATAGCCGTCGTCTGGATTCTTGTCGGCATACATATTGTCCACAGTCTTGATTAGGCTCTCAAGCATCTTGACTTGGCCTCCATGATCATTCACGACGCCCATCTGGTTCATCTCTTGCTCATGTAGTTCTCGGATACGGGTCCGCAATATCTTCTTCTCGTCCCCCCTGGCTTTGCGCGCCAGCTTTTCTACTTCCAGTCTGGCCCCCCCAATTTGCTGTAGTCTTTGCATGTGCATATCTTTCATGTATTCGTGCTTCTTCAGAAGAAATTCCAGCCGTTGCCTGTTGATCATTCTGCTCACCTCATATCCGTAAAGTTCCCCTCGTAGTATGCGACACCCTGGAGGGAGATAGATGTTCTTACCCAGGCCCATGGCCAGTCCGATCCAGAAGGATGTGCTCTCGCGTTGATAGCGATATTCCGTGTCCGTGGCCATTTCGTAGCCAAAACTGCCGATGTGATCAAATCCCAAAAGCAGGGCCAGGGCCATCTGATAGGAATAGGAGGAGGTGAAGAATTTGATTTGTTCATTGCCTCGATGCGCCTGCGCCAAGAAAGTCTGACATACTTCATCAAGAGGAAAGGCCACAGAGGATGGCACCTCTGGGTCTATTTCTTGCATGTAGATCGGGAATGGGTGCTTCTGCTTCAGCCATTCCCAGTGTTCCTTGTAGGCTTTGCCTTCTTGCTTGGTATAGTCCCATTTCTCGTGGATCTGAAACCAGCGGGTCCAGCGTCGCATCCAGGGTTGGCGGTGCGCCTCATTGAGGCCCCAGATCTCAACCGATGGGTTTTGATAGGGAGCTAGGTTCCTTGTCGTGGCGGCAAAACCCACAAAGGCCAGATCCTCTCGTGTTCTGCGATAGGGAGGCACAGTGATCCATGGTCTTACAGGATCGAGGCCCGTCTTTCGATCAAGTCCATACTTGGCTTCGAGTGAGCGAATGATCTTTTTGTAAGGTTCTATGAGATGCGGCGAAGTACCACTGATTGTGGCCTCTTCGCCGCCCGCTTCTGTGCTATTTGGTAGCATGCACTATGCTCCTCCAGGCCGGAGAGAGATGTGGAGGACATCCCCCTCCGGCCTACCAACTAGATTGTTTAGCCTCTAGCCAGACGCTCAACGTATCTTTGGTTCTCGAAGTTCGGTCGATAGCCGACCCACACCCGCACCAAGCCCTGGGTCGCAGTTCCGCCGTGTTGCACGATGTTGGCAACCATCACGGCATCGGCGGTAGATTCCTCGAACACAAACTGTCCGCCGCGCTTGTCAGAAGAACCAAGCTGTGCAGCAGTTAGTGTGGCGAAGAGATCATAATCGCCAGTCGTGCCGATTTCGATGAGTGCCGGAACAACATTGTCATCTGAATCCTGCCAGGCATTCAGACAACGCCAGCCGACAGCCACCACGAGGGTACCGGCGGGAATGCCAAAGATTGCATTCTCGCCAGTGCTGTCGGACGACGCAATGTCGTCCGATTCGATCCAATAGGTCTGGAGTGTGAGTAGATCCTTGAGCGGATAGTCCCCAGCGGGCGGGAATTTGATGTGTCGCCTAGCCATGTCTTATTCCCTCCCTTAGCTCGAAGGACTCTGGAAGAACGCGCTTTGGGCCATCATATAGATTTCGATGAGGCCCCCAACGATATCGGTCATCGTGCCAGCAGTCACGATATTCATATTGAGAGGTGAGCCGACCGTATCTGCTTCGACAAACCGTCCCATTGCGGCGTATGCAGGAAAGACTGTCGTATCAGCAATGTCCGTAGTCGAGGCGAGGAACTCAAAAGCCACGCCTCTTGACCACAGGACTTCTGTATCGACAACTGTGGCGGCAATATCGCCGGTCTTCGCCCAACCATCAGCATCGTCTGTATCGCCAATGGTCAGGGTTGCGCCCGCGGTAAAAGCCGTCACGACTCTCCATCCCACATCGTAGATGTGGTAGCCATAGGGAACGGTGAAGATCGCTACAGTTGCGGCGCTGTCACCAGATCCAACACGTCTATCGAACTGAGTGGCAGTCGTGTCACCGGAGACGGTGACTTTATAGACCTTCAAGGCGGAGGGCACGCCCTCCGGGATCGGGTCCGTCCGTAGAGGTAGGGTGATTGCGCTGCCGTCAGCCATTAGTCACCTCCTCTTAGGTGCTCAACGGTGTGCCACCGCTTGAGCCAAGATTGGCATAGAAGATCACGACACGCAGACGCCCAACGGCTGCCTCTGCGCCGCTATACTCCAAGTCGATAGTCTGGCTTGAAGGATAGTGCTTGCCCATGGACGGAAATTTGTACACAGGCAGGTCATCGCTCGTCAAGGCATCTGAGTCAACGTTCGGATTGAAGAGTCCGGTACTGGTTGCGCCAACCATAACGGCACTTGCCCAGCCGAAAGCCTGATCCGAGTCGCCAAGTCCCAAGGCCACGGATGCGGTGAAGGCAGTCTCAACGACTCCCACAACATTCGCAACCCAGACATTGGCTTGCACGTCGAAGAGGTTGACCAGGGCCGTATCGGAACCCACGATGATATCTTCATCACCGTCAGAGGTCGTCGCGGCCACAATGATCGAGGCCATCTTCAGTGCATGTGGATAGAGGTCAGCATCCCCAAGGGGCGGGACGATGAAAGGTCCACCAGTTTGTGCCATCGTTCATTCTCCTTGTTAGACTAGTCGTAGTCTTTACTACGAGAAGTCATTGACGTGTTCCAGGTTGCGCACCCATGTGCTATTGAGCACGGCGTCACTGAACGCGAGCTTCCATGCGATAGTCGCCCGCTGCTCCAGCGGATCTTCACCGTGCCCAAGATCATGCAGAATGACCTTGACTGCATTCACTTTCTTGCCAGTCATTCCACCGCGCACCGCGGGAGCAGACGTATCTGCATCCAGATTCGGAAAGAGATTGGTGAAGCCAGCCACTGCATGCGCCTGCTCACCAATGAAGAGCATCGAGTACACATCCTCGGTGCTATTCTGCCCCGCATCCACATACTCACGAACATTCGAGGACATGTAGAAGCGGCAGTTCAGCACGACACCCAGAGCGCCGGAGCGCAACGACTCACCACCCTCGCGAGTGTAGAGCGTAGAGAAGGTGGCATCCTGAACGATGGTCGCCCAGCTGTGAGGATGAATCAAGACGGGATAGTACGGCCCATCAGCGGGACGTGCATTCGCGGCTTCCAGCTCAGCCACGTTCTGAATGATATCCGTGAAGGACAGGATGTCATTAGTCAGATCGAGCGTGGCACGGGAGGTTGCTCCGCCAGAGTAATCGGCGGTTGCGCCATCCGTGATGCTGTTGCGCAAGAGCGTGTCAACCGACAGCCCTGCTTGCTCGCCCAAGATCGCAACGGTCTCAGATACGAAAGGATCGAAGGCAGTGGCATCGAGCTTGTCAGTATACTTCACCCACGTGCCGTACCAAACCGGCGTGATTGTGGTGACAGTGATGGTGGGCTGTGCTTGTTCATTGGGCGTGATGCCCTCAGACAAGGGAGTAGAAACGAGTCCAAGTCCATTCCAGCGCCGCACTTCGTAGGCATTGAAGCCTCGATACTTGGCTTGGGAGGACCATTTGCCGTGGATCAAACGGGGCATCGCCCGGTTCAAGAGACGCTTTTCATAGAGCGTCTTGACCGTATCACTCAGATTGGAACTGGTAAGAGCCATTTGGCATCTCCTATTGCTTCCCGCCAATGGCCCCTGGCATTACTCCTCTGTTTCGAGGGTTGCCAGTTCAGCTTGAATGGCAGGAAGAACTTGGTTTAGATCAACTCCCGATTGCGGGTTCTCGGCCAGATCAAACAGCTCGTCTTCCGAGATCACATCCTTCTTGCCCAGTCGTTGAGAGACACTCTTGCGTAGATCGTAGAGTGTCGGCGTTCCCTTGGCCACCCCCCGGCTGTCCGTCACGACATCCGGCGGTTCTGTGACTTCTGCCGCCTTGGTCCCAGTCTTCGTTCCTGTTTCCTTGAGCTTTGATAGTTCTTGTTCAAGTTGCTGAGATCGCTGACGCTGTTCCTGGAAGGCTTTGGCAGCAGCACTCCAGCCACTTGCTGTCAAACTATCAAGGCTTTCAAGATCCAGTTCCTCGACCTTGACACCGAAGGCGCTCGTCAGGCCCTGAACATAGGCTCCCATATTACGTGAGGCTTCGAGTTCGGCTGATATCTTGTCGAGCTTTGCTTCGAGTGCATCAGCCCGCTCTTGCTGTCTCTTGGCCTCGTAGGAGGCTCTGGCAGGCTCATCAAGGTCTTTCGTTGCCAAACCGTGAAGCTGTTCTTCAAAACCTTGGCGTTCCTTTTCCCATCCAGCCTGCCTACGTGCGTGTGCTTTCGATAGATCAGATCGCACCGCAGAGACATCGCGCTCTCTTGCCTCATTGAGTTCTTGCCGGAGCTTGTTCAGCATTTCCTCAACTTGGGCTTTGTTGAACGACTCCTCTTTCGCTTGCTGCTGGCTCTGGTCCTTTCCCATTCGGGACTCCTTTGCTATGGTGGGCATTCATTGACGTGAATCCCACTCAGCGCAGCGACAGCAAATCGTCTTTGGACGTTCGCTCCGCTATTCGGTTTGTAAGAATTGTAGCACTTGCAAGATAAATTGTCAAGGGGCTATATCTTCTTCTGCGGTCCCCCTCTCCCTCCGCCCCCCAGCTTGTAGTTCTCCTTGATGATGGCATCAATCGTCGGGCCTGCTTTAGGATACTTCCTCCCCATCTCGCCAAGGTACTGCACGCCCGTAGCAGAAATAGGCACACCACTCTGCATATCTGCAATCTCCTTCTCCATTGTTGGACCGAGCAAGTCGAGCACCCATGTAGGCCACGGCGGGCGCTTGGCGTAGCCCCCCTTACCTAGCTGACCGGCCTTCAACAGTTGTCTGGCATCCAGTGTGGCTCTATACCCACCAGGTAGGATGGAGGGTGGGGGCGATGGCCTGCGAGCTGCCGTGCCCCTACCGCCTCCCCCTCCCCCTCCGCCCCCAGTTGTTCTGCTCGTGCTAGATTCTTCGCCAACTTCTGGTAGGTAGTATTTCTTCCAGATGGCGTGTGTCGTGGCAAAGTCCTCTCGTAGGTCAAAGTATTTCTGAATGCGCTCATAGTCCTCTGGATATGCCTCGCGGAATACCCTGCGTTCTTCACGATCTCGGCGCATATAGTATCCGAGCAGGCTATAGAAGTCTTCGCCCAGCTCCTTCTGCACCGACGCTCTGAATTCTGTGTTTTGTTCCTTGGCAAGAACGCGCTCTCGGAGATTGGCATCCGTTGGCACAGGAAGGCCCATCTGTTGAATGGTCTCCTTGACCTTTTCCTGGAAAGTACGGAATACTTCAGAATTGGAGAAGGAGGCAGAATCTCCGCCAGTAACATACCAGGCGCTCAGATGGTCCTCGTCGCCTCCAAGGTCCAAGAAGAGCCGCTTGAATTTGTTGTATTGATCTCCGGGCGATACGCGGCCCAGATAGTCCCATAGGTCGTCTTCTACGATATTCGCAATGCCCTCCTTCTCCGAAATCTTCTGTTCAATCTCATAGGTCTCGTTCATGTTGAGAATGCGCTGCAATTGCTCATCAGTGAACTTCTCGCCGTAGATTTCCTTGACTTTGGCAATCAACTGCGCATCGGACGGTCTTCCACCAGGAAATTGGCGCAGGAACTCTCGTTCTGCTAATGTGCGCTCGGCGCCTTTTTTCCCCTCTACAGTATCCCAGTATGGGCTCCAGTAGATCTCCTCATAAGCACGGTTGAGTGCCTCCCACTCAGAGTCGTTCTCCTTCCAATAGTTCAGATAGCCATCACGACTCATCTCTTGTAGCAGGCGTCCCTCTACGTCCCTTGGATAGTTCAGTTCGGGATGCAGAAAGTTCAGTTCTTGGAACTTATGCCCCATTCTTTGTAGCAAGGCAGGGGCATTCTCTGCCAGGTCATCGAGCCATTTCTCTTTGCGTGCCTTGAATTCCAGATAGGTCTCAGATGCAGTGTCCCACTGTGGCGACATATTCAGTAGAGCATGGAAAACAATACTGCGGAAATCATCAAAGACCAGCTTTTCTGGCTTGTATCCGATGAAGTTATTGGTTCGAGCATTGGGATATCGGCTATTGATTTGGGCTATCTTATCGGCATATGCATCTCGTACCGCCCCAATCGCCTCCCGCGACGCCCCTGTCGGCAGATTATTCATGGCGCTGGTGAATTCGGCCCGTGCTTGGGTTGTGGCTGTATAGTAAGCCTCTGAATCGATTTGATCCAGAATACCCTCCGCCACCTTCTGGTCACGCTCCTTCCCATAAAGTGGCAGGCCCTCTGGCGTCTGAACATAACCGATGACGTTGTACAGTTCGGACAGAAAGCCCTCGGCAGTATCATAGCGATAGGTCAAGTAGTGGCTGTTTCTGGCATGTGCATCTTGGTCCATATCAAAAATGTTGGCCACAACCTCATTGTTGAGTGAGGATTTGAGCATATTGATTTCGTTCCGAATTTGGAGCATTTTCACGTCTGCATCAGTGAACTGCTTGCCATAGAATCCTGTCATGTAGCCTGCGAGATTGCGCACCCAATCAACCTTGTCTAGTTGGCGCACAGCCTCATTCCAAATGTGTGTCGTCTCCTCTGTGCTGAAACGTGTATCGACACTGATCGCCTGTCGTGCAACTTCCACCAGGCGCAGCTTCTCTGCCTCGGACATCTCAGTGCCACTAATTGTTCGCAGTGTGTTGTAGAGAATTTGTCTCTCCACCAAGAATGATTTCCAAGACACTGCTGGGTTCATCATTTCAGTCGTGCCCAGCTTGGGAACAGCCATGCCCCGCAGATTTCTGTAGAGATCATTGAGGAAGAATCTGGGCACCAGTCCAAGTTGGGGAACGACAGACCCCTCTGGTATACGATTCTTGTCTAGTATATTCCGGCCATACAGCACCCACATGACCCAGGGTGGGGGTCTCATGCCGAAGGCAGAGGCGGCAGTATAGACGTAATGGCCGATTTGTTGGGTGGGTGTCATCCTTTCTTCTTCTGCCTCGGAAAGATTGTTCTTGAAGATGGGTAGGATATAGCGAGAGGACATGGCGGCGAGTGGATTGAACCAGATGTTTGTTCCAGGAATGGGAATATAGCCTTCAAGAGAGGGAAGTTGCTTGCCCGAACGTGTGGTCGCCCCCGCGGCGTAGGCCACGTTCCTAGATGCTTGTAAATACTTGACATGAAAGTTGAGCACCCAAGGTTTGGCAACCATCGTCTCTAGCCAGAAGGGAAGTGATCGAGAGGGGAACATCCAGAATGGGGTGATGTTGTCCTTGATGAAGCGATCAAACTGGTTGAAGTCCTTATAGTCAATCATGATGCGATTCGTGCGAGGTACTGCGCCCTCGAAGGTGTGGCCCAAGAACTCGCCCCCATTTGTAACGGCATCCATGCCGTCTGACATGAGCAGAGATCCCCTGTCCGCAAAGGCGCGTAGAGCTTGCTTATCGCTACGGCCTATTACCTTTGTGAACCAAGAGCCGTCGGCCAGTGATTTTTCCAGGGATTGCCACCACTCGCCAAGCGCACCCTTTGCTAGAGCCGAGTCAAAGTAGGCCGCACGAGCATCAGAAATGGAGGCTCGTACATTGAGAGGCAGCATATATTCCGGCACAGATCCAACGAAGGCTCTTTCGGTGAGCCCCTCCACACGAAGCACCTGGTGAAATTCATTGTCAATTTCACCCCACCACCTCTTCAGCACTTGCAGTTGGCTGACCAGATTGGGGTCGCTCTCTGTCAGGGCCATGAGTTCGTATGCTGCATTACGAAACGCCTCCGGGTCGTCGGGATCAATTTTGATTCCGGAGGCCTTGAATGCTGCTTCCCACTTTTCTCTAAGTGTGACAGATTTATCGTCTAGGGTATCGAGGATATTCTGCCAAATACGCTTTGCCTCTTCAACCTTAGAAATATCCGCGTAGAATTGGCTTGGGGTTACTTGAGAACGATAGAGGATGGTCTTCAGGGGGACGGTCTCGAACTCCTCCCTAGATGAAATATTGAAGATCTTCCTGAATTCGTCACCATGCCCCCGACGATCCACACCAAGCGCCCGGTTGCTTTGGGGCGTGATAAAGTCCACAAGCTCATTGCCATCCCAAGCGAAATCCCACCCAGATCTCTTCAGAAATGCAGATGCAGAGAGGGCGTCGGAGGATGTCACATAAGCCGCAATGCCCTGCCAGTCCTTCCTCTTGGCCATCTCAAGTAGTTCGTTGGCCACGCCCTCCGCCGTCTGGTATAGCCCCGCATTCACAACGAAGTACTGATTGAATTTATTGCCCGCCCCCGTGCCATGGATACCGACATGCAAGGGGCCGGGGTCAAGATACAATCCCACCCGCCGCGCGGGGCCTCTGATAGCCCCGTCCAAAACACTCAGATAGGATTGCATGTAACTTGAGGCCATCAGGCCGCTGATATCAATCCTTCCCTCTTTGGCCAATTGGTTGACTGCATCATCGAAAGTCATCCCACCCTGCATAAGTTCTGCGACTTCTGGTATCTTGCCATATTCATCTACAATATCTTGAGATATCTTAGCAATCTCTCGGTTTAGCTTGGCCATGCGCCGTCCCGTTTCGATAGCATGGTCTCGTGCTGATTGTCTCAATTGTTCCGCAATCGCTGCCGAGATGTCCCCGTCGCCAACCGCCCTGTCGATAGCCTGGTTGGATTCAGCCAAATTCTGTTGCACAGACATTTCGATATTTTCTGCTGGCTCTGCACCGATGGGACCTTCGGGAGATATCTCACCAACAACACGCTGCTCGATCTTCGGGCCCCCTCCCTCTTCTATATTCCTCAGAAGTTCCTCGGTGAGTTGGGTTTGCTCTAGTTCTTGTCCATGAGGCAGGTCAGCATGCAGACCCGACGCTCGGATTTGCTCTGCGTTTCGTAAGCGCGCGTCGAGGTGGTCATCAATTTCTGTCAATAGCCTGTCGAAATAGGAGGTTATGGCCTCATCCGTGAAGTTCTTTTGATTGACAAGCATCTGTAGATCGCCAGATACGCGGCGAATGATGCTATCGGCCATGGCAGGCCCAACAGCCTTGGCCAGGCTGGCCCGAAGTTCTTCAGTCACGAAGAAGGAGTGGATGCCCCCCTTGCCCCGCAGGGCTTCCAAAAGTGCTCCCGGATGTCCTCCAGATCTCAGCCACGCTTCTTGGGCAATGCCCTTTAGGTGCTCAGGCAGCTTTGCTATTTCCTCTTCAATAGAAGGTCTCAGAATTCTGCGCATGAGATTGAGGTCTTCCACATAAAACTTGTGATAGACCCTGGCCCGCCAGACAAACTCGCTGGCGTTATTCAATGTGCGCAATGCCTCCAGCACGCTGTTCTCTTTTATCGAGAAGATGCCCTTTCCGCGATTCCATCCCTCGCGGATAATGCTGAAGATATCTGTTCCGACTTCCTTGCTCAATATCTTGCGGCCAATGCTTTCTACGCTCCCCTCTTTCAGGCTGGCCCCGAAGCCCCCGGACCACGATTCCAACACAGTCCTATCTATATCGTCCAGAACTTGCTTTATATTCAAAAGTGGATTGACCCCATGCACAACCGCCCGCCACGCATTGTCGATATAGTTGTAGACCGTGTAAGCGGGGCGGGCTGTTAGAACAAGCGGTATCCAGACCTTGCGCACCGCATCCTGAACAGACAGGTATGCCTGGGCAACAGCCACATCAATGCGGCCACCCTCTGCAATAAGCCTTCCTCCCTTTTCCGTGATACCCCCAGTCTTCTTCAAGAACCACGCAATCAAGCCCTCATCCAGTGCCCTCGGAAGACCTTGGATCTTAGATCCGGCAAGGAATTCGCGCGCAACCCCCTCTTGTAGATATTGGATGAAGTTCCTTGGGCGTTGCGCCCATTCATCAGCTTGAAGTTTTATGAGATCGGCGGCCATATCAGCAGATCTCGTCTGAAGAAACACCTGCCTGATCTCAGACGCCCGCTGTATAGCTTTGTCCACAGTAGCCTGTAGCTTCTGCCAGCTCATAAATTTAGTGATCGGTTCCAGGGCCGCGATGGCCCGCCTTCCCGGCCCCCACTTGGCCACATCGCTAATGATATCTTCGGCACCAGGAACAGAGGCCCGGAGCGCCTGTCCCAGGAGAGACTTGAATTCTCTGGCATCCTCAACGTTTGCTGCCAGCCGGACGGCCACATTATCGACCAGGCTGCCGTATTTCTTCGCCAAAGATATCGCTGCTCCCTCAGTGAAGAACTTGGACAGGTTTGCGTACATTGTTGGATGTACATGGGCCAGAACTTTGGTGGCCCCCTCGCCAAGAAATCCCAATCCTCCCCTCAACAGATTTGCAAGTGGCTTGAATGAGATGTAGTTTGTGACATCGAAGACCATATCGCCAACGAATTCTGATCCGAAATCGGTGAAGTAGGATGTAACCTGATCAATCTCGTGTGGCTTCAGCCAGCGGCCCTTCTGCATCATGGCGTCTACAATGGCACTATCAGCCGCCGCCTCAAGCTCCGGTCCATTTCCTGCCCAAATAAAGCTCCATCTTCCGGACATCGAGAAGCGGCGCGGATCTTGTTTTACTGCGGCCCAAGCATTCTGGAGGTAGTCTCTGGCCTGATCATAGAGTTTGTTGATCTCTTCCTGCGGGATCTCTGCACGGAACTGTTCCGCCGCGTAGATCATAGCGAATCCAAGATTCGCATCAGAGATGGTTTGATCAAACTTCTTGAATTCCTCGGATCTCTGTCTTTCATATTGATCCGGGTCCGTGCCAGAGAGTTCTATGAGTTTGGCTTTTGCTGCCGCTCGCGCTTCCTCGGATGCTCCAGGAGGGAGGAGGATGGCTTCTTGGGTAGATACATTGGCCAGCCCAGCAACGGCCTGCCTGAAAGCTGCCAGGTGGGCCTGCTTGTTTTGTAGTGTTTGTATATTCTGTGGATAGAGAAGAGACGAGATTGGCATACCAGCTATGGTTGCCGTTTCAATGTCGCTGACATCCTTCCCAGATGCAATAGCCACCAAATCGGCGGTAGCTCTCAGGCCACCGAGAGCGATTGGCTTGGCGGCATATGTCCAATAGATTTCAGGTAGACGTGCTAGTACTCGCAGCTTATCAATGCCAGTAGCCTGATTTGCCTCATCAAAAATCTTGTCTGTCTCAATAACAGCTTGGTAATATCTGCTTACCCATCCCGCCGTTCCCAGCCAGTCTTCCCCTATATCCCACAGCACCGGCAGGACCCTGAGTGGCACATCGAGAATTGGTTCTTTCTCAACAGCCTCTTGAGCAAATGCCCTTACTGGCCTGGTCAGAATATCAAGCCATGTCAGAACCGGCATGCCCTCAACTGTGTGACCATAGAGCAGCTTTTCCATCCATTCCGCAATCTCTAGTTTGCCCTCTTCTACGACAGACATTGGCTGTACTTGGCCTAGGCGTCCCGACGAGTAGACAGTATCTACCCTGCCGCGCCAGCTTCCCTGCATCTCTTCCCTGCTCTTATCCAGATCCAAAAGCTGTTGGCGTCCTTCGGGCGTGCCTAGTGTCCCCGAACGCACAAGATCCAAGATCTGCCTATCGATATCTCGTATACGTTGCTCCTCCTGCTTGAGCGCATCAATGATCGTGTCGTTATCCAGTCCGCCCATATTTGCGCGGGCGGTCTGTTGGCGGGATGCAGACGTTGCTCTCTCTGTCTGTGTCCGCTGTTCCACAAGGGCCTCTTTGTTGGCCTCACGAAAATCGATGATAGCTTGGCGGAATTCTGGTGCATAGGGGGCAACCTGGCCCTTATATGCCTTCACTCCGGTCGCCTGGGGCGTGATAACCCGCCGCATCGGATCATAATAGAGAGGTATATCCGTTACGGCAGTTGTCTGTTGCAAGTTTCGTTGGTCGAAGTACAGAGGAGACCCTGTATCGGGATATGGCGGGCCGAGAGGAACAGCAGGGGCAGCGGGAGCAGCAGGAGGGGCCTGCCGTGGTAGATATGGGGCACTGGGTTGTTGGGCGGGAATGTTCGTTCCCGGACGGGGCCTAAGACCAATTCCCCCCTCCCCTGTCGGGGATGGTGCGGGAGGAGGGGGGAGTGGAAGCGGGGGCGGACCCTGCTGGGGTTTGCGTCGAGGCTTGAACGGAGGCACGGCGATCTCCTAATTACTTTTCGCTGTCGCTGCCGGTTTCGTTGGGATTGGCAAAGTCGGCAGGTAGATCCTCAATTGCCAGCTTGCGATAGACCCTCTTTTTGGTCTGTTCTGCCTCACGAGACAACCAAATTGCATAGGCGTTATTGACAAAAATGGCCGTGCCCGCAACTGGTTCCCATCCATCAGCAGCCAGATTGTTCATCTTCTCTGTGGCAAGATCATTGTTATTGATCGAAAATCTCTCAAAACGATACTCTTTCATGGCATCTCCTAGGTGGTTAGAAGTGGATTATATTGCCCAAACAAAACACGGCCCGCCTGGGTCTGTGTCGTAGGCGTCAAAGCTCCAGCACTGAAGAATGGGCGCGCCAACATCTCGCCCAAGACACCGAAAGATCCAAGTTCTTGTGATTTGCCCTGTGCCAGGAGGGGGTCGAGAGATCCAAGCATCTGCAACTGCTGGGTACGGGTAGGAAGTGCTCCCCCCTTTCCTCCAGAAGCCTCGGCTGAACCAAGAACTTGCTGGAGCCATGTGTACCCAGGCCCCAACTTCCAACGATTGCCACCAACGGTCTGCTCCCGCATCTGACTCAGGGCTTCGATGGCCGACCGTGCGCGTTCTGCCGACTGGAAATACTGACGATTGATCGTTGGAAGCCCCTGTTTTTCTGTCAGGCGGGCTTCCGTTTCGGTGATGGGGGCTGTCACAGTGATATTTTCTGGCTTGTAGGCAGAGAAGGCATCTGCTGCCGCGGAGTAGAGAGTTGCTGCCGCCCTTCGCTGATCCTCTGGCGACATGAATGGAATCATGGTGTTCAAGGTCATCAAGAAAGATACATCTGGCCGGGCCGCGTCCTCTGAATTCTGGGGAACCAGGGGCCGCCACCAGGAGGGGGCATTGGCATTGGTTAGATTGAATGTACCAGGCTTCCATTGTACGTCATGGATGGGAGGAATTTCGGCAGATACTCCGCCCCCACCGCCTCCTCCGCCATCACCGCCCGCTCCCGCGACACCCCCGCCCCCTACATCCCCCAGTGGGGTAAGGACGCCTGGACTAGAAGTAGGGACCAATCCTTGCTCATAGGCCCCTCCTGGCCCGGCAATTGCCATAGCAAGGGGATCATAACGGTAGTCCCCCAGCGGCAGGCCCGCGCTGGAAGTTCCGCTTCCTCTGCCTAACTTACCATAGTAGGCTTGCAGCTCCTCCTGTGTAGGCCACAGGCCCGCCGCGGGTAGAGGCTTAGCCTTCGGCTTTCCTTGAGGGACAGCAAATCGTGCCTCACTGGGCCACACAGATGGGGCAGGAAGTGCTGCCAGTTTTGCGGGAGGTGTGCTCCTCGGAGGAGGGGGAGGCGGAGTGCCGGTCGGGGGCGGAGGGGGTGGAGGGGGAGGCCCCTTTGGTGGTCGTTTAGGCGCTATCTTCTTTGCCATCGCTTATTCCTTTCTCCAAAAAGTCTTGAAGGGCCTTCATGCCCGATGCAGGATTTTGATCCAATCTGTTGCCTGCCATCTCGATGCTATAAATGTCCCCCAAATTGTCAGAGGCCTGATCATAGATGGAGAACATTTCTGAGAGATCAAACTTCTTAGCCACCTTCTGTCATCCTCGGCGCTGTATTGGCCATTTCCTGGAATACGTCCTCAAAGTCCATGCCAGGAGGGGCCGCCCCCTCCGCCTGTGGAGGCGCAGCGCCCGTTGCGCTTTGCGTGCCCAGAGCATTCGGCATCGGAGGCTGTTCCGCGGCTTGCGGTTCCTGCGCCTGTCCTCCTGCCATGCTTCCCTGAAGCTGCTGTAGAGTTAGGGCAGCGGCGGCAGCAATGGTCTGATCTTCAGACTTCGCTGCCTGCAACAGGAGCCTCATCATGGAAAATAGCTGCATCTGTGGCAGGCTCATCGCTTGGTCAATCAATCTGCGGCGACGCTCGTCGTCTGGCTGTTTGATGTCCAGATATCTTTCCATGATCGTACTCTCAGATAGCATGCCCTTGGCCTGCGTTGCCATGGCGTGCTTGCGCACCTCTTCATTCGGGAATTTGGCCTTGACTTCCGCCTTCACCATATAGCGATGCAGGTCTCTGGCCTGCAAATTCTTTGTGAAATCTTGGCCCCTCAGCTGTCCATACACTCGAATCAGGGCGCTGCCGTCTGTCATCTTGCGTGTTAGGCTGAGAACCTTCCGTGCCCAGTTTGTCCAGAGCATTTCCAGGTGGCGTACCGGTTGTTCGAGCCGAATACGGTTCTGATCTCCCATCTGGCTAAGAGCATATCCAGAGACCTGGCTGGTCCCCGATCCGTACATGACATCAGCAAAGCCAGTCTGCTGCAATCTCGATCTCATAAATTCAATGTGCATCTGCACATCTGGGGCATTGCCTCCCCAGCTGGGAATTTCTAGGCTCTCTTCAGTACTCAACTGCACATGAGATCCCAAGGCCGGATCGAGCCGGATCGGTCTTCGTCCAGGCAATGTCCTCGATACGAGAGGCATGCCGGTATAGATCAGGATTTGCCGATTGCGTCTGTTGATAGCCTTTTCGAGAAAGCGCACTGTCTCAGATATCGGCTCAATAATACTCTGCCAAGAGGAGGCATTGTCTCTCAGGAGGGGCTTGAAGAATGATACGGTGTAGGGAATTTCATCATAGCCTTCCATCATCCTGAGAGGCCGCAATACATAGCTATCGGCCACAAGAGCATTCTCGACCGACATGGTATCGGCCTTCTTGACATAGCGCCAATAGTCCTGAACAGTGACCTCCGTCTGCATCCGATCTGCCAGAGAGCGATCTTGATGATTGGGTAGGCGGATGCCATAAAGCAATTCAACATCATAGACGCTCATCTTCCACTCGCGCACGATTGGCGACCAACGATGCGGCCCCCCAGGAAGGAAATACATCTGTAGTGGATCAATCACTTGCACTCGCAGGGGCGTCTGTTCGTAGATCACTCTGCCTTCGGTCTCCGTCTTGTGCTGCTTCGCTAACTCCTTGTCCCATACTGTGTAAAGAACCGCCCCGCCGTCTCTGACAAAGTGGGTATTCACCTCGTAGGGAATATGATATTCCTCCCGCACTCCATTGATGTACATCGTTCCTGCCAGATACTTCTCGACATCAGAGCTGTCCGATTCCTCCCCTATATCTGGCTCCCACCCCGACGCTGCCCATTCAATATCGTTTGCAAGAAGTATCCCGATTGCAAGATCTACTGTATTCTTGGGCGTCGGATCGTTATAGCGTTCCTCGAATTGCTTGGCTGGCTTATCATAATGATCGTCGTCGTACCATCTACGCCAACGGCGTATATTGGTATGCCAATCTTCGACAAATCTACGAGCCATCGAAGTGTACGTTTCGACTTCTTGTAGCGTCTCGATGGTCCGGTCAGATGTCTGCGATTTGAGATTCGCCATGTCGCAATCCTAGTCCCTGAATGGCCAGGGAAGATTTTCTTCTTCTGAGCTGATATGCTTGATCCCAGAAGCATCACTGAATGGGGATTCAATAACAATCTCCCCACGGGTATCTACACCGCCACGCTTCACAGCATCGTAGCATGCCATGGCCAGAGCGATGGCGGCATCAATCGGCAAACGGTCATGCAATGATTTGGGGCGGGTTAGACGATAGCCATTCTTCTTCTGTTCGGCCACAGCCAACTTGATGTGCATCCGCAACTCTTCATCAGGATAAACCTGAAGTATGCGATACTTCAATATCTCAAACAGGTTTTGTGAGGCGGGAATCATATTGCTGTCCGTCTGATAGAACTCGATAATTGGCAGGCCCTCTTTCTGTAGTGCTGTTATCGAACGGAGCATTTGTGATGGGTCACACAGAATGGCATAGATGTTGAATGTGCGGAACATCTCACGCAGATATTTCTCAACAGTCTCCTCAAGATCAAGGATCGTCCCGCTCTGAGGCGTCCATATTTGGTGAAATGCTAGGCCAATCTTCTTTTCTGCTAGATCATAATATACGCCGACTACAGCTGTGCAATCATGTTTCAGGCCCGCATCTACCGCTATGGAGATCGGATATTGGCGATAGGGACTATCCGGCTGAAAGATGAGAGGTGACTTCAGCGTGACAGCCCGATCCCACAATGCCATGTCAATGAATTGGTCCTGCGGCGATACCCATTCGTTTCTATGAAGTCGCAGAAATTGATTGGGGCGCAGACGTTGTAGCTCACTGTCATAATATATCTGGGTCTGCCAGGGCATGCGCGGCTCGTGATCCCAATAAGCGAAGATGGACCCATCCTTGCTCACATAACATGGCAGGTCGCCCAGGCTCTCGACTCTGTCTCCATCCAGCACGGTCAATTTGTAGAAGTTCCAGAGTAGATCGCTCTCGCCATCAAACCCAGCATAGGTAACGATCAATTGCAGAGGGCAGGGCTGGGTTGGCGGAATCGTCATTTCTTCATAAAGACGGCGGTCCTGGTCGCTAGTAAAGTTCCACAGTTCATCCCACACCACCAACGCTGGATCTAGCCCAGCAGCAGATGTGTAGCGAGACGAGAGAACATCAATCTTTGTGCCGTTGGGCAAGCGGATGCGATACTGTGTCGGCTCCAAACCCAGGTGGGTATAGTGATAGATCAGATCGGTGTAGGCCAGGTTTTCAGCCTGTTGCTTTGTGCTGGCCATCATGTACACTTCAGATCCAGGGAGAACCTGGTCTGCATACCAAGCCACCGTGGCCGCCGCCAGAGTCGTCTTCCCGGATTTTTTCGGGCAGCTCACGATCACCGTCTGATGAGGAAATGTTCCATCCTTCGTCAATCTCATGCAGTAATCAAATATACGTTCCTGGTGAGGAAATAGCTCTAGCTTATAGCCCTTACCAGCAACCCATTTCCCGGTCCCCCGATCCCATGTCTTCTGTACCCAAAAACCGTGGTCGGGATGCTTCATCCATTCAACGAAGGGCATCATGGCCGAGGTTTCCGTTTTGGTTTTCTCGTCGATCCCTTGGCAAACATCTTCGCCTGTTTGAGGTAATCTTCCCACTGCCCAGCTGTAGCGAAGTTCCCTGGCTGGGGAATATCTGTGCGTAGTGGTTGTGCCGATCTGGGCTGGGAGGGCTTCGCAAGATCAGATTGTGACCCTCCCAAAGACAGAAGCAGGGATACGGGGGAGACTTTCTTCGCCGCCGCTCCCGCCCCCTTCATGCCTGCCGTGAAGGGATCAGATGGTATGGGCAGCTTTCTCATCAAGTTCGGAAACCAGCGTTGTAACAGAGTATAGGCCGAAGCCCCACCAAATTCTGGTATTCTTTTGAAGAGGTCCCACAGATATTGTGCCCGCTGTTCTCTGGCAAGATCTTCGGGCGTGCGAGGATCATCATCGTAGGGCATGGCTCCTCCTAGATCATCATGTCTTCTTCGTTCATATCCTTCATGGGCAATATCATGCCCATTTCCTCTTCCTCATCACCTTCCATCATCCGTTTCTTATTCCGCATCTTGCTCTCAGCATCACCAATACCCTCAGCAGCATATAGGGCTCTCATGTGCTGGACGGCCTCTTCGCGATTTGCGTGCGGCTTACTGTGTACTTTATCAGTTGTGCCCTCCTCGACAACCCACCACCCCTCTTCGTCCTTCATAACTTCCCACGGATTGAATTTACGCAGGGTCAGAGCCAGGCGCGCCCTGGCTCCCATCTTGTTCCCTCTCTTGGCTGCTGCCCGGAGGGTGTCCAGGGGAATTTCTTCATCTTCGCCCATGCCCAAATCGCGGTGCAGTGCACCCTTACTGCCGATTGCTTCGTCAATCCAATACTTCTTCGCCACGGTCGCCCTCCTGAGAATGTGTCAGATTACATTATAACATAATGGCTTGCAAAGGTCAACGATACTGCAATTTTCTCTGCAACCAGTTCTGTTGGTTATATGGCCTATTGCATTAGTCATGTGGCCTATGGTATACTGGCATGAATGAAACGGGACGCAAGAATCCTCCACATCAAACTGCCCAGGATTTCTCTTGCGTCCCGTTTATTTTGGAGGATAGAATGAATTGTCCAGTATGTAAAGGAGAGGTAGTAGACTTCACTACCCATGTTCCAATAGATCGTCGATCCACAGAATTTGTGATCTGCAATACGTGTGGCTTGGTTTTTGCCAAAACTATGCCAGATCAGCAAGAACTCGATGAATACTACAGCACGGGCAAATATCGCGAGGAGGTTTCTGGCACAAGTGCAGTAACAGCAAAGAACCTCAAGGAGGAACAGGCGCGGGGTATGAGGATGGTATTCTATCTGAAACGCCATCTTCCAAGGATCAAGTCTCACTTGGACATTGGCAGCTCGACAGGCATATTCTTGGCCTGTATCTACGATGCCTACAACAGCAAGACCACCAAATCCATAGGCGTAGAACCCGGCGAAGTATTCCGTACTTTCGCGGGGGATCGTACAAAGGAAGCGGAGGAAAAGCTAAAGATAAAGCTGCCGCAGAAATTCTATGCCAGTTTTGATGTTGTGCCCAAGAACCTCAGGTTTGATCTAATCTCAGTGATTCAGGTATTGGAGCACATGATAGATCCACTCTCCTTTCTTCGAGAGATGCGATCCAAGCTATCTCCCGGCGGAGGCCATCTACTGATCGAAGTTCCCAATCTTTATGGGGGCAATGTATCGGCGCTTCAGTGGCCCCATCTCTGGGCACTTACGTCACATTCCATACAGGCCCTCTTGGGAGCAGCTGGCCTTGATGCAGTCAATATCGAGACTTTTGGCAGCTTGCCCCCCTTCTATGGCGCTCCGTCCAGTCTTATGGTTCTTGCCCGCCCGCGGGATGCCGAGCGAGAAGTCCCCCGCAACGAGACCATGAGGCAATACAATCTCTACTTGCAGGATCGTGAGAGGATTATTGCAGCAGGAAGGGGGGCTGGGGGGCAGTTCGGGTAGTACTTGACAAATTGTGTGACTTGTCGTACAATAATTACGTTTCTCCTCCTTCTCTCCTGCGCAAAAGCAGTGCCACCCCCGGCGCTGCTTTTGCCTTCTACCTCATGCTATCGCCGCTTGAGCCAGTCTGTGAATCGCTTCTCTTGCTTGTCGGGCAGAATGCGCTCGATGAATGAGTTATTCATATGATCATCCAATAAGTTTCTCGTCTCCATGAAGACAAAGTGCAAGAACAGTAGGGTGATCAGGCCGGGGGCGAGGAAGATCATGCAGGCGAATAGAATTTCCACGACCTCACCTCCCATGCTCCCTCTTTGCTTCTAGGAGGCGTCGGTCCTCACCCATAGTCCATCTGGCCCATGATCTCTTATAAGCCTGCATGTGTTGCTTGCAGTAGGGAGCGAGCCCGTCCCAGCGTGACGTATACTTGGCGAACTCGGCTATGTGGGCGAAGTGCCCTCTAGAGCCCGGCCCGCCTCCCCTTGGGCACCATTTCATGCCATCTGGGGTCTTCATGCCTGATGTATTCTGTCCGCGTCTCATCACCATACTCCTGTGCTAGTGACATTGGTGGTACTGATCCTCCAGATGGGAAATGAATCGGAATCTACTACCTCATCGTACTCTGAAATTTCTGCATCAACTGGACTGCCACATCCATCACACTTGAGTACTCCTTCGTAATTATCTCCAAAGACGGTGCTGGCACCACAGTAGTCACATTGTCCCTTGAGCATTGTCTTCCTCCTAATTCATAATGAGTGGCACATCATAGTATTGTAGGCTATTGCCTTCCAGATCGACGAGCAGATAGCACGGAAAGAACGAAGTGCATCGCACTTCTCTACCCATTATCCGCTTCTCCCCCACAAAAATGTCCGTATTTGAATGCAATGGAAATCTGGTTTTTATAGAAATCGTGCCCATAACAATTCTCGACTGCTCTTCAGACATTTTCTCCTCCGGCTAGGCTAGCAGATCGAGGACGACGTTGAGGGCCCTTTTGAGAAAGGGATATGGACACATGCCGTCGTGGCCCTGTTTTCTATCACACCAAGGACAGGTGGGGGCTGCGTCGGCAAGATGCAGCAGCTCCTGTATATTCATGCCCTGCGGCCAATCTGTATTGATCAGCATGTCATACGCTTTTTGATATTGAGCATCTGCATGTCTCGTCATCTCGGAGCTCCCAGCACCGAGGCCAGGATAATCAGAAAGAGTACAAGGAAGGCTGGCCCCATCAGATCTTTCTTGCTGCCGTTGTTGTATGGATGAAATGGATCTCGAAACATGTCAGCCTCCCGCCTCTCTGATAAGATCTTCGATATGCCACAAGATTAGCTTATGCACATTGACTCTTGCTCTTAGTGGCCACATTGCTGGTGTCTCAACAACCGTCACTGGCACTCCCGTCTCCTGCCAGATCCAATCATCAATCGAATCATCCTCCACAGCCTGTATCAGAGCGCCCTCGACCTTCTCGCCAAACCTAGACTCCCACGCCGACAGCAGCGGCACCTGATTATTCGCCAGCATAGCAATGAGTGCCCGCTGCACCTGGAGATTGCCGCCGTGTTGGTAGAGATATACTCCATTGAGTGCCGCCAGATCAATCAGATCTCCATCAATGGCCTGACCCTGTGCCACCGGCGAGCCGTCATCTTCATGTAGATCAAGCACGAATGCTGGTTCCTCGTCTACGATCCAATCTATGAGCTCCCGAACGAACATGAAGTTCCCGCGCACTCCAAGATAGGGTGATGTACCAAATCTAATCCGCTCTGATAGGCCGTCCAGGTTTGCCTGAGGTATGATAAGGCAAGTGAGATCGGGTGACAGGAAGGGCAGAGTTTCCATGATCGCCTGCGGCCCGGCTGGTTCCTCTCCATGGATGCCAGATAGAATGACAACTGGCACAGTCTTGCCCTCTTGATAGAAGGCCATCACATTGCCCAGAGAGAGTATCTCCCATCGATTCATCGCTCGATACATGACCACCTCCTGTGCTAGATATCCGTATCCTATCACAATTGTTTCATGATGTCAATACCCTTGACACAGAGAAACAGACATTGTATACTATGAGTGACCGGCGCACTATCTTCCAGCCACAGCCACAGCCTCAGTTGCCAAGCTTCTGGGGCTGTGTTGCTTTTCGGCAGATGTCGGCTGTTCTGAAACTTTCTCGTACTGCTGCGATATGGTTATTGGAAAGAGAGGTGTGTAAGGTACCTGCCCCCACAAGACGACGGCAGTATACAGGACTACAGGACGGGGGCGGTGGCACATACCTATAGGCTGGCGGCGCACACGGATGGCTATAGGCTAGGCGCTAGGTTAGAGATGGTCGCCCACTCCCTCGGCTTGGGATAGGATGGGGGATGGGATGAGGAGGGGATAGACAATGCCAC
>Ga0209521_10000123_pt1 | contig 49300 bp, 44 predicted proteins | sample Rifsed19ft4_FD_184016 | JGI IMG/M metagenome (GOLD analysis project Ga0209521, IMG submission 184016) | Soil microbial communities from Rifle, Colorado, USA - sediment 19ft 4 (version 2) | ecosystem: Environmental > Terrestrial > Deep subsurface > Rock core/Sediment | place: Rifle, Colorado...
GAGCTCGCCCGCGCCGACGTCTTCGCCCGCGTGTCCCCGCACGCCAAGCTCCGAGTCGTCGAGGCGCTCAAGGCTCAGGGCGAGGTCGTCGTCGTCACGGGGGACGGGGTGAACGACGCCCCCGCCCTCAAGCGGGCCGACGTCGGCGTGGCGATGGGGAAGACGGGGACGGACGTGGCCCGGGAGGCGTCGGACATCGTCCTCACGTCGGACGATTTCAACAGCATCGTCGACGCAGTCGAGGAGGGCCGCCTGGCCTTCAAGAACGTGAAGAGGGTCGTCGCGTTCCTCTTCACGACGAACCTCAGCGAGGCCGTCGTCCTCATCGCGTGCATGGGGATGGGGTTCCCGCTCCCCCTCGTCGCGGCCCAGATCCTCTGGCTCAACATGGTGACGGCGGCCCCCGCCGTGTTCTCCCTCAGCCTCGAGCCGAAGCACCGGGGGCTCATGCGGGAGCGGCCCCGCACCCGGACGGAGGGCTTCATCACGACGGAGGTCCGCCACCTCATGGCGGTGACCGTCGCCGTCATGATGTCGGGGATCCTCGGGCTGTACTCCTGGAAGCTCGGCTCCGGCGGGCTCGAGTCTGCCCGGACCGTCGTCTTCACGGGCTTCGTGCTCTTCGAGATCTTCAACGCCTTCAACTGCCGGAGCCTCGGGGAGCCCCTCTCCCGGGTGGGGCTCTGGACGAACCGATACTTCCTCGTGGGCCTCGTCGCGGCCGTGTCCCTCCAGGCCCTCGCGGTCTACCACCCGGCCCTCCAGACGATGCTGCGGACCGTGCCCCTCTCCGGGTTCGACTGGCTCGCGATCCTCCTCGTGACCCCGTGGATCGTCCTCGCGGGGGAGATCCAGAAGCGGGTCATCTCCCTCTTCCGCGGAGGGCCCGCGGCGCCCGCCGCCGCCCTCGCGCCGTGACTCGTCGGGCTACCCGACTTCCAGGTCGGGCCGCCCGCCCGCGCCCAGGGTCTGGTAGCGGGCCACGTCTGTGACCTGCGGGTGGATCCTCTTGAGAGCGGCCTCGAAGTGCGCCTTCCTGATGTGGACCTTCTTCAAGGCGGCCTCGTCGAGAGACCCGACCTGGGTCGCGTGGTCGCGGATCGCGAGCATCGCCGCCTCGTTGCACACGGCCGCGAGCTCCGCGCCCGTGTACTTGTCCGTCCGCTTTGCGATCTCGTCGAGGTTCACGTCCCCCGCGAGGGGCTTCTTCTGCGTGTGGATCGCGAGGATCGCCTTCCGGGTCTCGAGGTCCGGCGGCGCGATGTAAATGTGGCGGTCGAACCGGCCCGGACGGAGGAGGGCGGGGTCCACGAGGTCCGCGCGGTTCGTCGCCGCGATGACCGTCACGTTGTGGAGTTCCTCGAGGCCGTCCATCTCCGTGAGGATCTGGGAGATCACGCGCTCCGTGACCTGGCTGTCCGCGGATATCCCTCGGACGGGCGTGATCGCGTCGATCTCGTCGAAGAAGATCACGGTCGGGGCCGCCGTCTTCGCCTTCCGGAACGTCTCCCGGACCATCCGCTCGCTCTCCCCGACCCACTTGCTCAGGAACTCGGGGCCCCGGACGGAGATGAAGTTCGCCTCGCTCTCCGCGGCGACGGCCTTTGCGAGGAGGGTCTTCCCCGTGCCCGGCGGTCCGTAGAGGAGGATCCCGCGTGGCGGGCGGGCGTCGACGTGGGCGAAGAGGGCGTTCATCTTGAGGGGCCACTCGATGGACTCCCGGAGCTCCTGCTTCGCCTCTTCGAGCCCGCCGATGTCGTCCCAGTGGACGTCCGGTCGCTCGATGAGCACTTCCCGCATCGTCGCGGGCTCCATCTCCCGGTACGCCTGGAGGAAGTCCTCCCGCACGACCTGAATCTTCCCGAGGATCTCGGGCGGGATGAGGTCGACCTGGAGGTCGATGTCCGGGAGGATCCGCCGCAGGGATCCCATCGCGGCCTCCTTGCAGAGGGCGGACATGTCCGCTCCCGCGTACCCGTGGGTGAGGTTCGCGAGCTCGTCGAGCTCGACGTCCGGAGCGAGGGGCATCCCGCGGGTGTGGATTTGCAGGATCTCGAGACGTCCCGCGCGGTCCGGGATCCCGATCTCGATCTCCCGGTCGAACCTTCCGGGGCGGCGGAGCGCGGGGTCGAGGGCGTTGGGCCGGTTCGTCGCGCCGATCACGACGACCTTCCCGCGGGCCTGGAGACCATCCATGAGGGCGAGGAGCTGGGCGACGACGCGCCGCTCGACCTCGCCCGTGACCTCGTCGCGCTTCGGAGCGATGGAGTCGAGCTCGTCGATGAAGATGATGCTCGGGGCGTTCTCCTCCGCCTGCTTGAACACCGTGCGGAGGTTCTCCTCGCTCTGCCCGTAGAACTTGGACATGATCTCGGGGCCGCCGATCGCGTAGAAGTTCGCGTTCGTCTCGCTCGCCACGGCCTTCGCGAGGAGGGTCTTGCCGGTCCCGGGCGGACCGTGGAGGAGGACGCCCTTGGGCGCCTCGACCCCGAGTCGCTCGAAGAGCTCCGGATGGCGGAGGGGGAGCTCGATCATCTCCCGGACCTTCCGGACCTCGTCCCCGAGGCCGCCGATGTCCTCGTACGTGACCCGCGGGATCTTCGTCTCCCCCTCCTTCGCAGGCTTCTCCGCGATCTTGAGCTCCGTCCGCGCGTCGACGAGGACCGCGTCCGCGCTCGGGCTGAAGGACGTGACCACGAAGTCGAACTTCCGGCCCATGATGCTCACGGTGACGATGTCCCCCCGGGTCAGGACGCGCCCACGGAGGGTCTGGGCCATGAAGTCCTCCCCGCCCATGATCCGGACAGGCTCCGTGGGGGCCAGGCTCACCTTCTCCGCGGGCCGCGCGACGGCCTTCCGGAGACCGACCTTCTCGTCGATCCCGACGTCCGCGTTCCGCCGCTGGGCCCCGTCGAGCCGGATGATCCCCCGGTTCACGTCTTCCGGAAGCCCCGTGCGTACCCGAGCGGCCGTGAGCTTGCCGCCCTCGACGAGGACGACGTCGTCCTCCCGCAGCTCCAGGATCTTCATGACCTCGGGGTCCACGCGGACGATCCCGCGTCCCGCATCCGCGGGGCGGGCCTCCGCGACCCGGAGGAATCGCTCATGGGGTTTCATGGGGTGGCCTCAAGTCGGGGACGCGCCGAGGACCCGGTCTCGGGGGTCTCATCTCGAGGGTCCTCATAAACGTCGCCCCCGGCCCCCGGGCCGTGCCCGGGGCGCAGGGGCGAGGGAAGAAGGGGGATGGGGCCCCGATCATTCGACCCGGACCTTGACGGGTTCCCGTTTGGGGATCGGCTCCTTCTTCGGGACCCGGACCTCGAGGACGCCGTCCTTCAGCTTCGCCTCCGTCCGGTCCGCGACGACCTCCTCGGGGAGGGGGATCGTCCGGTGGAAGGCGCGGTACGCCCTCTCGCGGGAGTAGTAGTCCTGCTCCGTCTCCTCCTTCTCGCGCCGGGTCTCCGCTCGCAGCTCGACGCCGTCCGGGGACACGCGGATGTCCAGGTCCTCCTTGCTCACGCCAGGGAGCTCGGCCCGCAGCACGAACTCGCGGCCCTCGTCCACGAGGTCCACGAGGGGTGCCCGCGCGCCGGTCCTCCGGTCCGTCGGGACGAGCCAGGGGGGGCCCCAGAACCGGCCCTCGAGCGAGCGCCGGACGTCGTCGAGCCAGCGGTCCATCTCGTCGAACCATTCGAACGGGCTCCGGAGATCGAGGGCCCGCACAGGGGTGCGGTCGGAGGTCCTCGTCGCGAGGTCCGTTCCCTTTGTCTTGCGAATCATGTCGTGTTCCCTCCGTTGGGTTGGGGCCAATATGAGTGAGCAGTTCTATATAAACAATTCGTATCCCGTCGAGGCGGACGGAACCTCCCGCGGGGGCCTCTCGCCCCGACGGATGAAGGGCTCAGCCGCGTCCCCGCCCTCCCTCGATCCCATGGAGCCGTCCCGGCCCGATGTCGCCCCCGGCCCCCTGTCCCGTGTGCGAGCGGGCTCCCATCCTCGTGGCCTCCCTGCCCCTCGACATCCCCTTCTTCGGGAGGCTCTCCAAACGACCGTCCGGCGCCCCGGCTGCGGCGACCGGCACGCGGACCTCCTCGTCACCCGGACGGGACCCCCGCGCCGCACGACCCTCCACGCCGTCCGGGCCGAGCACCTCTCCGCCCGCGTCGTCCGCTCCCCGAGCGGGACCGTCCGGGTCCCGGAGCTCGAGGCCGCGATGGAGCCGGGCCCGAGGGCGGAGGGGTTCGTGAACAACGTCGAGGGGGTCGTTCGGCGTTTCCTCGACGTCCTCGAGGGGCAGATCGCGACGGCCGACGCGGAGGACCAGGTGCGGATGGTCGTCGCCCGGGATTGGCTCTCCGAGATGATCGAGGGGCGGGGAGCTCTTCACGATCCGGATCGAGGACCCCGAGGGGGTGAGCGACATCCTCCACCGCGACTCCGAACGGGAGGAGCGCACCGAGGAGGAGGCGGCGTCCCTCCGACCCAGCGCCGCGACCCTCGACCTGCGCGAGGTCGTCGTCGAGAAGGGCTGACGGCCCTCACGCCAACTCCCGCTTCACGGTGATCGGGATCGCGCCGCTATTGAACTCGAGCCAGGCGATCTCGATGGGGTCGACGACCCCCGAGGGGACGTCCAGGAGGATCGGCGATCCCATGCTTATCTGGAGCGCGCGGGCTCCGATGATGCGGGCTTTCTCGAATCTCGTGTGGCGCATGGGGGTCCCTCGCCCCGGGGCCTTGGCGGAGAGGGGCGTTTCGCGGACGGCGGTCCGGGCGGCCGTAGCGGCCCGAAACGGATGCCCCTACTTCAACCTTGCCCAGCCGCGAAACGCCGATCGTCCCGCGGGACGGCGGACGGGCGTGCCCGAGCCGCGGGCCGAGCCGACCCGTCGTCCCCGAGTGCGCGGGCTGTCCGTTCTTGACTTAGATAATCGCAGGTGAGAATCGCGCACGCGGCTTGATACCCCCACCCATCTACGACCGGTAGAGCGGGCCGTCGCCGGGTCTATTGTCAGTAGAGGCACTCCATGGACCAGCGGGAATTCCAACACACCGTGCTCCTCCTCTCCGGGGAGCGGGCCATGGCGATCCTCCGCGTGATCCGAGACGGGGAGTGGCACATGGCGAGCGGGGTCGCGCGGTCCCTCGACATCCACGTGACCACGGCGTCCAAGTTCCTCCAGGGCCTCGCAGAGGTCGGCCTCCTCGAGCGCCGCGCCCATGACGGCCGGACGTTCGAGTATCGCCTCCGGTCCCCCCGCCTCGAGTTCAGCGTGGACCTCCTCGAGGAGTCGGGGCCCCTGCGCCAAGCCGTCGACTTCTACGTGACGTACTTCCAGAGCCTCTTCGAGCGGATCCGTCGCCTCGGGTGGCCGAGGGTCGAGACGGAGATGCAGCACCGCCTCACGACGGACCACCAGGAGCTGCGGTCCGCGATTTTCCAGGAGATGATCGCGGGGACGGGCGGGGGGATCGACCACCTCCGCGAGCTCGTCGCGGTCCTCCATCGGGACCTCTGGGGCGTCTGCTCCCAGACCCTGGGCCACGCCGCCGCGGAGCGCGTCTTCAAGACGGCCCTCCGGGACGCCGTCGACTCCCACCCCGACATCGCCATCCGCTGCGGACTCACGCGGCCCCTGGAGGCCTGACGATGGGGGACCGCGTGGCCACGGGCATCATCGGGTTCGATCGCCTCGTCGCCGGGGGGTTCCCCCGCGGCACGGTGAACCTCGTCGCGGGCCCCGCGGGGAGCGGGAAGTCCCTATTCGGCCTCCACTTCGTCCACAACGGCGCGGCTCTGTACGGGGAGCCGGGGATGTACCTCGTCCTCGAGGAGAGCCGGGGGAGCCTCGAGCGGGCCCTTGCGGCGTACGGGATGGAGACGGCGTCCCTCGAGGCTGCGGGCCGGCTGCTCGTCGTCGACATGGGGGAGGTCCGGGGGGACGATGACGGCAAGGCCGTCGTAGGCTTCGACGACCTCCGGGACTTCCTCGCCGCCGCCCTCCCGCGGTCGGGGGCCAAGCGGCTCGTCGTCGACTCCCTCTCCGCGGTCGGCCTCTACTACTCGAATCCGGAGAGCCTACGGGAGCGCCTCTTCTCCTTCACCCGGTTCCTGCGGTCGAAGGACCTGACGACGGTCCTCCTCTCCGAGTCCCTCGAGGGCGGTCCCCTGACCCGGTTCGGGATCGAGCAGTTCGTCGCGGACTCCTTCGTCTGCCTGGGCCTCGAGGAGATCAAGGGAGACCTCCGCCGGACGATCACCGTCCGCAAGATGCGCTTCACCCGCCACGACGCCTCGAAGCATCCCTTCCACATCACCTCGAACGGGCTCGTCGTCCTGGACCAGGAGAAGGTGGTGTGAGGTGCGGGTCTCCACGGGCCTCTCCGGCCTCGATGAGATGGTCCAGGGCGGGTTGCCCCTGGGCTCCGCCGTCGTCCTGCAGGGCCCCCCGGGCCAGGAGAAGATGCGCCTCGCCCTCACGTTCCTCGCCGACGGCCTGAAGGCCGGGGCCAGCGGCCTCGTCGTCATCGCCTCCCAGTCCCCCGACTCCGTCCTCACGGAGCTCCGGAACCTCGGGGTCGACCTCGACGCGGTCGTGAAGGAGAACCGCCTCCGGATCGTGGACTGGTACTCCCAGCGAGAGGAGCCCGTCCAGGACGTCGAGGACCGCGGGGTCGTCCTGCGGTCGTCGATCGACCTCACGAACGTCGGCGTGGCCTTGAGCCGCGCGATCGCGGCCCTCGGCGGCGACAAGCCGAAGCGCGCGGTCGTCGAGCTTCTCTCCCCCGCGGCGAGCGTGTACGAAGTGAGCCAGGTCTACGCGTTCGCCCAGAGTTCGAAGGGGAAGTTCGCGCGGTTCAACTACACGGCCCTCGTCCTCCTCGAGAAGGAGATGCACGCGGGCTCCGAGCTCTCGACCCTCCATCAGCCCTTCGACGGCGTGATCGAGCTCGAGCGTGTCCGCCTCGGGGACGAGATCGTGCGGAAGATCGGGGTCCTCCATCTGAAGGACACGACGCCCGACACCGCGTTCCGGGTCCTCGAGATGTCGGAGGACGGCCTCCGCATCGTGCGGGAGGCGCCCCAGAAGGCCCCTCCCGGTCCCGGTCCGAAGCCCCCCGCCTCGCGGCCCTCGAGCCCTCCGTCTTCTGCCAGGGTCTCCGTGACCCCGGAGACGCCGGAGGAGTCCCCCACCCGTGCGTACCTCATCATGCAGATCGCCCGGGAGCGCCTCAAGCTGAACGCCGACGACGCGGACGCCCTCTTCGCGACGGCGGCCGCCCAGGCGACCCTCGACGACGTCCGCGGGGCCCTCGAGGCCCTTCAGCGGCTCTCGAAGGTCGACGACCGATACCCCGGCCTCTGGGTCCTCAAGACGAAGCTCCACGCGCGGCTCGGGCAGGTGAACGAGGCCCGGGTCAGCCGGAAGCGGGCGGAGGAGACGGAGGCCGCGGAGCTCGAGGCCGCGGAGATCGTCGTCGCGTGCCCCCTTTGCGAGACGCCCGTTTCGGAGAACGCGGCCCGCTGCCCGAAGTGCGGGGCGAAGTTCCTGGAGGAGGAGGACATCGCGGACGAGCTCGACGCCCTCGGCCAGGTCGCGATCCAGGAGAAGGTCCAGGAGGAGCTCCGGGCGAAGGACCTCCTCACGGGGTCCGAAGCCCCCGCGCGACCGGCTCCGTCCCGACCTGCCCCGCCGAAGCCCACCCCCGCGCCTCAGGTGACGGCCCCGCCGAAGGAGAGCCCGAAGCCCTCCCCCCACCAGGGGATGACGAACGGCCTCGTGAAGGAGCGCGGTCCGCGGACCGCCGGGATGACGAACGGCCTGCGCGGACGGACGAACGGGCTCACGAATGGCCTCCGGGGCCGCACGAACGGCCTCACGAACGGCCTGCGCGGACGGACGAATGGCCTGACCAACGGCCTCGGACGGACGAATGGGCTGACGAACGGCATGGGCCGGACGAACGGGCTCACGAACGGGCTCGGGCGGACGAACGGGGTCACGAACGGCCTTACGAACGGCCTCGTCTCCCTGCGCCGGGGCCTGACGAACGGGCTCACGAACGGGAACGGCTTCACGAACGGCCTCGGCTCTCCCCGGTTCCAGCGGGAGATCCGCCTGAACCGTTGGAAGCTCTACGTCATCCCCGTCGTCGCGGTGGCCCTCCTCCTCGTCCCCCTCTTCACCCCGCCCGACTACCGCGGCAGGCAGTATCCGATCCAGATCGACGGCGCCTTCGAGGACTGGGCCGCCGTCACGGGCCTCGCCCTCGCTCCCGAGGCATCCCTCGATCCCGACGTGGACTTCGTGCGCGTCGCCGTGACGGACAACGTCGACTTCCTCTCGTTCTACGCGGAGGTGCGCGGCAACATCCTCTCGGGAGAACCTGGTGGGGCCCAGACGATGGACGCGTTGTTCATCTTCATCGATGTCGATGGCTCGCCGAGCACAGGGTACCGGGTCCAGGGCCTCGGGGCGGACCGGCTCATCGAGATTTCCGGTTGGTCCGGGTGGGTCGCCTCGGCCCTCCTTCGGGAGTTCGACGCGAACGCGGATCCCGACGACTGGAGCGGTTGGATCAAGGCCGCGAAGGTCACCGCCGTCGCCTTGGGGGCCCGGGTCGAGTTCCAGGCGGACTGGCTCGAGCTCTCGGCCCGGAAGGGGACCGTCGACGTCGCGTTCGCATCCCTCGGGTGGGATGGCCAGCGGGATGTCGCGGAGGCGACCGCGACGAGCGCTCCGGTCTACGTCCGCGTGGGCCAGGACACCCAGCCTCCCCAGATCGTCGCGGGGAACGCCGCGACCCTCGCCCGCCTCTCGTTCACCGCGGTGGGCGGGGACGTCCCCGTCCGCTCCCTGAACCTCAGTCTCGAGGGCACGTTCGCGCCTTCCTCCCTGTCCGCCCTCTCTCTCGTCGACGAGTCGGGGAGCACCCTGGCGCAGCGGGTCGTCGTCGGGCCCACGGTCACCTTCGATCTCCCGGCCTTCACCGTCCTCGCAGGCCAGACCCTCAGCCTCTTCGTCCGGCCCACCGTCGCGATGGATGACGGGACGACCCTCGGTGCGTACCTCGCCGGCCCACGCAACGTTGTCGCGGGCGGCGTCTCTTTCATAGCCCCGCCCACGGCTCCCGAGGGCTACGCCTACGTGGGAGCGATCCCCGTAGGCGCCCGGGTCGACGGCGGCCTCGCGGAGTGGCCGGGTCCGGGATCGGACCCGGTCGGGGACGGTCAGGGCGGTCCCGATCCAGACCGAGATATCGTCGGGTTCGGCCTCCAGTCCTCGGGCGGGAGCACGTACTTCCTCCTCCACGCAGGGGGCACCGCCCTCAATGGGACCCTCGTACCGACGCGCACAGGCCCCTTCGTCGTGAGCCCGCCGGGACAGGCGGACTCCGACCGCGACACGGTCCCGGACGTCGACGACGTGTTCGACTACGACTTCAACAACAACGGGATTGCCGACGCCGCCTCCGGGAACGACTACGACGGCGACGGATTCGTGGACTACGGCTTCATGGGGGGCACAGATCTCTGGCTCAACACGACGATTCCCGGGACCTACCCCGTCCCCTATGCCGGCCGGGTCGTCAGCGTGTACATCGGCCCCGTGGCTCGACCCGAGGCTCTCGGCGAGGATGCCGCCCGGCTCTACCTCGACGACGACGGATCCGCCGTCACGGGGTACTCGGTCGGCGGGATTGGCGCGGACTACCTCATCGAGATCACGGGGAAGAACGGCCGCATCCTGACCTCCCTCGCCCGCGGGTTCAACGGGTCGAACCCCGGGATCTGGTCCTGGTCTTCCCTTGGCCCCGCACCAGCGATGAAGGACCGGTCACGCCTCGAGACGGCCCTGCCAGGAGTCCCGTCGACGAACGCGTCCCGCGTCTTCATCGAGCTCAGCGCCTGGACGGGGGCCCGGGACGACATCCTCCCCGCGCCGCCCACGCGGCTCCGCGCGGCCACGTACAACCTCCAGACCCTCGGCGTGATGGGCGACATCTCCACGGGCACGGGTGGGGCGGCGGGGGACGCGTACGGGTTCAACGTGACGGGCGTGGGGAAGGTCAACGAGGCCTCGGGCGGCTACGAGGATTTCGTGATTGGCGCGCCCTACGTCGACCTGGGCGGGCAGAACGACCGTGGGGCCATCTATCTGTTCTTCGGGAGCGCGAGCTGGTCCCCCGCGAACATCAACGCAGGCTCCGCGAACGTCGTGATCTACGGCGCCGCGGCGGGCGACCACTTCGGGTGGGCTGTAGCCGGCGCGGGGGACGTGAACGGGGACAGCATCGCGGACATCCTCGTGGGTTCCCCGGACACGTCCGCGGGAACCGCGTACCTGATCTACGGCCGCACGGACTGGACGGCGGCGAACGGCGCCTCGGTTACGAGCGTCGCGAGCGTCGTCACGATTGCCGGGCAGACCTCCGGCGACAAGTTCGGATCGGGGGTCGCTGGGCTCGGGAACCTCGACAATTCCGGCAGCGCGGATTTCGCGGTCGGAGCACCCGGGTATAGTTCCAATAAGGGCCGCGCGTACATCTTCTACGGGGACGGCTCCGTCCCGACCTCGGCCGTGAATTCCGACGTCCGGCTCGACGGGGGAGCCACGGGAGACAAGTTCGGGTCTTCCGTTGCCGCTGCGGGAAACGTGAACAATGACGCGTACCAGGATCTCATCGTCGGAGCGCCGGGAACGAGCAAGGCGTACGTGTACACCCTCGCCATCTCCTCCTTGGCGAACGGGGCGTTCGCGAGCGACGCGACGGGCTGGACGTACTCCGAGGTGGACCCGAACGGCTACGACAGCGGGGCGTGGGAGAACACGGGGGGGTCTACGGGAGAGTTCTCCGGCGCCGGCAGCCACAAGTTCACGTTCACGGACACAAGCAGCTCTCTGACCCTCTACTTCCATGCGGAGACGGTGACGGTGAACACGGCCTCCGGGAGGGCCCTCTCCTCCGTGACGACGGACGGCGCCCAGGCGTCCACGACTACTGTGAGTCCGAGCGCCAGTGGTGATCACCTCCTGATCGGCACATGGACGACCCCCGTTCTGGGTATCACGACGTTGCCCGCGGGGACTTGGACCTTCACATACAACGCGGACAAGGGCGGCGGCATCACGGACGGCCACATTGACGTCCATATCTACAAGAGGTCCTCCGGCGGCACATTGACGTCGATCGATGGCACCGACGGACAGGACACGACCGACGGCGTGGCCGCCTCCGCCGGCCTCACGACCTCCCCCGCGGACTACTCGGCGACCTACTCCATGAGCCAGCAGAGCTTCGCGACGACGGACGCCCTCGTGATCAAGGTCTACGGTCACGCAGTGACCGTCGGGAGCGGTACCAAGAAGATTACATTCAACCACGACGCCTCGTCCGCGAACTCGCGGGTCATCACCACGGCCGCCTCAGCTGAGATCCGATTCTTCCACTCGGAGACTGCGACGATCAACACGTTCAACACGAAGCAGCTGCTGACGACATCCCCTGATCAGGGCACGACCCAGACCTCCTCGGCGGCGTTCAGCAGCGTCGGCCACACGTTCGTCGGTGAGTTCAGCACGCCGCAGCTCGGGATTACGTCGATTCCGGCGGGAGACTGGCACTTCTACTACTGGGGCTACTGGACCGGGGGAGCCGCCGCCTCGGCCACGATGCATTTCGACGTCCACATCTACAAGAGATCATCGAGTGGGACGCTGACGAGCGTAGACGGGACGGACGGGCTGAACGCCACCAACGGCGTCGCCGATTCGGGGGACGTCATCCAGGACACCGTCTCATCCCTATACTCCGGGAGCGTGAACCTCGGTGCGGTGTCCGTGACCACGACTGACGCAATCGTCGTCCGAGTGTACGCCCACATCACCGCGGTCTCAGGCAACAAGAACGTCTACTTCGACTACGACACGGCCTCGAAGGCCTCCCGGATGGTGTATCCCGGCGTAACGAGGACGGACCGCCTGTCGATTGCATCCACGTCCGCATTCACCTCTCCTCCAGGGACCTACTCGAGCGTCCGTCATCGCATCGCTTACAGTTCGACGGTCGGTTCCATCGGCGACGCCTTCTACAAAGTGAAGCTCGAAGTGCGCAACAGTGCCGACTCGGCCACTGTGGCGACGGCCTTCGATTCGGGATCCCTGACGACGGCCCAGTCGTGGGCCCTGCAGACGGGCACCGTGAGCGGCCTCTCAGCAAGCACCTCGTACAAGATGAGGGCCTCCGTCGAGATCTTCAATGTCCACGCGTCCCAGACGCCTTCCATCACGGTAAACGTGGACGACATCGCCCTCCAGTTCGAGATCGTGACGACCCTGACCGGGACCGCAAGCACGGACTTTGGCTGGTCCGTCTCGAAGGCGGGTAACGTGAACAATGACGCCGCCCCCTACGGGGACGTCCTTGTAGGCGCGCCTGGCGAGACGAACGGAAAGGCGTTCCTGTTCTACGGGGCCGCCAGCTTCGATTCGACAGTCGACGTGACGATTACCGGAGCTGCGAGCGGGGACCGGTTCGGTTACTCCGTGTCCGCGGCGGGGGACTCCAACGGGGACGGGATTGATGACCTCGTGATCGGCGCTCCGTACTATGACGACGGCGCCAAGACGGACGCGGGGGCCGTCTACGTGTTCGCGGGGAGCGCAAGCCTCGCGTCCTCCCTCGCCGCGACGGACAACATCGCGTACCGCTACGGGCAGACGGCAAACGACCACCTCGGATGGTCCGTGTCCTACTCGAACCCCGATGGGACGAATCCCACGGAGATCATCGCGGGGGCTCCTCACTTCGACGCGGGGGCGAACACGGACGCAGGCAAGGCCTACGTGCTGAGGATCCCCGAGTTCGGCGAGATCGCGATCCCCCTGCTCGGCGCCATCCTCCCCGTCATCGTCTTCCGGAGGGTGAGGCGTCGCCGCCATGCCGCGGCGTGACGCCTGGTTTGTCCCTCGGCAGTAACAGCGCGCGTCACGGCCAAGCGCTGCTCACTCGGCGCCCTGACCCTTGCCGAGGGATTGTTGGACGCCGCGTTGTCCCCCTGTCACGGGACGCCCCGAACGCGGGGCACTCGAGGAGGGACCCATACGGCATCCCCTCCAGGCTTGCATCGCGCATCACGGATCCGCGCGACCTTACGCTGGAGCAGGATGCCTATGAACGGCCCTTATGATAAACATTCGCCCCTGGTCGGCCGCCCCCGTCATACCCTTTATTTAGGGAAGGCCCCTTCGCGCGCCCGCTTCTCTGGTGCCCCGATGGACGACCTCCGCCGTGCGATCGCCCTCCTGTTCCGCCGAAAGGGACGGGAGGAGCTCGACGAGAAGGAGTTCGTCCTGTCCGCCTCCATGGACCTGCGGTGGTTCCCGCCCCGGGAAGCCCAGCGGCTCCTCCAGATCGCCCTCGAGGCGAAGCTCCTCGAATCACGAGACGGATCCATCCGGCCCACGTTCGACGTGGCCTCCGTGGACGTCCCGCGGACCTTCACCCCGGGACCCGAGATCCTCCAGGTCCCGACGGAGGCCCAGCATGACGTTTTCCGCGGGCTCGTCGACGCGATCGTCGCCGCGACGAAAGCGGACCGGAGGACCGTCGTCGCCGGCATCAACGGAATCCAGGAGAGGATGGACATCGAGCTCGAGGTCGCGGCCCTCCTCGCCGCGCGCAAGGCAGGCGTCGACGTGGCGCCTTTCCTCGGCCGCGTGAAGGCGCGCCTCGGGATCCCGTGATCAGCCGTGACCTTCCCGCATCTTGACGAGGTCCCCGAGGGTCAGGGCCGTCCCCGCTGACTGCTTCTTCATCGCGATGGGCTCCACGCGTTCCTTGAGCTTGATCCCCAGCTCCCGCTCGATCTTCCGCACGAGGGCGTCCCCGGGGGTGATCGTCCCCGACTCGAGCTTCGCGATCACGCTCACCTTCTCGTTGATCTTCGCCCCGAGGTCCGCCTGCTTCCACCCGCGGGCCTCGCGCGCGCGTCGTATCCTCGTGGGGAAGTCCTCCGCGAGCTCCTCCTCCCCGCCCTGCGCGTACACATCCCGCGGTGTCTGACGCCGCCGTCGCGCCTCGAGCCGCTGCTCGATGACGGGGGGCATGGAGGTGCGTCGGACGACGGGGGTCATGACCTCGTCCCCGAACTTCGCGCAGCTCGCGCAGACGGCCAGGACCGTACTCTCGATTGCGACGTTCCGCGTCCGGGGCACCTCGGCTCCGCACAATTCGCAGATCAAACCATCAAGCCCGCAAGGATTAAGTAAACCGACCCGGCTATATAGGCTTCGCCAGACCGCCAGCGCCACGTTGATTCTATGGACGAGGATCAGATACGTGAGTTCTCCGAGAAACTCTCGGGCCGCATCGCCTCCCTCGAAGAGCGGAACGACAAGCTCCTCGAGGCCGCGCGGCGGGTCGAGAGCGAGAAGCGCTACGTCGAGACGGAGCTCCAGAGGCTCCAGAAGGAGATCCGGCGCCTGAAGCAGGAGCTCGACCGCCTGAAGAGCCCGCCCCTCATCATCGGGAACATCCGGGACGTCCTCGCGGACGGGCGGGTCGTCGTCAAGTCGTCCACGGGCCCCGACTTCATCGTGAACGCGGCGGACTACATCGCGAAGGAGAACCTCCTCGTCGGCGCGCGAGTGGCCCTCAACAAGCAGACCCTCGCCGTGATGGGCGTCCTCCCGCCGTCCCTCGACCCCATCGTCACGGGCGCGGAGATCATCGAGAAGCCCGACGTCACGTACGAGGACATCGGCGGGCTCGAGGCCCAGCTCCTCGAGGTCCGGGAGGCCGTCGAGGACCCCCTCCTGAAACCCGAGCTGTACCGGAAGGTCGGGATCGAGCCGCCCAAGGGCGTCCTCCTCGTGGGTCCGCCGGGCACGGGCAAGACCCTCCTCGCGAAGGCCGTCGCGCACCGGACGAAGGCCTCCTTCATCCGGTTCGTCGGGTCCGAGCTCGTCCAGAAGTACATCGGCGAAGGCGCGCGCCTCGTCCGGGAGCTGTTCCAGCTCGCACGGGAGAAGTCGCCGTCCATCGTGTTCATCGACGAGCTCGACTCCGTCGGGGCGAAGCGCCTCGAGGTCGCGACGTCGGGCGACCGGGAGGTCCAGCGGACCCTCATGCAGCTCCTCGCGGAGCTCGACGGGTTCAACCCCCTCGGGGACGTGAAGATCATCGGGGCGACGAACCGTCCGGACATCCTCGACGACGCCCTCCTCCGCCCGGGCCGCTTCGACCGGATCATCGAGATCCCCATCCCGAGTTACGAGTCCCGCCTCGCGATCTTCCGCATCCACACGCGCAGGATGAGCGCCGCGAAGGACGTCGACTACGAGGTCCTTGCCCAGCGATGCGAGGGGGCCACGGGGGCGGACATCAAGGCGATGTGCACGGAGGCGGGGATGTTCGCGATCCGGGAGGACCGGGACACGGTCTTCATGGCCGACTTCGAAAAGGCCGTCGACAAGGTATTCGGGGAGAACCTCCAACGCCACGAGGCTTCCGGCGCGATGTACGCGTGATTTCGGACGGGTCGATTTCGGGAATCCTTAATACGGACGCCCTCCATCCATTCCGTCTCGGTGGGCAGGGCCTGTGGCACGACCGAACCGCTGTCCGATCTGCGACGTCCCCGTGAAGGCGGAGAACCTCCTCCGCCATCTCGACGACACGCATCCGCGGCACGCGGACACGCCCTCGCTCAAGGAGAGACTCCGGACGGACGAGCGATACCGCCCCGCCGCGAGGCCCGGCGAGGGGTTCCGCGTGAGGCGGTGGCATGTGGCCACCATCGCTGCGGTCCTCCTCATCGCGGCCGGCGCGTACGCCGTCGCGCCCCTCCTCGACCCCTGGGCGACCTTCTCCGTGCGGTCGTGCATCCCGAGCGACCCCCCCGCCTACCATATCCACCCCTTCCTCCGGATCGACATCGAAGGGAGCCCCTATCCGATCCCGGGCGGGATCGGGATCACCTCGTCGTGCACGAACCCCGTCCACACCCACGACGGACACGACCCGACGACCCACTTCGTCGAGGTCCATGTCGAGGCGCCCGTCCGCCGGTCCTTCACCCTCGGAGACTTCTTCCTGGTCTGGGGCCAGCCCTTCTCCCCGAGCCAGGTCCTCTCCCACACGGAGGACGGGACGAACCGGGTCACGATGACCGTGAACGGGTCCCCGAACGGCCTGTACGGGAGCCTCGTCCTCGCGGACCAGCAGCAGATTGTGATCACGTACGGGCCGTGATCGCGGACGGATCCGCGGGCCTGGCGGTCCTCCCTCCGGATCACGGACCATAACCTTTATTGCGGGCACGAGGTTAGCCGGGGATCACCATGGCCATCCGCCCCCGGCGGGATGAGGAGGCCATCGGCAACCTCGCCTCGTTCATCGTCCTCCTCGTCGCGATCGGTATCCTCCTCGGCGTGTACTACGCCTACGTCGTTCCCGTGCGGCCCGAGGCCGCCCTCGTGGCCCTCCCCGGGGACACGGTCCTCGCCCAGTACGTGGGGACGTTCGAGGACACGGGGGCGGTGTTCGACACGAGCTCCCTCACCGTGGCTCGGGACAACGCGTCCTACGCGAAGGCGTTCTCCTTCTCCTGGCGCGCCCGCTGGGAAGGGCTGACCTTCAAGATCGGGGACGGCACGATGATCCCCGGCTTCGACCGGGGCGTGATCGGGATGCGGGAGGACGAGACGAAGACGATCCGCGTGCCCTCGGCGGACGGCTACGGGTCCGCCGACCCGTCGAAGCTCGGGGCCCGGCTGCTCGTGGAGACGGTCCCCGTCCGGATCACGATGAACCTCACGGAGTTCGCCGCGAGGTACTCCGGCGAACCGACGTCCGGCGCGGAGGTCACGGACCCCATCTGGGGGTGGCCCGCGATCGTCACGGTCGCGGACACCGTCGCCACGGTGACGAACAGCCCCGAGGTCGGGTCCCGGATCCGCCCGTACGGCGGCTGGGACGCGATCGTCCTGAGCATCGACGACGCGGCGGACGGGGGCGAGGGGGCCATCGTCGTTCGGCACCTCCTCGAGCCAGGCCACGTCGACCTCGTGGGCGGCAAGGAGGACGGCGCGGACTTCTACGTCTCCGCGGTCGACTCCCTCGACGGGACGTGGACGCAGAACTTCAACCGCCAGGTCGTCGGGCGGACCCTCATCTTCGTCGTCACCCTGACGAGCATCACTCGCCTGTGAGGCCTCCGGATGGCCGCGGTGGACGACTTCCTCCGCGGCCTCCTCGAATTCCTCGGTCCGGCGGGCATCCTCGTCGCCCTCTTCCTCGTCTTCGTCATCGACGCGATGGTCATCCCCGCCCTCCCGGAGCTCGCGTTCGTCGTCGCGTACTCCGTCCCGGACCCCCCGATGAGCCCGTGGGCCTGGGGCGCCCTCCTCGTAGGGCTCGCCGTCGCCGGAGAGGCCGTCGGGAACACGGGCCTCTACCTCTTCGTCCAACGGGCGATCATCGGCCGCGGCCACATGCCGAAGGTCATCGAGCGCCTCATGAACCGGTACGTCGGGTTCCTCGTCCTCCGGGACGAACGGATCATCCTCCTGAACCGGCTCGCCCCCATCGTCCCCTTCGTCGGGGCCTTCATCGCCGCCTGCCGGTGGGACTACCGCAAGTCCATCGCGTTCGTCGTCCTCGGGGCCGCGGCGAAGTACTCCCTCCTCCTCTTCCTCGTCGCGGGGATCGGGCTCGCGTACGATCCGGGCACGGCCCGGTGGGTCACGGTCGGACTCGTCCTCGCGCTCGTCGCGGCCTCCGCCGTCGCGTCCCTCGTGTACCGCCGCCGGCACGGCCTGGCGCCGCGTGGACCCGCCTAGTACTTCTGCCGCGCGTACTCCGCGTCCTCGAGGGGCCTCCCCGCGAGGACCTTGAGGTCCCCTCGGAGCCAGAGGAGGAGGGTCCGCATGTACCCCTGCCTCTCGAGACGACGGACGGACAGGCGGACGTAGAGGCGGGGGTCATAGACGATCCTCCCCCGGGCCCGGATCCGGACCCCGAGGTCGATGTCGTCGGAGTGGGGCAGGGACCGGTACCCGCCCACGGCGAGGAACGCGTCCCTCCGGAAGGCGGAGTTCGTCCCGCCCGTCCCGTACACCCCGACGTGGGCCGCGAGGCGGATGACCGACCGGACGAAGAGGAAGATGGCCCGGGCCTTCCAGGATCGCTCGAGGGGGCCGTCGGGGCCGCAGACCGCGACGACGGTCGGGTCGTTGAAGTGGGAGGCGATCCGCTCGAGCCAGTCGTCCGGCACGCGGCAGTCTGCGTCCGTCGTCGCGATGATCCCTCCGCGGGCGAGGGCCACGCCGTCGTTCCGGGCGCCCCCGATCCCGCGGCTCGTCTGGACGATCACGCGGTCCGCGCGGCCCGAGGCGATCTCCCGCGTGCGGTCCTCGCTGCCGCCGTCCACGACGATGATCTCGAACTCCGGCCTCGGCAGGGTCTGCCCCTCGAACTGCCGGAGGAACGCCTCGATCCCGGCCTCCTCGTGGAACGTCGGGACGACGACGGAGATCCTCATCGCGAGCCTTCCATCTCCGCCGCGAGGGCCAGGCCCCGGAGGATGCACTGGTCCGTGTTGATGTAGTCGAACTGGCCGAAGCGCCCGAGGAGCCGGATCCCCTCCGCGTCCGCGTGGGCGCGGACGCGGTCCAGGTTCTCCCGGTGGTCCCGGTCGAACACGACGTAGGCATAGGGGGTCCGTGCGACCCTCGCCGCGACGACGTCCTCCCGCCGGAAGACGCCCAGGTGGTCTGCACGCTCGACGACGTGCTCCACGAGGTCCTCGTCCCGGGAGGCCCAGATCCGATCGTCCCTGTCGCACGTGATCTCCGCGAGGGCGGAGCTGGTCCCTTCCGGGGCCACGCGGTCGCTGTAGTTGCTCGGGAACGAGATCCGGTTGAACCAGCCATCCTCGGGCGTCGGGAAGTAGACCCAGCTGAACTCGTTGAGCCGCGGACGCGTGAGGCCGAGCATGACCGTCACGAGGGACCGGTGCTGGAGCGCCTCCGCCGCCGCCCGGACGTCCTTGGGGGCGTCCACGAGAGCGCGGGCGAGCTCCGGGATCGGGATCGTGGAGACGAGCCCGTCGTACTCCCGTTCCTCGGTCCCGTCGGAGACGGTCCACACGCCCCCTCGACGCGCGACGGACCGCACCCGGAAGGAGGTCCGCACCCGTGCCACGCGGGGCAGGAGTCCACGGACGAGGGCCTCCACCCCGCCCTCCCGCGGGTACAGGAAGTGGAGCTGGTGGGTGTACCCCTCCGTGGGGATTCCGATGCTCGACTTCACGATGTCCTCGAGGGGCGGATCCGGCACGCGGCCCTCGACCCACTCCGTGCCCATCTCCCCCGCGGGGGTCTTCCAGATCTTCTCGTTGTAGGGCAGCAGGTAGCACTCCGTGATCCCCGCCCCGAACCGGTAGTACAGCCACTCCCGGAAGTTCGTCGGGCGCGGCGCGGTCCCCGTCTGGCGGGCGAGGTACGCTTGGATGTAGCCGAGGGTGCAGCGGAGGTTGTCCTCGACGGGGAGTTCCGACAGTCCGTTCTCGAACGGGTACTTCACGTACCGGCCCTTGTAGAACACCTTCGTGTTCCGCTGCCTCCGGCAGACGTTCTCCCCGAGGAGCCCCTCGTAGAACGCCATCGCCCTCGGGTCCCGGGAGAAGAGGATGTGGGACCCATGGGGGTCGAACGTGAACCCGTCGAACGTGAGGCTCCGGCACAGCCCTCCGGGGCGGTCCGCCGCCTCGAGGACCTCCGCGTCCCGGAGCCGGGAGGCCAGGACGAGGCCGGAGAGGCCGCCGCCCAGGATGCCGATCACGCCGCGTCGAACCGTCCGCGGCTATTAATGCCTAGTGGCCTCACGCGGTCAGGAGGCGCTCGTACACGCCCTCGAGGCGGCGCGTGCAGCGGTCCACGGAGTACGGGATCACGCTCGCCCGCGCGGCCTCCCGCATCGCATCCCGCTCGTCGAGGCACCGCTGGATGGCCCCCGCGCACGCCGCAGGGTCCTGAGGGTCGAAGAGGGCGCCGTTCACGCCCTCCCGCACGAACTCGGGGATCGCCCGGTAGTTCGCCCCCGCGACAGGCGTCCCGGACGCGAGGGCCTCGAGCACGACGAGCCCCTGGGTCTCGAACCTCGATGCGATTGCGAAGACGTCGGCCGCGGCGTAGTACTTCGGGAGGTCCTCGTCGGGGACGAAGCCCGTGAAGATGACGTCCCCCGAGAGCCCGAGGTGCCTCACGACGTCGTAATACTTCTCGAGGTACGGCCCCGAGCCGACGATGAGGAGCTTCGCGTCGGGGTTCCGCGCCTGGATCCGCGGGAAGGCGTGGATGAGGGTCTGGAGGTTCTTCTCCGGCGCGACCCGGCCCACGTGCAGGATGACGTCGTTCCCGTTGAGGCCCCAGCGGTTCCGGACCTCGTGGCCCGAGAGGGCGGGGTGGAAGCGCACGGGGTCGACCCCCGTCGGGATGACGTCCGCGATGGACGCCTCGGGGGACAGGGCGAGGATCTCGTCGAGGACGGCCCGGCTCGGGACGACGACGCCCTGGCACTTCCTCAGGAAGATCCTCAGGTAGAGTCGCAGGCCGCGCTCGAGGAGGTGGAGGTTCAGGCCGAACGGGGAGTAGAAGGGGAGCGTGTCCTGGATCATCGTGTGGAACGTCTGGACGATGGGGATCCGGGCCTGCCAGGCGGACCAGAGTCCCTTGACGCCGACGAACCCCACGCCGTGGCTATGGATCACGTCGATGTCGAGATCCTTCACGAGGTCGACCTCGTGCCCGGGGAACATCGCGAGGCGGTACCCGGGATAGCTCCGGAACGCCCGGGCGCGGAGGGGGATCGTCCTCGGGTCCGACGGCATCCGCCGGCCCGGGTCGTCCGGCGCGAAGACGACGACCTCGTGGCCGTCCGCTTCGAGCTGCCGGCGGGTCGTCAGGATCGACGTCACGACCCCGTCGATCGTGGGGAGGTACGTGTCCGTGAACAGGGCGATCCTCACCGGGCGACCTCCCGGATCGTGCGACGCGCGCGGCGAAGGGCGTCGAGCGGGTCGTCCCCGAGGACCCACAGCCGCGGGTCCCGGCCTCGCTCGCCGCCCTCCGTGAGCCCTTGGGGGATGATCCCCGCCTCCGCATCCGTCGGACCTGCGCGCATCGTGACCCCCGCCTTCCGGCCGCTCAGGGCCGCGACGACGAAGCGCGAGGCCCGTATCCGGTGGGCAGTTTTCTGACTGTATTTTAAGCTTATGGCCGAGCGAAGTCCTGGATGAAACGTCATCCCGACAAGGATCGCGCGCGCGACGCGCGTGCGAGCCCCGAAGCCCGGACCCTCCGCGGGCGTCCATCGACCTTGCGGCCCCGGGCGGAGGCGGACGGAGCACACGTGCGCCTCGCGAAGTGCGCCCGCGACGGCGAACCCCATCTCGATGCCTCCTGCGGGAGCCGCCGCGCGCGGGATCGTCCCGCGGACGCGGCCCACGGCCGCGGCGAGCGCTTCCCATACGGCGAACCGATCGGGGACCGCCGCGGACTGGATGATCCCGACTCCCTTGCCCGCCCGGTAGGACTCGAGGAACCCGACCGCGACGCGGGCCCGCGCGGACCTGACGGCCTCGCGAAGTCCCTGGCCGCGTGCGAGGTATGCGGCGATGGACGCCGCGAGGGTGCAACCCGCCCCGTGGAGTTCCTTGTCATGGCGGAACCCCCCGAGCCGCAACGTCCGGCGACCGTCGAAGAAGACGTCGACGAGGCGTCCGGCCACATGGCCGCCTTTGACGAGGACCGCCCGCGGTCCGAGGCCGCGGATGGCCCGCGCGGCCGCCTCCGCGTCTTCCACGCCCAGGATCTCGAGGCCGGAGAGCCGGTGCGCCTCGTGCCGGTTCGGAGTCACCAGGGTCGCCAACGGCAGGAGCCGCTCGACGAGGGCGTCCCGGAAATCGTCCCGTTCGAGGGAAGCGCCGACCGTCGCGACCATCACGGGGTCCACGACGAGGGGCGCCCGGGTCCCCCGGAGCTCCTCCGCGACGGCCCCGACGATCTCCGCGGAGTACAGCATCCCCGTCTTCACGGCGCGGACGTCGAAGTCGTCGAGGACGGCCCGGACCTGCGCCCGGATCTCGCCGGGCGGGAGGGGGAAGATGGAGGCGACGGACCGCGTGTTTTGGGCCGTCACGCACGTGATCACGGACGTCCCGTGGACCCCCACGGCTGCGAACGACTTCAGGTCCGCCTGGATCCCCGCGCCCCCGCCGCTGTCGCTCCCCGCGATCGTCAGGGCGGTCCGCATGCGCCCGCGCCATCGGGTGCCCCCACTTAAGGATGACGCGCCCCGTCTCCATCGGGAGACCGTGCCCGGCGCACCGTTAAATACGACGTGCCCGATGGGAACCGCCGGACCATGCGCGCGCGGAGCGGCCACATCAAGTTCGACAAGCGGGTCCGATGGAAGAACCTCGTCCCCGCGTTCCGGCCCATGCTCCTCAAGTTCCTTGAGGAGGGTCAGCAGGTCCCCGAGGACCCAGAGGCCGTCGAGGTCCTCGTCGAGGAGAACCTGCGGGACCTCCGGAAGAACCGCAAGCCCGAGGGGTACAACCGGGAGAGCGCGATGCGCATGGTGTTCCCCCTGTCCGAGGAGATCGAGTTCTACATCTACGGGCGCGGGAAGACCGTCGAGGTCGCCCGGGTCACGGAGCAGGTGAGCCGGGTCCTCCAGAAGTACCGGCTCAAGCACACGATCGAGTGGGACCGGCTCCGGGCCTTCGCGGAGAAGCGCGCCTGAGACCCTAGGGACCGACGAGATCGACCGCGCCCACGTCGGAATACTCCGCCCCCGACGGCCCCAGGACGCTGCGCTTGAGGACGATTCGGGAGACGTCCAAGTCTCCGAAGTCGTCGTCTCCGTGGGCCTGGAGGATCTGCCGCACACGGTCGAGGTTCCGTCCCCCCTTGACCCGCGCGAGGGTCGCGTGGGGGCTCCACGGCCTCCCTTCCCGCGGGAAGCCGAGGGCCTCGAGGCCCTCGTCCAGGATCCCCGCGACCCGCGCGAGCGGCTCCGCGTCTCGGACGCCGACCCACACGACGTTCATGCGGGTCACGCCCGGGAAGGCGCCCATCCCACGGAGGCGGATCCGGAACGGGGCGAGCCCCGCGGTCGCCTGCCGAAGGACCGCCATGACTTCGGGGACCCGCCCCTCGTCCGTGTCGCCGAGGAACTTCAGCGTGAGGTGGAGGCCTCGGACGTCCGCGAGCTTGAGGGCGGCTCCCGAGGTCCGCAGCTCGCGGGCAACGGTCTCCAGGGTCGCGTTCGCCGGGAGGTCCACCGCGATGAAGGCTCGGAAGGCCATGCCGCCTCAACCTCCCGTCCGCGCGCCGCACGCGGGGCATGCGCCGCGCATCTCCCGCGACACCCGGGTTCCGCAGGACGGGCACCGCGGTGCCATCCCAGCGATGAACGTCCCTCGGTCGTCGAGGTCTCCATCCGCGTATCCCTCGAGCACGGCCTTCCGCAGGATCTTCGCGGCGTCCTGCGGGGGGATGTCGAACTCCTCCGCGAGCTCCGCGGGACGGAGGACGCCGCGTCGCACTCCGACGCCCCCCACGTAGGCCAGGGCGGCCTCCTGCGCCTGGATCTGGCGGACCCGTCGGAGGAACAGGAGCCCGGGGATCGCCAAGAGGGCCGCGCACATGGCGGCAGCCGCCGTGGCGAGGAGGTCCCCGAGGACTGCGCCGGTCCCCGCGAGCCCCGCGGAGCCGACGGCGATGGCGAGAGTCCCGCCCGCGAGGCCTGCGTAGAGGTCCCTCTCGCGCACGACGGGCCCCCTAGTCTCCGACCCGGGTCCCGTGGAACGGCTCCCCGAGGATCGCGGACCGGAGGGCGTCGAGGTCTCGCCCCTGGACCACCGCGAGGGGGATTCGGTCCCGGGCGAGCACGCGGGCCGCCACGGGGTCGAAGACGACGTTCGGGCCCGCGGCCGCGTGGCGTTCGCCGGAGAGACGGACGAGTTCCTCGAAGGAGACGCGGGGCAGGAGCCGGGCCCGAGACTCCTTCTTCGGGTCTGCGGTGTACACCCCGTCCACGGAGGTCGCGTTGACGATCCGGGCCGCCTTCACGTGCCGTGCGAGGGACGCGCTGACCCGGTCCGTCGTGTGTCCGGGCCGCGTGCCCCCCATGATCACGATCCGGCGTCGGCGGCCGAGCATCGCGGCCTCCGCGTACGTCGTCGCGGGCTCCCGGTTCGCGGCGCCGCGGAGGGACGCAGCGAGGAGCCGCGCGTTGAGTCGGGTCGCGGCGATCCCGAACTCGTCGAGGGTCCTCTCGGGGATCCCGAGGGCGCGCCCCGTCTCGATGTAGTACCGGGCCGTGCGGCCTCCTCCCGTGACGATGAACAGCCGCACGTGGCGGGAGGTGTCGCGCAACAGGGCCGCGAGCTCCGCGAGGTACCGCGCGTCGTCGTCTCCCGGGACGAGCACGGAACCTCCGAGCGAGACCACGACTTTCTCCATGCATTCTCCGGGCGGGACGCAAAAGGTAATGAACGATAAAAACTGTGTGGTCGCAAGAATGGGCGATCTCTCGAGCATGGATCGGTACAAGTTCCGCCGTGCTCTGGAGGAAATCGAGAAGGCCTCGGGACGCGGGACGGAACTCGTGTCCGTCTACGTGCCTCCGCACCGTCAGATTTCCGACGTCACGAACTACCTGCGGAACGAGTACTCGCAGTCGTCGAACATCAAGAGCGCAAGCACTCGGAAGCACGTCCAGCAGGCGATCGAGTCGAGCCTCCAGCGCCTCAAGACGTACCGGCAGCCGCCCGAGAACGGCCTCGTCGTGTTCACGGGCCACAAGCAGATCGGGGCGGACCAGACGGAGATGGTGGCGTTCGTCCTCGAGCCGCCGGAGCCCGTGGGCTCGTTCCTGTACCGCTGCGACTCCAAGTTCTACACGGAGCCCCTCCACGACATGATGAAGGAGAAGGACATCTACGGCCTGCTCGTGATCGACCGGTCCGAGGCGACCCTCGGGCTCCTCCGCGGGAAGCGGATCGAGGTCATCAAGAACCTCCAGTCCCTCGTGCCGTCGAAGCACCGGATGGGCGGGCAGAGCGCGAGGCGGTTCGAGAGGCTCATCGAGATCGCGGCCCACGAGTGGTACAAGAAAGTCGGCGACCTGATGACGGAGGCGTTTCAGTCCCGCCCCGAGATCCGCGGGATCCTCGTCGGCGGACCCGGCTACACGAAGGAGTACTTCGTGAACCAGGACTACCTCCACCACGAGCTGCAGAAGAAGATCCTGCCGACGTTCCTCGACACGGGGTACACGGACGAGTACGGGCTCCGGGAGCTCGTCGAGAAGGCGAGGGACCTCCTCTCGGACCTCGACCTCATGCGGGAGAAGACCCAGGTCCAGCGCCTCATGGACGAGATCCGGAAGGAGTCGGGCGGGCTCGCCGCGTACGGGGAGGCCCAAGTTCGCCGGTCCCTCGAGGTCGGCGCCGTGGAGGTCCTCCTCGTCTCGGAGGGCCTGCGGAAGACGCGCCTCAGGGTCCGCTGCACGAACGGGGACTGGGAGGGGGAGAAGACGATCGTCGACGAGGGGGATCTCGGGGTCTGCCCGACGGACGGCGGCCCCCTGACCGTCCTCGAGAAGACGGACATCGTCGAGGAGCTCACGACGGCCGCGGAGCAGAAAGGATCCCGCGTGGAGCTCATCTCCCGGGAATCGGAAGAGGGCACGCTCCTCCTGAAGGCCTTCGGCGGGATCGCCGCGATCCTCCGGTACCGGGTGGAGTGATGACGCCTCCGCCCGCCGGGGTCCACGATCCATGGGACTCCCTGCGGCAGGCCGCGGAGGCGGTCCGGGACACGATCCTCGCGGACCTCGGGGCCGCGGACGCCGCCGTGCCGGTCTCCGAGGCGCCCGAATCCAAGGGCCTATTCGCGTTCCCCGCCTTCCCGCTCGCGAAGGCGCTCCGGAGGGCGCCGAACGAGATCGCCGCGGACATCGCGGGCCGGCCCGCCCCGGCCCCTTTCTCGGCCCTCGTCGCTGAGGGTCCCTACGTGAACTTCCGAGAGGACCCCGGGGCCTTCGCGGCGCTCGTCCTCGCCTCCGTGCGGGCGATGGGGGAGTCCTACGGGGTATCGCCCGAGCGTCCCGAACGGGTCCTCCTTGAGCACACGAGCATCAACCCGACGGGGCCGATCCACGTCGGCCGCGCGCGGAACCCGATCTACGGGGACTCCCTTGCGAGGATCCTCCGCCTCGCGGGGTGCCGGGTCACGCGGGAGTACCTCGTGAACGACGTCGGGAAGCAGATGGTCCTCCAGTACTGGGCGACGAAAAACCTGTCCCCTGAGGACGTGGGACCCCCGGACCGAAAGAAGGACGACTACCGCCTCGTGAAGTACTACCAAAAGGCTGCCGCGCTCCTCGAGGAGCGGCCCGAGCTCAACGCGGAGGTCATGGAGCTCATCCAGCGGTTCGAGCGCGGGGACGCCGCCCTCGCCCGCGAGGTCCGCCAAGTCTCCGAGCGGGTCCTCCGCGGGATCCTCGAGAGCCTCGCCCGCATCGACGTGTCCTACGACTCCTTCTTCTGGGAGAGCGACCTCATCCTCGATGGACGGGTCCAGAACGTCATCGAGCGCCTCACGCCGCGGGGCCGCGAGGAGGACGGTGCGCGCTACCTCGACCTGAGCGCTCACGGCCTCGAAGGGGACGCGGCGAAGTACTTCTTCGTGACCCGCCATGGGACGTCTCTCTACACGACTAGGGACATCGCGTACCACCTCGACAAGATGGAACGATGCGACGTCGCGATCAACGTCCTCGGGGAGGACCAGAAGCTCACGTTCCAGCGGCTCAAGGCCGCGTTCCGGCTCCTCGGGATCGACTGGGCCCCAGAGACCCTCTTCTACGCGTTCGTGGGCCTGCCGGAGGGTCGCCTGTCCACGAGGAAGGGCCTCGTCGTGTACCTCGACGACCTCCTCGACGAGGCCGTCGACCGGGCGTACGCGGAGGTCTCCAAGCGGCGGGAGGACCTCCCCGAAGCGCGGAAGCGGGAGATCGCGGAGTTCGTCGGGGTGGGCGCAGTCCGGTACAACATCGCGAGGGTCCAGGCGGAGAAGCGGATCCTGTTCAGGTGGGAGGAGGCCCTCAACTTCGAAGGAAGCTCCGCGCCATTCCTCCAGTACGCCCATGCCCGCGCGTGCGGAATCCTCGACAAGGCGGGAGGTCCCGCGGGCCCCGGGGACCCTCGCCTCCTCGTCCATCCGGGCGAGCGGAGGCTCCTCCGGTGGATCGCGAAGTTCCCGTCCTCGGTCCGGGACGCCGCGGACGGGCGCCGCGTGCATCAGGTCGCCGCGTTCGCGGCGGACTTCGCCTCCGTGTTCAACGAGTTCTACCGGGACTGTCCCGTCCTCTCGTCCGCGGCCGACGTCCGGGCCGCGCGGCTCGCCCTCGTCGACGCCGCCCGGATCGTCTTCCGGAACGCCCTTGGATGCCTCGGGCTCAAGGCCCCGCGGGAAATGTAAAAGGGGAAGAGGAGGGCCTAGAGGCGCTTCTTCTCTTCCCTGACTTCCTTCTTCGGCTTCGCCTCGCCCTCGCCCTTCTCCCGGCGGAATCGTGGCTTCCACTCGCCCGCGCGGATCCTCCGGCGGACCCACATCCCGAAGATCGCGAGCCCGATGACCCCCACGATCGCCGCTCCGACTGCGTAGTTCACCCACGCGGCCTGGCGCACGAAGACCTGGCGGACCCCCCGGTTCTCGCCTCCCTGCTGGGTCCACGGCTCCCGGGAGTCGGATACGGTCACGGTCAGGGTCTTGTTCCCCGTCCCCGTGAGGGCCACGTCGAACACGAGGGTGACCGTCTCCCCCGCGGCGATCGTCCCGTTCGTCCGCTCGCTCCCGTCCTTGTTGTACCAGATGGGGTCCTCGGACAACGTGACCGTCGAGCCCGCGCTCGTCGCGGTGAGCCTCGCGCTCACGTTCGACGCGGTCCCGCGGCCCGGCTTGTTCGTCACGTTGACCTTGACCGAGACCCGCTGGCCCTCCTCGACCTCGGACGGGCTCACGCTCATCGTGCCCACGTCCACCCGGAGGTCCGGCCTCATGGGAGCGTCCACCTGGACCGTGACGTCCCGGGTCACGTTCGCGGAGTTCGGCTTGTTGGAGCCGAAGCCCTTGTCCGTGACCTTCAGGACGACCTTGTAGCTCGTGTTGAACTCCGTCCAGGTGAAGCTGATGTTCACACCGTACAAGGTGTGGTTCCTCCCGGTCCGGCCCGACACGGGCCCCGGCACGGTCCATGTGAAGTTCAGGTCCGCGAGCTTGTCGTAGTTGTCCGTCGTCCGGCTCCCGTTGAAGCTGTACTCCCGGGTCTCCGTGAGGGTGCCCGCGAGGGCCCACTCCTGGCTCGGGTCCCGGATCTCGATCACGGGGGGCGGCGCCGTCGTGTCGTTGACCTGGACGTTCAGCGTGGCGTTCACCGACTTCCATCCTACGCCGTCCGTCACGGTGAGGTTCACCTTGAAGGTCCCCGGCTTCGAGAAGCTCCAGTTCACGATCCGCGTCGTCGCGTCCGTGATTCGGTCCCCGTCGAAGTCCCACGAGTACCCGCTGCCCTCCGGGATCACGCCCGCCTTGGACCCGGATGGCGTCCCGACATACGCCTGGTCCGTCGAAAGGCCTCCGTCGAAGCGCACGAGGACGTCCTCGTTCACCTTCAGGAGGGTCGTGTTCGCGATGGCGCCCGCCCCCGTCCGGTTCGTCTTGATCCGCGCGACGGGCAGCTGGTCGTCCACCCAGGCCGTGATGTTCCGGTACGTGAGGTTCCCGCCCGCCTCGCGGACGGTGAGGTTCACAACGTACTCCCCGGGCGCGTCGTACGTGTGGTACGACGTGATCCCGTGGCCGATGTTCTCGGGGAGGCCCGCCTCCGTCGTGTTCGCCGCGAACTTCCACGTGAAGTTCGCGTTCCGGATGTCCCCGACGGGGTCCGTGCTGTCCTCCGCGCTGAACGTGAGGTTCGTGTTGTTCGCGACGTACGCGCGGTAGCCTTGGTAGGACGCGTTCACGACGTGGAACTTGTCCGAAGGGCCGGTGACCTTCGCGCGGGCCGTGCCGTTCTCCGAGAGCTCGACCGTCCCGCGGACCTGGGCATCCCCGACGCGCTCCCCAGGATCCAGGGTCACGCGGGTGTAGCCGTCCTGATCCACGGGGCCATTGAGGATCGTCGTCGTCACGAGCTCGTACTTCCGCGGAAGGTCCACGACGTACACGTAGTCCTGGTAGACCGTCTCGTTGGAGTCGGGCCGCATCGTGACGTTCACGAAGTACTTCACCGCGCCGTAGGGCACGTAGGGCGGGGCGGTCCGGAGGGCGTACGTGGTCGTCGTGTTGATCCAGACCTTCGGGCCCGTTCCGAGGAGGCCCTGGACGCTCACCGCGTACGAGACCGCGGACCGGTACGACTTCGAGTTCGTCGTGAGGAACCCGTCCGTCGTGACGTACAGGGGGCCGTTGGCCTCGAGCCAGGCGTCGAAGTCCGTCGCCTCCCCGGCATCGATCGTCGCGTCGCCGTTCCCCAGGGTGTAGTCGACCTGGAGCCGCAGGGCGCGTAAGCCCGCGGGGCTGAGCCCCGGCAGGGTGCTGTCCGCGTTGAGGGTGAGGTTCCGGTAGATCGTCAGGTTGCCCCAGTCGGAGCGCCCGTAGACGACCTCCGTCCGGTACTCCTCGGGGTCCGACAACGCGAGGGTGGATCCTTGGAGCACCGATCCGCTCGACAGGGTGACCGGCGTGGCGTTCGCCTTGTAGCCGTCCGCGTCGATGACCATGAGGTAGTCGCCCGCGGGCGCGTTGAACCGGTACAGGCTCCCCGTGACGGAGGCCCGGACGATCTTCGCCCCCTCGGAGACGGACGGGTTCGTGTTGTACAAGGTGCCCGTCAGGCCCTCCGTAATGAACCGTCCCTGGGAGTCCCGCGCGTGGCCCGTGAGCACGACCCCGTCCTGGAGGGAGATTCGGACCCGCCCGGACGCGCTGACCGCGAAGGCTCCGTCCACGTAGGGCGCATAGCCCGTCGCGCTGATCCGGAGCTCGAACGTGCCGGCCCACAGGGAGACGCTCGCGACGCCCGACGAGCCGGTCGTCGCGGACCGGACGACCTCGTCCGCGCTCGCGTTGTGCACGGACACCGCCGCGCCCGACACGGCCGTGACGCTCTCGTAATCCACGGTGAGGATGTCCCAGCCCTCCGTGAAGTTCGTCGCCTGGAGGGTCACGACGCCCGTGTCCTCATCGAGGGCCCAGTTCCCCGTGGTCGGCCAGGCGACCCCGTTCCGCTCCGCGACGAACGACCCCGTCCTCACCGGGTAGTACGTGAGTCGCGCGGAGGGCGTCCACGAGGAGTACGTGACGAGGATCGACTCCTGGTTCGCCGTGTTGTTCAGGTTGCTCTTGACCACAGCGTTCAGGATCTTGATCGTCCCGGAGGCGTACCCGGACGTGTACGTGACTTGGTAATCCGTCCCGTTGTTCAGGAAGAAGCTTGCGGTCGCGTTCTGAAACTGGATCACGATCCCCGCGCTCGACATCGGCGGGCGGGAGACCCGGAGGGTCTGCTGGCTCGGCACCCACGTCGCCGCGACGTTCTCTCCGCTGACCTGAGTCCGGGAGAACGTGATCCGCTCCGTCCGTACGACGGACGTCGCGCTCACGACGAGCAGGTCGACCGTCTTGTCCGCGGTGGGCGTGGGCACGAGGCAGAAGTCCCGGGACTCCGTCGTCGTGTCATCGAAGCGAAGGGGGGACGTCGTGCCGTTCCCGAAGTAGCCGTCCTTCGATACGGCGAGGCTGTAGTACCCCGGCTTGAGGGTCGGCGTGCTGAACGTGAACGTCCCGTCGCCGCCCGTCGTCACGGTCTGCGGGGCGAGGATCCCGTTCGCGTCCGTCAGGGTCACCGTGGCGCCGCCGATGAAGGTGGCCGGGCTGCCGCACTGATAGACGAGCCCGACAATCTGGTTCCCTTGCGCCGATGCGTTCCACGGGAGCACGGCCAGCCCGCTCACGAGGAGCAGGACCAGCATGAAGAGTGCCCCGAATCCACGATGACCACGCGGGTACATCCCGTATCTCTCCTCTCAGAGGCGTCGTCGATTCACCGGTCCCCGCACACTCGGCGGAGGCCGGAGTAGCGCGGCGAATTGAGTGGGGGTATTTAAGGGTAATGGGAAAGGGCTCGAACTCTATCGGTCGCGCAAAGACTTTCGACGTCTCGCGCATCCGCGCGCCGTGGCATCGGACCTCGTGCTCGCCGCGGCGGCGGGTGTGTTCGTCCTGACGTACGTCCTCATCTCCCTGCGTCAGGTCGCCCGCTTCCCCCTCGAGCGGCCTGCGACCGCGATGCTGGGCGCGGCCCTCATGCTCCTCCTCGGGATCGTCGGTCCGGCGGAGGCCCTCGCCGCGATCAACGTGGACGTCCTCTGCTCCTCATCGGGATGATGATCCTCGTCTCGGGCCTCGAAGTGTGCGGCTTCTTCGACCTCGTCGCGGCCCGCGTGGCCCTCCGCTCGCGGGACCAGGCCAGCCTCCTCGCGGGCCTCATGGTCGTCACGGCGGTCCTTTCGGCCCTTGTCCTGAACGACACGATCGCCCTCCTCGTCACCCCGGTCGTCGTGCGGAGCGCGCGGGCCCTGCGGGTGAACCCCGTGCCCCACCTCGTCGCCCTCGCGATCGCCGTGAACGTCGGGAGCCTGGCCACGGAGGTCGGGAACCCCCAGAACGCGTACATCGCGATTCGATCGGGGATCCCCTTCCTCGACTTCGCCCTCGTCATGGCCCCCGTGATGGCCGCCTGCCTCGTCGTCTCGATCCTCGTCGTCCGCCGGGCGTTCCGAAAGGAACTCGCGGCCCCCCTCCCTGCGCAGCGGGACCCACCCGCGGTCCGCCTCCACCGCCGGGGCCTCGCCCTGACCCTCGGGGTCGTCCTCGCGACCGTCGCCGCGTTCTTCCTCTCCCGCCCCGCGTCCCTGCCGTTCATCGCCCTCGCGGGGGGCGCTGTCGTCCTGTTCTTCCTGCCCCTCGCGGCCCCGACGACTCCGCGGGCCCTCATCGCGAAGGTCGACTGGGGGATCATCCTGTTCTTCACGGGCCTCTTCATCGTCCTCGGCGGGGTGCGCGCCTCCGGACTCTCCGCGGCGATCCAGGACGGCTTCACATCCCTGTTTGGCGGCGCGGGGGGCCTCCCGTGGCTCACGGGCCTCTCCGCCCTCCTCTCGAACGCGATCAGCAACGTCCCCGCCGTCCTCCTCCTGTCCGAGGTCGTCGAGGGGACCGGCGGCTCCCGTCTGCTCTGGTTCGCCCTCGCCTCGAGCTCGACCCTCGCGGGGAACGCGACGATCCTGGGGGCCGCCGCGAACGTGATCGTCGTCCAGGCGGCCTCGAAGGAGGGCGTCGAGGTCTCCATGCGGGACTTCGTCCGCGCAGGTCTCCCCGTGACCGTCGTCACCCTCGTCCTCTCGACGGCCCTCCTCGTCCTCCTCGTCCCCGCGTGAGCCCCGAACCCTTTATCGGCGCGCGGCCGGTTCTGGGGACGCATGTCGTCGCCCGCCGCCGCGGCCGCCCGCTCCCGGCTTGTCGAGGACCTCGTCGGGTCGCGGTACGTCCAGGACCCGCGCGTCCGGGAGGCCTTCCTCCGTGTCCCGCGGGAACTCTTCGTGCCCGAGCCGTCGCGCCGGGACGCGTACGTGGACGTCCCCCTCCCGATCGGGTGGGGCCAGACGATCTCCGCGCCGTCCATGATCGCGATCATGCTCGAGGAGGCCAAGGTCCGGTCCGGAGAGCGGGTCCTCGAGGTGGGCTCGGGGTCTGGCTACCATGCCGCGCTCCTCTCGTGCCTCGCGGGCCCCGCGAATGTCGTCACGATCGAGAGGATCCCCGACCTGGCCGCGAGGGCCCGGCAGAACCTCGCGCAGGCGGGGTTCGAGGCCGTCGAGGTCGTCGTCGGGGACGGGAGCCTCGGCCATCCGAGCCGGGCCCCGTACGACATCATCCTGGCGACCGCGGGCGCCCCCCGGATCCCGGAACCCTGGGCGGCGCAGCTCGCGCCCGCGGGACGGATCGTCGCGCCCGTGGGTCCACGACTCCATGAACAGATCCTCCTCGTCGCCCGTCGCCGTCCCGACGGGACCCTCGAGGTGCGGGAGGGGACCCCGTGCGCCTTCGTCCCCCTCGTCGGCGCGAAGGCCTGGCCCAAGCCCGACTGATCAGGCGGAGGCTCCCGGGTGGGTCCACGCCTCGTTCGGGAGGGCCTTGTACAAGGGCTCCGCGCCGCCTTCCGTCTCCTGGAAGACCCGGTCCACGTCGGTCTCGTGGAGCTCCCAGTAGAAGATCCGCCAGTTGCGGCCGTTCAGGAGGAGGACCGTCTCCCAGGAGCTACGGAGGAGCCCCGCGTCCTGGAGCTCGTAGAAGAGCTTCCGGTCCTCGGGATGGATCGCGTTGTCGATGATCACGGTGCGGAATCCGAAGTAGTTCAGGACCATCTGGGCCTTCTCCGAGGCCAGCGCCCGCGGCACGACGAGCCGCTTCTCGATCGCGCGGGCGAGCTTGTCGAGATTGATCATCTCTCCTCCGGGTTCCCATTGGCTATTTGCCCCGCGTCGCTATTAGTATCTATGCCCGAAGTTCGCCCATATCCTACCCACCCGGTTCGACGGGCGTCCGCGGGACCTCGGGAGACGGCCGGGCCCCGCGGAAAACATTACGCTTATCGATAGTGAATTTTGAGCGACACGCTTTAAGCCATTCCCGGCGCACGTCTCCTTCCTGAGGCGTGTCATGAAGCGGAAGTCCGGCAAGGCGATGGTGGATCTCGACCGGAAGGTGACCGTGATCCACTTCAATGTCGGAGCGGGCTACCTGACCTACCTTGAGGAGGACTCCCCCGGGAGCGCTCCTCGCGTGAAGAACGTCGTCATCGAGCGATAGCGTCGTCGACCGAAGGTTTTTCGCGGTCGTGAGCCCTCCGGCCGGCATGGCCCCTCCCGACGAGCGTCCCCTGGAAGGCCCGCCGGAACCCCCGCGGCCCGAGGTCCAGGTCGTCGAAGCCGGCCCCTCCCGCGAGCGGACGTGCGCGGACTGCGGTCGGCGCACGGCGGCCTGGAAGCCCGTCCGGCGACATGGGACCTCCGTGATCATCTGTTCGGAGTGCGCGTCGAAACCCGCCCCGGACGGATCGGAGGCCTGCCCGTCGTGCGCCACGCCCCTGCGACCACGGGACCGGTTCTGTGGGAGATGCGGCCTGCGAATCGAATACGCGTGTCCGACGTGCGGGTCCGCCCTCGACCTGGAGGACGCCTTCTGCGGGCGGTGCGGCACCCGCGTCGCGTGAGGAAGTGGACCGAGTGGGATTTGAACCCACGGCTTCCGCCTTGCGAAGGCGGCGATCTTCCGCTGATCTATCGGCCCGCAGGGCCACCTCACAGCCCCGTCCGGGATATAGATTTCGCCCGGACCCTCGGAGGCGCCCCGGGTCCTCCCGCCGTCGTCGTGGGGCGAGGCCCTTCTTGTGCAGGCCAAGGCCTTAATAGCGCGGCCCCTGTGGCGCACCTCCGCGGACCATGGCCCTTCGCATCTACAGCACCCGCACCCGGAAGAAGGAACCCTTCGCCCCGCGGCCGGACGGCTCCGTGCGGATGTACGTCTGCGGCCCGACGACGTATGACTACAGCCACCTCGGCCACGCCCGGTCGTACGTCGCCTTCGACACGGTCCGCCGGTACCTGGTCTCCCTCGGCCATCAGGTCACGTACGTCCAGAACTTCACGGACATCGAGGAGGTCATCATCCGCCGCGCCTCCGAGGTCGGCAAGCCGCCCCTCGAATACGCCCAGTTCTTCATCGACGCGTTCCTCGAGGACATGCGCGCCCTCAACGTCCTCCCGCCGGACCGGACGCCGAAGGTCACGGAGCACATCGGGGACATCATCGCCCTCGTCGGGAGGCTCGTGGACCGTGGGTACGCGTACTCCGTCGGCGGGGAGGTCTACTTCCGGACGAAGCGGGCGGAGCACGCCTTCGGGATCCTGAGCCACCAACGGGTCGAGGACATCGTCGTGGACCCGCTCCCTCCCGGGAGCACGAGGGAGGACCCCCTCGACTTCGCCCTCTGGAAGCGGTCCAAGGAAGGCGAACCTTCGTGGCCGAGCCCGTGGGGCGACGGCCGCCCGGGCTGGCACGTGGAGTGCAACGCGATGGCCGCGAAGTACCTCGGGGTGCCCCTCGACATCCACGGGGGCGGGACGGACCTCAAGTTCCCCCATCACGAGAGCGAGGCGATGATCGCGGAAGGCGCGTGGGGCGGGGAATGGGCCCGCGTCTGGATGCACAACGGGTTCGTCACGATCGAGCGGGAGAAGATGTCGAAGAGCCTCGGGAACTTCGTGACGATCCGGGAGGTCCTCCGGGACCATCCGGGCGAGGTCGTGCGCCTGTGCCTCCTCAAGTCCCACTACCGGGAGGACGTCGAGTACGACCGGGAGTGCTTTCGCCGGACCCAGGAGGAGTACGACGCGATGCTCGCCCAGATCGGGCGGGCCCGGACCGCGGACGGGCGGGGGACGGGCGGGAAGGTGGACGCCCTCGTCGCGCGCACCCGCGACGCGTTCCGAAAGGCGATGGACGACGACTTCGGCACGGACGATGCCGTGTACCGGCTGATCCAGATGACGACGGCCCTCGCGGAGATCGGGGACCTCTCGCCCCCGGAGGGACGCGAGGTGGTGGACGCGTACCGGGAGTGCGGCCAGGTCCTCGGGCTGTTCCAGACCGTCGCGTGAGGGCGACGCCGGGAGCCCCCGACATCCTCCCGAGATCCGAAGCTCTGCGCCCCAAAACCCTTTTATCGAAGACCCGCATGGACGCCGTACTTCGCAGGCGAGCCCATGGCAGAATTCAAGGCCGTCATCGCAGACCCGAAGTCCGGACGGACGCACAAGCGCGAGATCGCGGGCCACTATGCGAACGCCCTGGTGGGCAAGAAGGTCGGGGAGGAGGTCGACGGCCTCTTCGTCGGGCTGCCGGGCTACAAGCTCCAGATCACGGGCGGGAGCGACAAGGACGGATTCCCTATGCGGCACGACCTGCCGGGACCCCGACGCAAGCGGCTCCTCCTGAGCGGCGGGGTCGGCTTCCACCCCGTCCGGCCGGGGATGCGGAAGAAGAAGACGGTCCGCGGGAACACGGTGTCCCCGGACATCCTCCAGCTCAACATGAAGATCGTCCAGCGGGGTCCCAAGTCCATCGAGGACGCCTGGAAGGAGCAGGCGCGATGAAGGTCCCCGACCAGCCGATCGTGAACATCGGGGTCGTGGGCCACGTCGACCATGGGAAGAGCACCCTCACGGAGCGCCTCACGGGGGAGCGGACGGACCGCCACTCGGAGGAGATCAAGCGGGGCATCTCGATCCGCCTCGGGTACGCGGACATGGCGATCTACCGCTGCCCGAAGTGCGAGGAGCCCCAGAGCTACTCGACGTCCGAGGTGTGCAAGGCGTGCGGCTCGAGGGGGGACCTCCAGCGGATCGTCTCCTTCGTGGACTCTCCGGGCCACGAGACCCTCATGGCGACGATGCTCAGCGGGGCCGCGATCATGGACGGCGCCCTCCTCGTCATCGCCGCGAACGAGAAGTGTCCCCAACCCCAGACGAAGGAGCACCTCATGGCCCTCGGGATCATCGGGGTCGACAAGATCGTCGTCGTCCAGAACAAGATCGACATCGTGGACGCGAAGCAGGCCGCGGAGAACTACCGGGAGATCGAGGCCTTCGTGAAGGGGACCGTGGCGGAGGGCGCGCCGATCGTCCCCGTGTCGGCCCATCACGACGTGAACTTGGACGCCCTCCTCATGCTCATCGAGACGACGATCCCCACGCGGCCCCACGACGACTCGAAATCCGCGAAGATGTACGTCGCCCGGTCCTTCGACGTGAACCAGCCGGGCCAGGCGCCCGACAAGCTCACGGGCGGGGTCCTCGGAGGGAGCCTCGTCCAGGGCCGCCTCCGGGTCGGGGACGAGATCGAGATCTCCCCGGGCCGTCAGGTGACGATCGGGAACAAGACGGAGTGGCGGGATATCACGACGACGGTCCGCTCCCTCCACTCGGGCGGCGCGCCCCGGAAGGAGGTCCGCGCGGGCGGGCTCATCGCGATCGGGACCCACCTCGACCCCGTCCTCACGAAGTCCGACAGCCTCGTCGGGCGCGTCGTCGGGCCACCGGGCAGCCTCCCCGAGATCCTCCAGAAGATGACCGTGGAGGTCCACCTCCTCGAGCGGGTCGTGGGGACCGCGGAGGACCTCAAGGTCGAGGGGATCAAGACGTCGGAGCCGCTCATGATCTCCGTGGGCACGGCGACGACGGTCGGCGTCGTGAGCTCCGCACGGGAGGAGCTCGCGGACCTGGTCCTGAAGATCCCCGTCGTCGCGGAGCCCGGGCAGCGCGTCGCCGTCTCTCGGCGGATCGGCGGGAAGTGGCGCCTCATCGGGTACGGTGTGATCCGCGCGTAAGGGCGTGAGAACCAGCCGTGATACACAATACGAATCCTTTAAGCGAGGGCCGGACCCTCGATTCCGCGAAGGCGGGTAGCCGTAAGCCGGCTTTCCCACGCAGACGCTCGTCGTCCTGCTCCGAAATCGGAATCCGGAAGCCGCGGGCGCCAGGATTACCCGCACAGGGTTGCCTGCCCGCCTTCCCCCTTCTCGCCGGACGATAGGGAGAAATACGCTCCCGCGTCATGGCCGGCCGCCCATGCGGGTCCTCCACCGCGACCTGAAGGCGGGCGAGTTCAAGGTCCGCATCGAGAACCCCGACGACCTCTGGCACCTCTACAACCTCGCGCAGCCCGGGGACCTCGTGCGCGCGAGCACGTACCGTCGGGAGGAGGCGAAGGCGGACAAGATCCGCCCCGAGCGAATGGAGAAGGTCCGCGTGACCCTGACGGTCCGCGTGGAGAAGGCGGAGTTCCAGGCGTTCTCGGACCGCCTCCGGTTGAGCGGGGTCATCGTCGAGGGCCCGCAGGACCTCGGACAGCATCACACCCTCCTCCTCGGGGTCGACGACATCCTCACCCTGATCAAGGCGTGGAAGCCCCACGAGCTCCGGAGGCTCGACGACGCGGTCGCGGCCGCCCAGAAACCCCTCGTGTCCCTCCTTGCGATCGACGACGAGGAGGCCCTCCTCGCCCAACTCCGGCAGTACGGGGTGCGGGAACTCGCGACGATCCGGGCCCCGGGCCACGGGAAGATGTTCCCCTCGGGCGACACACGCCCGACGTTCTTCGAGGACGTCCTCCGGGCCCTCCAGACTTCCGAGCTCGGGGAGGCCCTCGTCGTCCTGGGCCCCGGCTTCACCCGGGACGCCTTCCGAGAGTACCTCGGGGAGAAGGCGCCGTCCCTCGTCGGGCGGGTCCATACCCACGGGACCTCGTATGCGGGGATGCGGGGGATCTACGAGGCCCTCAAGGCGGGGATCGGCTCCAAGGTGTTCGAGGAGAGCCGGGTGGCCCAGGAGACGCGCCTCGTCGAGCGGGTGCTCGAGGGGATCGCGACGAACGCCCCCGTCGCCTACGGACCCGCCCAGGTCGGCGAGGCCGTCGACGCGGGCGCGGCGGAAACCCTCCTCGTGAGCGATGCCGTCGTGCGGGATCCCGCCGTCGAGGACCTCATGCGGCGTGCGGAGGCGGCCCGGGGGGACGTCGTCCTCGTGAGCCGCCACCACGAGGCGGGGAAGAAGCTCGAGGCCCTCGGGGGCCTCGCGGCCCTCCTGCGATATTCGGTCGCCTGACCCCGGGGCTCACGCCCTGCCGCGGCTCTCCCCGCGGACGAGGCTCGCGGCGACGAGGTGGGCGATCCGCAGGGGCTCGGGCAGGGCCCCGCGAACCGTCGTGAGGGCGAGGGCCTCCCGAACCTCCGCGAGAGTCGCGCCGACCTGGGTCACGTACACGGGCCGATGCCTCGTGGGGACCTCCTCGAGGGGATGGCGCCGGAGGATCTCCCAGCGGTCCTCCCAGTCCTCGAACTTCCTCCGGAGGGCCCGCTCCATCGCAAAGAAGTCGGGCTTGTGCCGGGTGACCGTGGCGACGGGCACGCCCGCGTCCCCGTGGAGCCGGTCCACGTCAATCACGTTGAACCCGCCCACGGCGCTCCCGTCGACGAGGACCATCGCGAGGCCCTCCCGGTACCGGGACCTCCGGATCATCCCGCCGATCCGCTCCGTGGCGTCCCGGCCGTCGACCTGCGCTCGCGTCTGGAGGACCCCGTCGATGTACGACGGCGCCTGGACGACGACCCCGACGACGGGCACCTCCGCGTCCCCGAACCGGAAGGGCCCATCGTCGATCCCGAGGACGCGGGACTTCGGCTTCATGGCCCCTCAGACGAGTTTGAGGGAGCCCGTGACCTGGTCCACGAGCTCGTTGGGCCCCGGGCCGACGGCGAGGCACGTGACGGTGCCCGGCGGGAGCTCCGTCAGGCCCGCGTCCTCCACCAGGGCCGTCGGCAGGCCGAGGGCCCTCGCCCTCGCTCGGAGGCCGTGGAGCTCCGGGATCCCGGAGGCGCGCACGACGACCTTCTTCTGCCCCTCCGCGTACCACGCGGCGAACCAGCGACGGTGGCGCGCCTTCGCGTCGAGGGCGGCCATCACGCTCGCGTGGGCGACCTGGACCGCGAGTTTCCCGCGCGAGAGGTCGAGGTCCGCGCGCACGGCGACGACGAGCTTGTGGTCCATTCAATACAGCTCCGCGGCCCTCTCCTCCTCGAGCTTCCGGAGTTCCGCCTCGACCCCCTCGAGGTCCCGGCGGGCCGCGTCCCGCTTCTCCTCGTAGTGGGATCGGGCCTCCGCGGACTGGAGCCGCATCCTCCGTTCCGAGTCCGCGATCGCCCGCCGAAGGCGCTCCCGTCGCACGGCGAGGTCCTGGAGCCTCAGGCGGACCTTGTGGTCCCGCCGCTCCTCCGCGAGGAGGTCGGCGGGGCCCGGGGCGGGCGTCCGCGCGAGCGAGGGATGGAGACGGACCATCCACGGGTACGCGCCGCGCCACCAGCCGGCGACGAAGAACGCGGCCGTGAGGCCGAGGAGCCCCGCCGCGATGTTCACGTCCCGCACCTGCCCGAGCCCCGTGCCCGGGTCCACGCCGAGGGAGTTCAGGAGGAAGGACCAGAGGACCGTGACCGCGATGGAGAGGACGATCCCGAGTGTGACTCGGTAGAGCCCGTCGTACTCCCGGTCCAGCTCCCCTTTCCTCGGGTACAGGGCGTTCACGAGGACGTACCCGGGGAGGAGGAAGATGAGGAGGAGCGCCGCGACGACCTGCAGGGTCGCCAGGACCGCGTCGAGCACCGGTCGGCCAGCCTCCCGACTCTATTTGAACGTTGCGCGGTCCGCGCGCGGCACGCGAAACTCCTTAGCGCGGGTCGCCCCTTCCCAGGCCGGAGCCCACCCCATGGAGCGGAACCGGATCAAGACCCACATCCCCGGCCTCGACGAGGCCCTTCAGGGCGGCGTCCCGGAGGGGTTCGTCGTCCTCCTGTCCGGCGCGCCCGGGACGATGAAGTCCTCCCTCGCGTTCTCGATCCTGTACCAGAACGCCCTCAAGGAGGGCCGCAAGGGCGCGTACTTCACCCTCGAGCAGGGGAAGGACCTCCTCCTCGAGCACATGGCCGCCCTGGGGATGGCGGACGAGAAGGCCCTCGCCGGCTTGACCCTCCTCGACATGGGGAACATTCGGAAGAACCTCACGTTCCTCCAAGGCCGCGGGACCTGGCTCGAGCTCTTCAAGATGTACTGCAACAACGTGATGAAGGCGGACCCGATCTCCGTCCTCGTCGTCGACTCCCTCGACGTCCTCGAGACGATGGCGAAGATGCAGGACCGGCGCTCGGACCTGTACTTCCTGTTCGAGTGGCTCCGGGACCTCGGCCCCCTCACGATCCTCATATCCGAGCGGCCCCTCGACCTGGGACCGTCCGCCCAGCCTCCCGACGAGGCGTACCTCGCGGACGGGATCGTGCACGTCGGGATGCACCCGACCGCGGACCTCTACATCCAGCGCCGCCTGCGGATCGTGAAGATGCGGTCCACGCGCCACGAGACCGGGTACTATGTCCTCTCGTGGGAGGACGGCGGCTTCGAGGTCACGAAGGCCGTCTCGGGCACGGGCTGAGCTCCAGGTGTGGGCGGCGCGAAATCAGTACCGGACCTGGGAACCTTCGCACAATGCCTTTATACCCCCCTGCCCCATGGAACGCTCCCTTCCCGAGAGGCCTCCCGCGGACGCGCCTCTCCCACCCACGCCCATGGTCCAGACCGCCCCCGTGCCCACGGCAGAGCCTCGCGCCCCGGAGCCCGCGACGATCCTCGTGGTCGAGGGGAACGAGGAGCACCAGGTCCTCAGCGTGGCCGCCCTCGGCCGCCGCGGCTTCCGGGTGTCCGTCGCGGACACGGGCGCGGAGGCTCTCCGGCTCCTCCAGCGCCATCCGTTCCAGGCCGTCGTCCTGTCCTCCAAGCTGCGGGACGCCTCGGGCCTCGAGGTCCTCCGGTCCCTCGTCCAGGTGCGGTCCGACGTCCCCGTCGTCTTCGTCGTACCCGAGGGGTCCGAGGAGATCGCGGTCCGCGCGATGGGCTCGGGGGCCTCGGGCCACCTCGTGAAGACGGCGCGGTACCACGAGCTCCTCCCCGTCGAGGTCGAGCAGCAGATCGCGAAGGCCCGGGACCGGACGCGGCTCGCCCAGCAACAGAAGGCCCTCGGCGAGGCCCAGACGCGGTTCCGGGAGTTCGTCGAGTCGTCCCGGGAACCGATCTTCGTGATCGACCCGACCGGGGCCTTCGTCGCCGCGAACGAGGCGATGGCGGTGGCGACGGGCTTCTCCCGGGAGGAGCTCCTCCGGCTGAACCTGTTCGACCTCCTCACCCCCCTGACGGACCCGGCGCCCGCCCGGCGGCTCGTCGACTCCATCTCGGGGGGACCCGCGAGCCCCCAGGAGTTCTCCCTCACACGGAGGGACAGCCAGGTCATCTACATCCACGTCACCCCGCACCTCGTCCGGAAGGCGGGCGAGGTCGTCGGGATCGAGGTCCTCGCGAAGGACATCACGGACCGCAAGCGCGCGGAGAACGAGCTCAAGAGCCTCTACAGCTGGCTTCGGGCGATCCACGAGGCGACGAACGAGGGGATCCTCCTCGCGGACCGCGACCTCCGGGTCGTCCAGTGGAACGCCCGCGCCCTCGAGCTGTTCGGCCTGGACCCGGGCTCGATGGTCGACCGGACCGCGGAGGACCTTTTCCGGGGCCTCGCGGCCCGGGCCGCCGATCCCCAAGCGGCCCTCGACGCCGTCGAGACGTACCGCGCGGACCCGGAGGCGACCTCCGAGGGGATCCTCGAGATCACCCGGCCCGAGCGACGGGTCTACCACCGGATCACGTCCCCAGTCCGGAACCCTGACGGCGCCCTCATCGGACGCCTCTGGACGTTCCGCGACATCACGGAGCGGCAGCGGGCGGAGCGGGTCGAGCGCGCGATCTACCGGATCTCGGAGGCGGCGACGGCCGCGAAGGACCTCCGCGCCCTGTACCGGTCCATCCACGAGATCGTCGCGGAGCTCATGCCCGCGAAGAACTTCTACATCGCGCTCCACGACCCGGTCACGGAGACCCTCGATTTCCCCTACTTCGTGGACCAGAAGGAGCCGCCGCCCGGGCGCCAGCCCCTCGGGCGCGGCCTGACGGAGTACGTCCTGCGGTCGGGCAGGACCCTCCTCGCCTCCCCCGAGACCTTCCAGGCCCTTCACGAACAGGGGGAGATCGACCTCGTGGGCCCCGACTCCCTGGACTGGATCGGGGTCCCCCTCGTCGCGGGCGAGCGGCCGATCGGCGTGCTCGCGATCCAGACGTACGAACCCGGGGTCCGGTACGGGCCGCGGGAGCGGGACATCCTCTCGTTCGTCTCATCCCAAGTCGCCATGGCGGTCCAGCGGCGCCTCGCGGAGCAGTCTCTCCGGGAGAGCGAGGCGCGGTTCCGGCGCCTCACGGAGAACGCGCAGGACCTCATCTACCGGTTTCGGGTCACGGAGCCTCGCGGGTTCGAGTACGTGAGCCCTGTCGCGACGCGGATGACCGGGTACACGCCCGAGGAGCATTACGCGGACCCCCAGCTCGGCTTCAAGATCGTCCATCCGGACGACCGCCCGATCCTCGAGCAGGCGATGGTCGCCGGCCCTCCGAGCGGCGAGCCGGTCACCCTCCGTTGGATTCGGAGGGACGGCTCGGTCCTTTGGACGGAGCAACGGAACGTCGCGATCCGGGACGAGGCGGGCCGCGTCGTCGCGATTGAAGGGATCGCGCGGGACATCACGGCCCGGATGGAGGTGGAGCGCGCGGTCCATGAGAGCGAGGAGCGGTACCGGCTCCTCGCCCAGGCCACGAAGGACGCGATCTGGGACTGGGACTTGGAGACGGACACCCTCATCTGGTCCGACGCGATCTACGAGATCCTCGGCTACTCCGCGGACGAGTCCCCGCCCACGGGCGCCTGGTGGGACTCCCTCATCCACCCCGGCGACCAGGAGCGGGTCCTCGGCAGGCTCTGGAAGTGCGTGCACGAGGGGCCGGACGCGTGGACCGCGGAGTATCGGATGCTCCGCAAGGACGGCACGTATGCCTTCATCCACGACCGCGGGTTCATCCTCCGGGGCGAGGACGGCCGCGGGAGCCGGATGCTCGGCTCCCTCTCCGACGTCACGGAGGCCGCGAGGACCCAGGAGGCCCTGCGCCGCCGGGACGCGACCTTGGCGGCCGTTGGCTTCGCCGCGGACCGCTTCCTCCGGAGCCCGGACTGGGGGTCGACCGTCGGGGAGGTCCTTCGGCGGCTCGGCGAGGCCACAGGCGCGGACGCCGTCCGCCTGTTCGAGAGCCGCCGGGACGCCGAGGGTCGGCTTTTCACGGTCCAGCGGTTCCGGTGGTCCCCACGGGAGGTGGACTCCCCCATCGACACGGCGGGCGAGGGGAGCCTGCTCTACCTGGACGGCGGTTTCTCCCGCTGGGCCGACATCCTCAGCCGAGGCGAAATCGTCCACGGCCACCTGAAGGACTTCCCGTCCGAGGAACGGGCGTTCTTCCAGTCCGTCGACCTCCGGACCGTCACGGCCGTCCCCATCCTCGTGGGGAACCAATGGTGGGGGCAGATCGGGTTCGACTTCTACGGGGAGGAACGGGATTGGTCGCCCCCGGAGCGGGAGGCCATCCGAGCCGCCGCGGGGACCCTCGCGGCCGCGATCGAGCGGGAGCGGGCGGAGGCGACGGTCCGGGACTCCGAGGAACGGTACCGGCTCTTGTTCGAACGGAACCCCCAGCCTATGTGGGTATTCGACCTGGAGACCCTCCGGTTCCTCGCTGTGAACGCGGCCGCGATCGAGCACTACGGGTACAGCCGCGAGGACTTCCTCGCGATGACGATCAAGGACATCCGGCCCGCGGAGGACGTCCCGCGGCTCCTGGAAAACCTGGCGCACCCCCGGGACGGCCTGGACCACGCGGGGGAGTGGCGGCACCGGAGGAAGGACGGGTCCATCATCGATGTGCAGATCACCTCCCATTCGATCGTCTTCGGGGGCCGGAGCGCGGAGCTCGTCCTCGCGACGGACATCACGGAGCGCCGGCGTGCGGAGCGCGCCCTCGACGAGAGCCGTCGGACCCTCGTGACCCTGATGAGCAACCTGCCCGGGATGGCCTACCGGTGCCTCAAGGAGCGGCCCTGGACGATGGAGTTCGTGAGCGAGGGCGCCCTCGCTCTAACGGGTTACCCACCGTCGGACCTCATCCGCAACCGCCGCGTCGCCTTTGCCGACGTGATCCACCCTGAGGACCGGGATCGCGTGTGGGACGAGGTCCAGGCCGCCCTCCGTGAGCGCAAGCCATACCAGCTTCAGTACCGGATCCGAACGGCCGCCGGGGGGGAGAAATGGGTCTGGGAGCAGGGCCGCGGGATCGCCCGGCCCGACGGCTCCGTCGAAGCCCTCGAGGGATTCGTCACGGACGTGACGGAACGCCTCCGGACCCGATTTGAGCTCGAGCGGTCGGAGCGTAAGTTCCGCGCCCTCTTCGAGGCGGCCGCAGAGGCGATCGTCCTCATCGACACGAAGGGCAAGATCCTCGATGTGAACCCGGCCGGGGAGGCTCTCGCCCGGCGGGCGCGCACGGACCTCGTGGGCCACAACCTCGGCGAGTTCTTCCCGCCCGACGAGTTGCCGCGGGCGCGGGAGTATCTCAAGGGGCTCCTCGCGGGGACGCCGTTCCAGGAGCCGTTCGAGACGGCGATCCTCACGCCCGAGAGCGGGCCCCGGATCGTCGAGGTGCGGTCCCGGGTCATCCGCCAGGCGGCCGCGGAGACGTACCTCGAGCAGGTCGTCCGGGACGTCACGGAGGAGCGGGAGATGCAGCGGCGGCTCCTCCAGAGCGAGCGCCTCGCGTCGATCGGCCAGCTCGCGGCCTACGTCGCCCACGAGATCAACACGCCCCTCACGAACATCTCCCTCCTGGCCGCGGGGATCTCCCGCCGGGTCGACGACCCCGAGGTCCAGGCGAAGCTCGAGAAGCTGAACGTCCAGCGGCGCCAGGCGGCCGCGATCATCTCCGACCTCCTCAAGTTCACGACCCGCCGGGACGTGAACGCCGTGGAGACGGACCTCCAGGAGGTCCTCGAGGCTACGATGGAGCAGGTCGTGCCGTACCACAAGCCGGGCGTCGTCGTGGACCTCGAGCCCTTCCCCGGGTCTGTCCTCGTCCGAGCCGACCCCCTCCAGATCCAGGAGGTCTTCGTGAACCTCCTCAAGAACGCCCTCGACGCGACAGAGCGCGGGTCCGTGCGGGTCCGCGTGAGCGACCGGGGGGAGACGGTGGCGGTCTCGATCGAGGACACGGGGTCGGGCATGACCCCCGAGGTCCGGGCCCGCCTGTTCGAGCCCTTCTTCACGACGAAGAAGCTGGGGGAGGGGACCGGCCTGGGCCTGTCCCTCAGCCAGGCGATCGTCGCGGCCCACGGGGGAAAGATTGAAGTCGAGTCGGAGGTTGGGAAGGGGACGAAGGTGACGGTCCTCCTGCCGTGGAGGGAGGCGCATGAAGATCCTCGTCGCCGATGACGATCCAACGATCCGCTCCGAGCTCTCCGAGCTCCTCCGGGAGGACGGCCATGAGGTCGACACGGCGGCGGACGGCCGCGAGGCGATCCAGCGGATCGAGACCCAGGCCTACGACGCGGCCCTCCTCGACCTCGTGATGCCCCGCTCGACGGGCCTCGATGTCCTCCGGCGGGCCGCCGTCGTCTCCCCCCGGACTGCGGTCATCATGATCACGGGCCAGGGGACGATCGACACGGCCGTGGAAGCGATGAAGGCCGGGGCCGTCGACTTCATCGAGAAGCCGCCCGAGATCGAGGCGATCCAGAGGTCCCTCCGGGCCCTCTCCGAAGAGCGGAGGGCGTGGGAGCTCCTCGCGCCTGCGGCCGCTCCTGAGGCCGTGAAGGGCGTCCTCGAGGACGCCGCGCGCCGGAAGGCCCTCCTCGCCTTCGTGGGGCCGGGGGCCGCCCCGCCCAAGGGTGCGGGTCGAGTGCTCCGCCTCGATGAGGACCCTCGTCCCCCCGACACGTTCGCCCCGAACCAACTCTACCAGATCAACGCGGCCGTGGAGGCCCACCTGGCCGGGGTCGCGAACCCCGTCGTCTTCGCCGCGGGCCTCACCCCCCTCGAGACCCTCCACGGCCCGGACGACGTCCGCTCCTGGATCCGCCAGATCGCGCAGCGGTGCGAGGCCCGCGAGGGGACCCTCGTCCTCGGCCCTCGGGAGGCGTCCCTCGCCCCGGATGCGGGCCCCGCGGGCCTCTCCGTCGACGAAGGCCTCCAGGGGATGCTCGAGTCCCTCGCGAACCCCACCCGGAGGGCCATCGTCTCGTACGTCTTCGCGTCAGGCCCGTCCGCGTACTCCGCGATCCTCAGGCAGAACTTCGTCGACTCGTCCTCCAAGCTGTCGTTCCATCTCCAGAAGCTCCAGGCGGACCGGCTCCTCACGAAGGGGAGCGGCGGGGCCTACGTCCTCACCGAGGACGGCCGCCGGGCGTGGCGGGTCGTGAAGGCCCTCCGGGACGAACGGCGGCGGCCCGCGGTCCTCCTCGCGCCCCCCTGAGTCCCACCCCCTCGGCCTCGCCTGTCAACGGCTCTCTACCACACCCTATAAATGGGCTTCCACGGATGGGTTCTCGAGAGAGCGGATGACGGCCGCAAAGACCCCGGGAGTCAGGCCTCGAGTCCTCGTGGTCGACGACGACCGCGGGATGCGGGAGAACCTCTCTGAGCTCCTCGCCTCCGCCGGATACGACGTCGTGACGGCCTCAAACACGAACGATGCGCTCACGGTGATCGCCTCGGGGGACGTGGACCTCCTGCTCACGGACCTCCGGATGCCCGGGCCCAACGGGCTCGAGCTCATTCGGTCTGCGCGCCAACGGCGCCCGGACCTGCGGGCCATCCTCATGACGGCCTTCGGGAACGGGTTCACGGAGGTCGAGGTCGTCCGCCGCGGGGGGATCGGGTACCTTCAGAAGCCTTTCGAAGCGGACGAGGTCACGGGGCTCGTGGACCGGATCCTCTCTCTCGACGGGGAGTGAAGCGACATGGAAGCCCTGCACGTGAGCCAGACCGTGATGGACGAGTACTCCGCGAGGATCCTCCTCGGGACCTTCGACCGGGCCGTCTCGGCCCTTGAGCTGAGCCAGCGCTTCCGCATCCCCATCGCCGCCTGCTACCGGCGGATCCGGCAGCTCGAGCAGATGGGCCTCGTGTACTGCGAGAGGGAGCTCCCCTCCCGGAACGGGAAGGGTCTCCAGCTGTTCCGTTCCCGCCTCAAGTCCGTGCGGATCGCCCTCGAGGAGGGCCGCCTTCGCGCTCAGGTCCTCATGGACGGGCCGTCCTCCGAACCCCTCGCCTCGGAACAGGTCCTCAACCTTTCGGAACGTCGCGCGTGAGCCGCAATCTTTCTTAGCACGCCGCGCGATGGCCGCCCATGGCGGACGCGCGCGTGACCCTCGCGGACCTCCGGCAGCGCATCCAGGCGTTCGTCGATGCCCGGGGCTGGGACCAATACCACAACCTGAAGGACCTCGCCCTCGCCCTCAGCATCGAGGCTTCGGAGCTCCTCGAGCTCTTCCTCTGGCGCCCTCCGCCCGAGCCCGCCTCCCTGTCCCCGGAGGATCGGGAGCGGATCGCGGAGGAGCTCGCGGACGTCGTGATCTACGCCCTCCACCTCGCGAATGCCCTCGAGGCGGACGTCTCCGACGCGGTCCTCCGGAAGATGGAGAGGAATGAGGGCCGCTTCCCCGCGTCCCCTACCGCGGGCCCGTGAGGCCCTCAAGGCGGTCCGCGGTCACGAAGCTCTCCCCGAACCGGAGGGCTCGGAGCCCCGCGTAGGCAATCCCCGCGAGCGGCTCCAGGTTCACGACGTCCTCCAGGTTGTACTCGAGGAGGAGGTCGAGGGCGGATCCGTCCCCGCGCTCGTACGCACGCCAGAGGCGGACCGCGTCGAATCCGCCGAGGCCTTGGGTGGCCTCGGACCTCGGGAGGCCGACCCGGCGCTCGATCCTCTTGAGGCCGCCCTGGAACCCGAGGCGACGCAGGGGATAGAGGAGGTCCACGTGGATCTGGTCAAGCCGCATCCGCGGGAACGCGGCCCGAAGGAAGGGTACGTCGAACCGCGCCCCGTTGAACGTCACGAGGAGCTTCGCGCCGTCGAGGGCCTCGGGCAGCTCCTCGAGGTTCGCGCCCCGGACGAAGGACATCGTCCGGCGGCCGTCGTACAGGCCGACGACGGTCACAGCGTCCCGGCCCGCGGAGAGCCCCGTCGTCTCGATGTCCAGGTAGGCGATCCGATCCCCGAACTCTGGGAGGGCGCGCCAGTGCTCCCGCGGGGGCAGGTTCGCCGCAAAGTACCGGTACCGTCCGTCATGGAGGGCCGCCTCGGACCGCTCGACCTCCCGCCCCACGGTCTCCGCGAGTCGACGTGGCAGGTCGTCCGGGAGGCCGCGGCGGCCCCGCAGGCCCGACGCGCGACCGCGTGAGCCCCCCGCGTCCCCCGGACCCCCTACACCCCCGCCGGGTGCCTATGCAGCACCTTGTGCTTCTCGCCCACCCACAACACCCACACCCGAGCATTACCCTCGCTCCGAGACTGACATTTTCCCTG
>Ga0209521_10000124_pt1 | contig 49270 bp, 40 predicted proteins | sample Rifsed19ft4_FD_184016 | JGI IMG/M metagenome (GOLD analysis project Ga0209521, IMG submission 184016) | Soil microbial communities from Rifle, Colorado, USA - sediment 19ft 4 (version 2) | ecosystem: Environmental > Terrestrial > Deep subsurface > Rock core/Sediment | place: Rifle, Colorado...
TTCGCTCAAGGTCTACGACATACCCCAGGCCGGAAGGGCGGCAAAGGGCAAGGCCATAGTGAACATCCTGAATGTCGCGCCCGACGAGCACATCACCACCTTCCTCCCGGTGCGCGAGTTCAAGGAGGGGAGCTTCATCACGATGGCGACGGCCCACGGCGTCATCAAGAAGTCCGACCTCATGAGCTTCTCGCATATCCGCTCGGGCGGCCTCATAGCCGTGAACCTCGACGAGGGCGACAGCCTCATCTCGGCCCGCCTCACGGACGGCAAGATGGACCTGTTCCTCGGCACCCACATGGGCCAGGCGATAAGGTTCCCGGAGGAAGAGGTAAGGGAGATGGGGCGCGTCACCAGGGGCGTAAGGGGCATAAAGCTCGCCGAAGGCGACCGCGTAGTCTCGATGGAGACGGTCGAGGAGAACGCGACCGTACTTACGGTCACGGAGCACGGCTTCGGCAAGAGGACCGAGTTCGCCGAGTACCGGGGCCAGGGCAGGGGCGGCAGCGGCCTCATCAACATCAAGATAACCGAGAAGAACGGGCCCGTCGCCGGGATAGTCAAGGTCAGGGACTCCGACGAGCTAATGATATCGACCAGCGCCGGCAAGATAATAAGGATAGCCATGAAGGACGTCACCGTCATCGGCAGGAACACCCAGGGCGTGAAGCTCATGGACATCGAGAAGGACGAGCATATAACGGGCATAGCCCCGATAGCGGAAAAAGAGGACGAGGGCGAAGGCGAGGGCGAGGCGGAGGGATAATACCTCCGCTTTAAGGCTGAACCATTCTTTTATGCCCCCTCTTTGGACTAAAGAGGGGGCATTTTGTCAATGCTGGAAAGGAAGGGCTGATGAGCTCATATACGGTTCTCGGCGCGGGCGGTTGGGGCACCACCCTCGCCCAGGTGCTCGCATTGAAGGGCAGCTCGGTGAAGCTCTGGGCAAGGGAGGCGGAGGTAAGAGAGTCCATCACCCGGCACCGGGAGAACAGCCTCTTTTTGCCCGGCGTCAGGCTCTCGGAGAAGATAACCCCCTTCGGGAGCCTGAAAGACGCCCTTGAGGGGGCCGTGCTTATAGTGAGCGTCGTGCCTTCCCACGGTTTGAGGGACGTGCTCATTGAAGCCAGGGAGCACATAAGGCAGGGCTCGATAATAGTGAGCGCCACAAAGGGCATAGAGGAGAAGGGGCTTCTTACCCCGAGCGGCATAATAAAAGAGGCGCTCTCCGGAAAGGACGTTGCCGTGGTCGCCCTCTCCGGGCCCTCTTTCGCCGCGGAGGTAAGCAAAATGCTCCCGGCCGCGCTATCGGCAGCCTCGGATTCTTCCGACGCCGCCCGCAGTGTGCAGGAGGCCTTCTCGACCGGCTATTTCAGGGTATATACCAATAGCGACGTCATAGGCGTAGAGCTCGGCGGCGCGCTTAAGAACGTGATGGCAATAGCCTCGGGCATCTCCGACGGGCTCGGGCTCGGCCACAACGCGAGGGCGGCCCTCATCACGAGGGGCCTGGCCGAGATGACAAGGCTTGGCGTGAGGATGGGCGCCCAGGCCTCGACCTTCGCCGGCCTCTCGGGCCTCGGCGACCTGGTGTTGACCTGCACCGGGCCCCTGAGCAGGAACTACACCGTAGGCAAGGCGCTCGGCGGCGGGATGAGCCTTGCCGAGGCCACAGGCGGCATGAAGGCGGTCGCCGAGGGCGTCAAGACCTGCAGGGGCGCCCGCGCGCTGGCCCACTCGTACGGCATAGAGATGCCCATTACCGAGGCGGTCTACGCTGTCCTGTACGACGGCAAGCAGCCCAAGGAGGCGGTGCTCGAGCTCATGAACCGCGACCTCAAGGGCGAGTAGGCCGATTCCACCGTCAATCCACCGAAAAAAGCATTTTTTTCTACCTTCCACAGTCAAAAAAAGCTAAAATAATCCCGCATTCCATCCGATAAGGATAGATAATCCGGAAAATCCAGCAAAAGCTGCCGATTGCCAACAGCACCCGTGTTGTTGACGTTCGAGCAGGTTTATTTTAGCTCCCCAGAGGCCGTACATCTTAGATGCTCAAAAGAAGCCTACATTCCAGGATCCTTGTCCTCATAGTCGGGCTCATCACCGTCGGCGTAATAATATCCATATACTGGGAGCTAAGGCACAAGGAGAAGGAGCTCCTCGACGAGAAGGTCAGGGCGTCGAGGACGATGGCCCAGCCCGTCCTCACCGCCATATACGAGGACATGCTCGAGGAGAGGGCCGACCTTGCCCGCCACCTGGTGCGCTCCATCGGAAGGACCCACGGCGTCGAGAGCGTCTACATCGTCAGGAGCAACGGCGTCGAGGAGGCCTTCAAGGACATGAAGACCATCAACGCCGTGAAGCACGAGTTCGGCGAGACAAGGCCCGAGTGGCTCACCGACCACCCGGACGAGAAGGTGAACGTCGCGAAAGGGGTGAACACCCCGGAGTTCAAGAAGGCCTTCGCCGATTTCAGGCGTGACTGGTCAAGGGGCGAGGTCTACTACATAGACCAGAACAACGGCGAGCCGCTACTCACCTACCTCCAGCCAATAGAGAAAAAAGCCAAGTGCAAGAGCTGCCACGCGAGCGAGGACGCCAGGGGCGTGCTCGTCATAAGGACGTCGCTCTCCGAGATGTACGACGTGCTCGCGAAGGGCAGGAACCAGTGGATATTCTCCGGCATATTCGCGATCGCCATAGGCGGCATACTGCTCTCGCTCCTCATCCAGAGGTCGATAACCGGCCCCATCAGGCGAAACGTCGAGGTCATAAAGAGGATAGCCGACGGCAAGGCCGGCATCAACGAGAGGATAAAGGTCGACGCCCAGGACGAGATAGGCTACCTCGCGCAGGCCTTCAACAGCATGCTCGACTCCCTTGAGAAGAGGGCCGAGGAGAACACCAAGCTCTTCGACCTGGTCATAAAGAGCAAGGAGGAGTGGGTGGCCACATTCGACGCCATCCAGGACCTCATCTCCATCCACGACAGCGAGTACAGGATAATAAAGATAAACAAGGTGCTGGCGAGGAAGTTCAACTCCAGCCCCGAGGAGCTAATAGGCAGGAAGTGCTACGAGCTACTCTACTGCCGGTGCGAGGCCAAGACAGAGTGCCCGCACACGAGGACGCTCGCCACGGGCGAGATAGGCACGGCCGAGGTGGACGACATGGTCTTCGGCGGCAGCTACAGCGTCACCACCTTCCCGGTCTTCAACAACGAGGGCAAGGTATGGGCGAGCGTCCACGTGGCCAGGGACATAACCCAGGAGAAGTTCCTTAGAGAGCAGCTCCTGCATTCCGAGAAGCTCTCGAGCCTCGGAAAGCTCGTCGCCGGCATTGCGCACGAGCTCAACAACCCGCTTATGGGCATAATGGGCTTCAGCCAGATACTGATGGACACGCCCGGGGACAAGAAGCTCGACGACATCAAGGACAAGCTAAGGAAGATCTACCACGAGTCTCTCAGGACGGCCAAGATAGTCCAGAACCTCCTCACCTTCGCGAGGGCCAAGAAGACCGAGAGGGAATACCACAGCGTAAACGACATCATCAAGCACACGATAGAGCTTAGAGAGTACTCGCTCAAGGCGAACAACATAAAGGTCTCCTTCGACCTCGAGGACAGGCTGCCGAGGACCATGGTCGACCTCTTCCAGATGCAGCAGGTCTTCATCAACATAATAAACAACGCCGAAGACGCGATGGTGGCGAAGAAGGGCAAGGGGAGCCTCCGGATCTCCACCCGCAGCGAATCCGGCAGGATAAGGATCTCCTTCAAGGACGACGGTCCCGGAGTATCGAGAGAGATAATAAACAAGATATTCGACCCGTTCTTCACGACCAAGGAGGTCGGCAAGGGCACTGGCCTGGGCCTCTCCATAACGCACGGCATAGTGACCGAGCACGGCGGCACCATAGAGATGACGAGCCCGGACGAGGGCGGCGCCATGGTCACAGTCGAGCTCCCGATAGTTGCGAGGTCGCTCTGGAAGGACGAGTCCGGCGCGCCTCCGGCCGAAAAAGAGAGCGTGGCCCCGGGCAAGAGGCTCCTCATCGTCGACGACGAGAAGTCGATAAGGGAAACACTGCAGGACATCTTCTCGAGGGAGGGCTTCAGCGTGGCCACGGCGAGGGACGGCAGGGAGGCCCTGGACCTCCTGGACAAGGAGAGGTTCGCCCTGCTCGTGACAGACGTCAAGATGCCGGGCTACGGCGGGACTGACCTCTATGAGAACGTACAGAAAAAGCACGCGTATCTAAAGGACAAGGTCATAATACTCACAGGCGACGTCTTCAGCCAGGACGTCAAGGACTTCCTCGCCAGGAGCGGCTGCCCTTACGTATTGAAGCCCTTTGAGCCGAAAAAGCTCCTGGAGCTCGCCCGAAAACTCCTCTCATGACGGGCGCGCGCCCGTCATTCTCTGCTATAATAGACGAGATTTGGAAATCTCCGTCATAATACCGGCCCTGAACGAGGCTGCCGATATAGGGGCCGCCGTGGCCTCGGCGCTTGAAGCCGCGGAGGTCATCGTCGTCGACGCTGAAAGCACGGACGATACCGCTGCCGAGGCCCGGAGGGCAGGCGCTTTTGTCATAAGGGCTCCACGGGGCAGGGGCGGCCAGATGGACTCAGGCGCCATGCAGGCCAAAGGCGATGTCCTTGTCTTCCTCCACGCCGATACCCTCCTGCCAAAGGGCTGGCAGGAGGGCGTCAGAGCAGCCCTTGCCGACAAAAGGGTCGTCGCGGGGGCATTCAGGCTATCGGTCGCGGCGCCGGGGATGAGGTTCAGGCTCCTTGAGGCCCTGGCGAATTCAAGGGCGCGCGTACTGGGCCTCGTCTACGGCGACCAGGCCATTTTCGCGAGGAAAGAGGCCTTCTTTTCCGCCGGCGGCTTCAGGAAACTACCCTTGATGGAAGATGTCGATTGTGTTAGAAGGTTAAGGGGCCAGGGCAGGGTCGTCCTTTTAAAAGAGAGCGTTGCTACATCAAAGAGGCGCTGGGAAAAAAGAGGGGTCGTAGGGAACGCGCTCAAGAACCTCTTTATTTTGGCGCTCTATTATGCAGGCATGAAGCCCGAGAGGCTTTACCCATATTATTACAAAAATTGAGATCAGGGGGAAAGGAGGGGTCATGGAATTCAAGTCCGTCAATAGTCTTTACGACGCGCTCAAGGGAGCGGTAAAAGAGGTGAAAGAGGGCGCCGTCGAGGTGCTCGACGAGCGGCTCCTGCGCGGGGTCGTCATTGACAGGCTCATCTACAACGCCGTCTTCAATTCCAACGAAGAGGTGAGGGACCTCTCCAGAAGGCTCATAAGGTTCATAGCCGGAAACCTCGGCATAAGGTCTGCGTCGATACAGGGCCTCTACGAGGCGATGGGCAGGGGAGATTGCTGCGGCTTCACCGTGCCAGCCATAAACATAAGGGGCCTCACCTACGACACCTGCCGCGCCATATTCCGCTCTGCCATAAGGAACAACTCAGGCACCTTCATATTCGAGATTGCCAAGAGCGAGATAGGCTACACTGAGCAGAGGCCGGCCGAGTACACGGCCTGCTGCCTCGCCGCCGCGATAAAAGAGGGCTACAGGGGGCCCGTATTCGTACAGGGCGACCACTTCCAGATAAACGCGAAGAAGTTCGGCCTGAATAAAGAGGCCGAGATAGCGGATCTTAAGAAGCTCATAAAGGAAGGCATAGACGGAGGCTTCTATAACATAGACATAGACGCCTCTACGGTCGTCGACCTCTCCAAGCCCACTGTCATCGAGCAGCAGAGGCCGAACTTCGAGACGACCGCCATTCTTTCCGAGTACATAAGGCTAAACGAGCCTGCCGGTACTACCGTATCCGTTGGCGGGGAAATAGGCGAGGTCGGCGGCAAGAACTCGACCGAGGAAGAGCTCAGGGCATTCATGGACGGCTTCCTCTCCTCCCTTCCAAAGGGGAGGAAGGGCATAAGCAAGATAAGCATCCAGACAGGGACCGCCCACGGCGGAGTCGTCCTGCCCGACGGCACCATAGCAAAGGTCAAGGTCGACTTCGACACCATAGCCAGGCTCTCGAAGGTATCGAGGGAGGTCTATCACCTCTCGGGTGTGGTGCAGCACGGCGCATCCACACTGCCGGACGACGCATTCGACCTCTTCACCAAGAACGGGGCTTCAGAGGTCCACCTCGCCACGGGCTTCCAGAACATAGTCTACGACAGCCCGGCATTCCCCGAGGAGCTCAAAAAGGAGATATACGCTCATCTCTCCGAGAAGCACTCCGACGAGAGAAAGGCTACGGACACAGAGGGGCAGTTCATATACAAGACCCGGAAAAAGGGCTTCGGCCCGTTCAAGGAACGGATATGGACCATGGACCAGGCCCGGAGGCAGGCGATAGAGGCCGAGATAGAGAAGAAGGTCGACCTCTACTTCGAGCGCCTCAATGCCCGGAACACCAGGGACATCGTAGCGAAGCACATTAAGTAGTGAAAAGGGCGGGGCCCTTGTGCTATAATGTGCGGAATTAGGCTGAAAGGAGCAGCATAGCAAGATGATCGCGGCAACACAGTTGAGAGTGGGGATGACCATATTATTTAACGGCGAGCCATACAGGGTCGTCGCTGTCCAGCATATAACGCCCGGCAACTGGCGCGGCATGGTGCAGACCAAGTTGAAGCACCTGAAGACCGGCTCGTCCGTCGAGAACAGGTTCCGCTCAGAGGACAAGATCGAGAAGGCGAGCCTCGAGCAGCACGAGATGGAGTACCTCTACGACGACGGCTCGGATTACCACTTCATGAACAGCGCGACCTACGAGCAGGTCGCGCTCTCAAAAGAGGTGCTCGGCGACAACGTCTATTACCTCATCCCTAACGTGAAGTTCATGATAGAGTATTATAATGAGGCTCCGGTCGGCGTTGAGCCGCCCAAGGTGGTCGAGCTCAAGGTCGTCGATACCGCCCCGTTCATGAGGGGCGCGACGGTCGCCGCCTCCGCCAAGCCCGCAACCCTTGAGACCGGGCTTGTCGTGAACGTGCCAGGCTTCATAGTGTCCGGTGAGGTCATAAGGGTGGATACGGCTGAAGGGAAGTATCTTGAGAGGGCGAAGGCCGCCCAGTAGCAGGCTGCTGAAAAAGCATATACCAGAACCCTGCCCCGTAAAGGGCAGGGTTTTTTATTGCCTCGAAAAGCGGGTTCAGGTTTGCAACCTGAACCCGAAATTTCGTGTCAACCTGTACCAAAACTCAGGTTCAATTTGCAAAATTGAACCTGCCGAAGGTCGCCGTTTAATCTTTCCGTCCTCCACGAAAATTTGTAATCCAGAAATCTTCTATGCCATAATATTAATTGATGGACAGGAAAGTCATTGAAGAGAAGCTCGCGAAGCTGCCCTCGCTTCCGGGCGTCTACATCATGAAGGGCGCGACCGGCGAGGTCCTCTACATCGGGAAGGCCAAGGACCTGAAGGGCCGCGTGCGCTCGTATTTCAGGGAGACCGGCGACGGCAGGTACACGGTGAGGTTCCTCGCCGGCAAGGTCGAGGACATAGACTATATCGTCACCACCAACGAGAAGGAGGCCCTGCTCTTAGAAGACACGCTCTTGAAGAGCCACAAGCCCAGATACAACATCCGTCTCAAGGACAGCAAGACGTACGTGAGCATCAAGATTACGATCAGGGAGAAGTTCCCGCGCATACTCGTCACGAGGCAGAGGAAGAAGGACGGCAGCCGCTACTTCGGCCCCTACATATCCTCGCGCGAGGTGAGGGAGACGATAAAGTGCATACGGCGCATATTCCCCCTGTGCGTCTGCTCGGTCTCGGAGTTCAAGAACAGGTCGCGCCCGTGCCTCGACTACCAGCTCGGGCTCTGCCCTGCCCCGGCCGTGGGGGAGATAAGCGAAGAGGCATACGGGGAGCTCGTGGAGAACGCCATAATGTTCCTCGAAGGCAGGAACAGGGAGCTTCTGAGGAAGCTCGAGGAGCGGATGACCGAGGCCTCGAAGGCCCTGGAGTTCGAGAAGGCGGCGAGGCTCAGGGACAGGATAGCGGCCATTGAGGCCATGCTCGAGAAGCAGAAGGTGGTCGGCGCAAGGCACGTGGACCAGGACGTATTCGCATTCGTGCGAGAGAGGGACTCCATTGCCCTGCAGGGCCTCTACATAAGGGAGGGCAGGCTCACGAGCGGCAACGACTACTACTTCCATGACGCGGGCCTGCCTGACGAGGAGATACTCTCGTCTTTCATAGCGGAGTATTACCGGGGAGAGCGCTTTGTGCCCGACGAGGTGATAGTGCCGGTGGCCCTTGAGGACAAGGACGTGCTCGAGGACTGGCTCTCCGAGAAAAAGGGCAGGAGGGCCTCTGTCATCCTGCCCGCGAGGGGAGACAAGGTTAGGCTCCTCGAGATGGCTCTGGCCAACGCGCGGCAGGCCCTGAGAAAGAGGGCCGAGGCGGCTTCTGTAAAGGCCGGGCTTCTCGAAGATATGAAGACGAGGCTGCATCTCCGGGCCACGCCGCGGCGCATAGAGGCCTATGACATATCGAATATAGGCGGCAAGCACCCTGTCGGCGCCATGGTCACCTTCGCCGACGGCGCGCCTGAGAAAAATTCGTACAGGCTCTTCAGGATAAAGGGGCTTGGCGGCCCGGACGATTACGCGATGATGTGCCAGGTACTCTCAAGGAGGTTCAGGGCGGGTGAGGGAGAAGAGGAGGCCCTTTCAAAGCCGGACATGCTGCTCATAGACGGCGGCAAGGGGCAACTCAACATCGCCCTGGCGGTATTGAAGGAGCTCGGGGTCGAAGGCGTCGAGGTGAGGGCGATCGCAAAGGACAGGGATGAGGCCTCCGCGGGAAAAAGGGGCGTGCGGTCAAAGGGCGAGAGGGTATTTATCCCGAACGTAAAGGACCCGATACTCCTCCGTGAAGGCTCGAAGCCGGACCTCCTTGTGAGGAGGATAAGGGACGAGGTGCACAGGTTCGCCATATCCTACCACAGGAAGCTGAGGTCAAAGGAGATAGCCTCTCTTGTAGAGAAGGTGCCTGGGATCGGCGGGAAAAAGAAGAAGGCGCTCTTCGAGAGGTTCGTCGACCTGGATTCCATGATCAATGCGGATATTACGGAGCTTACCTCGGTGCCTGGCATCACAGAGGAGCTGGCTCAGGAAATAAAGAAGCTCAAGGCAGGAGAGAGCCGATAGGATTTATCTTTCGACCTTTCCCAGATACTCCCTTATCCTCTCCGCGTTCTTTCCAGCGTCTCCCTTGCCGACGCGGGAGGCAGACCTCACATCCAGCCTGGTCCTGCTCTCAGCAGGCGTAAGCCTTATGACGATGTCGTCCCTGAAGCCGAACCAGAACGTCGTGTCAGTCGCCTCTATCCTTCTGGCCGTCTTGTCCGAGGCGGATATCTCCCAGCCCATCTCCTTTGCCGCTGAGAGCGCGCGATCAAACGCCGCGTCAGCGCCCATGTCCATGATTAGCGGCCTTATGCCGGGATAGGAAGCAGCCTGTTTGCCAGCCATATCAGCGCCCGGATAGTCTACGCGGCTGCCGTAAGCCTTTCTTGCCTCAACAAGCGAGACGAACTCAGGCGGGCTGTCCATGTCCGTGGTTATGTCGTTTATGGGAGGGAACTCCCTCGCCCCGCTTAAGAGGCTCCAGGGTATGTAGAAGGCGAAAAAGCCCGCGATAACGCCGGAGAGCGCGAGGAGCCGCGCCCTCCCGGGCTTTTTGAGAGCCCAGATAAGCCCTGCTGCCGCGATTATGACGCCGGAGACGCCCCCGTAGGCGGCGAACTCCATTATCTTGAAGGCGGTCCTGTGGCCGAAGAGCCCTGCCCTGTAGCCTGCGGGCGACGAAAGCAGCGCCGCGAGCGAGACGAGCCCCAGCACGAGCCCCCACTTGGCCAGCTCAAAAGCCCACCTTTTTGTCTTCTCTTCCATCTGATGGAAGGCTATCAGCCGCCAGCCGCAGTGTCAAGGGCGCCTCCTCCGGCCTTAAAATAAGGTTTAAAAATCGCCCGCCCTGTGGTAAAGAGATTCTGAGTCCCCCTGATGAGTTGAGCATGCGCCCGCTCGAGTTGGCTGCTATTTCCATCATTTCAGGGATAACGGTCTCAGATGCCCTCGGCTGGTCCTACGGCCTCGTGGTCCCTGGCATAATACTCTCCCTCTTCCTTATCTCCATCGCGTACCTGTCAGGCGAGGGCTTCAAGGGCCTTGCCGCCGGGCCGGCCTTCTTCTTCATCGGCGCGCTCTTCGTCATCCCCTGGTCGCGCCCGGATCTCCCCAACGACCACATCCTCTACCGTGTGCAGAGCGGCTCGCCCGAGGCCTCGAGGGCAGGAAGTCTGATCGAGGGGCGCATCCTCGAGGCCGAATCATCTGGAAGAAGGACGAGGGTGCTTCTCGAAACCGGGGCCTTCCACGGGGAGGACGGCTGGGAGGCGGCAAGCGGCCTCGTCCAGCTCAGTATCAACGGCAGCATGGGCCTCATGCCCGGGGAGCGCATAAGGACGCTTGCCATGCTCGACGAGCCACGCAACTTCGGCAACCCCGGCGAGTTCGACTACAAGGGTCTCCTCAACAGGAAGGGCGTCTTTGTAACGGGTTTTGTCAAGGGAGAGAGGCTCGTGGAGAAGGTCGAGCCTGCCGGGCCGCGCCTCATTCCGGTCGACCGGATGAGGGCCGGCATCAGGGCGTTTATCGACTCGAGCGGGGTCGAGAACGCGGAGGCCCTGAAGGCCCTCATCATCTCGGGGCAGGGCGGGATGGACAGGAAGCTCAGGGACGCCTTTGCCTCGACCGGGACCGCCCACATACTCTCCATCTCAGGGCTCCATGTCGGCATAGTCGCGGCATTCACCTACGGGCTCATCTTCTTCCTCATGAAGAGGTCCGAGAGGCTGCTCCTTGCCCTGAACACGAGAAAGATAGCTCTCGCCCTCTCGGCCCTGCCGGTCGTGCTCTACGGGGCCCTCGCGGGCTTTCCGGCCCCCACGCAGAGGGCCGTCATCATGGTGCTCGCATTCACGGCCTCGTTCCTCCTGGGCAGGGGAAGGGACTACCTCAATACGCTCTCGCTCGCCGCCATCATCATCCTTGTCGCCGCCCCCTATTCCGTCTGGGACATATCGTTCCAGCTTACCTTCGCGGCGGTCGCAGCCATAATCGTTCTCGTGCCGAGGATGAAAAATCTTATAGGAGCAGATGAAAAAGACGCTCCGGCCACGAAAGGAGAGAGGATAAGGTCCTTTCTTGAAAGGAAGCTGCTGCCGCTCGTATTCGTCACCGTCGCCGCCGGTATCGGCACATCTCCTCTGCTCGCGTATCACTTTCACAGGGTCTCTCTCGTCGGCCTTGCGGCGAATCTTGCGGTCGTGCCGCTCTCTGCCCTCGTAGTCCCGCTCCTTCTCGTATCCGCGGCCCTCATCCCGATATCAGAGGCCCTTGCCCTCGTACCGCTCCAGATAGCCGACTTCACCTTCGGCATAATAACCCTCGTTGTCCGGTCCTTCTCATCGATACCCTTGTCGTCTCTATGGGTCTCGCCGCCTTCGATATTGCAGATAGCGTTTACGTACAGCCTCGCGGCCTCGATAGTACTGTTCAGGGAACACAGGGCGGCGAGGTACGTCGCCGCCGCGTCCGCCCTGTTCATCGCCGCGAGCTTCGGAGCAGGCCATTTCTACAGGCCGCATGCGGGCCTGCTGAGGGTGACCTTCCTGAGCGTCGGGCAGGGCGACTCCGCGTTGATCGAGTTCCCTGACGGGAAGAGCATGCTCGTGGACGGTGGCGGCTCCAACAACCCCGACTTCGACATTGGCGAAAGGGTCGTGGCGCCCGTGCTCAGGGCAAAGGGCATAGAGAAGCTGGATTACATTCTTTTGAGCCACGCGCAGCGGGACCACATGGGCGGCCTTGCCTTCATAGCCGCGAACTTCGAGGTGGGCGAGTTCTGGTGGAACGGGCAGGGAAGCCTGGGTGGACTCAAGGTGGCCCTTGAGGGGAACGGGGCCCGGATAAGCGACACGCGCGGCCTCGGCAGAAAGGAGGTCGGCGGCGTTGCCCTCGATTTCCTCCATCCCCCGGACGGCGTCCAACTGGATGTCAATGAAATGTCGGTAGTGATGCGGATGAGCTACGGGAGGCAGTCCTTTCTCTTTACCGGCGACATCGGCGAAAGGGCCGAGGCGCTTCTTATGGACAGGCCCGTAAGGGCCGCTGTGCTCAAGGCGCCCCACCACGGATCAAGGGGCTCTTCTTCGCGGGGATTCCTCGAAGCGGTCCGTCCCTCCATAGTGGTGGTCTCTGCCGGCAGGAGAAATGCCTTCGGGTTCCCGCATCAGGAGACGCTCGAGAGGTACTCGGCAGCAGGCGCGAAGGTAATGAGGACCGATCTCGGCGGGGCCGCCGCATTCGAGACCGACGGAAAATACCTGTATTCCAATGCCTATTTGACTGATAAGGGCCTATAGATTATACTCTCCATCAGGCTGCCGCGAAAGTCCATCTGCCTTGTTCTCTTCGCCGCTCGACGCAAAAGCATACGGAGCTTTCCGGGCGGCCCGAATAAAGCGGAGTTTTTAACCAATTTTAATCAGAGGTATCCCATGAGGCCCCTACTTGTCATTATCGCCCTGTTCCTCGCAGTTGCCCCAGCCTTTGCCGACCTCTACCAGTGGACCGACCAGCAGGGGGTCGTGCACATAACAGACAGCCTGGAGAAGGTGCCCCAGGCCTACAGGGGAAAGGTCAGGGTGATAAAGGAAGGCGTCAAGGAGCCGGGCCCGAGCCTCGAGACTACAACGCCGCCTGCGCTTTCAACAGAGCCCGAGGCCCAGCTCTACGGCGACCAAACCCTTGAATGGTGGCGGCAGTCGTTCAACAGGAAGAAATCCGACATAGACCAGCTCCAGACATCGATAAACACCAAGACGGATTTCATGTCGCTCTTTGAGAGCGGAAGGAGGGTCGGCCAGATCTATACGCCAGACCAGGTCGCGAGGTACAACCTCTACAGGAGCGAGATGCCCGAAGACCTCCGCAGGCTCTCCGAGCTCAGGGAAGAGTACGAGGAGCTCCAGAGGAAAGCGACAATAGCGGGCGTGCCGAAGGAGATAAGGGAGCAGTAGGGGGGTGCTGAAAATTTTTTATAAAATACGGCAGGGCTCTTAATTGCGCATAGTCCACGGCCTTTTTCCGCGCTACCGCGCGGTATGGGCGGCTGGCGCTTTCCGCCCCCACCCTCCGCGCTCGCCCCTTATGTCGTTCGGACATTGATTATGTCTTCACTCCTTCTGCCCCGGCTCGCGCGTCCTTCCTCCATCCCTATGCTCGCCTACGCCTTATTGCCCAGGCAGGTTGTAAATACAAAAACCCGGATACGATTCCGAAACTTTACTGATGTAAGTGTTTGCTGGTTTGATTGAATGATCGAGCAGGTTGGAAGCGTTGCGGCAAATCTGAAGGATCAGATCTTCACCTCTGTCCCCGAGGCCACCGCAAAGCATTCGAGCTTCGAGCCCTTCTGCCTTATCACTTCACGGCAGTCCGCGACCATCTCGTCGACCTGGCTGTCGGTCCTGTCCTGGTTCTGGTGGAAGAGGCCGAGCGCCTTTACGCCTGATTCGAGCGCGAGGTCGAGCGTGTCGAGATAGACCGAATGGCCCCAGCCCTTTGTCTCTGACTCGTACTCCGCCCGCTTGTATTCGGCGTCGTGATAGAGGAGGTCGGCGCCCGCGCAGAACCTCTTGTAGTCGTCGTAGCCAAGGCCGAAGGGGTGGCGGAATGTGAGCTCGTTGTCAGTGAGGAACACGAAGGCCCTGCCGTCCTCCTCGAGCCTGTAGCCCACGCCCTGGTTGGGGTGACTGAGTGGTATCGTGCTTATGTTGACCGAGCCTATGGAGTAGCCCTTCAACCCCATGCCGAGGAAACTTATATCAGCGTTTATGTCCTCGAGCTCTATGGGGAAGTTAGGGGCGGTCATCGTCTTCGAGATGATGCGCTTTAAAGAGTCCTGGGTTGGCTGCGGGCCGTAGATGCTTATGCGGCTCTCTTTCCTGTAAATGGGCTTGAAGAACGGGAAGCCTGAGAGATGGTCCCAGTGCGCGTGCGTAAGGAGCAGGTGGATGTTGCGCGCCCCGTTTTTTGCGAGCCTGTTGCCCAGGCACCTTATGCCCGTGCCCGCGTCGATGACGATGAGGTCGCCGGAGGCGCTCTCCACCTCTATGCAGGTGGTGTCGCCGCCGTACTTGAGGAACTCCTTGCCGGAAACGGAAATAGAGCCTCGCGAGCCCCAGCAGCGTATCAGCATGGCAGCCCCTCTTGGGCAGTGTTCAGGATTTGGAGGGCATTCATAGGTATCGTCACCCTGGCTTTGGATTCCAGGTGAAATTATAGCAATGTATTATAATGAGATGTGTGACTTTAGTCAATCAAAGATGGAAAAATGGGCCCGGATCAAATAATCTTCTTCATGGAAGCCGCCAGGGCGGCCGCCATGACCGTTTTGAGGGCAACGCCCCTCTTCTGGGCGGCGGCACGGCAGTCCTCGTACTCTGGCTGTACGTTTACGGCCTTTCCCGCCCGGAAGGAGACCTTGACGGGTATGTTCCCGAAAGGCGTCCTGACTTTCACGATCTTCCTCTCAAGGCAGTGCCTCTCGACCGGATAGACCCTTACGCCTATCGAGGTCGACTCCTCGAATATGAGGCCGAGCATCGCTTCCCTGTCAGAAGGCCTTGTGAGGACTGTAAGGAGCACGCCGGGCCTGGACTTCTTCATCTGCACGGGAGTAAAGTACGCGTCGAGCGCCCCTGCTGACAGGAGCCTATCCATGAGATAGCCCGCGACCTGGGCGCTCATATCGTCTATATTGGTCTCGAGCACGAGGAGCTCTTCTACCCCTTCGTCTTTGGCCTTATCATCCACGGCCCCGAGGATGGCCCTCGCGAGGTTCGCAGATTCCCTGAAGTCCTTTTTTCCGGCGCCGTAGCCTGTCTTTTCTATTGTCATCGAGGGCATCGCGCCGAACGAGGCTATTGCCTTCATTATGGCCGCGCCTGTCGGGGTCGTGAGCTCAAAGGGTATCGTCGAGGCGGCAACCGGAGCGCCCTTCAATATCTCGACTGTGGCCGGGGCGGGTATCGGTATCCTGCCGTGCATGGTATCTGCCCAGCCCGAGCCGAGCGGCAGGGGAGAGCATACGACCTTGCCGGGTTTCAATATGTCTATGGCAATTGCCGCGCCCACGATGTCTATTATGGAGTCCATCGCGCCTATCTCGTGGAAGTGGACCTTGTCCGCGGGCACGCCGTGCATCTTGCCCTCCGCCTCGGCGATGAGCCTGAATATCTCGATTGAGAGCCTCTTTACGCCCGGCTTCAACGCGCTCCCCGAGATCATCCTTCTGATGTCGCGAAAGGTCCTGTGGTGGCGGGCCTCATGGAGCCTTACCCTGAAGGTGGTGCCCGCGATCGAATGGCGGGACTCTTTTCCGACCTCGACGTCTATCCTGTCGACCGGGAGCTTCCTGATCTCTTTTAAGAGCGCCCTGTGGTCGAGGCCCAGGTCTATGAGCGACGCGAGGAACATGTCGCCGCTTATGCCCATGGGGCAGTCGAAGTAGAGGAGTTTCATCGTCACCTGTTTATGAGGCTCGCCACGTACGCGGCGCCGAAGCCGTTGTCGATGTTCACTACCGAAATTCCAGAGGCGCAGGAGTTGAGCATGGCCATTAGCGTAGTGAGGCCCCCGAGGTTCGCGCCGTAGCCCACGCTCGTAGGCACCGCGACCACGGGGCGTGAGACGAGCCCGGCTACGACGCTCGGGAGCGCGCCTTCCATGCCCGCTACGGCGATTAGAACGTTCGCCTCCCAGAGCTCTTCTTTCCTGTGGAGGAGCCTGTGGATGCCAGAGACGCCCACGTCGTAGAGCCTCTTTACCGTGTTGCCCATGCACTCGGCTGTCACGGCGGCCTCCTCGGCAACGGGGATGTCCGAGGTGCCAGCGCATATCACGAGCACGGTGCCCCTGCCAACGGGCTTTATCGGGTGGGACTTCACGAAGAAGGTCCGCGGGACCTCTTTGTACACGCCCTTCGGGAACGCCTTCCTTAGAGCCCGTCCCTTTGCCGCGTCCACCCTCGTTACGAGCACGTTCTCTTTTCTATTGAGCATGCTTGAAATTATCGCCTTTATCTGCGGGGACGACTTGCCCTCGCCGAATATGACCTCGGGGAAGCCCTTGCGAAGAGACCTGTGCGTGTCGAGGGTGGCGAACTCGAGCTCCTCGAACGGCAGCCTCTTCAAGGCCTCGAGCGCCTCAGCCACTTCGACCTTTTCGCCTTTAACGTCCTCGAGGAGCTTCTTCAGGAGCCTTTCGTTCATGAGCCTATCGCCTTAGATATTATCTGTTGGACGTCGAGGAGGAATACCGGCCTGCCGTCGCCCATTATGGTCAATCCCGTAGCGCCCCAGAGCTTCGATATCGGCGGCAGCAGAGGTTTCACGTACGCGTCTATCTCGTCCCCGAAGTCGTCGACCTTCAACGCGGCCAGCCGCCCTCCGGCGCCGAGCGCCTGCCCGGCCTCTACGAGTATGAGAGTCGCGCTCTCCTTCTCCCGCTCAGCTATGCCGAAGAGCCCGGCCAGGGGCACGACAGGGACCTGTGTCCCTTCGAACGAGAAGACGCCCCCGTTGACGCCGTCCCTGCCCGTCTCTATGACCCGCTCTATCTTCGAGATGGGCAGGAGGAACTGCTCGGGGCCGATGCTCACGATGAGCGCCTTTGTTATCGAAGTCGTGCGCGGCAGCTCCATTATTATCCTTGTGCCCTTGCCCTCGGCCGATTCTATCTCGAGCGCGCCGCCCAGGGCCTCTACGGAGTCCTTCACGACGTCCATGCCGACGCCCCTGCCAGAGGTGCCCGTGACCTTCTCCGCGGTGGAGAGGCCGGGCAGGCAGACGAGCTTCAGGAACTCCCTGTCGGGCATGGATGAGAGCCTCTCTTCTGAAATGCCCTTATCTATGGCCTTCTTCCTGAGCTTCTCCCTGTTTATGCCCCTGCCGTCGTCGGATATCTCTATTACGGCCCTGTCCTTTCGCGTGTAGGCCCTTATCTTTATGGCGCCTACGGAGAGTTTACCGCATTCCACCCGTTCCTGGCTGCCCTCTATGCCGTGGTCCACGGCATTTCTTATTATGTGCACAAGAGGAGAGGCAAGCCCCTCCAGGATGGCCCTGTCAAGGCTTATGTCCATGCCCTCGGACGCAAGAGAAACCTCCTTGCCGGAGTCGGCGGTAAGGTCGCGAACGACCCTCGGAAGGCCTGCCATGAGGTCCTCGAGCGGGAGCATGCGCGCGGAGAGTATGCTCCTGTGGATGGTGCTTATCGATTTGCCGAGCGCGTGCACGTCCTCCTTGAACTCAATCGAGCGAGACGAATGCGAGAGCGCCTTGAACGACGAGAGGGCCATGAAAAGGTCGCCGACGGTGGCGAGCAGGTCGTCGAATACGCTGCCCTCGACCTTCATCACCTCGGATAGCCTCAACGCCTCTGTCCTGGGCAACGGCCCGCCCGCGACGGCGGCAGCGGCCCGCTGCTGGGCAGCCGTAGGCGCGCTCGGCGGCGAGCCCGCCTCCACGGAGGCCGTAAGAGCGTCGAGAAGCGGGGTTATCTCCATGTCGAGCGGCTCGTCCCGCTCGACCCTGTCCGTAAGCTCCCGGAGCGCGTCCAGGCACTTTAAGAGCGCCGTAGTCATGCCCGAATTGAGGGCGAGCTTCCCCGAGCGGAGTTTGTCGAGCAGGTCTTCCTCGGCGTGGGCAAGCCTCGTCACGGGCGTATAGCCCATGGACGCCGACATGCCCTTTATCGAATGGTAGTGGCGGAAGAGCGCGTCGAGGACGTCCTTTTGGGAGGGGTCCTTCTCCAGGGAGAGGAGGCCGGATTCTATCTCGGCGAGATGGGTCCTCGCCTCCTGAAGGTATATGCCCTTGTATTTGGATATGTCCATGGTTTACAGGCTGCTGAAAAAGTCCATCTGCTGCGTTGTTTTCGTCGCGGCATAAGCGACGTGCAAAAAGAGTACGACTCGTTCCTCGCTCCTCGACGCAAAAGCATATGGAGCTCATTCGAAGCCTGAATAAATTCGGAGTTTTTCAGCAAGTATTTGAATGCCTTACAGGATGCTGTTGAGCGTGTTCAGGACCTTTGCCTCTGAAAGTGGTTTGATGATGTACCCTGAGGCGCCGGACCTTATCGCCTCCTCGACGATGGGCTCGTACCCGAGAGAGGTGCACATCACGATCTTGAGCGGCAATTTGAGCTCGGAGATGGCCTTTGCCGTTTCCAGCCCGTTCATGACGGGCATCACCACGTCGAGGATGACGAGGTCCGGCTTCAAGCTCTTTGCCATCTCGAGGGCGGCCGCGCCGTTCTCAGCCTCGCCGACTATGGTGAAGCCATTCCTGCCCAGTATGTCCCTCAAGGCAATCCTGAAGAACGCGGTATCGTCAGCTATGAGGACCCTTTTTGACATTTTCTTCCGCCGTTAGCATCCTTGATGTCTCGTTGAAAAGCGCTGGCCAGTCTATGATGTCGATCGTCGACTCTTCCCCGTATATCCTGCCCGATGTGAAAAGGCCCTTCTCGTCCGTCGCCTTGCCGCCTATCTCCTCGTCCCAGAGAAAGGAGAGGGCCGCCTCCCCGATGTCGACCCCGAGGGCGCGCCCCCTGTCCCTCAAAACAATGACCTTGTGAGTGGCCCGCGGGGCAGGGGAGAAGTCCCCGAGCGCCATCGCGAGGTCGACGACAGCCACGGGCTCGTTCCTGAACGATATTATGCCGGTCACAAAGCCAGCCCTGCCGGGCAGGAACGGGAGCTGCTCGACCTCGACCACGCCCGCTACGGCCGTTGTCGGGATGGCGAACTTGCCGGCGTCGAGGCCGATTATCAATTTGTCTCCCTGCATACTCATACCGGATTATCGGCTGAAGCAATTCGATTTTTTAAGCACGTTGCCATCAAAGCGAAAACCTGGCGGCCACGGTCTTGAGTTCCTTCGAGAGCTCCGAGAGCTTCTCCGCCGCCGTGATCGTCTCGTTGATGGCAGTGCCGTGGCGCTCGACCGCGGACTCGACTCTCTCGGTCGAGGAGAGGTTCTCCTTGGCTATGTGCGCCACCTGCTTTATTATCTCGACGGTCTTGCCCGCCTTCTCCTTCTGCTTGTGCGTGAGACCGAGGATGATGCTCGCCTTCTCGGCTACCTCTGAAGTGTAGTTCGTGATGTCCACGAGTATCTCGCGTATCTTCCTGAGGTCGTCCCTGCCGCCCTTCAAGTTCGCGGTGCCCTCGCTCGCCGAGGCCACGACGCGCTCTACCTCGAGGCGGAGCTCCTTCACGATAAAGGAGACGTCCTCGACGCTGTTGTTGGTGTTGTCGGCAAAGCGCCGTACCTCTTCGGCGACCAAGGCAAAGCCCCTGCCGTGCTCTCCCGCCTTCGAGGCCTCTATGGTGGCGTTCAGCGCGAGCAGGTCGGTCTGGCGGGAGATGTGCGTTATGACGTCGAGTATCCTCGGTATGTCTCCGAGCTTCTCCTTCAGGCGTATGGCGGCGGACTCGGTGTTCTCTATGCCGTTGAATATGGTCTCCATCTTCTCCATCGCGGAGGTCACGGCCATGGCGCCGCGCTGGACCATCGTGTTTACCTTCTGGGAGGCGTTCGCGCTCTCCGTGACCTTTCCGGCGACCTCGTCCGCGAGCTCAGCCATGGCCTTTACGGTCGAAGAGGCGTCGCCCACGTGGTTGGCCTGCTCGAGCGCGCCGTCGAATATGGCGGACGTGCCCGATATGACCTCCTTTGAGGTCTCGTGCCCCCTGGAGACTACCGAGGAGAAGGACTCCTGCGCGTCCGTGAGGTCGGATACGGTGGATTTGAGCTGCTCCACGAGGGTCTTGAGGCTCGCGGACATGAGGGCGACAGCCTGGGCGAGGTCGCCTATCTCGTCCTTTATGAAGCTTGACCGGGCTTCGCTTTCAAGCTCGCCGGAGCCGGTGAGGTCGCCCTTGCTTATCCTTCCCGCCACGCTCGTGATGCGGTTGAAGTCCCGGGTGAATTTGCGTATGAAGAAAGAACCTAAGATGAGGCCGATGAGGATGGCGATGAGGAAGCTTAAAGGCTGTTTCATCCACTCGGCGATAGCGAGCTTCTCTACGAGCCCCGGCACGAAGGCCGCGGCAGCCACTACCGCGATAAAGCCGAGTATGAACTTATACCCGATAGGTATCCTTATAGTCACGTCCCGCCTTTCGTTATTTAAAGCCTGGTTATTATAATTCTCTTTCAAATCCATTGTCAATTGACAGTTGGCGTCGTTCGTATTTTCCATCACCTCTATATTTCGACGGTTTACGGCTTTACTTTAGCTGTCCGATGGATTGATTTCATAGCCTGCTTTGGATTGAAGATCAGGGTTGAAAAAGACATGGGACACGAGGCTGTTTAAGGCAGCTCAAAAAGGTCCAGAGCGAGGCGTCGAGGAGCGAGGAATGAGGCGTACTCTTCATGTACGCCGCTTTTGCCGCGACGAAGATAACAAAGCAGATGGGCCTTATTTCATGCCTGGATCAGAAGTGTTCGAACCCGAGCCTCTTGAGCTTCAACGGCCTGCCGTCCTCGTCTATTACCGTTATGGTCCTTCCGGCCTTTTTTTTCGGGATTATCCTGCCTATGGGCGTGAAGGGGAGCGAGAGCTTCTTCGAGAGGGCCGAGAGTCTTTTCATATTATCCTCGGGTGCGGTGAAGAGGAGCTCGTAGTCCTCGCCCCCTGTCAGGGCGAAGTCCAGCCGGGAGGACTTGCCTGTCCGTTCCCCGTACTCACTCAGCTCATCGGTTATCGGCAGGGCGCTCAGGTGTATGACAGCGGCCTTGCCGCTCGCCTCGCAGAGCCTCTTGAGGTCAAGGCCCACCCCGTCGCTTATGTCCATCATGGCTGTTACGAGCCCCGAGGCGGCGAGCGCCCTTCCGGCCTTGAGCCTCGGCGTGGGGTCGAGGTGCCTTGTTATGGAGTCGCGGTAGAGTTTGCGCCTGATGGCGTCCGGCCCGTGATTACTCAATACTTTCAAGCCCAGGGCAGATGAGCCCAGCGTCCCCGTGACAAAGACGATATCCCCCGGGCGCGCCGTGCTCCTGTAGAGAACCTCGTCTTCGGCTGCCTCTCCGAAGACGGTGGTCTCTATCACCATCCCGTCTTCGGTCCTTGCCGTATTGCCTCCGGCAAGTATTGCGCCGCTTTCCCTGGCCGCCTCGGCGAGCCCGCGGTATATCTCATCGACGAATTTCTTGTCTATCCCGGGGGGCAGCGCGACGGAGACGAGGTAGAAAAGGGGCGCCCCGCCCATTGCGGCGATGTCGGAAAGCGAGATGGAAAGGGATTTCCTGCCGAGCAAAAAAGGAGGAGTGTAGCTCCTCTTGAAGTGGGTGTTCTCTATGAGGATGTCGGTCGTTGCAAGCAGGGCCTTGCCAGCGGAGAGCCTTACGACGCACGTATCGTCGCCGATGCCCTTTATGAGGCGGGGGTGCCTTGAGCCGAACCGCGCGGCAATGCCCGCTACGAGCGCGTCCTCTCCGATGCGCCTCGGCCGCATGGGGGCGCTCAGGGCCTTATGTGCTTGCGGCCGGAAGGCTGCTTCAGGCTCCGGGGCGTGGGCTTCCTCCCCTTCTTCGGGAGTCTGTGCTTCTTGAATACGACCTTCAGGACGTCGTCCATGTGCTTGACGAAGATGAAGCTTATCTTCTTCCTTATGTCCTTCGGTATGTCCTCTATGTCCTTCTTGTTCCTCTCGGGCAGGATGATCTTGGTTATCTTTGCCCTGAGCGCGGCGAGGCACTTCTCCTTTACGCCGCCTATGGGCAGCACCCTGCCGCGAAGCGTAATCTCGCCGGTCATGGCGATGTCCTTGTCGATCGGCGTCTGGGTTAGCGCGGAGATGAGCGCCGTGGCCATGGTTATGCCGGCGGATGGGCCGTCCTTGGGTATGGCCCCTGAAGGCACGTGTATGTGTATGTCGAGGTCCTTGTAGAAATCCGGCTTGAGCTCGAAGAGGTCTGCCCTGCTCCTCGCGTACGAGAGGGCGGCGTGCGCGCTCTCCTTCATCACGTCGCCGAGGTGTCCCGTAAGCGTGAGCTGCCCCTTGCCGTTCATTATCGTGGCCTCTATGTAGAGTATCTCTCCTCCCACGGGCGTCCAGGCAAGGCCCGTGGCGACGCCTACCTCGTCGAGCTCCTGCTCTGCCTCGGGTATGTACTTGGGTATCCCGAGGAGCTCCTGCACCGTTTTGGGAGATACTACGGTCTGGGTGGACCTGCCCGAGGCGACCTTCTTCGCGACCTTCCTGCATATCGACGCTACCTCGCGCTCGAGGTTACGCAGGCCCGCCTCCCTCGTGTACTGCGATATTATCTTCTTTACCGCGTCGTCCTGTATCGTTATGTGCTTCTTCGTGAGGCCGTGCTCCTTTACCTGCCTCGGGAGTATGAACTTGCGGGCTATCTCGAGCTTCTCCTCCTCGGTATAGCCGGGCAGGTTAAGCAGTTCCATCCTGTCGAGCAGAGGCTCGGGGATGGGGTCGGTCATGTTGGCAGTGGTTATGAACATCACCTTCGAGAGGTCGAAGGGCAGGTTGAGGTAATGGTCGCTGAAGGCGTAGTTCTGCTCGGGGTCGAGGACCTCCAAAAGGGCGGATGACGGGTCGCCCCTGAAGTCCATGCCTATCTTGTCTATCTCGTCCATCATGAAGACCGGGTTGTTGGTGCCGGCCTGCTTTATGCCCTGTACGATGCGCCCGGGAAGCGCGCCGACATAGGTGCGCCTGTGGCCCCTTATCTCGGCCTCGTCCTTTATGCCGCCCAAGGATATACGGACGAAGTTCCTGCCCATGGCCTTTGCTATGGAGCGTCCGAGCGAGGTCTTGCCCACGCCCGGAGGGCCCACGAAGCAGAGTATCGGCCCCTTTGTCTTTGGCTGGAGTTTTCTCACGGCGAGGTACTCGAGTATCCGTTCCTTGACCTTCTCGAGGTCGTAGTGGTCGGTGTCGAGCACCTTTCTCGCCTTCTCTATGTCGAGCGTGTCCTTTGTCTGCTTTGCCCACGGCAGGTCGACGAGCCACTCCAGATAGGTGCGGATGAGCGCCGCCTCTGCCGCGTCCGGGTGCATCATCTCGAGACGGTCGAGTTGCTTGTTTGCCTCCTTCTCGACGTCAGGGGGCATCTTCGCCTTCTTTAGCTTGTCCCTGAACTCGTCGAGCTCCTCCGTAGGCTCCTCTATGTCGCCGAGCTCGTTCTTTATCGCCCTCATCTGCTCTCTGAGGTAGTACTCCCGCTGGCTCTTGTCCATCTCCTCCTTGGCCTGGGACTGGATCTTCACCTGCATCTGGGCGACCTGGAGCTCCTTTACCAGGTACTCGTTGACCTTCTCGAGCCTTTTGACGGGGTCGAGCGTCTCAAGCACTGACTGCCCCTCTTCGATCTTGAGGCCGAGGTTCGCGGCAACGAGGTCGGCCATCCTGCCCGGGTCCATTATGTTGTCCAGGACCATCATGACCTCCTGGAACACGACCTTTCCGAAGGAGGCGAGCTTCTCGAGCTGCTCCCTCACCGTCCTCATGAGGGCCTCTATCTCGAGGGAAGGCCCGGCTGCCGGCGGCTCCTTTACCTTCTCGAGGGCGACCGTGTAATGCGGCCTGGTCTGGGCAAAATTGGCTATGTTGGCCCTGCTCAGGCCCTGGACGAGGATCTTCACCCTGCCGTCAGGGAGCTTCAGCATCCTCATTATCATGCAGACCGTGCCGGCCTTGTAGATGTCCTCGGGCTCGGGGTCTTCCTTCGTAATATCCTTTTGCGTGGCGGTGAAGACGAGCCTGTCCTTTGTAAGCGCCGCGTCAACGGCGTTTATAGAGCGCTCCCTGCCGACGAAAAGAGGCACTATCATGAACGGGAAGATGACGACGTCCCTTACGGGCAGAAGCGGCAGGACGTCGGGTATCTCGAGTTCTCCCTCTTCTTTTCTCTCTTCTGACATTTAGGGTCGTTCTCCTGTGATTGTTTTTGTTGCCAGCCAAATAATCTGCAAAAAACTCGAAGTTCATTCAGGCTGCTCAAAAAGCTCCATATGCAAGGCGACGAGCGACGATGACAACAAAGCAGATGGGGCTTATTTCATGCCTGCCTAAACCGACTCTATCTGGACCTTCTTGGTCGAGTTCCTCTTATCCTCGACCTTGGGCAGCGTGATCGTAAGTATGCCGTTCAAGCAAGTCGCCTTTACCCTGGCCGTGTCGACCGGGCAGGGCAGGTCTATTGACCTGAAGAGCCTGCCGAAGGACCTTTCCATGCAGACGTAGTTTATCTTGTCCTCGTCGAAGCACTCGAACTTGACGGCCCTCACGGTGATGGCGTCCTTGGAGAGTGTGATGTCGATGTCCTCGCGCCTCACGCCGGGGAGCTCCATCTCCATGACAAGCTCGGACGGGGTCGCGAAGATATCGAGCGTGGGGATGTGCGTAATGGGCTCAGGCGAGAGCAGGCCCGAGGCGTCCACCCCGCACTCGAATATGAACTCGCTCGACGATTCGACCTTGATCGACGGCCTGGGAGGTTTTCTTGATATCTTCGCCATGCTTCCTTATCAGGCGTAACTGCCTTTTTGGGCCTAATGATATCAGACTTTGAGGTCCTTTAGGAACTTCCTGAAATCCGCCCTGAGCTCCGGGCGCTTCAATGCCAGCGAGACGTTGGCCTTGAGAAATCCGAGCTTGTCTCCGGCGTCGTAGCGCGTGCCCTCGAATTCGAGGGCGTATATCTCCTGGGTGCGCACGAGTATGCGGAGCGCGTCCGTCAACTGTATCTCCCCGCCCTTGCCGGGCTTCGTCTCTTCGAGGGCGGTGAATATGCCCGGAGAGAGGATATACCTTCCGATTATGGCGAGGTTGGAAGGCGGGTTGGACTGGGGCTTCTCCACGAGGTCAAGGACCCTGTATATGCCCTGCCCCATCTTCTGCCCCTTTATGATGCCGTAGAGGTGCGCCTGGCTCTTCGGGACCTTCTGGACCGCGAGGACCGTCGTGCCGAAGCGCTTGTGGACCTCGATCATCTGGCGCATGACAGGGACCTCGGAGTCTATTATATCGTCTCCGAGGAAAACGGCGAAGGGCTCGTTATTTATGAGGTTTTTGGTTATGCCTATCGCGTGGCCCAGGCCCAGTGGCTTCTTCTGCCTCGTATAGGCGAAATGCACCATGCCCGAGACCTCCTCTATCATCTTCAAGAGCTCTGTCTTGCCGCGCTCCTGGAGTAGCTTCTCGAGCTCAAAGGAGGTATCGAAGTGGTCCTCGATGGCGGTCTTGCCCATGCCTGTCACGATTATTATCTCGGAGAGGCCGGAGGACTTCGCCTCCTCGACCGCGTACTGGATAAGGGGCTTGTCCACAAGAGGGAGCATTTCCTTTGGGATAGCCTTTGTCGCAGGGAGGAACCTCGTCCCGAAGCCTGCGGCAGGGAAGACCGCCTTCTTTATCTTCATTCGTCCCTTCCACACACCCATACCGCTGTGGGCGTTTTTTTCAACCGCGACCTTGAATTATAATGCTTTTCAGGGTAGCTGTGAAGACTTGGGAGCTTAGGGGTGCCAAAAATGATAATAATAAGTTTTTCCTTAGAAGTCAAGCGACCTACTTTCTCTTTCGAGAAAGAGAAAGTAGGCAAAGAGAAAGCGGATTTCCCCTCAAGAGAGAGGGGTAAGCCCGGCGTACCTCACGGCGAGCTTCTTGTTGCCGACGTCCTTGAAGTTGACCGTGACCTTCACGTCCTGGCCTGCCCCGGCCCGCTCCTTTATTATGCCGACGCCGAATATGGGGTGCGATACCTTCATGCCGACCCTCCAGGGCTGGCCGTCCGATGGGGCGCCAGAGCCGGATGAGGGCATGTCCTCGGGCGAATAATAGACCTCCTGGGGCGCGGTATATGAGTGCTTGCGCGGCTGGAGTAGCTCCTGGTTGTTTATGAACTTTACGAGGCCCGGGGCTACCTCGTCTATGAATCGCGAGCGCATCTGGTAGCGCGTCTCTCCGTACTGGGACCTTGTCGTGGCTGAGAAGAGGTAGAGCTCCTCCTTTGCCCTTGTCATGCCCACGTAGCATAGGCGCCTCTCCTCTTCGAGCTCTTCAGGGTCTTCGGCGCTCCGGGAATGCGGGAATATGCCCTCCTCCATGCCCGCGAGGAATACCACCCTGAACTCGAGGCCCTTTGCCGAATGGAGCGTCATTAGCGTCAGCCTGTCTGAGTTCTCTTTATAGGCGTCGAGGTCGCTTATGAGGGCCACATGGTCGAGAAAGTCGGATAGGGCGGAGCCGGGGTTGGCCGATTCATAGTCTTTTATGGCGGATATGAGCTCGAAGAGGTTCTCCATCCTCTCGGCGGATTCTTCCGTGTTCTCCTCCTGCCACATCATCATGTAGCCCGAGTCCTCGAGGAGCCGCAAACACAACTCGTGGATGGGGAGCTTCTCGATGTCGATCCTGAAGCTGTCGTATGCCTCGAGGAACTGCCTGGCCTTTGTTTTATTAAGGAGCCCCCTGTCAAGGGCCTCCCTGAATGCCTCAAGGAGGGGGATGCTCAAGTCATTGCTTATGGATATCACCTTGTCGAGCGTGACCTTGCCTATGCCTCTGGCAGGACGGTTTATCACCCGCTGGAGGCTTATCGAATCGTTCGGATTGGATATTATGCGCAGATACGCGAGGGCGTCCTTAATCTCCATCCTGTCGTAGAAACGCGTGCCGCCGACTATTGTGTAGGGTATGCCCTCCCTTATGAAGAGCTCCTCAAATACCCTGGACTGTGCGTTCGTCCTGTAGAATACGGCGGCGTCCCTGTACTTGAGCATCCTATCGTCGTCCATCCTGGCCTTGAGGCGCGAGAGCACCCTTCTCGCCTCGTCGTACTCGTCCTTTGCCTGCTCGTGCACGAGGGGGTGTCCGTCCCGGTTCTCCGTCCAGAGGGTCTTCTCCATGCGCCGTTCGTTCCTTACGATGACCGAGTTGGCGGCAGAGAGGATGTTCTTTGTCGAGCGGTAGTTCTGCTCGAGGCGCAGGACCGTGGCGTCAGGATAGTCCTTCTCGAAATCGAGTATGTTCGCGATGTCAGCGCCCCTCCATGCGTATATGGACTGGTCAGGGTCGCCGACCGCAAGGAGGTTCCGAGAGCCTGAGGCAAGGATTCCTGTGAGCAGGTACTGGGCCTTGTTCGTGTCCTGGTACTCGTCAACGAGGATATACTGGAAGCGGTTCCTGTATGAGTCGAGTATGTGCTGGTGCTGGCGCATGAGGTTTATCGGCTCGCAGATGAGGTCTCCGAAGTCAAGGCAGCCCATCTCGCGGAGTTTTTTCTGGTAGAGGCCGTATACCTTCGCCACCCTCTCGGAGAAGAAGTCGTTTACATGCGCGGCATAGGCGGCAGCGCCGATGTTATCGTTCTTTGCCTGGTTTATGCGCCCGAGCACAGCCTTTGGCGGCAATACCTTATCGCTGATATTAAGCTCGCTCAATACCTGTTTTATGAGGGAGAGCTGGTCGTCGTCGTTATAGACCGTGAGGTCGCCCTTCAAGCCGGTCGCCCTCGATTCCCGGCGTAGTATCCTCAGTCCCAGCGAATGGAAGGTGCCGAGCCAGACCGATTTGGCGTTCTCGCCTATTATGGAATATAGCCTCTCCCTCATCTCGCCCGCCGCCTTGTTGGTGAAGGTCACGGCAAGTATGCTCTCGGGCGTGATGCCGTTCTTGAGCACAAGGTGGGCAATACGGGAGGTCAGGACGCGGGTCTTTCCGCTGCCCGCGCCTGCCAATATGAGGAGCGGCCCGTCGCCGAATGTAACGGCTTCAAACTGCGTGGGGTTCAGGGATTTTAGATAGGGCATAAGTTTTATGATAAGGAAAAAGGCTTTATTTGTCACTCTGAGCGAAGCGAAGAGTCTCGGGGTATGCGTTACCCGAGATTCTTCGTCGCCTTCGGCTCCTCAGAATGACATGGCGCCCCTTTTAAAGGGGGCTACGGGGGATTAAGTAGTATTTTAAAAAATTCATTAATTCGTCATTGCGAGCAAAGCGAAGCAATCTCAGGCCTTAATCGCCATGAGATTGCTTCGCAGCTAAAGCTCCTCGCCTTTGACAGCAGAAACCGGAATTAATCAGGCTTTCTCAAGAATGACACCATTCAAATTAACACAAAGGACAGGGGCGTGGCAATGGGAAGAAGGGATAATCATGATAAGATGGCATGTTCGCCATAAGCTGAAATTTGATGAATAGCTCAAAAAGCGGCAGATGTCGCACCCCCTATGTTTTCGCCTCGCCTGCGCAGTACTTCGTGGATGCGTTTGCCAAGAACCAGAATCTCTTTTGCTTTAACAATGTAGCCGAGATGGATTGGAAATTGTGTATAGCTTATTGGCTGGTTACTAGTTGGAATCATTTTTGTGACTATTTCCCCTTCAGCTATCATGCACGGTCCAGCGTAAAGAATACCAAGCAAAACAGCTCGACTCGAACCTATCATTGTGCCAGATTTTGTTCCATAGGTACCTTCATTCAGAATTAAAACCGGTGAACCAGATGAGCCAGGAAAGCAGGCCATATCAATTACACCAATGCTTTTGCCCTTAAAATCAATGAATGGGTGAGTTGCAGTAATGCCGCGTCTAATCAGAGGAAGATTGTTTGCATCATCCCAAAGCCCAATGGGATATCCAACCATAAGTATTTCCTCAACGGCATTAAATTTACTAAGTGCTATATCGTCAAATATAAGCTTGTCATCGAGCACTATATTAAAAATGATTTTGTTAAGTCGCCGGGCTTCGGAAGATAATGGCTGTAGAAGCATTGCACATAAATCAATATTATCATCTGGATGTGGGATCCAACGACTCATAAATCTGTCTAACTCTAATGTGAAGAAATTTCCAGAGGGCTGGGTTTGTCCATCTATTATTGTTGATTCATGAAGCTGAAATTTTCCGGTTACGGCACCTTCTACAACGTGCTTGTTTGTTATAAGACAGGTAATTTCTGGCTCAAAATTAAATTTGAAGAAAAATCCAGTTCCCGTACTTATTGTACCATTGTGCAATATCGATTCTATGCGAACTGTACTGAATAGGATCTGTTCATTTAACGAAGTAGGCTTAATCATTATTTTGGATTATATGAGCATTGGTATTTTTAAAAAACACCAATGCTGATTTAATGGTGCGGAGTGGGGGACTCGAACCCCCGGCGTTTTTCCTGGGCAGGTAACAAGCTCTACAAATGAAAACACCTCTCGTCTGGATTGAAGATGACCACCTGGCCCCGCAAAAACGCCACTTCGCACCAAACGCATGCCATAAAGACGAGAGAATTTTCCATGACGACCTCCATAAGTGAAGTAACTGTTACGGAGATGTCATATTCAAATCCAAACGAGATATCAATCATTGCTTCACTTGATACCTGCACTCCCAAGTTGGATTATAAATTCATACGGAATAGCTAATCAGATATGAAGTTCAATTTATAGCTCTTATTGACCCTTAAATCAATTCAAAATCTTGTACTTGACCATTTTCTCCTTAAATATGATAATTCTCACCACCCCTCACTTGAAACCCCGCCAATTTTCTGTTAAGTTCTCCATATATGGGTCTTACTGTCGTTATCGCGGCCTCAGAGGCCGCGCCCTTTGCCAAGACCGGCGGGCTGGCTGATGTAGCCGGCTCGCTGCCAGTTGCCCTCAAGCACCTGGGCTGCAGGGTTATCCTCATCATGCCCTATTACAGGGAAGTGGCCGCCAAGGGCTTTGAGGTCGAGCCCACGGGCCTCGAGGTGCCGGTCAACATGGGCAGGAGGACAGTGAGGGCAGAGGTGCTACTGGGCCATCTCCACGGCGTTCCGGTCTATTTCATAAAGAGGGACGAGTTCTTTGATAGAAGTTACCTCTATGGCACGCCCGAGGGCGACTACTTCGACAATTTAGAACGCTACGCCTTCTTCTCAAAGGCGGTCCTCGAGATAATAAAGCTCCGCGATCTTAAGCCCGACATCATCCATTGCAACGACTGGCAGACAGGCCTCATACCCGCGTACCTCAACGATACCTACAGGGGCGACCCTGCATTCGCCAAGACCGCCACGGTATTCACCATCCATAACATTGCCTACCAGGGGCAGTTCGCCCCCAGTTTGTACGACACGACAGGGCTCGGCTATTACCTCTTCAACCCGGAGGGGCTCGAGTTCTGGGGCAACTTAAACCTCCTTAAGTCCGGCATAGTCTTCTCAGAGGCGATAACAACGGTGAGCGAGGCCTACAGCCGCGAGATACAGACCCCTGAGTACGGCTACGGGCTCGAAGGCGTCCTCGGCAGGCGCAAATCTGACCTCTTCGGCATATTGAACGGCGTGGACTATACCGAATGGGACCCTGAGACAGACTCGACCCTGCCGCATAATTATTCGGCGGACGACCTCAAGGGCAAGGCCGCGTGCAGGAAGAAGCTCCTCAAGGCCTTTGACTTGAAGCTCAAGGCCAGGACGCCGCTTATCGGCATGATAACGAGGCTCGCTGACCAGAAGGGCATAGACATACTCGCCAAGGCCATGCCCGAGCTAATGAAGATGGAGCTCGCCATGGCAATACTCGGCTCAGGCGACAGGAGATACCAGGAGATCCTTGCTGACCTCGCGAGCCACTACCCCGAGAGGCTATCGGTGAAGATAGCCTTCAACAGCCACCTCTCGCACCTCATGGAGGCAGGCGCAGATATGTTCCTCATGCCCTCGCGCTACGAGCCCTGCGGCTTGAACCAGATATACAGCCTTAAGTACGGCACAGTGCCGATCGTTCGCGCAACAGGCGGCCTTGACGATACTGTTCGGGATTACTCCGAAGAGGGCGGCACAGGTTTCAAGTTCAGGGAGTACTCGGCAGAGGCCCTGGTAGAGAAGGTGAGAGAGGCCCTGCAGGTCTTTACCGGCAAGAAGGAATGGGTAGAGCTCCAGAAGAGGGGCATGAAGGAGAGCTTCTCCTGGAACGAGGCCGCCAGAAAGTATATGGATGTATACAAGGCCGCAAAGGCAAGGCTGCACAAATCTTAATCATCCGAGCCTCAAAAAGACGCACAATCCGGCCTCAAAAACCTCCGCAACTTGCCGACAGCCTTTAAAATCCGCGATGGCACTCAAATTGCTATTCTCTTGAGGCATGAGAAGAATAGCGATCATAGACGACAACGCATCTGAAAGGCTCATCCTCAAAGGCTTCATCGAAGAGGCGGGCTTCTCGCTCGTTGCCGAGGGCACAGACGGCTCCCAGGCGCTCGACATCTGCAGGCGAAACGACCCTGACCTCCTTATAATGGACGTGAAGATGCCTGTGAAGGACGGCATCGAGGCGGCTGCCGAGATAAACAGCGCATGCCCCAAGCCCATAGTCCTCCTTACGGCGAGCGACGACGAGGAGACCATAAGGAGGGCGGCGGAGGCGGGGGTCATGGCCTACCTCATGAAGCCGCTGCGTGCAGAGGAGCTCTGCCCGGCCATAGAGCTCGCGATATCGCGCTTCAACGAGTTTGAGGCGCTTCGCAAGGAGAACTCGGACCTCAAAAAGACCCTTGAGGCGAGGAAGTCCATCGAGAAGGCAAAGGGACTCCTGATGGAAAAAGAGAATCTCAGCGAAGGCGAGGCCTTCTCAAGGATAAGGAAGATAAGCATGGACAAGAGAAAGAGCATGTCAGAGATAGCGGAGGTGCTCATAATGGCGCTCGAGAAGGGGAGCAAGGCATAATGGCAAGGGCCCTTGTAATAAGGCATGTGCCGCACGAGGGGCTTGGAATAATAAAGAGGCCCCTCGAGAAGGACTTTACGGTAGAGTACTTCGACATGTACAGGGGCGCGGCCCTGCCGCCCACGATCGACGGCTACGACGCCCTCATTGTCATGGGCGGGCCCATGGGCGTATACGAGGACGACGTATACCCGTTCATCAGAAGCGAGCTCCGCCTCATCGAATCGGCGTTGAAAAAGAGGGTCCCTACCCTCGGCATCTGCCTCGGCTCGCAGCTCCTGGCAAAGGCCGCCGGAGCGGAGGTCTACAAGGGCAAGGCAAAGGAGATAGGCTGGTACAAGGTCGAGCTCGACCTGGAGTCAGGGGAAGACTGGCTCTTCTTAGGCTTCCCCGATGAGTTCACCGTATTCCAGTGGCACGGCGATACCTTCGATCTGCCGAAGGGCGGCGTCCGGCTCGCCTCTTCAGAGCTCTTCCCGAACCAGGTAATAAAGGTCGGGCCCTGCGCCTATGGAATCCAGTTCCACCTCGAGGTCACGGAAGAGATGATAAGGGAATGGCTCATGATAAACAGCGACGAGCTTGCCGGCCTCAAGGGCAAGATAGACCCCGAGAAGATATTGAAGGAGACACCCGCCAATATCGAGGGTCTTCACAGCCTTGGCAGGGCGCTCGTGGCAAGGTTTTTGAGGATGGCTGAAAAATAGGCAGGCGTGCACAGGGTTGAGGCAAACAGATACAGGTCCAAAAGTCCTTTTTCAAGTAATCCCGCTTTTTTGGTGATGGCATAAGCGTTGCAGTAGTCTCAAATAGATTTTCTTGGCAGGTTACAAGGGTGTAACCGTTTTTTTTGATTCAGGCAGGCAAAGGCGCCTTCCAAAAAAGGGGGGCGCCTTTTTTTCTTCCCCCGTCGGTGAAAAGAACAAGTAACTCGGAAATAAAAAAAGCAGGAGGGGGATCGGTTATGGAAAAGAAGTCTGTCAAAAGTTTTTGTGCGGCAATGGCTATTGTGTTTTTGAGCGCGGGAGGGGCCCTTGCGACCCCTTCAACACACATCTGGGCGCCGTCGACCGACGTGCAGGCCTACGGGGTTTTCCATCTGACAAGCGATATCTACGTGGCAACGAATGGCAACGATACTCCGACTATCACGAACCTGGGACTCACCACCGGAGTACTTCCCTATGAGAAGCTTGGGCTTGAGGTCGGCTTCGACCATATCGAAGGCAACTCTCCGATATTCTTCAACGCAAAGGCGGGCATACCGGAGGGGGCGTACGGCGAGCTCTTCCCGGCGCTGGCCATCGGCGGATATGGCTTTGGCACAAAGTCAGACGTGACCGACCAGAACATAATCTACGCGAAGGCGGCTAAGACCATCGGCAAGTTCGGCAGGGTCTCCGCCGGGTACTATAAGGGCAATGACAAGGTGCTCCTCGACGGGGACGGCAACGCCGATGAAACGGGCGTGATGCTCGCGTGGGAGAGGACCATGAGCGAGATTTCGGATAACCTCTGGCTCTGCGTCGACTACATGAGCGGCGATAGCGCCGTAGGGGCGCTTTCTTACGGCTTCTCCTGGAAGTTCGCGCCCAATACGAGCGTCATCTTCGCATACGTCGACCAGAACGACGACGCGTTTCAGGATTCCGTCTCGGTCCAGGTGGACATAGACTTCGACGTCTTCAAGTAATAGAGAAGCTTTAGCTGTAACTGAAGCCGGCGACGACGCCCGCGCCCGCAAGGGGGCTTCTAAGATCAAAGAAGATCAGGAGGATGGAAAAAGATGAAGGTGTTTCTGTACGCCGGGATTTTAATGGCAGCGCTCCTCGGATTAACCGGCGGCGCGCTTGCCGCGGACGCGGCCGAGATAGACAAGGCGGATACGGCCTGGCTCCTGGTATCAACGGCAATGGTCATGTTCATGGTACCGGGGCTGGCTGTATTCTACGCGGGCATGGCGAGGAGAAAGAACGTGCTCTCGACCATAATGCAGAGTTTCTTCATACTCTGCCTCATAACGGTCCAGTGGATGGTGCTGGGCTACACGCTCTCCTTCGGGCCTGACCTGGGCGGGATATTGGGGGCGCTGGATTTTGCGGGCCTCTCGGGCGTAGGCATAGAACCCAAGGGCACGATACCGCACCTCCTCTTCATGGCCTTCCAGGGAATGTTCGCGGCAATAACGGTGGCGCTCATAACCGGCGCCGTGGCCGAGAGGATAAAGTTCTCGGCGATAGTCCTCTTCGGCCTGCTCTGGGCCTTTCTGGTCTACGACCCGCTGGTCCACTGGGTATGGGGCGGAGGATGGCTTCAGAGCCTCGGAGTGCTTGATTTCGCGGGAGGCATCGTCGTGCACATGAGCTCCGGCTTCTCTGCGCTCGTAGCCGCAATATACATCGGCAGGAGAAGGGGCTGGCCCAGGGAGCTCATGCCGCCTCACAACCTCACGCTTACGGTAATCGGCATGGGCGTCCTCTGGTTCGGGTGGTTCGGCTTCAACGCGGGCAGCGCTCTCGCGAGCGACGGACTTGCCGTGAACGCCTTCGTGGCCACCAACGCGGCCGCGGCGATCGGCACGCTCACATGGGCCTTCATCGAATGGGCGCACAGGGGCAAGCCGACCATGCTCGGCGCCATGTCCGGCACTGTCGCGGGCCTCGGCTCGATAACGCCCGCAGCGGGCTTCGTCAGCCCCCAGGCGGCCCTTCTCATCGGCGTCGTCGGAGGCGCGCTCTGCTACATAGCCGTCACAATGGCGAAGCCCAGGCTCAGGTACGACGACACGCTCGACGTCTTCGGCATACACGGAGTGGCGGGCACGTGGGGTACACTCTCCGTAGGCCTCTTCGCGTCGATAAACGCAACAGGGCTCTTCTACGGGAACCCGGGCCTGCTTGTAAAGCAGGCCCTCGGCGTGGGGGTGACGATAGTCCTCTCGGTCGTAGGCACGCTCGTGATACTGAAGGTGGTCGACATGATAGTCGGCCTGAGGGTCACAAACGAAGATGAGATTCAAGGTCTCGACATTACTCAACACGAGGAGAGCGGCTACTCCATGTAATCGGCCGCTCAAAAAGTCCATCTGCTTTGTTGGCATCGTCGCGGCAGAAGCGACGTACAAAAAGAGTACGCCTCATTCCTCGCTCCCCGATTTAACCGGGGCCTCGCATATGGAGCTTTTTGAGCAGCCTTAAGCAACAGGTTTGCGGGCGGTAAATCGAATAAAACCGGCACAGGGCTGTGCCAACGTTACAGGCAAGGGCGCCTTTGGATACGGGTCATCCGTATCCGGGCGCCCTTTTGTTTTCAAACCAGGAGGTGAGAATATGAAGAAGGTAGAGGCCATAATCAAGCCGCACAAGCTCGACGAGGTGAAAAGCGCCCTGGGAGAGCTCAATATCGAGGGCATGACGGTGACCGAGGTAAAGGGCTTCGGCAGGCAGAAGGGCCATTCCGAGATCTACAGGGGGGCTGAGTACACGGTCGATTTCCTGCCCAAGATAAAGGTCGAGGTCGTAACGACCGACGAGCTCGCGGCGAAACTGGCCGAGGCCATCATGAATGCGGCGAGGACGGGCAAGATAGGCGACGGCAAGATATTCATAAGCGCGGTAGAGGACAGCATAAGGATAAGGACAGGCGAGCACGGGAGCGACGCGCTGTGAAACTACTCAATTCAATGGAGGACAGGATGAAATCCGTCATATACGCTATAGCTGTTGTGCTTTTGATGCCTTTTGCCGCCTTTGCCGGGGACGGCGCTCCGGCGGTTGACACCGGAGATACCGCATGGGTGCTAATATCGACCGCGTTCGTGCTCCTCATGACAGCGCCGGGGCTCGCGCTCTTCTACTCGGGCATGGTCAGGAGAAAGAACGTGCTCGGCACCATAATGCAGAGCTTCGCGGCGCTCTGCATCATAAGCATACAGTGGGTGCTCTGGGGCTACAGCCTGGCCTTCGGGACTGACAACTGGGGCCTCATAGGCGGCCTCGAGTGGGCGGGCCTCTCGGGCGTGGGACAGGAGCCTAACGCCGACTACGCCGCCACCATACCGCACCAGGCCTTCATGATCTTCCAGATGATGTTCGCGGTCATAACGACCGCGCTCATAACCGGCGCGTTCGCCGAAAGGATGAAGTTCTCAGCCTTCGTCATCTTCACGCTCCTCTGGACTACTATCGTCTATGACCCGCTCGCCCACTGGGTATGGGGCGTTGGCGGCTGGCTCAGGGTTCTCGGCGCGCTGGACTTCGCGGGCGGCACAGTGGTCCATATAAGCTCCGGGGCGGCTGCCCTGGCAACGGCCTTTGTCGTCGGAAAGAGAAAGGGCTTTAAAACAGATCTGATGATGCCGCATAACCTCCCGCTCACTATATTGGGCGCCGGGCTCCTCTGGTTCGGGTGGTTCGGCTTCAACGCCGGGAGCGCGCTTAGCGCGAACGGCCTCGCCGCATCCGCCTTTCTCGTGACCAACACGGCCGCCGCGGCCGCCGCGCTCTCGTGGATGGGCGCTGAGTGGGTGCACAGGGGCAAGCCGACCATGCTGGGGCTCGCCTCCGGCATAGTGGCGGGCCTCGTCGCGATAACGCCCGCTGCGGGCTTTGTCGGCCCCGTATCGGCGATACTGCTGGGATTGGTGGCAGGCGTGGTCTGCTATCTGGCGGTAACCTGGATAAAGCCGCTCTTCGGCTATGACGATTCGCTCGATGCCTTCGGCATACACGGCGTGGGCGGCATCTGGGGCGCCGTCGCCACGGGCCTTTTCGCGACGACCGCCGTTAACGCCGCAGGCGCAGACGGCCTCTTCTTCGGCAACTCGGAGCTCCTCTTGAAGCAGGCGATAGCAATAGGCGCGAGCGGCCTCTATTCGTTCATCGTAACCTTCGGGATACTGAAGGTAATAGACTGGACGGTGGGCCTGCGCGTGAGCGACGAGGACGAGCTCAAGGGGCTGGATATTACGCAGCACAGCGAGAGCGGCTATTCGCTCTGACAGGCATGAAATAAGTCCATCTGCTTTGTTGGCCTCAAAGCTCCTCACTGCGGCGTACGGCAAAGAAGTACGCCTCATTCCTCGCTCCCCGATTTAACCGGGGCCTCGCATATGGAGCTTTTTGAGCAGCTTGTAAAAAAACGCGGATTTTCAACAGGCTGCTGAACGATTCTGAACGAAAAGAAGGCAAAGGCGCCTGTAACTATTCGGGCGCCTTTGCCTTTTAAGGGAGGGAACAATGGGCAAGAAAGGCAGAGAGCGACTTGTCGTGGTCGGCAACGGAATGGCCGCGAACGCCTTCATAGAAGAGATATCGAGGATAGACGCTGTCCGCTACGGCCTGACGGTATTCGGCAAGGAGGCCCATCCGAGCTATAACAGGGTGCTCCTCTCAAGCGTGCTTACCGGAGAGAAGGCGCCCTCTGACCTTGCCATGCACGGCCCGGAATGGTACGGGGAGCGCGGCGTGCTGGTGCGCTCCTCTGAAAAGGTCGTTGCCATCGACAGGAACAGGCGCGTTGTCAGGACAGAGCGCGGCCATGAGGCGGGATATGACAGGCTCGTGCTCGCCACGGGCGCCCTCCCCATTATCCCCAATGCAGGGGGAACGGACCTGGACGGCGTCGTTACATTCAGGGACCTCGAGGACTGCGGCAGGATAAGGGGGTTCGCCGCGAAAGGCGCTCAGGCGGTCGTGGTCGGGGGAGGGCTCCTCGGGCTCGAGGCAGCCGGGGCGCTCCGTTCGCTCGGAATGGACGTGGCGGTAGTCCATCTGATGGACAGGCTCATGGAGAGGCAGCTCGACGAGCGTTCTGCCGCGTTTTTGAAGGACGCCCTTGAAGAGAGGGGCGTCAGGGTCCTTTTAAAGAAAGAGGTAGCGGCCTTTGAGGGCCAGGGCCGTCTTGAAAGGATAAGGTTCAGGGACGGGTCGGCAATGGACGCGGGCCTTGCCGTCATCTCCATAGGCATACGCCCCAATATCGAGCTCGCCCTTGCCTCCGGCGTATATACGGAAAAGGGGATAGTCGTGAGCGACACCATGCAGGCCTTTGACCCGGCGGTATATGCCGTAGGCGAATGCGTACAGCACAGGGGAGCTACCTTCGGCCTTGCCGCGCCGATATTCGAGCAGGCCCGGGTGGCAGCCAACCAGCTCGCCGGAGACGGCAGGAGCGCCTTCAAGGGCTCTCCAGCCTCCGCGAGGCTCAAGGTGCCCGGGATCGACCTCTTCTCGGCAGGCCTTCCTTATGGCGGCGACGACACGATCGAGTACATGGACAGGAGGTCCGGCATATACAAGAAAGTGACGCTCGAAGAAGGCAGGATAAAGGGCGTCGTCCTTTTCGGAGACAGCTCCGCGGGCCCTGACCTCTTCAGCCTGCTCTGCTCCGGCGAGGACGTGGGGCACAGAAGGCAGGAGCTCCTCTCGACCGGGCGCAAGGCCGGGAACGGGGCGACGGGCCTGCTGAACCAAGACGCCATCGTCTGCGGGTGCAAGGGCATCACAAAGGGCGCGATAGCCGCCGCGATAAAGGCAAAGGGGCTTTTCACGAGAGAGGACGTGAAGAGGGAGACAGGGGCATCTACCTCATGCGGGGGGTGCGCTCCGCTGGTCGACGGGGTCCTCGAAGAGACGCTCGGCGCTGCCTTCGAGTCCGGCGCGGCTGCGGCGCTGTGCGCCTGCACGAGCTACGCGAGGGAGGACGTGCTCAGGAATATAAGGGAGAAGGGGCTTAAATCCGTAGGCGCCGTGATGGAGACGCTCGGGTGGGCGGGGGTGGGCTGCGAGAAGTGCAGGCCGGCCATAAATTATTACATCTCGATGGTCTGGCCGCATGATGCCGAAGACGACCTGACTTCGAGGCTCATTAACGAGCGCGCGCACGCCAATATACAGAAGGACGGGACCTTTTCGGTGGTGCCGAGGATCTACGGCGGCGTGACGACCCCCGCCGAGCTCAAGCGCATAGCCGAGGTCGCCGAGAGGCACAGGGTTCCCCTGGTGAAGCTCACCGGCGGGCAGAGGATAGCCCTCGTAGGAGTCGCCAGGGAGGAGCTTCAGGATATCTGGGGCGAGCTGGGTATGCCCTCCGGACACGCCTATGCCAAGGCAGTGAGGACCGTGAAGACGTGCGTGGGCGAGAGGTTCTGCCGCTACGGAACGCAGGACGCGATAGGCCTCGGCGTCGAGCTCGAGCGGCGGCTCGCAGGCATACCCATGCCCGCCAAGGTGAAGCTCGGCGTGAGCGGCTGCCCGAGGAATTGCGCCGAGAGCGGGGTGAAGGACCTGGGCGTTGTGGGCGTGGCCGGCGGATGGGAGCTCTATGCCGGCGGGTGCGGCGGGATTGAGGTCAAGGCAGCGCAGAGGATCGGGACGTACAGGACAGGGGACGAGGTGATGGAGGCTGCCTCCGCCGTCCTGCAGCTCTACAGGGAGGAGGCCCCCTACGGCGAACGGACCTACAAATGGATAGCCCGCAAGGGCATCGAATACGTAGGAAAGAACGCGCTTCAAGATTACGGGAAGAGGACCAAGCTCGTGGCGAGGCTCACCTACGCCGCTGAGGCGGTCGGCGACCCCTGGAAGACGCAAGGCCCCGCGCTCATGAAAAAGGGGGCTTAAGAGGCCTTGACCCTGTTGATCAGGGCCGAGATCGCGGATACCTTGTCCCGTATGTCGGCGGCAAGGAGGATATCGGATATGACGGCAACGGATGACGCGCCCGCCTCCATCACCTGAAGGGCGTTGTCGATGGTGATGCCGCCTATCGCTACAACGGGGACGTCGACCTTTGAGGCTATCTCACAGAGTCTTTTTATGCCCTTTGGCGCGTCGGCGTCCTTCTTCGTGACCGTGGGGAATATGGGGCCGAAGGATACGTAGTCCGCGCCTTCCTCTTCAGCCCTTTTTGCCTCTTCAAGGCTGTGGGTCGAAACACCGATTATCGACGAGGGCAGGAGCCTCCTCGCCTCTTTCAAGGGGATGTCTTCCTGGCCGAGGTGGACACCCTCGGCTCCGGACAGGAGGGCTATGTCGACCCTGTCGTTTACAATAAAGAGGGCCTTGCCGCCGAGAGCCATCCTGATATCCTGTGAAGCCCTGAGCATCGCGGCGCTCTCTGTGCCCTTTGCCCTGAGCTGAACGAGCCTTGCTCCTCCAGCGGCGAGAAGCTCCGCGCACGGGCCTGCCGCATCCAGGCCTACGTAGGTTGAGTCTATTATGGCGTAGAGGCCCGATATCAGGGTCGCGCCCTTCACTCCTTTATTTTCCCTACGTTTACATTGAGCTCCCTTATCTTTTTGCGGAGCGTGTTCCTGTTTATGCCGAGCATATCGGCCGCCTGCACCTGGTTGCCCCTGGTCTTCTCGAGGACGAGCTTTATAAGGGGCCTCTCCATGAACGGCATGATGAAGGCGTAGAGCTCCTGGCGAGAGTGGTGGTCTGTCTTGTCTATGAAGGGCTTGAGCCTCGCCGAGATCATGTCCTCGAGGGACTCCTTCCTGTGGCGGCCCTGAGGGAGGTTCAGGTCCTGGGGCGTTATCGTCACGCCCTGGGACATGAGAACAGAGCGCCTTACGGCGTTCTCGAGCTCCCTTACGTTTCCGGGCCACTGGTACGCCTCAAGCGCGTCAAGCGCCCCCGGCGAGAATGAGCGCTGGCCCGCGCCGAACTCGGCCCTGAACCTGTCGAGGAAATAGAGGGCGAGCACGGCGACGTCTCCCTTCCTGTCGCGAAGCGGCGGGAGCGTTAGAGTGATGCCGTTCAACCTGAAGAGCAGGTCCTCCCTGAACCTCTTCTCGGCTACCGCCTTCTCGAGGTCCTGGTTGGTCGCGGCGATTATCCTTACGTCGACCCTTACGGGCTCCCTGCCGCCCACGCGGTAGAACTCCCGCTCCTGTATGGCGCGGAGCAATCGGGCCTGCAGGTCAAGGCTCATATCTCCCACCTCGTCCAGAAAGAGCGTGCCGCCCTCGGCGAGCTCGAACTTGCCCTTCTTGGCCTCCACGGCGCCGGTAAAGGCGCCCTTTTCAAATCCGAAGAGCTCGCTCTCCATGAGGTCCCTGGGCACGGCAGCCGAGTTCACGGCAATGAACGGCCCGTCCGCCCTGGGGCTGTTCATGTGGATGAGGCGCGCCAGCAGCTCCTTGCCCGTGCCGCTCTCGCCCAGGATAAGCACGGTGACGTCCTTCGCCGCGACCTTGCCGGCCTTCTTGAAGACCTCCTCCACCGCCTTGCTCTTGCCGATGAAGGTGGTCTCGTGCTCAAGGCTTTCGCGCAGGCGCTCCTTCAATGCCGTGACCTTCTCCTTCAACTTGAGGTTCTCTATCGCGCGCTCGACGACTATCTCCAGTTCATTCAGGTCAAATGGCTTCGTGACGTAGTCGAAGGCGCCGAGCTTCATCGCTTCCAGAGTGTTCTTCATGCTCGACTCGGCGGTCATTATGATGAACGAGGCGGTGCTGCCGGCCTCCTTTGCCTCGGTGAGGAGCCTCAAGCCGTCCTTGCCTGGCATGTTGATGTCGAGGACGGCTATTGATACGGGATTTTTCGCGAGGGCCTCCCCGGCCTCCCTGCCATCCTTTGCCTTTATGACGTCGAGCCCCTTTTCGGCGAGGAGCTTCTCGAGCACCCAGAGTATGCTCTCGTCGTCGTCTGCTATGAGTACCCTTGTCGTCATGCGCCTCTCTCGAATACGGGGAGATAGACCGCGACCGAGGTGCCTTTGCCCGGCTCGGAGTCTATCTTCAGGAGCCCGCCGTGCTCTTTTACTATCTTCAGGGTAATGGCCATACCGAGGCCGCTGCCCTTGGGCTTTGTGGTGAAAAAGGGCGTGAAGACACGCTCGAGGTCCTCAGGCCTTATTCCGCAGCCGTTGTCCGAGACTACTATCGATACCATGCGCCCCGGCCCGCTGCCCTCGACAAGGTGGAACTCGGTTATCGCCCTTGTTGTTATGTGTATGCTCCCGCTCTCGGAGATCGCCTCTTTCGCGTTCTTGACGAGGTTGAGGAATACCTGCTTCAACTGGTTCTCGTCCGCGAATACGTCGGGTATGCTCGGGTCGTAGCTTTTCACAAAGGTGTTCGGCCCTGCCCCCTCCTGAAGGAGGAAGACGACCGAGTCGAGCACCTGGTGGATGTTGGCCGGGGCGCGGTTGAGCTTCGCGGGCCTCGCGAAGTCGAGCATGTCGTTCAGTATCACGTTGAGGCGGTCGGCCTCTTTGATTATCACTTCCATGTACTCGCTCAGATTCGGCTCCTTTACCTTGCGGGATAGGAGCTGGGCGGCGCCGCGTATGCCGCTCAAGGGGTTCCTTATCTCGTGCGCGAGGCTCGCGGCGAACGTGCCTATGTACGCGAGCCGCTCCTTCCTCAAAGAGCCCGCCTCGAGGGACTTCAATCCCGAGAGGTCCCTTATGAGCGCGGCGGCGCCGACGAGCTCGCCCCTGGCGTCGACCACCTGGCTCGTGGTCACGCCTATCGGTATCGTGTCCCCGGTTATCCTCCTGAAGAGTTTCTCGTCGTATTCGGTGAAGAGGCGGCCATCGGTGAGCGTCTTCCTGAGCATCTCGGCGATGCGGGGGTTCCTCCTGAAGCAGGCTTCAAGTGGCTTTCCGAGGATAAGGGAGCGCGAGATCTCGGTTATCTTCTCGGCGGACTGGTTGTAGACGGAGACCTGCATCTCCGTATCGACGGCTATGACGCCTTCGGCAAGGCTCTCCAGGATGTCTTCGAAGGAGATCTGGTTTTGTCCCTGTTTCATAATTTGCCTAAATATTAGGCATCATAGCAGGCCTATATGGCAAAGGCAAATGGAAAACAGGGGGATAGGGTTGATTGAGCCGCTTGTTTTTGTCTTTTAAACAATGCCTGGGCATAAGGCGTAAGCGAGCATAAGGATGGGGGCGGAAAGCGAGCGAGCCTTATGCCCGAGGGCGCACGGCAGTGCGCAAAAAGGCATTTGGAAATGACATTTTCTCATTTTATTTATTGTTTTCATTCAGCCCCCAGTTGCATAATACCCCCATGCGCGAGATGTCGGCAGGCATAATATTGAGGGCCGGGAGGGTGCTCCTCGTCCACAACACCAAGCACGGATTGAGGATCGAGCCGCCAGGGGGCAAGAAACTTGCCGGAGAGGGATGGGAAGAGTCGGTAGCGAGGGAACTAAGGGAGGAGCTCGGGATCGACGTGAGGGTAGGGGGGCTCTTCGGCGAGTACAGGACGCACTCGCCCGAGGGCGAATTCATGGTGAGGATGTACTACTGTGAAATAGAGTCGGGCGAGCCCAGGGTCATGGAGCCGGACAAGGTGCCTTCGTTCGGCTGGTATTCGCTCGATGACTTGAAAAGGCTATGCGATGACGGCACGCTCGTGCCCAACATGTGCCTGGCCATACCGGAGTTCAAGAGGATACTCTCTTCTGAAAAATAAAAAGCCCCGCCAACCGGCGGGGCTGGATCCCCTGTAAATTATCGTCTATTAGCAGGGTGTTGAAAAACACCCTGCTAAAGCAATCCAGGGATGGATTGCCAAATTGCGAAACCTGAAAGGGCGAGCAATTTGTGAGGTTTGGCCGAATGCATTTCGGCCAAACCGTAGTTGAAAAAGACCTGGATGGACTTTTTCAACATCCCGTTAGTAGCCGCGCGCTCCGCCGGAGGCGCCGCCGGCAGCCCCGCTGGTCGCGTCGCTCTGGCCGGACATGCCGCCGGTGGTGCCGGGCGCCTCGGCGCCGGGCCTGCCAGAGAGCTGGGCGTCAACGCTGGCGCGCACCTGGCTGCCAAGCTCGGAGGGGTCGCTTATCTGGCCGCCGCGCGCCTGTACCTGGTCGCGAAGGGCGGTGGAGACCATGTCGTGGGCGTCGTCGTCAGAGAGGCCCTTGGTCATGGCGTTGCTCATGCTCGAGAGCACGTCACGGAGGCAGGGACCGGTGCAGTTGTTGTCGACCGCGGTCTTCGCGAGGGCGCTGACCTTGTCGGGGTCCGCGTTCCTCTGCGCGAACTCGTTCAACTGCGGCTCTATCGCGCTGATGTCGGACTGCGAGAGGTTGGTCTCCTTCTGTATCTGGTCCCTGAACTTGCTTACGTCGGCTGACTGCCCGCCGCTCTTCTCTCCGGCGGCCCATGCTGAAGGCGCGGCAACGGCAACAGCGAAACCGAATGCGACGGCCAACTGTAAAAGCCTGCTCTTCCTCATTTTTATGCCCCCTTTTAAAGGTTACTGGTTTTTTTCGCCATACTGAAAAGTATATACCAGCATTGGAGGGCGTCAAGAAGAAGGCTATGGATTGTCCTGCTTGTTGCGTTCCTCCTCCATCCTGTCGTATCCGTAGAAGAGGAAATACAGGACGATGCCCACGAGCGTTATTATCATGAATATGCCCTGGGCAAAGAGGTACCAGAGTATGCCGCCCGCAACGCCCAGGACGAAACCCACCCAGTTCACGGTCTTTACCGTCTTGGGGTCGAGGCGCTTTATCCACCTGTCGGCGTACTTGTAGAGCAGTATTATGGCTATGACAACGCCTACTACAAACGCGAAACCCGCGAGTGACATCTTTAATCCTTGCTGAAGAGCGCCTTCAGGCCCCTGACGTAAGGTGCCCTTACCACGCCCTTCTCTGTTATTATGCCGGTGACGAGGCGCGACGGCGTAACGTCAAAGGCCGGGTTCTTGACCTTGATGCCCTTGGGGGCGATCCTCCTGCCATTCATGTGCGTGACTTCGGTTATGTTTCTCTCCTCGATGGGGATGAAGTCCCCGTGCCTTATCTTGAGGTCTATGGTCGAGAGCGGTGCGGCCACGTAGAACGGTATGCCGTGCTCCCTTGCCAGCACTGCTACCGAGTATGTGCCTATCTTGTTGGCGACGTCCCCGTTCGCGGCTATCCTGTCGGCCCCGACGACGACCGCGTCTATTAGCCCCTTTTTCATCATGTAACCGGCCATGTTGTCGGTAATGAGGGTGACGTCGATCTTGTCCTTCTGGAGCTCCCAGGCAGTCAGCCTCGAGCCCTGGAGAAAGGGCCTGGTCTCGTCGGCGAAGACCTTGACCCTTTTGCCCTGCTCTATCGCGCCCCTTATGACCCCGAGGGCCGTGCCGTAGCCGGCCGTGGCAAGGGCGCCCGCGTTGCAGTGGGTAAGGACGGTCGAGCCGCTCTTCAACACCTTGCCGCCGTGCCTGCCGATGAGGCGGCAGATCGCGATGTCCTCTTTGTGGATGTCGAGCGCCTCTCCTACGAGCCTCTTCTTGAGCTTCGCGATATCGAGTTTCTGGTTCGCCGCCACAACACCCTTCATCCGCTCAATCGCCCAGAAGAGGTTCACCGCCGTCGGCCTGGTCGAGGCCAGAAGGGCCGCAATCCTGTCGAACTCCTTTTTAAAGCCCTTCATGTCGCGGGCCTTTATAGAGAGCGCCCCGAGGGCCACGCCCATCGAGGCCGCCACGCCGATGGCCGGCGCGCCGCGCACCACCATGTCCTTTATGGCGCCGGCAACTTCCTTGTAGGACCTGTACCTCCTGTAGACCTCCTTCTCAGGGAGAAGGCGCTGGTCTATCATCACAACCGTGTTGTTTTTCCATTCGACAGTCTTGAACATCTTCTTCTCCGTCAGTCGATTTTATATTTGGAGCGCTTTAGAGGATATGACCGATGTCAGTAAGAAGGCTCGGTTGCCGCGAATACCGTCTCGTCAAATGGCTGGACCTTCACCATCTCCCCTGCCTTGAAGCCCTCGGACTCCTGCGGCGCTATGATGAACGAGTTGGCCCTGACCATGGTGGAGATCATGCCAGAGCCCTGGCCGTCAAGGGGCGTAACGGTGAATCCGGCTGCGTCTGCCTTGAACTCGGCGCGCAGGAAGTTCATCCTGCCCGGCTTTATCCTTATGTCCTTCGTGAGCCGGGCGGCAAACGTCCTGCGGAAGAGCGCTGTTCTGCCGGACATCTTCAAGAGCGAGGGCCTGACGAACTGCTCGAATACGACCATTGATGATATCGGGTTCCCTGGAAGTCCGAATGCCGGCTTGCCGCCGATGACGCCGAAGGCAAGGGGCTTGCCGGGCTTTATCGCTACCTTCCAGAACTTCATGGAGGAGCCGAGCTCCTTCAGTACGTCCTTAACGAAATCATAATCCCCGACCGAGACGCCGCCTGAGGAGACTATGCAGTCGGCGGACATGGCGAGAGCGAGTTTCTCCTTCAGGCTCTCCCTGTTGTCCCTCGCTATGCCGAGCTGGACGGCCTGGGCGCCCGAGGCTGCCACGAGCGCCGCAAGGGCATAGCCGTTGGAGTTGGTTATCTTGCCCATCGGCGGGGCCTCATTGAGATCGCAGAGCTCGTCGCCCGTGGATATGACCGCGACCCTGGGCCTCTTGTGCACGAATACGAAGGGCACGCCGCAGGTGGCGAGCATGCTGACCTCCGCGGGGCGGACAAGAGAGCCCTTCTTTATTACTATTTCCCCGGCGTGGAAGTCCTCGCCGCTCCTCCTTATGTGGTCGCCGAGCCTGGCAGCCGTCTTTATGAGCACGGAGCCATCAGCGGCCTCCGTCCTTTCGACCATGACTATCGCGTCCGCGCCGTCTGGCACGGGCGCGCCCGTCATTATGCGGACGGCCTCGCCTCTGGACAGAGCGCCTTTGGGCGTCTGCCCCGCAGGAAGGTCGTAGATGACCTTGAGGCGCGCGGGCTTCTCAGGCGACGCGCCTTCCGTATCAGCGCTCTTCAGGGCATAGCCGTCCATCGCGGAGTTGTCCCACGGCGGGTTGTTGCCGCGAGCGGAGATGTCCTCCCCGAGCACGCGGTCCAGCGCCGAGCTTATGGGCACGCTCTCAAGGCCGAGCGGACGAATCTCCTTCAATATCGTTTCAAGGGCTTCTTCGACTGTGATCATGGGGGCACCAGGAGGATCGATTTTTTTGCTTATGGAATATCAAGTAAAGATTACCATTATAGCCCTGCGGTGTAAATGGGGAAGAGGGCCGCGCGACATAAGGGGCGAGCGCGGAGGAAGGGGGCGGCAGCAGCGAGCGAGCCTTATGCCCGGATTTTGTTTAAGACAAAAAGATAGGAAGAGAGAAAATAAAAAAGGGGCGGCACCCTTTGGGTGCCGCCCCTTGAAAGACCCCTGATATCAGCTCGGTATGTTCATCCTCGTGACTATCTCAGCCACGTTGCGCCTCTTCTTCTTGGCGTTGTTGTCGGCCCTCACCGGTACCATCAGCATGGTGCCGGGCTTGAGCTTCTTCGTGGAAGAAATATTGTTGAGGTATGATATCGCGCTCGTCTCTGCGCCGTACTTCTTCGAGAGCTTCGAGAGCGTCTCGCCGCGCCTTACCTTGTGCTGGACAAAGGCTATCCTCTTCGCGGGCGGGAGCTTGGTCATGTTCTCCCTGAACTGCTCCGCCGTGCCCGCCGGTATCTTTATCTCGTAGCCCGGGTAATTGGGGGGCGTAAACCAGCGCAGGAGCTCGGGGTTCAATTTCTTTATATCCTCGACGCTCGCGCCGGCCGCCTCCGCTATGACTCGCAGGTCGGTCGCCTGAGAGACCTTCACCTTCTCGTACTGGAGGCCCTCGCCGTACTCTATGGCGCTGAAGCCGTAGAGCTCGGGGTCCTTGGCGATGGTGAGGGCGGCAAGGTACTTGGGCACGTACTCCCTTGTCTCCCTGTGCAGCGGCTTTCTCTGGCTCGCGAGCTCCCAGAAGTCCTCGGTGCCGTGTTTCTTTATGGCCCTCGATACCCTGCCCTCTCCGGCGTTGTAGCTCGCGGCCGCGAGATACCAGGAGCCGAACATGCCGTAGAGGTTCTTGAAGTATTTGGCCGCGGCATAGGTGGCCTTCTCAGGGTCCATGCGCTCGTCTATCCACCAGTCCACCCTGAGGCCGTACCTCGTGGCCGTACCCTTTATGAACTGCCACATGCCCACGGCGTTGGCCCTGGACCTCACGGTCGGGTTCAGGCCGCTCTCTATGAATGCTATGTAGGAAAGGTCCTCGGGAAGCCCGTTCTCGCGGAGTATCCCCTGGAGCATGGTCATGTAATCGGCGCTCCTGCCGAGCCATTTCTCGAAGTACTTGCGACCGCTCGTCTGGAAGTACCTGATGAAAGATTCCACGTTCTTGTTCACGACGATGGGCACGCCCGGAAGGCCCGATTCAACGGCCTCTGCCGCCCCGTCAAGGGAAGCCTCGGCGACCTGGAACGCTGGAAGCGGGTGCTCGACCTCAGTGATCTGGGCGCTGCAGGACGGGAGGGACGGCTCTGCCGGGGCCGAGCCGGTGTAGGAGTAGAAGACCGCCCTGGACTCTGTCTCCGGAGAGCAGACCGCCGGCGCGGAGGAGACCTTTATGCTGCTGAACGGGCTCGGCGCGCCGAAGGCCTCTGTCTTCGCGTGCTGCTGCACGACAGGCGCGGTCTGGAGAAGGGCGACATGTATCGGCTCAGCCGAAGGCTCAAGCGGCGCGGCGCCCGCGTGTACATGGGCGGAAGCTGAGATGAACGCGGCGCAGAACGCGAATGTTGTGATGAGCCTCTTCATAGTCCCTCTCCTGGAGTAAACCTCAGTGGCACTTGTGGCTCGGGATGCCGCCGGCAAGCTCTATTTCCCTGAACTTCTGCTTCACGTCATCGGCCGTTGTCTTCGCCGCGAGCTCTATCCTCTTGCCCGCGTCGGTGAGCGCCTTGGTATATTCAAGGAAGTACTGGTTCTTCTTTATCCACTTCTTCGTAAGGTTGTGGCCGTATGTCTTCACGCCCACGTTGAAGGTGTCGAATCGCACGGCCCTCTTCAATATTGCCCCGAGGGAGTAGAACTCCTTCGTCGCCCTCATGGTCTCGTTCTGCAGCTGGTAGTAGCTCATGAGCTTGGGCTCGTATACTACGTGGTGCGCGTCGTAAAGGCTCCAGTCCTTTGTTATTATCCTGCCCTCCCTGTCGAGGTCCCTGTAGCACTGCGTGCCGGGGAGCGGGGTGAGTATCAGGAACTGCACCGACTCGAGGTCGTTCTTCTTCGCGAACCTTACGGTCTCCGCTATGGTGTCCGTCGTGTCCTGGTCGGAGCCGAAGACGAACATGCCGTGTATCCTTATGCCGTTCTTGTGGAGCGTCCTTATGCCGTTTGTTATGTCCTCGACCGACTGCTTCTTGTTGTAGGCCTTCAGTGTCTCGGGGTTGATCGACTCAAGGCCTATGTAGACCGTGTGGCAGTTCGATTTTTTCATCAGGTCCATGAGTTCCTGGTCCTTTGCTACATCTACCCTTACCTGCGCGGTCCACTTCGGGGTTATCTTCTTCTCTATCATCGTCGAGAGAAGCTCTTTGGTCCTCTTCTTGTGCGCGCAGAAGTTGTCGTCGTAAAAGAATACCCAGTTGCCGTTGTACTTC
>Ga0209521_10000126_pt1 | contig 48846 bp, 54 predicted proteins | sample Rifsed19ft4_FD_184016 | JGI IMG/M metagenome (GOLD analysis project Ga0209521, IMG submission 184016) | Soil microbial communities from Rifle, Colorado, USA - sediment 19ft 4 (version 2) | ecosystem: Environmental > Terrestrial > Deep subsurface > Rock core/Sediment | place: Rifle, Colorado...
GGCTGCGCGCGCTCCTCCTCGGTCGGCGCCGCCACCGGAACGTTGAAGTAGCTGCGCGCATCGAGCGCGCTGGTGACGCGCCGCACCGCGCCGCCCTTGCCGGCGGCGTCGTTGCCCTCGAAGACGCACGCCACCGAGATGTTCCTGAAATTCGGGTCGCGCGAAGCGAGGTTCAGGCGCCCCTGCCACTTCTGCAGCTGCTTCTGGTATTCGGGCTTGGTGATCGGCTGGTCGAGCTGGAGCGCGCGCAGCACGTTGGTGCTGTTGGCCGACGAAAGCAGCGGCGGATTCCTGTCCGGAAGCTGCTTGACCGGCTTCTCGTCCAGGCGCTCGCGCATCGCGGCGAGCAGGTGCTTGCCCGCGGTGAGCGCGCGGTAGCGCGCGTCCGCGCCCGGCACCACGATCCACGGCGCCTCGCCCGTGGAGGTGCGCCGCAGGAACGGCTCGCACACGCGGATGAACTTCTTGTAGACCTTGAAGTACTCCCACTCGCGCTCGGTCACGCGCCAGCGCGTCGCGGGGTCCTTTTCCAGCGACTTGAGACGCTTCTTCTGCTGGGACTTGGAGAGGTGGAACCAGTACTTGAGCAGCAGCACGCCCTCGTCGGTGAGCATCTTCTCCAGCCGCACCACCTCGTGGATCGCGTGCCCGAACTCGCCCTCGCTGATCAGGCCCTGCACGCGCTGGATGATCGGCATGGTGTGCCAGGCGCCGAAGAAGATGCCGATCTTGCCTTTGGGCGGCAGCGCCCTCCAGAAGCGCCACAGCGCCGGCCGCTCGCGCTCCTCGTCGGAAGGCTCGAAGAACGCATGCGTGTAGATGTGCCGGGGGTCCATCCACTCGTTGAGCAGGTTCACCGCCTCTCCCTTGCCGGCGCCCTCGACGCCGGCAATGAGGATCAGCACCGGAAACCGGCCGTGCTGGTTGAGGTCGAATTGCGCGTTGAGCAGCGCCTCGCGCAGCTTGGGCATCTCGCGCAGATAAGCCGCCTTGTCGACGCGGTGATCGAGATTGGCCGATTCGAACATCGTTTCCCCCCTGGAGCTTCCCCAGGGGCTATTGTCCTCCGATGCGCTCATTCCTGCTCATGACCTGGATCAAACCACGCCCCGCCGCCGGCCGGGCGGCGCGCGGATGGACACGGCGCGCGGGCTGCGAAATAATCCGCGGCATGATCGCAGCGCGCTGGATTCGTCTCGGCCGCGTCGAGCCGCTCGAGCTGCGGGCCGCGTACACGGGCCTCGCCGCTGCGCAGTCGAGCGGCGCGGCGCCGATCCTGCTCTGGGGGAGCACCGCGATGCGCTGCGCGTTCGCGCTCGTCACGCCGAGGAAATTCGCGCCCGGCCGCGCATCGCGCTGGAGCGCGTGGGCGCTCGCGCCCGCGGTCGCCGCCTGCCGCCGGCTCGGCGTTCCGGCCTACCTCGAAGGCGGCGAGATCTGGCTGCACGGGCGCAGCGTCGCCCGCAGCCAGGTCGCGGCGATCGGGGAATGCGCCGTCGCGGTCTCGGGCTTTCCCGCCCGGCTCGCTCCCGATGGCGCGCTGGAAGAGGGGTTGCGCCTGCGCCTCGAGGCGCAGCACGGCTGGCAGTTCGACCATTCCTGGCCGGACAGGGCCGAGGCGGCGTCGATTGCCCGCGCGCGCGAAGCGCTTTCCGAGCCGGTGCTGAAAGTCGCATGACGACGCGGCGCGACTGGCTGCTCGCCGCGTCGGTCCTGCCGCTCGCCCGGGCGGGCGCGCTGCTCGCTTCGGGAACGGTGGAGAAGGGCGTGTACCGCGTGCGCGGCGACGTGCGCGTCAACGGCAGGCCGGCGGTGCCGGGGATGGACGTGAAAGCGGGAGACGTCGTCGCTACCGGACCCGACGGCGAGGCGGTGTTCGTCGTGTACCGCGATGCCTTCCTGGTGCGCGCGAATTCGCGCGTCGAGATGCAGGGCACGGCCGGCGCTCTGCTCGTGACCGGGCTGCGCCTGGCGACCGGCGCGATCCTGTCGGTGTTCCCGCCGGGCGAGCGCAAGACCATCCGCACCGCCACCGCCACCATCGGCATCCGCGGCACCGGGGTCTACGTGGAGGCCGAGCCCGCGAGGACCTATGTCTGCACCTGCTACGGTGAGGCCGATCTGGAGCCGGCGGACGACCCGGCGGAGCGCGAAACCGTGAGGACCGTCCATCACGACGAGCCGCGCTACGTGATGGCCAAAGGCATGCCGCAAATGATCATGAAGGCGCCGGTGGTCAACCACACCGACGCAGAGCTGACGCTGCTCGAAAGCCTGGTCGGCCGCGAGCCCGCGTTCGCCGGCAAGGGCTACAAGTCCTACTGAATCAGGTTTTCGCGGCGAGCCTTTCGAGCTGAGGTTTGAGCTTCGCGAGCGCCACCTCGAAGCCCGCCAGGCGCTCGCGCTCCTGCTCGACCACCTTCGCCGGCGCGCGCTCGACGAACGAGGCGTTTTCGAGCTTGCCGCGGCATTTGGCGATCTCGCCCTCCACGCGCGCGATTTCCTTGCCGAGCCGCTCGCGCTCGGCTGCGGGATCCACGGGCTTGTAAAGCATCAGGCGCGCGTCTCCGATCACGGCCGTGGCCGCGGGGTAGTCCGGCAAGACGTCCACTTTCTGAAAACCGCTGAGGCGTGCGAGAGAGGTAACGGCGGCGGTTGAGACGTTCAGGTCCGAGACCATGGGATCCCTGGTTCTGTAGAGTTGCACTCGCTCGGAAGGCGCAACGTTCGCCTCCGCCCTGAGATTTCTTGCCGTGTCCGTCCATTCCTTGAGCACGGCCATGTCGCGCTCGGCTTTCTCATCGAGCTTTTCCGGCTGCGACCTGGGGTAGGGCGCGAGCATGATGGTCTCGCCCTTGCTTCCCGCGAGCGGCGCGACCTGCTGCCACAGCTCCTCCGTAATGAACGGGACGATCGGGTGGGCGAGCCGCAGAATCGTTTCCAGCACGCGTACCAACGTGCGGCGAGTTCCGCGTTGCACCGCTTCATCCGCCGACTGCAGCTGCACCTTGGCGAGCTCCAGATACCAGTCACAGTACTCGTCCCACACCAAGCGGTAGATCGCGTTTGCGACGTTGTCGAGCCGATATTCGGCGAAGCCCTGCTCGACCTCCGCCTCGGTCCGCTGAAGCAAACTAATGATCCAGCGATCGATGTACGATAGGGACACGGGCCGCGATTCGTCCTTCCCGCAATCCTTGCCCTCGGTGTTCATGAGCACGAAGCGCGCGGCGTTCCACAGCTTGTTGCAGAAGTTGCGGTAGCCCTCGCAGCGCTTGAAGTCGAAATTGACGGTGCGCCCGAGCGTCGCGTAGGCGGCCATGGTGAAGCGCAGCGCGTCGGCGCCGTAGGCAGGCATCCCCTGCGGAAACTCGATTTTCGTTCGCTCCCGGACCTTCGGGGCGTCCTCGGGCTTGCGCAGGCCCGTGGTGCGTTTCTCGCGCAGCGGCTCGAGCGCGATGCCCTCGATCAGGTCCACCGGGTCGATCGTGTTGCCCTCGGACTTCGACATCTTCTTTCCATGCGCGTCGAGGACCATGCCGTGGATGTAGACGTCGCGGAACGGCACGCGTCCCGTGAACCATGTGCTCATCATGATCATGCGCGCCACCCAGAAGAAGATGATCTCGTAGCCGGTGACGAGCACCGAGGAGGGCAGATACAGCTCGTACGCGATCTTGTCCTCGCCCTGCGGGTCGGGCCAGCCGAGGGTCGAGTGGCAGACCAGCGCCGAGGAGAACCAGGTGTCGAGCACGTCCGGGTCGCGCCTGAGCTTGGCGCCGCCCGCCCTGCGCCGCGCCTCTTCCTCGGAGCGCGCTACGTGGATGTCGCCTCGCTCGTCGTACCACGCCGGAATCTGGTGGCCCCACCACAGTTGCCGCGAGATGCACCAGTCCTGGATGTTGCGCATCCACTGGTAGTAGGTATTGACCCAGCTCCCGGGGAAGAACTTCACTTCGCCCTTTTCCACGACCTCCAGCGCAACCTGGGCGATGGATTTGCCGGATGGCCCGGGCTCGCTCATCGCCACGAACCACTGGTCGGTGAGCATGGGCTCGACCACTGCCCCGGTGCGAGCGCAGCGCGGCACCACCATGCGGTGCGGTTTCTCGCCCTCGAGCAGGCCCGCGGCCTTGAGGTCGTGCACGATGCGGTCGCGCGCTTCGTAGCGGTCGAGGCCGCGGTAGCGCTGCGGCCCGTTCTCGTTGATGCGGGCGTCCAGCGTGAAGATGCCGATTCTCGGCAGCCCGTGGCGCTCGCCGACCCGGTAGTCGTTGAAATCGTGCGCCGGCGTCACCTTCACGCAGCCGGTGCCGAACTCGCGATCCACCGCCTCGTCGGCGATCACCGGGATGCGCCGCCCGGTGAGCGGAAGCTCGACCTCCTTTCCGACCAGGCGCCGGTAGCGCTCGTCCTGCGGGTGGACCATTACCGCGACGTCGCCCAGCATGGTCTCGGGGCGGGTGGTGGCGACCGTCACGCCGAAGCCCTCGCCCGGATAGCGGATGAGCCACAGATGCCCGTCTTCCTCCTCGCTTTCCACCTCCAGGTCGGACACCGCGGTGAGCAGCACCGGGTCCCAGTTCACCAGGCGCTTGCCGCGGTAGATCAGGCCCTGCTCGTACAGGCGCACGAAGGTTTCGACGACCACCTTGGAGAGCTTTTCGTCCATGGTGAAGTACTCGCGGCTCCAGTCGCACGAGGCGCCGAGACGCCGCATCTGCTCGGTAATGATGGAGCCCGACTGCCGTTTCCATTCCCAGACCTTGTCGACGAATTTCTCGCGTCCGAGCTTCTCGCGCGAGCCGCCCTCGGCCTCGAGCTGGCGCTCGACCACGATCTGCGTCGCGATGCCGGCGTGATCGGTGCCCGGCAGCCACAGCGTGTTCTCGGCGCGCATGCGGTGGTAGCGGACGAGCGCGTCCATGATGGTCTGGTTGAACGCGTGCCCCATGTGCAGCACGCCGGTCACGTTCGGCGGCGGCAGCTGGATGCAGAATGCGGGCCTGCCCGGCGCGGCTCCGGCGGCGAAGCGGCCGGACTCCTCCCAGCGCCGGTACCAGCGCCGCTCGATCGCGGCGGGATCGAAGCTCTTCGCCAGCACTTACCCGGTTTTCCGCTGCGAGAGGGCGCGCGCGATCGACGCGGCGACCGCCTCGCGCACCATCTGCGTGACGGTCACGGTGAGCTCCGCGCGAACGGCTTCGAGCGAGCGCCCGAGCACCTCGGTCAGGGTGCGCGCCAGGCGCTCCTCGATCAGCCTGTCCACCTCGGGGCCGAGCCGCTCGAGCACCGCGTCCTCGAGCATCCGCGCCAGAGCCTCCACGGTGGCCTCGTCGACGCCCGGGCCGGCGCTCGCCGCCGCCTCCGGATCGACCACTTCGGTGAGCACCGGAACCTCGCCGCCGCCGGGATCGTGCCGGCGCAGCAGCGCGTTCACCCGCTTCACCAGCGGATTGGGTTCGCGCGGTTCGCCGTCACTCACTGCGCGCCTGCCCGGCGAGATCGTGGTGGCTTACCTGGTAGCCGCGGCTGCGGTACTCGCGGTAGCGCGCTCGGGCCCCTTCGCGGTCGGCGCTCTCGGTCGACACCACCTCGAGCAGCCGATCGAAGCGCTCGAAATGCGGCGGGCACTCGGCCGAGAGGTTGAGCAGCATCTCGCAGCCCTCGGGGACCTCGGTGCCCGAGGCGATGAGCACCGGCGTATCGGGGGCGAGCGGGTCGTGCGCGGCGCAGTGCGGCACGAAGCCGATCGCGGGCCAGGTCCACAGCATGCGGTCGATGCGCTGCGCGGTCTCGGGCTGCGGCGCATACACGAGCACGCGCTTGTTCCTTGCGATCGCCTGGCCGGCCAGGCGGCAGGCGACCTGCATCCTGTCATCCGCGTTGAAATAGAAATCTATTTCCGTCACTTCTTTCCGGCGTGCCGCAGCACGAAGCGAACGAGCAGCGGCACCGGCCGGCCGGTCGAGCCTTTCTCGCGGCCGCTCTTCCACGCGGTGCCGGCGATATCGAGGTGCGCCCAGCGCAGCTTCTTGGCAAATCGCGAGAGGAAGCACGCCGCAGTGACGCTGCCCGCCGGGCGGCCGCCGATGTTCGCCATGTCGGCGAAGTTGGAGCGCAACTGCTCCTGGTAGTCTTCCCACAGCGGCATCTGCCAGACCCGGTCCCAGGCGTCCCCGGCCGCTTCGCGGATCTCGTCGGCGAGCGTCTGGTCGTTGGCGAACAGTCCCGTCGCCACGTGGCCGAGAGCGATCACGCACGCGCCGGTAAGCGTCGCGATGTCCACCACTGCCTCGGGATCGAAGCGCGCCGCGTACGTGAGCGCATCGCACAGGATCAGCCGCCCCTCGGCGTCCGTATTGAGGATCTCGACCGTCTGGCCCGAGAGCGTGGTGACGATGTCGCCGGGCTTCGAGGCGGCGCCGCCCGGCATGTTCTCGCAGGCCGGGATTATGCCGACCACGTTCACCGGCGCGCGCATGGCCGCGAGCGCCCGCAACGCGCCGAGCACGCTGCCCGCGCCCGACATGTCGAACTTCATCTCGTCCATCTCGCCCGAGGGCTTGAGCGAGATGCCGCCGGTGTCGAACGTAATGCCCTTGCCGACGAACGCCACGGGCTTGCGGCCGCGCGCGCCCCCCGAGTACTTGAGCACGATCAGCTTGGGCGGCTGGCGCGAGCCCCTGGTCACCGAGACCAGGGCCCCCATGCCGAGCTTTTCCATGTCGCGGCGCTCGAGCACCTCGATCGCCAGCTTGAACTGCCGCGCGAGCTTGCGCGCCTCTTCGGCGAGGTAAGCGGGGGTGCAGATGTTGGACGGAAGGTTGCCGAGCGTGCGGGCAAGGGCGGCGCCGTCGGCGGTCGCGACCGCCTCCCTCAGGGCCTCGCGCAGCGGCGCGGTTGCGGCGGCGGCGATCGTCACCGACGCCAACGCCGGCGCGGGAGATTTCTTCTGGGTCTTGAGCTGATCGAATCGGTAAAACGCTTCGCGCATCCCGAGCACCAGGTGGCGCAGGTTCCACGCCGGCGGCCGCGCGCCCGCCTTGAGCTCGGCGAAGAACACCGCGGCGTCCTTCGCGCCGAGGTCCTTCAGCGCGTTCGCAGCGCCGCGCACCGCGTCGCGGTAGGCGGCTTCGGCGAACTCCTTGCGCTCGCCGAGCCCGACCAGCAGGATTCGCTCGGCGGCGAGCCCCGGCACGCGTCGCAGCAGCAGCGTCGAGCCGGTCTTGCCCGAGACATCGCCGAGCGCTTCGCGCAGCGCGCCGCGCGCGGCGCGGTCGGCGAGCTGCGCGGCGCGCGTGAGCTCGGCGCCGCGCGCGCCGCGGTACACGCCGAGCACGAGGCAGCCGGTTTTCGCCTTCCCGGGCGAGAGCGTCTTTATGCTAAATTCCACCGCGAGCTCCCTCGAATCCGGGCGCAAGTATCGCATGATCTTTCACCGCGCGCTGCTGCGGGAATTCGCCAGCCTCGCCGGCGCGGTGTTCCTGACGCTGTTCGCGATTTCTCTCACCACGCGGCTCATCCGCCTGCTCGGACAGGCGGCCGGCGGCAGGATTCCCTCGGACGCGGTGATCGCGTTGCTCGGTTTTTTCGCGCTGTACGCGCTGCCGGTGCTGCTCTCGCTCACCATGTTCATCTCGGTGCTGCTCACGCTGACGCGAAGCTGGCGCGACTCCGAGATGGTGATCTGGTTCAACTCCGGGCTGTCGCTCGCCGCCTGGCTGAAGCCGGTGCTGATCTTCGCCACTCCGCAAGTGGCGCTGATCGCGGCGCTGTCGCTTTTCATCTCGCCGTGGTCGGCGCAGATGAGCGAGCAGTACCGCACCCGGGTCGAGGCGCGCGACGACGTCTCGCGCGTGAATCCGGGGGTGTTCGGCGAGTCGTCGAACCGCGAGCGCGTGTTCTTCGTCGAGTCGGTCGCAGGCGATCGGAGCACGGTCCAGAACGTGTTCGTGAGCTCGGTCCAGCACCAGAGGCGCGGCATCAGCATGAGCCGCAGCGGCCGCAGCGAGACCGCGCCGAACGGCGACCGCTTCCTCGTGCTCGAGGACGGCCGGCGCTACGAGGACGTGCACGGCGAGGAGCGCTACCGCGTGATGGAGTTCCAGCGCTACGCGGCGCGCATCGCGTCGAAGGAGGGCGTCGAGCCGGTTCCCACGCACAAGAACCTGCCGACCTGGGCGCTGATCCAGGCGCCGACCAGCGCCAACCTGGGCGAGCTGCTGTGGCGCATCGGCGTGCCGATCTCGGCGCTGGTGCTGGCGCTGTTCGCGATTCCGATGAGCTTCGTGAACCCGCGCGCCGGGCGCTCGATCAACCTGCTGTTCGCCCTGTTCACCTTCATGGTGTACTCGAATCTGCTCACCGTGAGCCAGGCGCGCGTCGCGCAGGGCAGGCTCGACTTCTCGCTCGGGTGGTGGCTGGTGCACGCCGTCATGGTGGCGCTGCTGCTTGTCATGTTCGCCCGGCGCATGCAGCTGCTGCGGTTGCGGCTGGGACGCTAGCAGCGCGCGCGTGGCCGCGATCCGCACCCTGGAGCGCTACCTCGCCGCGCAGATCTACGGCGCGGTCGTCTTCGTGCTGGTGGGATTCCTCGCGCTGTTCGCGTTCTTCGACCTGATCCGGGAGCTCGGCGATCTCGGCAAGGGCGACTATCAGTTGCGGCAGGTGTTCACCTTCGTGCTGCTGTCGGTGCCGGCGCACGCCTACGAGCTGTTCCCGGTGGTGGTGCTGATCGGCACGCTCTACGTGCTGGCTCATCTGGCGAGCAATTCCGAATACACGGTGATGCGCGGCTCGGGGCTGTCGCCCCGCCAGGCGGGCTGGGCGCTCGCCAAGATCGGGGTGGCGTTCGTGGTGGCGACCTTCGTCATCGGCGAATGGATCGCGCCGGTGGCGGAACAGGCAGCGCAGAAGGTGCGCCTGCGCGCGATGAGCTCGCTCATCGGGCAGGACCTCGACTCCGGGCTGTGGTTCAAGGACGAGCGCTCGTTCATCAACGTGCGCGAGGCGCGCCAGGCGAACTCGCTCGCCGGCGTGCGCATCTACGAGTTCGACGCCGCCTACCGCCTGCGCACGGTGCGCACTGCCGAGCGCGGCGAGTACCGGGGCGAGGGGCTGTGGGCGCTGACCGGCGTGGTGCAGACGCGGTTCACCCCCGGCGGCCCGCAGACCACGCGCGTTGCGGAGGCCGATTGGCGCAGCGCGATCACCCCGGACATGCTGGACGTCCTGATCGTGGCCCCGGACCGCATGTCGGCGTGGCGGCTGTACAAGTACATTCAGCACCTGGCGGAGAACCGCCAGAAGACCGAGCGCTACGAGATCGCGCTGTGGAAGAAGCTGTTCTATCCGCTCGCGACGCTGATCATGATGGCGCTCGCGCTGCCGTTCGCCTACATCCAGGCGCGCGCCGGCATGGTCGGCGTCAAGGTGTTCCTCGGCATCATGCTCGGCATCTTCTTCCACATGCTGAACAGCCTGTTCTCGCACGTCGGGCTGCTGCAGAACTGGCCGCCGATCAGCGCCGCGGCGCTGCCCAGCGCGGCGTTCTTCCTCGCGGCGCTGGCGATGATGTGGTGGGTGGAGCGTAGGTAGGGTTTTCGCTTTTCTACGATCTCGCGATTTCCCGCGCCTCTTGCCTTTGCGGGAAATCGCGAGACATTGGTGCGATCGCGTTTGGCAAACGCCTCAGCTATGCGACGGCCTCAATGTCTCGTCATTTCCGCAAAAGAAAAGACGCGGAAATGACGAGATCGGATAAAAGCGCAATAACCTACACCATCACCAGCCGCGTGCCGGCAAGCCGATCGTGCAGGAACATCCGCTCGCGATCGAACAAGGCCCACACGAGCGAGATCCCTGTGGGCACGAGGATCGCCGCGAGCGCGAGGCGCACGAGCGCCGTGCGCGGCGTCGCGCCCTGCAGCCGGATGCGCCAGGCCTTCATGGCGAGCGTCTGCCCGCCGCGCAGCCAGCACCACAGGAAATAGGCGGCAAACGCCGCGGCGATGAACAGCTGCAGCGCGTGGCGAATCCACCCGAGCGTGGCGTCGCGCCCGCCGCTCGCGAAAAAGAATACCCAGGCGGCGAAGAAGGCGACCGCGGCGAGCAGTAGCGCCTCGTAGAGCATGCTTGCAAGGCGCCGCGCCAGGCCGGGCGTCACTTCTTGGACGACCTGGTGGATTTCGCCCGTGGCTTCAGTTGCGGCTCGGGCGTCCACAGCCGCTCGCGCTCGTGCGACGGCAGCGCCAGATACTCCGCCCACTGCTGGCGCAGGTCGCCGCGCTTGGCGCGCGCCGCCTCGCTCATGCGCTTGTAGCGCTCGCGCACGTGCTGGCGCTCCTGCGGGCTCAGGTTCGCCCAGGTCTGCATGCGCCGCTGCACGCGCTGCTGCTCCTCGGGCTTCATCTTCGGATAGCGCTTGGCGATGCCGATCCACTTGCGCCGGCGCTCCGGGGCCAGGCTTTCCCAGTCGGCCTTGAGCGGCGCGAGGACCTGCTGCTGCTCGGCGGTGAGCTCGGCCCAGGCGGGGCGCTTGGCGCCCGTCTGGGCGAGCGCGCCGCCGGCAACGGCACACAGCGCCGCCACCAGCAGGGCGCCGAGAAGGACGCGGCGCATCACTCCTCCGCCGCGCGCTTCTTGAGCCAGTTCTGGAAGCCGCGATCGAGATACGCGTCGATCGGCAGCTCGTCGGTGAGCAGCCGGGCGTCCAGCTCCTCGATCTCGGCCGCGCGCTGGTTCTGCTGCCAGCCGTAGAGCGCCGCCGCGGCGATTGCGAGCGCCGCGGCGGGGAGCAGCACGCGCAGCGAAAGCCCGCCGAACCCGCCGACGCGGCCGAGGACGTTGTCGGCCCATTGCAGGGCGGGCGCGCGCTCGGGACGCTGGCGCTCCAGCGCGCGTTCGCGCGCCGCGCGCAGCCTCGCGGCCGTGCGCTCTTCGAGCCTCAGCCCCTGGTTGAGGATCTGCCGGATCCTGTTGGCGAATTGAGGTTCGTTCATGGCTTGATCGGGACGCGCGCCGCGCTCAAAGCGTGATGCCTCGCGCCTTGAGCGCGCTCGCCAGAGCGTGCGCAGCCCGGGAGCAGTGCGTTTTCACGCTGCCCTCCGAGCAGCCCATCACCCTGGCGGTTTCGGCGACGTCCAGTTCCTCCCAGTAACGCATGATAAAAGCCTGACGTTGACGGGCCGGCAAGTTCGCGATCTCTTGGTCAATGATTTCAAGGACTTGAGATCGTTCGAGGCGTTCTGCCGGCGCCTCTTCGGAATTCGAGTCGCTAGCCGGCCGCAAGGTTTCCAACGGGTCGGCATCTTCGTCATCCCCGCGTCCCGGCACAAGCGAGGACAGGAGCGTCGTCCACAACGAGCGCACCCTCTGGCGCCGGAAAAAATCGCGGATCGCATTCTGCAGGATACGGTGGAAGACGAGCGGCAACTCGGCCGCCGGCAAATGACCGTAGCGCTCGGCGAGCCGCAACATCGCGTCCTGCACGATGTCGAGCGCCTCCTCCTTGTCGCGCACGGCGAATACCGCCTGCTTGAACGCCCGGCGCTCCACCCCCTCGAGGAATGCCGAAAGCTCGGTGCGGGATGCCAGGGTGAACCCTCTGTCAGGGGCGTCGTTGTCGGGCAGTCGATGTTACCATCATGGTTTTCAACGCTTTTTGCCGAACGCCGCATGGATCGGGTCAAGGGGAAATCGCTCACCGGCGCCGAGATCGTGGTGCGCTGCCTCCAGGAGGAGGGGGTCGAGTACGTCTTCGGCTATCCCGGCGGGGCGGTCCTGTTCATCTATGACGAGCTGTTCAAGCAGGACAAGGTGCGCCACGTGCTGGTGCGCCACGAGCAGGGCGCCGCGCACGCCGCCGACGGCTATTCGCGCTCCTCGAACAAGATCGGCGTGTGCCTGGTGACCTCGGGCCCCGGCGTCACCAACGCGGTGACCGGGATCGCCACGGCATACATGGACTCGATCCCGATGGTGGTGCTCACCGGCCAGGTGCCGACGCATGCGATCGGGCTGGACGCTTTCCAGGAGTGCGACACCGTCGGCATTACGCGGCCCTGCGTGAAGCACAACTTCCTGGTGAAGGACGTGAAGGACCTCGCGACCACCATCAAGAAGGCGTTCTACCTCGCGACCACCGGGCGCCCCGGGCCGGTCCTGGTCGACATCCCGAAGGACGTCACCGCCGCGACCTGCGAGTTCCACTACCCCGGGACCATCGCGTTGCGCTCCTACAACCCGGTGAAGAAGGGCCACGCCGGGCAGATCAAGAAGGCGGTGCAGCTGCTCACGGAGGCCGAGCGCCCGATGGTCTATACCGGCGGCGGCGTGATCCTGTCGAACGCGGCGCCGCAGCTCACCGAGCTGGTGCGGCTGCTCGGGTTTCCCTGCACCAACACGCTGATGGGGCTGGGCGCGTATCCGGGAACGGACCGCCAGTTTCTCGGCATGCCCGGCATGCACGGCACCTACCAGACGAACATGGCGATGCAGCATTGCGACGTGCTGCTCGCGATCGGCGCGCGCTTCGACGACCGCGTGATCGGCAACCCGGCCCACTTCGCGCAGAACCCGCGCAAGATCATCCACATCGACATCGACCCGTCGTCGATCTCGAAGCGGGTGAAGGTCGACGTGCCGATCGTCGGCAACATCCCGGATGTGCTCGACGATCTCCTGAAGCTTCTGAAGAACGAGAAGCCCCGCGACATCAAGGCCTGGTGGAAACAGATCGAGGAATGGCGCGCCAAGGACTGCCTGAAGTACGACCGCAAGTCGAAGATCATCAAGCCGCAGTTCGTGCTGGAGAAGCTCTACGAGGTGACCAAGGGCGACGCGTTCGTGACCTCCGACGTCGGCCAGCACCAGATGTGGGCGGCGCAGTTCTACAAGTTCGACAAGCCGCGGCGCTGGATCAATTCCGGGGGCCTGGGCACGATGGGCTTCGGCCTGCCCGCGGCGATGGGCGTGCAGATGGCGAACCCGGGCGCCACGGTCGCGTGCGTGACCGGGGAATCGTCGATCCAGATGTGCCTGCAGGAGCTCTCGACCTGCAAGCAGTATCGCCTGCCGATCAAGATCGTCAACCTCAACAACAAGTACATGGGCATGGTGCGCCAGTGGCAGCAGTTTTTCCACGGCAACCGCTACTCCGAGTCCTACATGGACGCGCTGCCCGACTTCGTGAAGCTCGCGGAGGGCTACGGGCACCGCGGCATGCTGGTCGAAAAGCCCGGCGACGTGGAGCCCGCGCTGCGCGAGGCGTTCGCGCGCACGAACGAGCTGGTGTTCCTCGACTTCATCACCGACCAGGCGGAGAACGTGTATCCGATGATCCCCGGCGGCAAGGGGATCACCGAGATGATCCTTTCCGAAGACCTGTGACGCGTCACATCATCTCGGTGCTGGTCGAGAACGAGGCCGGGGCGCTGTCGCGCATCGCGGGGCTGTTTTCCGCGCGCGGCTACAACATCGAATCGCTCACCGTCGCGCCGACGGAGGATGCGTCGCTGTCGCGCATGACCGTCGTCACCTCCGGCTCCGAGGACGTGATCGAGCAGATCACCAAGCAGCTCAACAAGCTGGTCGACGTGGTGAAGGTGGTCGATCTTTCCGAGGCCGAGCACATCGAGCGCGAGCTGATGCTCATCAAGGTGCGCGCCGGGCAGAAGGACCGCGAGGACATGAAAAGGATGGCCGACATCTTCCGCGGCCGCATCATCGACGTCTCGGACAACACCTACACCATCGAGCTCACCGGCGACGGCAGGAAGCTCGACGCCTTCATCCAGGCGCTCGACCAGGCCGCGATCATCGAGACGGTGCGCACCGGCACCAGTGGAATAGGCCGAGGCAACCGGGTCCTTAGAATCTAGGGACGGACCATGGGTCCGGCCCGAGGGTTTTTAGCGTAGGGGTTCCTCATGAAAGTCTATTACGACAAGGACGCGGACCTCTCGCTCGTCAAGGGCAAGAAGGTCAGCATCATCGGCTACGGCTCGCAGGGGCACGCGCATTCGCTCAACCTGAAGGAATCCGGGGTCAAGGTCACCGTCGGGCTGAGAAAAGGCGGCGCGTCCTGGGACAAGGCGAAGAAGGCGGGCCTGAAGGTCGCCGAGGTGGGCGACGCCGTGAAGGGCGCCGACATCGTGATGATCCTGCTGCCCGACGAGCACCACGCGCAGGTGTACCGCGAAAGCGTGGAGCCGAACATCAAGAAGGGCGCTTCGCTCGCCTTCGCGCACGGCTTCAACATCCACTACGGCCAGATCCAGCCGAGAAAGGATCTCGACGTGTGGATGGTGGCGCCGAAGGCCCCGGGGCACACGGTGCGCTCGACCTACGCCGCCGGCGGCGGCACGCCGATGCTGATCGCAGTGCACCGCGATAGCTCGAAAAAAGCCCGCGACATGGCGCTGTCGTACGCGGCGGCGATCGGCGGCGGCAAGGCCGGCGTGATCGAGACCACGTTCAAGGAGGAGACCGAGACCGATCTGTTCGGCGAGCAGACCGTGCTGTGCGGCGGGTGCGTCGAGCTGGTGAAGGCCGGCTTCGAGACGCTGGTCGATGCGGGCTACGCGCCCGAAATGGCGTATTTCGAGTGCCTGCACGAGCTGAAGCTGATCGTGGATCTCATGTACGAGGGCGGCATCGGCACCATGAACTACTCCATCTCGAACAACGCCGAGTACGGGGAATACGTGACCGGCCCGAAGGTGATCAACGAGACGGTGCGCAAGGCGATGAGGGACGCGCTCGCGCGCATCCAGTCGGGCGAATATGCCAAGGAATTCATCCTGGAGAACCGCGCCGGCGCGCCGACGCTGCTGTCGCGCCGCCGGATGACCGCCGAGCACCCGGTCGAGATCGTCGGCGCGCGGCTGCGCGAGATGATGCCCTGGATCAGGAGGAACCGCCTTGTCGACACCTCGAAGAATTAGCGCACTGGTCGTCGCCGCGCTGGCGCTCGCCGGCTGCGGCGACAAGCTGCCCGAGTCCGAAACCGCGAGGAAGATCGGCGAGCAGCCCAAACAGACGGTGGACAAAGCCGCCGCCGACGTGAACAAGGCGCTGCAGCAGGGCGCCGACCGGATGCGCGAGGCGGACAAGAAGAATTAGCGCGTGCGGCCGGCGTATCCGCACCCGATCGTTGCCCGCGAAGGCTGGCCCTATCTAGGGATCTCGGTCGCGGCCTCCGCTGCGGCGGGATTGCTCCTCGGCTGGTGGTGGTCGGCGCCGTTCTGGCTCGCCGCGCTGTTCGTGCTGCAGTTCTTCCGCGATCCGCGGCGCGAGGCGCCGGACGATCCGCGCGCGGTGCTCGCGCCGGCGGACGGCCGCGTGGTCGAGGTCGGCCGCGCGCGCGATCCGTACCTGGAGCGCGAAGCGCTCAAGCTGAGCGTATTCATGAACGTGTTCAACGCGCACTCGAACCGCTCGCCGGTGGACGGGACGGTCGAGCGGCGCTGGTACCACGCGGGAAGCTTCCTCAACGCCTCGCTCGACAAGGCCTCGCTCGAAAACGAGAGGAACGCCCTATGGCTGCGCACCCGCGACGGCCAGGATGTGACCTGCGTGCAGGTGGCGGGACTGATCGCGCGCCGCATCCTGTGCTATGTTGAGGCCGGGGCAGGGCTGGGGCGGGGAGAGCGATTCGGGTTCATCCGCTTCGGCTCGCGGCTCGACGTGTACCTTCCGCTCGACGCCGAAGCAACAGCGGCGATCGGCGAGAAAGTGTACGGGGGAGAAACGGTCATCGCTCGACTCGCCGACGGGTGACGTGAACGAAACGCTGCCGGAACCGTCGCAACTGCGCCCGACGCAGCTCGGCGCGCTGCGCCGCCGCGGCATCTACCTGCTGCCGAACCTGTTCACCACCGGGGTCCTGTTCGGCGGATTCTTCGCCATCGTGCAGGCGATGAACGGTCGCTTCGAGATCGCGGCGGTGGCGATCTACGTCGCGATGGTGCTCGACGGACTGGACGGGCGCATCGCGCGCTGGACCCACACGCAGAGCGAATTCGGCGCCGAGTACGACAGTCTCGCCGACATGGTCGCGTTCGGCGCGGCGCCGGCGCTGGTCGCCTACGAATGGGCGCTCAAGGACCTCGGGCGCCTCGGCTGGATCGCGGCGTTCGTCTACTGCGCCGGGGCGGCGATCCGCCTCGCGCGCTTCAACGTGAACATCGAGGTCGTCGACAAGCGCTTCTTCCAGGGGCTGCCGAGCCCGGCGGCGGCGGCGGTGGTCGCGGGGCTGGTGTGGGTGCTCAGCGATTTCGAGGTCGTCCGGCACGACTGGATGGCGGCGCTCGCCTGGGCGATCACGGTGTTCGCCGGGATCACCATGGTCTCGAACGTCCCCTTCTACAGCTTCAAGGAGATCAACTTCAAGAAGCGGGTGCCGCTGTGGGTGATCCTCGCCAGCGTGGTCGGCATCACGGTGGTCGCCTCCAAGCCCTCGCTCGTCCTGTTCGCGCTGTTCGTTGCCTACGCGCTCTCCGGCTACGTCATCTGGGGGCGCGGGCAGCGCGTCAAGCCGCTCCCCGAGGACGAGTCCCCTTGATCTGAAGCAAGGGTCGGGCGCGCACCCCGCTTACGATGCGCGGGCGATGTCCGCGCTGTTCGCCCTCGCTTTTCGCCCGTTCTACCTGCTCGCGGCGCTCGGCGCCGCCGCGGGCGTCGTCGGCTGGGTGGCGATGCTGGAAGGCCGTATCGACGCGGTGAGCTTCCTGCCGGGGGTGCTCTGGCACCAGCACGAGATGGTGTTCGGATTCGCGCTCGCGGTGATCGCGGGGTTCCTGCTCACCGCGGGCCGGGTGTGGACCGGGTTGCCGACGCCGACCGGCGGCCCGCTCGCGGCGCTGGCGCTGCACTGGCTCGCCGCGAGGGTCTTCATGATCACCGGGCCGGCGCCGCTCGCGGCGGCGGTGGACGGCGCGTTCCCGTTCGTGCTGGCGGCGGTGGTGGCGCGAGTCATCTTCGGCTCGAGGAACGCGCGCAACTATTTCGTGGTGGCGCTGCTCGTCGCGCTCGGTTCGGCCGATCTCGCGTTCCACCTCGGTTTCGAGGAGCTCGCGGTGCGAGTCGCGCTCTACCTGGTGCTGACGCTGGTGGTCGTGATGGCCGGGAGAGTGGTGCCGTCGTTCACCGCCAACGCGCTTCCCCGGGCGCGCGTGGTGCGCCGCCCGCGGCTGGACCGCTGGTCGGTCGCCGCGACGCTCGCCGCGTTCGCCGGCGACGCCCTCGGGCTCGGCGCGTGGGTCGTCGCGCCGGCGGCGCTCGCCGCCGCGGGGCTGCACGTCGCGAGGCAAGCCGGCTGGGCGCCGCTCGCGACCCGGCGCGAGCCGCTGCTGTGGAGCCTGCACGCCGCGCACGCCTGGTTTCCCGTCGCGTTGGTGCTGCTCGCGCTCGCCTCGATGGATATCGTCCCGCGCGCGGCGGCGCTGCACGCATTCGGGGCGGGGGTGCTCGGCGGCACGGTGATCGCGATGATCACGCGCACCGCGCTCGGCCATACCGGACGGGCGCTCGCCGCCGGGCGCGCCGAGACGCTCGCTTACGTCCTGGTGCACGCCGGCGCGTTGCTGCGCCTGCTCGCGACGCTCGCACCGGGGATCGGCTACATGGAGCTCGTCGGCGCGTCCGGGCTTGCCTGGTCGGCGGCGTTTCTGGTCTATTTCGCGGTCTACCTGCCGCGTCTCATGCGGCCGCGACCGGACGGCAAGCCGGGCTAAAATGGGGTCAGATCAACATTTCCTTGGGGTAACTCGAGGGTCTCTGCCGGGTGCGGAAAAGTTGATCTGACCCCATTTTTCGAGCTATAGTCCGCGCATGACCCCGGCGACCGCACTTCTCGTCGCGTCGCTCACCAGCCTGGCTCTCCTGCCGGCTGGCCTGCTGCTGCGCCTCGCGCGCACACACTAAACCCTCCAATTCGGCAGCACCCTTCCCGCCTACCCGGCGGCAAGGACTATTCGCATTCCCACGAGGAGCGGCCATGAGCAAGCACAAGCTGATCATCTTCGACACCACCATGCGCGACGGCGAGCAGAGCCCGGGCGCGTCCATGACCAGGGACGAGAAGCTGCGCATCGCGCGCGCGCTCGAGCGCATGCGCGTGGACGTGATCGAGGCGGGCTTCCCGGCGGCCTCGAACGGCGATTTCGAGGCGGTGCGCGCGATCGCGGGCGTGGTCAGGGACTCGACCGTCGCCGGCCTGTGCCGAGCCAACGACCGCGACATCCAGCGCGGCATCGACGCGCTGAAGGGCGCCAGGTCCTGGCGCGTCCACACCTTCATCGCCACCAGCCCGATCCACATGGAAAAGAAGCTGCGCATGAGCCCCGAGCAGGTGCTGGAGCAGGCGAAGCTCGCGGTGCGCTACGCGAGAAACGCTTGCCCGGATGTGGAATTCTCGCCCGAGGACGGCAGCCGCTCCGAGATCGACTTCCTGTGCCGGGTGCTCGAGGCGGTGATCGACGAGGGCGCGACCACCATCAACATCCCGGACACCGTCGGCTACGCGGTGCCGCAGCAGTTCGGCGAGCTGATCCGCGGGCTGCGCAGCCGCATCCCGAACTCCGACAAGGCGGTCTGGAGCGTGCACTGCCACAACGATCTCGGCATGGCGGTGGCCAATTCGCTCGCCGCGGTGATGATCGGCGGCGCGCGCCAGATCGAGTGCACGATCAACGGCCTGGGCGAGCGCGCCGGCAACGCCTCGCTCGAGGAGATCGTGATGGCGGTGCGGACGCGCAAGGACTTCTTCGGCGTGGAGACGCGGCTCGACGCCACGCAGATCGTGCCGACCTCGCGGCTGGTGTCGCAGATCACGGGTTTCACCGTGCAGCCCAACAAGGCGGTGGTGGGAGCGAACGCATTCGCTCACGCCTCGGGCATCCACCAGGACGGGGTGCTGAAAGCGCGCCAGACCTACGAGATCATGACCGCCGAGGACGTCGGCTGGACCACCAACAGGATCGTGCTCGGCAAGCTCTCCGGCCGCAACGCGTTCCGCCAGCGCCTGAAGGAGATCGGCGTCGAGCTGGAATCCGAGGACGCCTACAACAAGGCGTTCCAGCGCTTCAAGGACCTCGCCGACAAGAAGACGGAGATCTTCGACGAGGACCTGCTGGCGCTGGTCGCGCAGGAAGCGGGCATTTCGTCCGACGAGCACTGGAAGCTCGTCACCATGAGCCAGGCGAGCGGCATGGGCGAGCGGCCACACGCCGCGGTGGTGCTGAAGGAAAACGGCGCCGAGAAGCACGCCGAGTCGCAGGGCGACGGGCCGGTGGACGCCACCTTCAAGGCGATCGAGGCGATCGCGAAGAGCGGGGCCGACCTGCTGCTCTACTCCGTGAACGCGGTGACGCAGGGCACCGAGTCCCAGGGCGAAGTGACAGTGCGCCTCGGGCGCGGCGGGCGTATCGTGAACGGGGTGGGCGCCGATACCGATATCATCGTGGCCTCGGCCAAGGCCTATATCGGCGCGCTCAACAAGCTGGAGAGCAAGATCGAGCGGCTCAATCCGCAGCACCAGCTCTAGGGAGGGGAGAACACCGATGACGATGATCGAGGGGACCGAATCGCTTCGCCGCGTGGTCAACCGGTTCTCGGAGGCGGTCGGGAGCCTGCTGGTGGACGGCTTTCATTACCTGGCGCTGTTCGCCATCGGCGGCGCGATCGTCTGGTCGGCAGTGGTCGCGTTCCTGGGCATGGCGGCGAAGGGCCACGCCTCCATCGAGGACATCCTGCTGCTTTTCATCTATCTCGAGCTCGGAGCGATGGTGGGGATCTACTTCAAGACCAACCATATGCCGGTCCGCTTTCTCATCTACGTGGCGATGACGGCGCTCACCCGCATGCTGATCGCCGAGATCCAGGCGCATCAGCGGCCGGACTGGGGAATACTCCTGGTTTCGGGGGGAATCCTGCTGCTTGCGCTCGCGACGCTGGTGATCCGCTACGGCTCGGCGCGCTTTCCTTCCGCGATCACCGGCGCGGAACCCGGCGTCCGGTGAGGGCGATCGCGCTGGCGCTTCTCCTTGCCGCAGCCGGCGTGGCCCACGCGCAGACGTACAAGTGCGTGGACGAGCGGGGCGTGACGCATTACACCGACAAGCCGCGGCCGGGCTGCAAGGGCGGCGAGGTGGACATCCGGCCCATTGCGCCGCTCGGGGGCAAGGTCAAGGCGCCGAGCGACGACCTCAAGAGCCAGGATGCGGAGTTCAGGCGCCGCCAGATCAGCCGCGAGCAGGCGGAATCGAAGGACCGCAAGGCGCTCGAGCAGCGCTGCCGGCGGGTGCGCAGCGAGCTGATGCGGCTGCAATCGGCCGGGCGCATCGCCAAGCTCAACGAGAAGGGCGAGCGCGTCTACATGGGCGATGCCGCGCGGCAGCAGCGCATCGAGCAGTTGAAGGGTGAATTCCGGGGGTGCCCGGAGTGAGGCTGCGCCAGGTGCCGAACTGCGGGTTGACGGTCTCGCTCGTCGGCCTGGGCTGCAACAACCTGGGCGGGCGGCTCGATGCCGAGTCGTCGGTCGCGCTGGTGCGCCACGCGCTCGATCGCGGCATCACCTTGTTCGACACAGCGGATATCTACCCGCTGGGAAAACCGGGAGTATCGGAAGAATGCCTCGGCCGCGGGCTCGGCGATCGCCGCAAGTACGTCGTTGTCGCCACGAAGTTCGGCAAGCCGATGGATCAGGGGAACACGCTGCGCGGCGCGTCGCGCCGCTACATCGCGCAGGCGGTCGAGGCGAGCTTGAAGCGCCTCGGCACCGACTGGATCGATCTGCTCCAGATCCATGAGCCGGATCCCGCGACACCGATCGAGGAGACGCTGCGCGCGCTGGACGATCTGATCCGGGAGGGAAAGGTCCGGTACATCGCGTGCTCGAATTTTCCCGCCTGGCGAGTGGTCGAGGCGCAGTGGACCGCGCGCCACCACAACCTGAACGGCTTCGTCGCCTGCCAGGACGAGTACAGCCTGGTCCACCGCGCGCTCGACCGCGAGCTCGCGCCGGTGCTGACGGAATATCGTCTCGGGCTGCTGCCGTTCTTTCCGATCGCGGGCGGCCTGCTGACCGGCAAGTACGCCGGCAGGTCCATTCCCAAGGGCTCGCGCTTCGACAAGGCGCCCGTGTTCCAGGATCTGTTTCTCACCGAGGAGAAGCTGCGTCTGGTCGGCGAGCTCCAGGCGTTCTGCGCCAAGCGCGGCAAGAGCCTCGTCGAGCTCGCGTTCAGCTGGCTCGCGCGGCGGCCGTTCGTGTCGAGCGTCATCGCGGGGGCCTCGACGCCCGCGCAGGTCGAGCAGAACGTGCGCGCGGTGGGGTGGGAGCTGACGGCGGACGACATGACGGAGATCGATCGCCTCACTCTGCCGACCGAACGGCCGAGGCACTAGACCGGCTCAACCGGGCGTACGCCACCGCCGCCGAGTAATAGGCGAGGCTCAGGACGATCTCTGCGGCGGCGAGCCATTGCGAAGCGCCGCGCTCGCTCCAGGCGCGCGTCACGCCCTCGGCGAGATACGCGAGGATCAGCATGCTCGACCACTGGAAGGTGTAGCGCCGGCCGGCGAGCACGCCGGCGAGCGGCGCAACGAGCGGCAGCGCCTTCAGCGCGAGCAGCGAACCGCCCGGCCGCAGCGGCGCGAGCCACAGCTCCCATCCGAGGCACAGCAGGATCAGTCCCAGCAGCGAAACGAGCGCGGCGAGCCTGGTGATTTTCAAGCCACGGTATCATAGCGCCGGGATGCAACTTCCCGACGCGCTGCCGAAGGATTTCAACGAGATTGCGCTGTTGGCGCGCGCGGTGGCGGCGCGCTTTCACGAGGAGCGCTGCTTCCAGCTCGCCGCGAGCCTCGCCTACACCACGTTGCTCGCGCTGGTGCCGTTGATCACCGTCGCGCTCGCGCTGATCACGGCGTTCCCGGTGTTCGGCGAATTCACCAGCCGGGTGGACGACTGGCTCACCGAGAACCTGCTGCCCGAGCAGGTCGCCGGAATCATCGCCGACTCGATCGGCCAGTTCACGGAAAAGGCCGGACGCCTCACCGCGCTCGGCATCGCCGGCCTCGCGCTCACCGCGGTGATGATGATGCTCACCATCGACCGGGGGATGAACCAGATCTTTCGCGTCACGCGCCCGCGCACCCTGGTGCAGCTGCTGGTCATGTACTGGGCGGTGCTCACGCTCGGGCCGATCCTGATCGGACTGAGCGTCTCGATGACCACCTACCTGGTCTCGGAATCGCTCGGTCTGGCGAAAGGTCTGCCTCTGGTCGGCGACATGATCCTGCGCGTCACACCGGTGATCCTCACCAGCGTTGCCATCATGCTGCTCTACCTCCTGGTGCCCAACCGCAGGGTGCGCATCCGCCATGCGCTGATCGGGGGCGTGGTCGCCGGAGTGCTCTTCGAGCTGACCAAGCGCGGCTTCGCGCTCTACGTGACGAAGTTTCCGACCTACACGCTGGTCTACGGCGCGTTCGCCGCGCTGCCGATCTTCCTGGTTTGGCTTTATGTCTCCTGGCTGGTGGTGCTGCTCGGCGCGTCGGTGACCGCCATCCTGCCCGGATATTCGCGCACGGAGCGCCGCGGGCGGCCCGCGGGCCTGCATTTCTTCGAGGCGCTGGACGTGCTCGGGCAGCTTGTCGCCGCGCAGCGCCACGGCCACGTCACGGCGCTCACGCCGCTCGCCCGGGGGCTGCTGCTTGCGCCGGAGCAGTGCGAGCGCATGCTCGAGCGCATGGCGGCGCTCGGCTGGGCGACCCGTACCGCGGGCGAGGGCTGGGTGCTCACGCGGGAAGCCGGTTCGCTCACCGTGGGCGACGTGTACGCGGCTTTCGTCTTCGACCCGCAGGCCGCGGCGGCGCGATACCAGGGCGCGGAGAAGCGCCCGGACACGCCGCTTTCGCAGCTCTTCGAAAGCACCGAGGAGACGCCGCCGGAGCGGCGCCGCTTCGAGCTGTTCACGATGCGCCGCGACCGCGCGTGAGCGCAAACCCGATCCCGCGCCGCGAGCGCCTGATCGTCGCGCTCGACCTGCCCACGAGCGCCGAGGCGCGCGCGCTGGTCGAGCGGATCGGCGAGGCGGCCTGCTTCTACAAGGTCGGGCTCGAGCTGCTCACTTCGGGCGGCGCCTTCGAGCTGATCGATTGGCTCGCCGCGCGCGGCGCCAAGGTGTTCGCCGACCTCAAGCTCTACGACATCCCGGAAACCGTGCGGCGCGCGGTCGCCAACCTGCGCGGCCGCGGCATCGCGTTCGCCACCGTGCACGGCGAGCGCTCGATCATGGAGGCGGCGGCGAAGGAGAAGGGTGAAGTGAAGATCCTCGCCGTGACCGTGCTCACCAGCTTCGACCGCGCCGACCTGGAAGAGATGGGTTACGCCGGCGACGTCGGTCAACTGGTGCTGGCGCGCGCCCGCGGCGCGCTCGAGTCGGGCTGCGACGGCGTGATCGCTTCCGGGCTGGAGGCGCCGAGGATCAAGGCCGAATTCGGCGATCGCCTGCTCGTCGTCGCGCCCGGCATCCGGCCGGCCGGAGATCGCCCGGCCGACGACCAGAAGCGCACGGTGGACGTGGCGCAGGCGTTCGCCAACGGCGCCGACTACATCGTGGTCGGGCGCCCGATCCGCGACGCGCCGGACCCGCGCGCGGCCGCCGAGGCGATCCAGAAGACGATCGCGGGCATATTCGGAGACTGAGCGCTAGGGAATCGGCACCGCGGCGAGCAGCTGCGCGCCGATGTCCACGCGCCGCGCCGCGTCCTGCGCGGGGCGCAGCCGGTGCGCGGCCACCCCGGCGAGCACCGCCTGCACGTCCTCCGGGATGACCTTGTCGCGGCCCTCGAGCAGCGCCCAGGCGCGCGCCGTGTGCACCAGCGCGAGCGCCGCGCGCGGCGAGAGCCCCGCCACGTACTCGGGCGAGCGCCTGGTGTGCTCGACGATCGCCTGCACGTAGTCGAGCAGCGCCGGCGCGACGTGGACCTTGCGCACGTTTTCCTGCAGCTCGACCAGCTCGCCCGGCGTCATGCACGACTCCTGCGTGGCGAGCAGATCGCGCCGGTCGGTGCCGGCGAGCAGCGCGCGCTCGGCGTCGTGCGCGGGATAGCCCAGCTCGATCCTCATCAGGAAGCGGTCGAGCTGCGACTCGGGCAGCGGGAAAGTGCCGACCTGCTCGGTCGGGTTCTGCGTGGCGATGACGAAGAACGGCTCCGGGAGCTTGCGCGTCTCGCCCTCGGCGGTCACCTGGTGCTCCTCCATCGCCTCGAGCAGCGCCGACTGGGTCTTCGGCGTGGCGCGATTGACCTCGTCGGCGAGGATCACCTGCGCGAAGATCGGCCCGGGGTGGAAATTGAATGTCCCGGTCTCGCGGGCGTACACCGACACGCCGATGATGTCCGCCGGCAGCATGTCGCTGGTGAACTGGATGCGCTGGAACTGCAGGCCGAGCGACTTGGCGAGCACGTGCGCGAGCATGGTCTTGCCCACGCCCGGGACGTCCTCGATCAGCAAGTGCCCGCGCGCGAGCACGCACGCGAGCGCGAGCCGCACCTGCTGCTCCTTGCCGAGGATCACCCTGCCGGCCGCTCCGATCACGCGCTCGATCGGCGATCGCGCGGCGGATTGCGGGTGGAAATCGGCTTTCAGCAGCATGCGGCGATTGTACTCGATGCGTTAAGATTTCGAGCGTGGCGCAGACCGCGTTTGTCACGCATTCCGACTGCCTGAAGCACGAGATGGGCGCGCACCATCCCGAGCGGCCGGAGCGGCTCGCCGCCATCGAGGACCAGCTGATCGCCTCCGGCATCGGCCAGTTCCTGAAGCGATACGACGCGCCGCTCGCCTCCGACGAGCAGCTCGCCCGCGTGCACCCGCTCGAGTACGTGCAGGCCATCCGCCAGGTCGCGCCGGAAGAGGGCACCGTGCACCTGGATCCGGACACCGCGATGAACCGCTGGAGCCTGCGGGCGGCGCTGCGCGCCGCCGGTGCGGCGGTGCTGGCGACCGATCTCGTCGTCTCGGGGGAGGCGAAGAGCGCGTTCTGCTGCGTGCGGCCGCCGGGGCACCACGCCTGCCGCTCGCGGCCGATGGGCTTCTGCATCTTCAACAACGTCGCCGTCGCCGCGCGCCACGCGCTCGCCGCGCACGGGCTCGAGCGGGTCGCGATCGTGGATTTCGACGTGCACCACGGCAACGGCACCGAGGACATCTTCGAGGGCGACCCGCAGGTGCTGATGGCCTCGACCTTCCAGCACCCCTTCTACCCGTACTGCGGCACCGAGGACCCGGCGCCGAACATGGTGAACGTGCCGCTCTCCGCGGGCGCGGGCTCGCGCGAGCTTCGCGAGGCGGTGAGGGAAGCCTGGGTGCCGGCGCTGGACGAGTTCAAGCCGCAGCTGGTCGTCATTTCGGCCGGGTTCGACGCGCACGCCGAGGACGACATGGCGATGCTGCGCTTCACCGACGGCGACTACGCCTGGGTCACCGCGCAGGTGAAGGCGATCGCCGACCGGCACGCGAAGGGGCGGATCGTGTCCTGCCTCGAGGGCGGCTACGCGCTATCGGCGCTGGGAAGGAGCGCGGTGCAGCACATCCGGGTGCTGGCGGAGCTGAATGCGTAGAGGCTGTGGCAATGCCTCGCCCCGGAGCGACCTAGCTTGCGACGGCAGCAAGCCTCTTGGACGTGATGATCACGCCCTGCCTGATCGGCTGACCGGAGAACGTGGTGTCTCTCATCTCGACGCTTCCATGCTCCACGCTGACGGTACGGTTCAGATCCGCTATCGACACATCGTCCGGATCGACGAATACGATCCTGGAGAGATTGACCAGCTCCTCGGCGCCCAGCACCGATTTGATCGTTTCGACGAAATAGTCGAGAGCGCTCTCCTTGTCGTGCATGACCCAGGGCGCCGAAACGATCAGGTCCCACCGGTCAGGTGCGCCTTCACGCAACAGCAACGCAAATAGCGAAAAGTCGCCTTTCTGTTGCGAGACATGTGACTCGAGCCGGCGGAATCTCTCGGTCAATTCTGCAAGCCTCATAGCACTCCCAGAAGCTGTTCTGCGGCTTCGACCATTTTCGCAGCGTCGGCAGGCTGTGCCGTGCCGACGGCATTGTATCGAGATTCGGGTTCCCACACGGCGAGCGCGCTCCACTGATCGAAGCGATCCCTCTTGACGCGTGCCTCTTGACCAGAGAGGCGGAGCAGCACATCGAGGTCGTGCGTCTGGAAACTCCGGTATGCCTGGAACTCGCCGCTCGTACCCGGAAACTCAGCCCAGTCGAGCGTGCGGCAGATTCGCGATTTCAATCCTACTTCGACCGCATAACCGCAGACGTACACCGCACCGTCGTAGCGGCTCGCCGCGAGGAGCGCCTTGGCGTCGTCCAGGCGCGCCCGCGCGACTCTGTCGAGTTCCTCAACCGGAATCATCGTCCCCGTCTGCCTTAACGCGGCAGAGCCGAACCCGTTTACACAGTGAGCCCGCAGGAGGGGCCCAATACCCCTAGTGCAGCAGCTTGAAAGCGTGCGTCCACTCGTTGCCGAGGAACCCCGGGATGCACCACAGCATGCATAGCGGCTCTATCGCCCGCGCGGCTTCGGCTTTCCCCATGTCGGCGACCTCCCAGCCGAACTGATCGAGGATCCCGCTCACCGTCTTCTTCGCGGCTTCGTCGTTGCCGCAGATGAACATCGTGGGTCTCCCGCCGGCGTACTGCGGGTTCACCATGCGGCGGTTGCCCACAGAGTTGAACGCCTTCACCAGCTTCGCGTCCGGAAGATCGCGCTGCAGGCGCTCCATCAGCGATTCGTCGAGGCTGGTGAAGAACTTCAGCACGCCGTTGACCGGCGGCGAGTCGGCGAGCGGGTTGGTCGCATCGATCACCGGCTTGCCAGAGAGGTTGGCGGCGCCCGCGGCGCGCAACGCTTCCGCGGCGACCGCTCCCTTCACCGCCAGCACCACCAGCTCGCCGGACTTCGCCGCCTCAGCGAAGCTCGCCACGCGGCCTTTCGGGTTCTGCGACACCCAATCGGCGAGCTTCTTCGCGTCGCGCGTTCCCATCGTCACTTCGTGGCCGTGCTTGAGGAAACCGCTCCCGAGCGTCTGGGCGACCGCGCCCGAACCGAGCACTCCGACTTTCATGAATCCTCCTTCAATCCAGGTGAGGTCGTGCGTCTCTCAGGAACACGGTGAGGTCGGTGACCGGCGCGCGCACCGGCACCTGGAAGAACATGTCGGCGACGAAGCCGCGGTGATACGACGTGTGGTTGACGAGATGCAGCAGGATCTCGCCGCGCGTCATCTCGCCCTCGCCGCCGCCTACGAAGGTGAACTTCACGCGCCCCTCGAGCGCAGCATCGGTGAGTGCGTCGCTCCATTTGACGTACCACGCGTCGATCTCCTGCTGCGCGCGCCACAGCTCATCGAGGGGAGGGTGATCGGGCGTGTTGCGCGCCGTGTAGCCGTGCGGGCGGCCTTCGAGGTGCGCCTGGAAGATGCGGTCGATGACGTAGTTGTGGTTGAGCGTGTGGACCATGTTCTTGAACAGGGTCTGTCGCTCCTTGGTCGCTTCGCCGGGCGGGAGCTTGGCGACGGCGTCGAAGATCACCTGGTTCGCCCAGGCGTTGTAGCGGGTGAGCGTGCGGGCGGTGCGGGTGGAGTTCATCAATCGTTACTGTTGGGCATCCATCCACCGTCCATCGGCAAGTACCACCGACGTTTCGACCTGTCTTGCCGGGATCGACCAGTATCTCCGAAGCAGGGAATCCTTGTACGTGTTCGGGACGACCGTGAATCCGTTTCTCCGATAGAACTCGATGGCCCACGAAGCATCGGCCCAGGTGCCGATCAAAATGGGTTTGCTCGTAAGGCCCTGCACATGGCGCAAAAGATTTGTCCCCACGCCCCTCCTTTGCACGCTTGGAGCGACGTAGGCGTGGCGCACCAGAGCGACTTCTTCCTTGTCCTGAATTCCCATAACCCCCAACAGACGCCCGTCTTCCTCCGCCACCCAGAAGATGACGCCATCCGCAATCTCCTTGTCCAGCTCATCCGGCGGCATATAGGGTTCCCGCCACCGGTCGGCCGGGATCACCCCTCGATAAGCCTGCGCAGCGGCGTTGACAATTGCCAGCATCGCCGCCGAATCTGCTTCACGACTTTTTCGAATCAGAGACATCGGTTGCGAAATGCTCAATGCCCGGCTTCAGACGCGCGCCGCTTGCGGTTCTGCTTCCGAGTTAGGCGCCAGCTTATGCCGCAGATGCAAGACGGTCTTCCCAGCCCGGAAAAACCAGAACAGCCGGGTGGCACTTGAGCGCCCGGGCCAGCACTTTCGCACGCTCAACACCCAAGCGGACGCGGTCGTTCTCGATGGCAGAAAGGGTCGCTTGCGGAATGCCCGTGCGCTCGGCGAGCTGATTCTGGCTCAGGCCCTGCAGCTCACGAACGATGCGTACGGACTCACCCACCGAGACGGTGATGCGCTTCTTCGCAGGTCGAAACTGGCTCATCTATGGCCTCCGATAGTCGTGAGGGGTAACCGTCATCACCTGAAACAGCTGCTGATCCGATACGGTCAGGTAGATCACGCGCCACTGCAGCCCGAGGCGGGAAGATCGGTGACCGTCCCATTTCCCGGACAAGGCCTCGTCGTTAAACCCTCGGATGAGGCGAAGGCCGGGTGGTCCGGAAAGCATCGCGATGTCCTTCCATTTCTCGTACCGCTTGAGGATTTCCCGCGGCGCTCTCGAAAGCTGCTTGTCGACGCGGCGGTGCTCCTCGATGCGCCACATGCCACATTGTGGCTATACCATATATGACATGTCAAGGCCGCCATCGCTTGCGGCGTAACGCCCCGCTTCAGGGGCGCGCCGCTTGCGGCGCGTCCCCTGCAAGCGGAGGTGTACGCCCGACATGGGCATGAGCTTGTGGGGTGAAAGTCCCCTGTGGGAGGACCCGATGCAATCAGGATAACCACGAGCCGAAGGCAAGGGCAAGTCCGCGAGGATTTGTCTGAAGGAAGCCCGAGCGCAAAGGTGCGAGCCGACGAACAGAAATCGCATAGAAGGCTCAGCTCTGGGGCGAGTCAGCACAAGATGACGAAGCCCGCGGTGTCCAGGAGCAGGGTAAATGCGGCGGTTGTGCACTGAAGGCTTATGTTCTTATTCGGGGAGATCTGTCCGAAGGGCGATCGGGGTTCGCTATGGGAGCCGGACTGAGGCCCACGCCGAAAGGCGTGGAGATGCCACCGGACCCTGGGGCGGGCGCCGGGAGCGCGTGCGCGAGCAATTGCGCACGTGAACGGGCAGAGGTCAGCAGAGGCCATAGTAGTTGCGGAGGTTTCCACAAGAGACAGAGGCAACGAAGGGCCGAACATGGACACAAGGAGGAGTCGTGGACAGCTCGTGCGTGGCGCCGAACCCGACCGGGTGAGCCATCGCTGGCGCTGGGTCATGCCACCAGCCTTGATCTTGCGCTAACGCCGTGTACGCCAAGCGGCGTGTATCGCATGTTCATGAACCGCCCGGTGCGGACCCGCATGCCGGGTGGTGTGGGAGGGGCGGGCTAAAAGCCCGCCCCGACCCGATTAGACCGCACTCTTGAGAGAGCGCCAGGAAGTGCAGCGCGCTGAGTTTATCGGTCCATCGCGCCCCGAATCGGAGAAATTGGCTCGTGCACCCGTCGTTCGAGGAAATCTGATGGCGGCGCACCCGCTTTGATCCGGGCCAACCATTCGTCGGGGTCGAATTCGACACCAATGGGGTTGACGCCAAAGCCCGGGCCGGACATGAAGGCATTGGCCGCATCGTTTGAGTCGTATACGTCGACTTGAAACTCCATCTGGTTTCCGTCAGGGTCTGCGTAGTACATCGACACTGTCACTCCGTGGTGGACGCACCAGTAGGGCTTGACGCCCTCGGCCTTGAGTTGTTCGTAGTTCTCGAAGAGCATGTTCAGCGAGCCGTAGGTGTAGGCCAAATGATCGACACCAATGAGGCCTTGCTTTTCGGTTTCGGTACCATCGGGTTGCGCCAGAGCAAGGTTGATGAACGCCATCCGATGGTGCTCGTCGTCATATGTCAGGAACGCTATTACGGGGTTATGGTGCTGCACCTTGGCATCGAACACGGTTTTGTACCACTGGAGCATCTGCTCGAAGCGTCGGGTGCGATAGACGACATGGACGAACTTTTTGGGCCGGATGCGAGGCATGGTGGTTCCTTTGCTGTTGGGTGAGATGATGGTACGCGGATCGTGGTTTCGTTGGTGATTTTGAGTGCGGTCTAACGTAATGTGAACTTCCTAAATGGTGGTCAATTAGACACCCATCCCCCGCAACCTGTCATCCGCCCCCTAGGATCAGGCGTTTAGGTACTGTACTTATTCACACCACCGGGTTTCTGCGCTCGCTCAAGGCAGATATCAGGGGAGATAGGCGGCTTGGGGAGGAACAAATGTCCACCGAATCAACCGGGTCGGGCCGGCAATCGGGTTCGGAGATAGGCCGCCCGCGCCTGTTGCAGCGGGTGCATGAGGCGATCCGGGTGCGCCACTACAGCCGCCGTACCGAGGAGGCCTACGTACACTGGATCAAGCGCTTCATCTTCTTCAACGCCAAGCGCCACCCGGAAACGATGGGCGAAGCCGAGGTGACGGGGTTCCTCAATCATCTTGCGTCGGCGCGCCATGTCGCGGCAGCGACGCAGAATCAGGCGCTGTCGGCGATCCTGTTCCTGTATCGGGAGGTGCTGGGGCGCGAGCTGCCATGGCTGGACGGGGTGCAGCGTCCGTCGCGCCCGCCCCGCGTTCCCGTGGTGCTGACGCGGGCGGAGGTGGAGCGGCTGCTGGCGGCAATGACGGGGACGTGCTGGCTGATCGCCAGCCTGCTCTACGGAGCGGGCCTGCGCGTGATGGAGTGCCTGCGGCTGCGCGTCAAGGACGCGGATCTTTCCTACCGCCAGGTGCTGGTTCGCGACGGCAAGGGGGAGAAGGACCGGGTGACGATGCTGCCGGAGAAGCTGGTGGGGCCGCTGCGCAGCCACCTGGAGCGGGTCCGGCTGCTGCACGCGCGGGACCTGCGCGAGGGCTACGGCGAGGTGAGCCTGCCCTATGCGCTCGCGCGCAAGTATCCGCGCGCGGGCCGCGAATGGCATTGGCAGTACGTGTTCCCGTCGCAGCATCGTTCGGCCGATCCGGAGGACGGCGTGGTCCGCCGGCACCACCTGTACGACTCGGTGCCGCAGCGCGCGATCAAGGAAGCGGCGCAGGCCGCGGGCATCGCCAAGCACGTGAGCTGCCACACGCTGCGCCACTCGTTCGCCACGCACCTGCTGGAAGGCGGCTACGACATCCGCACGGTGCAGGAGCTGCTGGGCCACTCCGACGTGTCCACCACCATGATCTACACGCATGTGCTGAACAAGGGCGGGCGCGGGGTGAGGAGCCCGCTCGATCGGCTCGGCGCCGGAGAATGAAAACGACAGAGTACTTCGACGCGCTGAAGTCGCGTCCGGATCGCGCGGCGATCAAAGACGAGTGGATCGCCCGGGTCATCGATGCGCCGGAGCACGAACGGACGCAATCGGACGGACGGATCCGTCGCTGGGCACGCATCCCCGAGGCCGAAGGACGCTGGCTTCGCGTGGTGCTGCTCGCTGACGGAGAGACCGTGCATAATGCCTTCTTCGACCGGAGATTCGATCCGTGAAAATCAGGTACTTCCGCGATACCGACACGCTGTACATCGAGCTGCGCCCCGGGCCGGTGTCGGAGACTCGCGACCTCGACGAGAACACTCAGATCGATTTCGATCCGGCGGGAAACCTCCGCGCGATCACCCTGGAGCACGCGAGCGAGCGGGCCGATCTTCCGACGGTGGACTACGAGCAGGTCGCGGCGTGACCGCCTGAGGGCGTCGGCGTTATCATTTGCGCCCCCCAGACGAGCACAGGAGATTCCCCCATGGCGATCAAGGTCGGCGACCGGCTCCCCGACGGCAAGCTCACGGAATCCACCGAATTCGGCGAGGCCTGCCCGATGCCGCCCAAGGACGTGAACGTGGCCGAGGCGGCGAAGGGCAAGAAGATCGCGATCTTCGGCATCCCGGGCGCCTACACGCCCACCTGCTCGGCGAAGCACGTGCCGAGCTATCTGGCGAACCTCGACAAGCTCAAGGCGAAGGGCGTGAGCGAGGTGTGGTGCGTCGCGGTGAACGACGGCTTCGTGATGGCGGCCTGGGGCCGCGACCAGAAGGCGACGGGCAAGATCCGCTTTCTCGGCGACGGCAGCGCGGCGTGGACCAGGGCGCTCGGCCTGGAGCTCGACCTGAGCGCGCGCGGCATGGGCCTGCGCATGCAGCGCTTTTCCATGCTGGTGGACGACGGCGTGGTGAAGCACGTCAACATCGAGGCCCCCGCCAAGTTCGAGGTCTCCGACGCCGAGACGATGCTCAGGCAGCTCGGCTGAAACAAAGCGTTACAAAACTCTGTCCACGCCGGCGGCGCATGGGGCGTTGAATCCGGGGTGTTCAACCTCCGAGGAATCACCATGAGATCGCTGCTGCCGATCCTGGGCGCCCTGCTTCTGGGCGCCGCCACCGCCCTGCACGCGCAGGCCCCGTCCACCGACCCGGCGAAGCCCCAGCCGCGCAAGGAGCGGCGCTTCGACTGCTCGAAGGCCGCCGACCCCAAGGCCTGCGAGAAGCGCCGCGCCAAGGCGAAGGAAACCGTCTCCAAGGCGCGCGCGGCCTGCGAAGGCAAGCAGGGCGACGAGCGCCGCGACTGCATGCGCCAGCAGGGCTGCGCGCAGTCGAAGGACCCCGCCAAGTGCCAGGCCAACGCCAAGGCGCACACCGAGCGGCGCCAGGAGGCTCGCGAGGCGTGCAAGGACAAGACGGGCGCCGCGCTGAAGACCTGCCTGCGCGAGCAGCGCGGCAGGAAGTAGGCTGGAATCTCCTGACGGCCGCGGGGCGCCGGTAGAATAGCGGCGCTCCGATGGCCGTTTTTTTGCGTTCCTGCACCGCCCTCCTTCTCCTGTGCGCCGCGTTCGCCGCGGCGGCCGCGCCGCAGAGAATCGCCTCGATCGAGGGCGTCACCGAGCACCGGCTGGCGAACGGCCTGCGCGTGCTCACGCTCCCCGACCCGGGAGCCGAGACGATCACGGTGCACATCACCTACCTGGTCGGCTCGCGCCACGAGGGCTACGGCGAAAAGGGCATGGCGCACCTGCTCGAGCACATGCTGTTCAAGGGCTCGAAGCGCCACCCGAACATCAAGCAGGAGCTCGCGCAGCGCGGCGCGCGCTGGAACGGCACGACTTCCAGCGACCGCACCAACTACTTCGAGACCTTCGCCGCGAGCGAGGCCAACCTCGAGTGGGCGCTCGAGCTGGAGGCCGACCGCATGGTCGGCTCCTTCATCTCGAAGGCCGACCTCGACTCCGAGATGACGGTGGTCAGGAACGAGTTCGAGCTGGGCGAGAACAGCCCCGGGACGGTGCTCTACCAGAGGATGCAGCAACTCGCTTTCCCGTGGCACAACTACGGCAACCCGATCATCGGCGAGCGCTCCGACATCGAGCGCGTAGAAATCGAGCGGCTGCAGGCGTTCTACCGCACCTGGTACCAGCCCGATAACGCGGTGCTGATCGTCGCCGGGCGCATCGACGAGGCGCGCGCGCTCGAGCTGGTGGAAAAGCACTTCGGCGCCATTGCGCGCCCGTCGCGCCCGCTGCCGAGCTTTCCGACCGAGGAGCCCGCCCAGGACGGCGAGCGCACGGTGACGCTGCGCCGCGCCGGCGACAGCCAGATCGTCGCCGTCATGTACCGCGCGCCGGCGGGCAGCCATCCCGACTACCCGGCGCTCGACGTGCTGGTCAACCTGCTCGGCACCGCGCCGACCGGGAGGCTGCATCGCGCGCTGGTGCAGAAGGGGCTCGCGAGCTACGCGTGGGCCTCCGAGCGCGCGCTGCACGACCCGGGCTACGTCTACTTCGGGGCGGGGCTGGGCAAGAACGCTTCGCTCGAGGCGGCGCGCGAGTCGCTGCTCGCCACGCTCGAGGGCGTGCGCGGCGACCCGGCGCGCGCCGAGGAAGTCGAGCGCGCGCGCACCGCGCTGCTCAACGACCTCGAGAAGACGCGCATCGAGACCGGATCGTTCGTGCGCATCCTGTCGGAGTTCGCGGCGATCGGCGACTGGCGGCTGTTCTTCCTGTACCGCGAGCGGCTGCGCAAGGTGACGCTCGCCGACGTGCAGCGCGTCGCCGCGGCCTATCTCAAGCCGGCCGGCCGGGTGGTGGGCCTGTTCGTGCCGACCGCGCAGGCCGACCGCGCCGAGATCCCGGCGACGCCCGACCTGCAGGCGGCGCTCGCCGGCTTCCGCGGCGGCGAGAGCGTCACTCTGGGCGAGGCGTTCGACCCCTCCCCCGCGAACATCGAGGCGCGCGTGGTGCGCAGGAGCCTGGCGAACGGCATCCGCGTCGCGCTGCTGCCGAAGCGCACCCGCGGCGCCAACGTGGTGGCCGGCCTGACGCTGCGCTGGGGCGACGAGGCGGGCAAGACCAACCGCGAGACGGCGTGCTCGCTCGCCGGCAGCATGCTGATGCGCGGCACGCAAAAGCGCAGCCGCGGCGAGCTGCGCGACGCCTTCGAGCGGCTCAACGCCGGCGTGTCGGTGGGCGCGGACGGGGCGAGCCTCGAGACGCGGCGCGACCGCTTCGCCGAGGCGCTCGAGCTGCTCGCCGAGGTGCTCATGCAGCCGTCGTTCCCTGCCGGCGAATTCGAGGAGCTGAAGCGCGCCGCGCTCACCGGGGTGGAAGCGCAGCGTGCCGACCCCTCGGCGGTGGCGAACCTGCGACTGTCGCGCCACCTGCGCCCCTATCCCAAGGGGCATCCTCTCTACACCCGGACCGTCGAGGAGCGCATCGAGGAGCTGAACGCGGTGACGCTCGCGGACTCGGTGGCGTGCTACCGCGACTTCTTCGGCGCGACCGGCGCGGAATTCGCCGCCGTGGGCGACTTCGACGCGGACGAGATGGCGCGCCTGGTCGAGCGGCTGTTCGGCGGCTGGACGAGCCCGCGGCCCTACGCGCGCGTGCCGGCGAAATTCTTCGAGCGCCCGCCGGTCGAGGAGGTGCTGCCGACGCCAGAGAAGGCGAACGCGGTGCTGCGCGCCGGGCTCAACCTGAGGATGCGCGACAACCATCGCGATTTTCCCGCCATGGTGCTCGCCAACTATCTCCTCGGCGGCACCTCCACGGCGCGCATCCCGGCGCGCGTGCGCGAGAAGGAGGGACTGTCCTACAGCACCTACACGACGTTCAGCGCGAGCGCGCTCGACGATGCGGCCGGGTTCGGCGTGTCGGCGATCTTCGCGCCGCAAAACCGCGGCCGCGTCGAGGCGGCGATCCGCGAGGAGCTGTGGCGCGCGCTGCGCGAGGGCTTCAGCGAAGCGGAAGTCGAGGCCGCCAGGAAGTCGCTGCTCGAGGCGCGGCGCCTGGGCCGCAGCCAGGACCGCGCCCTGGCGAGCCGGCTCGGCTCCTATCTGTTCGCGAAGCGCACCTTCGCCTGGGACATCGAGTTCGAGCGCAGGATCGCCGCGCTCGGCGCCGCGGAGGTGAACGCCGCGATGAAGCGCCACCTCGACCCCGCGCGCGTGTCGATCGTGTTCGCCGGGGACTTCGCGCGCGAGGCGGCGAAGCAATAGGAACAACGCCGGTTTTATTGCTTTTCACCGATCTCGCGGTTTCCGGCCGCCTTCGCCGGAAACCGCGAGACCTTGGGGCGGTCGCTCTTCCGCGAATGCTTTCGCTATGTCGAGGCACCAATGTCTCGTCATTTCCGCAAAAACAAAAGACGCGGAAATGACGAGATCGGAGAAAAGCGAAAAACTACTCGATCCTCGGATAGCTGACTTCCAGGATCTCCAGCCGCTCCTCCCCCGCCGGGGTGCGCAGCGTCACGCTGTCGCCCGCGCGCGCCTTGATGAGCGCGCGCGCGACCGGCGAGACCCACGATACGAGTCCCCTCGCCGGGTCGACTTCGTCGATCCCGACGATGGTGAGCACGCGCTCCCCGCCCTTCGAGCGCACTTTCACGGCGGCGCCGAAGAACACCTGGTCGGTGTCGCGGCCGGCCGACTCCACCACCTCGGCGGCCTCGAGGCGCTTGATCAGGAAGCGCACGCGGCGGTCGATCTCGCGCAACCGCTTCTTGCCGTAGATGTAGTCGGCGTTCTCGGAACGGTCCCCGAGCGAGGCCGCCCAGGAAACCGCTTTCACCACCTCGGGCCGCTCGGCTTCGACGAGCTGCTTCAGTTCCGCCTTGAGCCGCGCGAAGCCCGCGGGCGAGATGTAGTTCTTCGCTCCCGCCGGGACGCCGGGCGCCTCCCGCTCGTCTTCCGCCGGCGTCTCCCGCTCCTTCACGAAGGCCTTGGACATGCGGCCCATTTTATCGCCCCTTGCAAGGGCGGCGGCAAGCTCTCAGAATTGCGCGTTGGGAAGCGGTACGTCAGCGCATCCAGGGGGGAAGCCGATGGCGGAACGGAAGGAAAAGCTCGATTTTCTGACCAGGCTGCGCATCCGCGAGCTGGTCCTGTTCGGCCTCATCGCGATCACCGCGGTGCTCGCCAACCTGCCGCCGGAATACGTCGAGGACACGCTCGGCATCAACCGCAACGGGCTGTTCGCGGTGCTCGCCATCGCCGTGATCATCGGGCTGTTCCTGTACCTGAAGTTCTTTTTCTTCCTCGCCGTGGTGCTGCTGATCGCCGGCGCCAACATGCCGGACCAGATCGCCGACGGCCTGAGCGACTCGCTCGGCATCGCCATCTCGAAAGTGCCGATCGTGCTCGCGCTCGTCGCCATGGTCGGCATCGCGCTCATCAACTACGTGGTGAAGCTGCTGCCCACGGGCCTTGAGCCCAGGCCCAGGGAGAGGAGCCCCGAGGGCGTGCGCGCCATGTTCTACGCGGTCGAGAAGAACAACCTGGTGTACGCGCAGAAGGTGCTGACGATGAACTTCGACCCCAACCTGCAGCACGACAACGGCTACACCCCCCTCACCTACGCGGCGATGAAGGGCAACCCGCAGATGGTCGAGCTGCTGCTCAGGAACGGCGCCGATCCCACGCTCACCAACCGGGAAGGCGACAACGCGGTCGAGCTCGCGCTGCGCTTCGGGCACGGCGAAGTCGCCGATACTCTCAAGCGCGCCCGCCAGTCGATGGAGGGCGCCGCGCAACCGCAGGCCCAGGCCGAACCGCAGCTAGGGAGTTGATTCAAAACAAAGGCTTGGGAAGTTTGACGAAAGTCAAGCATTAACTCTGGCCGGCGCCCGGTTTTGGGCGTATTATTCATCGCTACTGTATAGAAAACCAGGTGCCGCAGATTCGCGGTGACGGGTTCTTTTTTTCCGGGAGAAGAACGCATGGAACATACCATCGCCCCCCAGAAGCTGGCCGAGCAGGCGATCTGCCGCGACACGCTGCTCGAGAAATACGCCAAGGGAAAGGAATCCACCGCCGGCGACGTGCGCCGGCGCGTGGCGCGCGCGCTCGCCCAGGTCGAGCCCGAAGACAGGCGCGCCCACTGGGAGCGCCGCTTCCTGCAGGCGCAGGAGGACGGCTTCATCCCCGCCGGGCGCATCAACTCGGCGGCCGGGGTGGCGATCCAGGCGACGCTCATCAACTGCTTCGTGCAGCCGGTCGGCGACTCGATCTCGGAGGTGGTGGACGGCAAGCCCGGCATCTACACGGCGCTTCAGGAAGCCGCCGAGACCATGCGGCGCGGCGGCGGGGTCGGCTACGACTTCTCCTCGATCCGGCCCAAGGGCGCAGATGTGAAGGGCACGCAATCGCGCGCCTCCGGCCCGGTGTCCTACATGCGCGTATTCGACGAGTCGTGCGAGACCGTGGAGTCCGCGGGCTCGCGCCGCGGCGCGCAGATGGGCGTGCTGCGCTGCGACCACCCCGACATCGAGGAGTTCATCCACGCCAAGGACCGCGGCGAGCTCTCCAACTTCAACATCTCGGTCGGCGTGACCGACGAGTTCATGCTGGCGGTGGAAAAAGACCTGCAGGTGGAGCTCGCGCACAAGGCCCAGCCCGGCCGCGAGCAGCTCGCCGAGGGCGCCTACCAGCGCGACGACGGCGCGTGGGTGTACCGCAAGGCGCGCGCGCGCGACCTGTGGGACCAGATCATGCGTTCGACCTACGACCACGCCGAGCCGGGCGTGCTGTTTCTCGACCGCATGAACCGCGACAACAATCTCTACTACTGCGAGCACGTCGAGGCGACCAACCCCTGCTCCGAGCAGCCGCTGCCGCCGTACGGCTGCTGCTGCCTCGGCTCGATCGACCTCACCCGGTTCATCGCAGACGCCTTTTCGGAGCGCGCGAGGTTCCGGTTCGAGCAGTTCGCCAGGGTCGTCGAGGTGGCGGTGCGCATGCTCGACAACGTGCTCGAGGTCACCGCCTGGCCGCTGGAACAGCAGAAAAGCGAAGCGGCGGCGAAGCGGCGCATCGGGCTGGGATTCACCGGCCTCGGCGACGCGCTCATCATGCTGCGGCTGCGCTACGACGGCGACCAGGCGCGCGCGGCGGCGGAGCAGTTCTCGCAGGCGATGCGCGACACGGCCTATCGCGCCTCGGTCGAGCTGGCGAAGGAACGCGGCCACTTCCCGCTGTTCAACGCCGACCTGTACCTGACGGGCGGCAACTTCGCCGCGCGGCTGCCCGAGGACATCAAGGAGCTCATCCGCAGGCACGGCATCCGCAACAGCCACCTGCTCTCGATCGCGCCGACCGGCACCATCAGCCTCGCCTTCGCCGACAACGCGTCCAACGGCATCGAGCCGCCGTTCTCGTGGACCTACACGCGCAGGAAGCGTATGCCCGACGGCACGCTCAAGGAGTTCCCGGTCGAGGACCATGCCTGGCGCCTGTACAAGGCCTCGGGCGGCGACATGGAAAAGCTCCCGTCCTGGTTCGTGACCGCGCTCGAGATCTCGGCGGCAGCGCACGAGCAGATGGTGGCGGCGGTGGCGCCGTACGTGGACACCAGCATCTCCAAGACGGTGAACGTGCCCGAGGATTATCCGTACGGCGAGTTCCAGGACCTCTACCTGCACGCCTGGAAGTCGGGCCTGAAAGGACTCGCCACCTACCGGCCGAACAAGGTGCTCGGCGCGGTGCTTTCCGTGGACAAGGAAAAGCCGCAGGACTTCCGCTCGGACGACGTGAACCGGCGCCTGCGCATCAAGTCGGTTCCCGAGCCGGTGCTCGCCAGCCTGCGCTGGCCGGGCCGGCCCGAGCTGCCGGCGGGCAACCCGGCGTGGACCACCATGATCGAGCACCCGCACTACCGTTTCGCGGTGTTCGTCGGCCACGTCGACAACGGCAAGCCTCATGCCTTCGAGGTGTGGGTGAACGGCAGCGAGCAGCCGCGCGGCCTCGGAGCGCTCGCGAAGACGCTGTCGATGGACATGCGCGCGAACGACCACGGCTGGGTGGGACTCAAGCTCGACACGCTCGCCAAGGCGGCGGGCGACGACGCGTTCGAGATCGCCATGCCGCCGCACGGCGAGAAGCGGCGCATGCCCTCGCTCGTCTCGGCGTTCGCGCAGGTGCTGCGCTGGCGCCTCGAGGAGCTCGGCGCCCTCGCCGAGGGACCGACCCCGGTGCTCGACACGATGTTCGCGCTCAAGGAGCCCAAGACCGGCACCGACGGCACCATGTCCTGGACGGTGGACGTGCTCAATCCGAGGACCGGCGACGACTTCGTGCTCGGGCTCAAGGAGATCACCCTGCCCGACGGGGTCACGCGCCCGTACTCGATGTGGCTCTCGGGCGAGTACCCGCGCGCGCTCGACGGCCTGTGCAAGATCCTGTCTCTCGACATGCGCGTGCTCGATCCCGCGTGGATCGGGATGAAGCTGAGGAAGCTGCTCGAGTTCCCCGAGCCGCTCGGAGACTTCATGGCGTTCGTCCCGGGAACGCGCAGGCAGCAGACCTACCCCTCCACGGTCTCCTATCTCGCGCGCCTCATCCTGCACCGCTACGCGATGCTCGGCATCCTCGACGAGGAGGGCGTGCCGCGGCAGCAAATGGGGATCCTGGAGACTCCCGCGGGCGCGCCGCGCTCGCTCCCGGGCATGCGCTGCCCGGAGTGCGGCAACGCGACGCTGATCCGGCGCGACGGCTGCGATTACTGCACGGCGTGCGGGTACGTGGGGGTGTGCGGATAGCGGGCGGATTCACTTGATCTGACGCCGTTTATCTGGGAATGTCCGGGTGGCTGAGGGAGGTGCTCATGGCCGCTTCGGAAGGGCTGTTCCGCGACGACGCGCAATTCGCGAGCTACATCGCCGGTCAGAAGATCTTCGCCGAGGGCGAGCGCGGCGACGTGATGTACGTCGTGCTCGACGGAAAAGTCGAGCTGCGCGTGAAAGGCAGGCTGGTCGAGACGGTCGGCCCGGGCGGCGTGCTGGGCGAGATGGCGCTGATCGAGCAGGCGCCGCGCGTCGCGCAAGCGACCGCGAAGACGGCCTGCTCGCTGGTGCCGATCTCCGGCGAGCGCTTCATGCACAAGATCCGGGAGGCGCCGCACTTCGCGCTGCAGATCATGAAGGTGATGGCCGAGCGCCTGCGCAGGATGAACGCCCGGATGCTGCGCAGCGCTAGCTCGCGCCGAAGGCCCGCATCCAAAGCAGCCCGGCGACCGACTTCGCGTCGGTGATGCGCCCGTCGCGCACCATCGCCACGGCTTCCTCGAGCGCAACGACGAAGGTCTCGAGGAACTCGTCGGCGTCGGGTCTCGCGCCGCGCTGCTCCAGGCCGCGCGCGAGCCACAGCTCGATCGCCTCGTCGCTGCACCCGACCGAGACGTGGATCAGCCCGAGGCGCGTCCACTCGGCGGCGGCGTAGCCGGTCTCCTCCAGCAGCTCCCTTTTCGCGGTCTCGAGGTGCGGCTCGCCCGGCTCGAGCTTGCCGGCGGGCAGCTCGAGGAACTCGCGCGCCAGGGGATGGCGGTACTGGCGCTCGAGCAGCACGCGGCCATCGGGAAACAGCGCCACCACCGCCACCGCGCCGGGATGGCGCACGTACTCGCGCGAGGCCTCGCGGCCGTCGGGCAGCCGCACCACGTCGCGGCGCACTTTGAGCAGCGCCCCGTCGTAGACCAGCTCCCCGGACAGCAGGCGCTCGGTCAGGTCCTGCTTGTTCTTCACCGCGCTCAGAGCGCCCGGATCGCGGCGTAGGCGAGCGACATCAGCGGCTGCGGCAGGATGCCGATGACGAGCAGCGCCAGGCCGTTCGCCGAAAGCAGCACGCGCATCTCGGGGTGGCCGGGCACCGGGCCGGCCTCCCGGGGCTCGTCGAAATACATGAGCTTGACGATCCTCAGGTAGTAGAACGCGCCCACCAGCGACAGCAGCACCGCGACCACCGCGAGCCAGATCTGCCCGGCATTCACCGCGGCCGAGAGCACCGAGAGCTTGGCATAGAACCCGGCGGTGGGCGGAACGCCGGCGAGCGAGAACATGAGCACCAGCATCACGAAGGCGAACCAGGGACTGGTCCGGTTGAGACCCCTCATGTCGTCGAGCGTCTCGCACTCGAAGCCGGCGCGCGACAGGAACACCAGCATGCCGAACGCGCCGAGCGACATCAGCACGTACACGATGGTGTAGAACATCGCCGCGCTGTGGGCGTCGTATCGATTCAACGTGTTCACATCGGTGGGCGACGTGCCAACGACGCCCGACAGCAGCCCGAGCAGCATGAACCCCATGTGCGCGATGGTCGAGTAGGCGAGCATGCGCTTGAGGTTGGTCTGCGCGATCGCGGCGATGTTGCCGAGCGCCATCGACAGCACCGCCAGCACTGCCAGCATCTGCTGCCAGTCGTAGGCGAGATCGAGCAGCCCGTTCACCAGCAGGCGCATCGCCATCGCGAACGCGGCGAGCTTGGGCGCGGTGCCGATCACCAGCGTCACCGCCGTCGGGGCGCCGTGGTAGACGTCGGGAATCCACATGTGGAACGGCACCAGGCCGAGCTTGAAGGCGATTCCCGCGACCACGAACACCAGCCCGAACACCAGGAACGTGCGGTCGGACGCCTGCCCGGCGAGCCCGGCGGCGTGCTTCGCCACCCCGGCGAGCGTCAGCGTGCCGGTGGCGCCGTAGATCATCGACATGCCGTACAGCAGCAGGCCGGAGGCGAGCGCGCCGAGCACGAAATACTTCATCGCCGCCTCGACCGAGCTGGCGGAATCGCGGTTGAGCGCCACCATGGCGTACAGGCACAGCGACAGCAGCTCCAGGCCCAGGTACACGGTGAGGAAGCTCGCCGCGCTCATCATCACCATCATGCCGAGCAGCGCGAACAGCAGCAGCGTCATGAACTCTCCGCGCAGCAGCCCGCGGTCGAGCAGGTACTGGCGCGAGTAGACCAGCGCCGCCGCGACCGCCACGTAGGCCGCGAACTTGAGCACGTTCGACATCGGGTCGGAGACGAACAGGTCGTGGAACAGGTACACGCGCGTGGCGCCGCTCGCCCACTGGACGAACACGGTGGCCGCGGCGGCGGCGAGCAGCACTACCTGAGCGAGGACGAATGAGACGGTCCGCCGCTCGCCCTTCACGCGCAGATCCACGATCATCAGCGCGCAGGTGCCCACGAGCACGACCACTTCCGGAAGCAGCGCCAGGACGAAAACGGCTTGCGAGCTCATAGCTTGGGCAGCGCGACGTGGCGCAGCAGGTCGTTCACCGAGGCATGCATCACCTCGGTGAAGGGCAGCGGGTACACGCCCATGACGAGCACCGCGACCGCGAGAGCCCCGAGCACGGCGAGCTCGCGGCCGTTCAGGTCGGCGAGCGCCGCGACGCGCTCGTTGGCGACGGCGCCGAAGATCACCCGCTTGTACATCCACAGCGTGTAGGCGGCCCCGAGCACCAGGGTGGTGGCGGCGAGGAACGCGACCCAGAAGTTCGCCTTCATCGCCCCCAGGATCACCAGGAATTCGCCGACGAAGCCGCTGGTCGCCGGAAGGCCGCTGTTGGCCATCGCGAACAGCATCATCAGGGCCGCGAACTTCGGCATGCTGTTCACCACCCCTCCGTAGTCGGCGATCATGCGCGTGTGCATGCGGTCGTACATCACGCCGATGCACAGGAACAGCGCGGCCGAGACGAAGCCGTGCGAGATCATCTGCACCAGGCCCCCTTCGACGCCGTAGGCATTGAAGACGAAGAACCCGAGCGTGACGAAACCCATGTGCGAAACCGACGAATACGCGATCAGCCTCTTCATGTCGGTCTGCACCAGCGTCACCAGTCCGATGTAGACGACCGCGACCAGCGAGAGCGCGATCATCAGCCAGGCAAGCTCGCGCGAAGCGTCGGGCAGGATCGGCAGCGTGAAGCGCACCAGGCCATAGGCGCCGAGCTTGAGCAGGATCGCGGCGAGCACCACCGAGCCGCCGGTGGGCGCCTCGGTGTGCGCGTCCGGCAGCCAGGTGTGCACCGGCCACATCGGCACCTTGACCGCGAACGCGAACAGCAGCCCGAAGAACAGCAGCACCTGCGTCGCGAGCGGTAGCGGAAGCTTGTGCCAGTCGAGGATCGCGAAGCTGCCGCCCGACTTGTCGTAGAGGTAGAGCAGCGAGACCAGCATCAGCAGCGAGCCGAACAGCGTGTACAGGAAGAACTTCACCGCCGCGTACACCCGGTTCGGCCCGCCCCACACCCCGATGATGATGAACATCGGGATCAGCGTCGCCTCGAAGAACACGTAGAACAGCACCGCGTCGAGCGCCGAGAACACGCCGTTCAGCAGGCCCGACATGACCAGGAACGACGCGTAGTACTGCGCCACGCGGGACTCGATCACCGACCATCCGGAGATCACCACCAGGACGGTGATGAAGCTGTTCAGCAGCACGAACAGCACCGAGATGCCGTCCACGCCGAGGTGGTAGTTGACGTTGAAGCGCTCGATCCACGGCGCGATCTCGACGAACTGCATCGCGCTGGTGGTCACGTCGAACCCGGTGTAGAGGGGGATGGTGACCAGGAAGCCGAAGATCGAGCCGGCGAGCGCGATGGCGCGCTGCATGGGCGCGTTGCGCTCTCCGCCGGCGGCGAGCACCAGCAGCCCGGCGACGATCGGGACCCAGATGGCGAGGGAAAGGAGGCCCACTCAGGTCCTCATGAACCAATAAATCAGCACCACCACCCCGATCAGCATGGTGAACGCGTACTGGTAGACGAAGCCCGACTGGAACAACCGCACTACCGAGGAGAACCAGCCCACGAGGCGCGCCGAGCCGTTCACCATCAGCCCGTCGATCACGGTCTCGTCGCCGCCCTTCCAGAATCCCCTTCCCATCAGCCGCGCTCCGCCGGCGAACAGCCACGCGTACAGCTCGTCGAACCCGTACTTGCGCTCGACCAGCGCGTAGAGCGGCCCGAGCGCCACGGCGATGCGTTTGGGCAGGTCGAGGCGCACCCGGTACAGGACCCAGGCGGTGAAAATCCCGGCGACCGCGAGCCAGAACGGCAGCGAGGACATCCCGTGCAGCATGTAGCTCCACAGGCCGTCCCAGTCGCCGCGCGCCGGAGGCAGCGCCCCCTTGAAATAGTCACCGAACACCACCGGGCCGATCCACCAGCCCGAAGCGACCGACGGGATCGCCAGCAGCACCAGCGGGACCGTGACCACCTTCGGAGACTCGTGCAGGTGCTCGAGCGCATGCGGGTCCATGCGCGGCGTGCCGTGGAACGCCATGAACACGAGCCTGAAGGTGTACGCCGCCGTGACGAAGACGGTCAGCAGCACGGCAAGCCAGGCGAAGGTCGCGCCCGGCAGCGTCGAGAGCCGCGCCGCCTCGATGATCGCGTCCTTGGAGAAAAACCCGGACAAAGGGGGAATCCCCGCCGAGGCGACGGCGCCGATCAGCATCGTCCAGTAGGTGACCGGCATGACTTTCTTCAGGCCGCCCATGCGTCGCATGTCCTGTTCGTGGTGCAGCGCGATGATCACCGAGCCCGCGGCGAGAAACAGCAGCGCCTTGAAGAAGGCGTGCGTCATGAGGTGGAAAATCGCCGCCGAGTAGGCCGACGCCCCGAGCGCGACCGTCATGTAGCCAAGCTGGGAGAGGGTCGAGTACGCGACCACGCGCTTGATGTCGTACTGGGTGAGGGCCACCAGCGCCATGGCGAACGCCGTGATCGCGCCGATGACGAGCACGATCGACAGCGCCGTCTGCGACAGCTCGTACAGGGGCGACATGCGCGCCACCATGAAGATGCCGGCGGTCACCATGGTCGCGGCGTGGATCAGCGCCGAGATCGGGGTGGGGCCTTCCATCGAGTCGGGGAGCCAGACGTGCAGCGGGAACTGCGCGCTCTTGCCCATCGCGCCGAGGAACAGGCACACGCAGATCACCGTGACCAGAAGCCAGGGAGCGCCCGGAATCAGCTCCAGCGTCCTGGCGGCCGCAGACGGGGCCTGCGCGAAGACGGACGCGTAATCGAGCGTGCCGAAGCTGGCGAGGATCAGCGCGATGCCGAGGATGAAGCCGAAGTCGCCCACCCGGTTGACGAGGAACGCCTTGAGGTTCGCGTAGACGGCGCTTTCGCGCGTGTACCAGAAGCCGATCAGCAGGTACGACATCAGGCCCACGGCCTCCCAGCCGAAGAACAGCTGCAGGAAGTTGTTCGACATCACCAGCATCAGCATCGAGAAGGTGAACAGCGCGATATAGGAGAAAAAGCGCTGGTAGCCGGGGTCCTGCGCCATGTAGCCGATGGTGTAGACGTGCACCATCAGCGAGACGAACGTCACCACCACCATCATCAGCGCCGACAGGCGGTCGATCAGGAAGCCGATCTCCAGGCGCGTCTCGCCGCTGGTCACCCAGGTGTAGATCCCGCCGTTGAACGTGTTGCCGGCGAGCACGTCGGCAAGGATCACGCTCGAGGCGAGGAACGAGACCAGCACGCCGAGGATCGCCGCCCAATGGGCGCCCGCGCGGCCGACCGCCCGGCCGGCGAGCCCGGCGACGATCGCCCCCGCGAGGGGCGCCAGCGGCACCAGCAGGTAGAGCGTCTTCATCCCTGCCTCTTAGGTTCTCATCCTTTCAGCGAGTCGAGATCTTCGACGTCGATGGTGTTGAGGTTCCTGAACAGCACCACGAAGATCGCCAGGCCGATGGCCGATTCGGCCGCCGCCACGGTGAGGATGAAGAGCACGAACACCTGCCCGGCGAGGTCGCCGCGGAAGTGCGAGAAGGCGACGAAATTCAGGTTGACGGCGAGCAGCATCAGCTCGATCGCCATCAGCAGGACGATGATGTTCCTGCGGTTGAGGAAGATGCCGACCACGGCGATCGCGAACACCACCGCGCCGAGCACCAGGTAATGCGACAGCGTGAGCGGGCCCATCACTCGTCCCGCTCGGCCGGCATCGACACCAGGCGCACGCGCTCGCTGCGCCGCGCCCTCACCTGGACCGAGGGATCCTGGCGGCGGCTGTCCTTGCGCCGCCGCAGCGTGAGCGCGATGGCGGCGACGATCGCCACCAGCAGGATCACCGCGGCGATCTCGAACGCGTACGCGTAATCCGTGTAGAGGACGCGGCCGAGCTCCCTGGTGTTGCTGAAATCCGCCCCCGGCGCCGCGGGCCCCGGCATTCCCCAGATGCGGTACGCGAGCACGGAGACCAGCTCCCAGACCATCACCACTCCCACCGCCACCGCGAGCGGCAGGTTTCTCCAGATGCCCACGCGCAGCCGCTCGATGTTGATGTCGAGCATCATCACCACGAACAGGAACAGCACCATCACCGCGCCCACGTACACCAGCACCAGCGCGATGGCGAGAAACTCGGCGCGCAGCAGCAGCCAGAGGCCCGCGGCGGTGAAGAAGCACAGCACCATGCACAGCACCGCGTGCACCGGATTGCGGGCCGCGACGACCGCGACGGCCGATACCACCAGCACCGCCGCAAACGCGTAGAAGAGCCAGGATTCGATCATTCTTGTTATCGGTAGGCGGAGTCGGCCGCCCGGTCGCGGGCGATTTGCTCCTCGTAGCGGTCGCCCACGGCGAGCAGCATGGGCTTGGTGTAGTACAGGTCTCCCCTCTTCTCCCCGTGGTACTCGAGGATGCGCGTCTCGACGATCGCGTCCACCGGGCAGGCCTCCTCGCAGAAGCCGCAGAAGATGCATTTCGTGAGGTCGATGTCGTAGCGCGTGGTGCGGCGCGTCCCGTCGCCGCGCTCCTCGGACTCGATGTGGATCGCGAGCGCCGGGCACACCGCCTCGCACAGCTTGCACGCGATGCAGCGCTCCTCGCCGTTCGGGTAGCGCCTGAGCGCGTGCAGCCCGCGGAAGCGCGGGCTCTGCGGCGTCTTCTCCTCGGGGAACTGCACGGTGATCTTGCGCGCGAACAGGTGCCGTCCGGTGAGCGCCATGCCCTTGAACAGCTCGAGCAGCAGGAACGAGCGGAAGAACTCGAGCACTCGGGTCATGGCGCGCTCACCTCCAGATGCTCCACGGCGTCTGCATCCAGATCCCGACCACCACGATCCAGGCGATGGTGAGCGGCAGGAACACCTTCCAGCCCAGGCGCATGATCTGGTCGTAGCGGTAGCGCGGGAAGGTGGCGCGGATCCACAGGAACACCGACACGATCAGGAACACCTTGGCGAACAGCCACGCGAACGGCGGCACCGATTCGGCCACGACGCTCGAGATCGGCGGCTGCCAGCCGCCGAAGAACATCACCGCGGTCAGCGTGCTGATCAGGATCATGTTCATGTACTCGGCGAGGAAGAACAGCGCGAAGCTCATGCCCGAATACTCGACCATGTGGCCGGCGACGATCTCCGACTCGCCCTCGACCACGTCGAACGGCGCGCGGTTGGTCTCGGCGACGCCCGAGACGAAGTACACCACCAGCATCGGCGCGAGCGGCAGCCAGTTCCAGGAGAGGAAATTGAGCCCCATGCCGGCGAAATACCCGCGCGCCTGCGCGTTCACGATGTCGGAGAGATTGAGGCTGCCCGAGACCATCAGCACCACCACCAGGGCGAACCCCATCGCCAGCTCGTAGGACACCATCTGCGCCGCCGAGCGCATCGCGCCGATGAAGGCGTACTTGGAATTGGACGCCCACCCGGCGACGATCACCCCGTACACGCCCATCGAGCTCAGCGCGAGGATGTAGAGCAGGCCCGCATTGATGTCCGCGAGCACCACCTCGGGCGCGAACGGGATCACCGCCCAGGCGGCGAGCGCGGGCGCGAGGATCAGCACCGGCGCGAGGAAGTACAGTCCCGGCGACGCGTTGGCCGGCAGGATGACCTCCTTGAACAGCAGCTTCACGCCGTCGGCGATCGGCTGCGCCCACCCTCCCAGCCACGGGATGCCGAAGAAGGTCACGCGATTCGGCCCGATGCGGATCTGGATCCAGCCGATAAACTTCCTTTCCCACAGCGTCAGGTACGCGACGCACAGCATCAGCGGCAACACGATCGCGACGATGTACGCGACGTTCCACCCGGTCTCGACGAGCGCCGCGCGCCAGTCCACTCAGGCGGCTCCTTGCATCGCCAGCTTTTCCACCGTCAGCGAGCCGAACATCGCGCCGAGCCCGGCGCTCGACTGGTGCGCCGCGGCGACGCGCACGCAATCGTCGGGCAAGCGCTCGTCGAGCGCCGCGGCGAGACGCGCTTCTCCTTCGCCCTGGCGCACCAGCACCGGCTGCAGGTCGGGCTCGAAGTTGATGGCCGAGGTGTCCGAGCTCGGTTCGGGCAGAGTGCGGCGGG